>Ga0209508_1000503_pt1 | contig 39787 bp, 38 predicted proteins | sample AD_UKC129_MetaG_FD_184427 | JGI IMG/M metagenome (GOLD analysis project Ga0209508, IMG submission 184427) | Active sludge microbial communities of municipal wastewater-treating anaerobic digesters from Canada - AD_UKC129_MetaG (SPAdes) (version 2) | ecosystem: Engineered > Bioreactor > Anaerobic... | reverse complement strand
AAATAAATAACCAAGAAGGGCTTAAGGATAATATTGTGGATTTACCACCTAAACAAAAAATGATTTCTACTATAGGTGTTGCATTTAATATTGCAATTTAAAGTCAGAAAATCTTTTATAGCATCCTAAACTTTATATTTGCAAACAAAATAAATTGCTTATTTCCCCATATATCACATGCCATATAAACAATATCGCCTTTTCACATCTTGTACATTGTCATTTTTTTATTTCCCTTAATTACAGGAAGATTCAAATCAATATCCATGTCACCAATCTTTTTTGTATTTCCTTTTTTAGAAAATTGGTATTCAACATAATTATTATTGGTTTTTCAAATTTCAAAAACTTCATATTTTTCAAAGTATTCATTAATTATATATCAAAACGCATCTTACACTGGGCATACCTTAGCATCCATAAGTCATATATTACTTCTTGTAAATCTATATCTTCATAAAAACTATTTGTGAATATAAAAATAATACTTATAAGATACTTATAAGTATTATTTTTATATAATGTATTTTTATTATCTACAGATTATTTAATATCACAAATTATCTCTTTCAAATATTTCGTAAATTCTTCGTTAAGATCTTCTCTCTTCAAAGCAAATTCTACTGTTGCTTGTAAAAATCCAAGCTTGTTTCCAACATCATATCTTTTTCCGATAAAGTCATAAGCATACATAGCTTCCTGGCCAATCAAAGTCTTTAGCGCATCGGTCAATTGTATTTCTCCACCTTTTCCTGGTTTTGCGTTCTCAAGGCATTCAAATATTAGCGGTGTAATGATGTATCTCCCCAAAATGGCAATATTTGACGGCGCATTTTCTTTGTCCGGCTTTTCAACAAGGTCCTTTACTTTATAAACTCTGTTATCAACCTGTTTGCAACTTACAATTCCATACTTCGATACATCTTCTTCATTAACAGGCTGAACTCCCAATACTGTTGTTTTATACTCATTAAATACATCTATCAATTGCTTAAGGCATGGAACCTCTGAGTCCACTATATCATCTCCGAGCAATACTGCAAAGGGCTCGTTACCGATGAAGGATTTTGCACAATATATAGCATGTCCCAATCCTTTCGCTTCTTTCTGACGTATATAATGAATATTAGCAAGATTTGATATACTTCTTACCAGTTCAAGGAGTTCTTCATCTCCCTTTTTTGCAAGTTCATGCTCAAGCTCATAGGACTTATCGAAATGGTCTTCAATTGCCCTCTTGTTTCTTCCGGATATAATAATTATGTCCTCAATACCGGAATTAATCGCTTCTTCAACTATGTACTGAATTGTTGGCTTATCGACTATGGGTAACATTTCCTTTGGCTGAGCTTTTGTTGCTGGTAAAAATCTAGTTCCCAGGCCTGCTGCTGGAATTATTGCCTTACGTACTTTCAAGTTGCTACACCCCTTTTCTTTTTATAGAAACGCACCAGGTTAGGCGTTTCGGAAAGTCTGGTTAATTGTTTTATGTACAACAAAATCTTTTTCTGAAACGCAAATTGGCCAGATATTTCATAGAATTCCCCTTATATATTAATTCTATCAGAATCAAGTAATTTTTCCAACATCTTTTCCCATGTTTATTAGCTTTTCTAAATAATTAGAAGTATTTTAAAAATTATTTATTCCTAAAAGCTTTACTGAATATATTTATATTTATAAAAAATAATATCTAAAGATACAGTATACACTTGCAGCAAACGCAGTGACATTAGTTTATCCATAATATAGATAATTAACAAAATTTACCAGAAGGGAGATGATACTTTGATACAAGTAAAAAAATATTATTCGTTTATAAATTGGATAATACCATTGGCTAAAGACTTATACTTCCGATTTAATGATGATGATGTTCCTGCTTTAGCTTCCCAACTTGCTTATTATTTTATTCTTGCCCTTTTTCCCTTTTTGATATTCCTCATTAATCTTATCAGTTTTACTCCAATAACAAGCGAGCAAGCTTTAAATGATTTATCAAAAATCATTCCTGATATTGCATATGATATTATAAAAAAAGTTATTGATCAGACCTCCCATACTAATAGGCAAACTTTTTTGTCCTTCAGTATGGTCGCTACGCTTTGGACGGCTTCAAACGGCATGATTGCAGTAATAAAAAGTCTAAATAAAGCATATGATCAACATGAAACTCGCTCTCTCTGGAAAGTACGCTTATTATCAATTGTCGCAACCATAGCTTTTGCTTTTACTATTATTTTATCCTTTTTTCTTCTCATTTTAGGGGAAGTAATCGGAAAAAGTATTTTTGTTTTTTTAGGTCTTTCCAACAGTTTCAAAATCCTTTGGTCATACATTCGTTTTATAAGCCCTGCTGCAATAATGATTGTTGTCTTCGCTTTGCTATATCGATACATGCCCAACAGACGCATGAAATATTCTGAAGTACTCGCCGGTTCAATCTTTTCAACAGTCGGCTGGTTTACTATATCAGTTTTGTTCTCCATATATGTAAACAATTTTTCAAATTATGCCAATACTTACGGTAGCATAGGTGGCATAATTTTACTTATTATCTGGCTCTATTGGATAAGTATAATAATACTCTTAGGCGGTGAATTAAATGCAGCATTAGCCTATAACAGAACAAAACATAAAAATAAAATTTCATAATTTATTTTCATCCAATAAAAAAACAAGCTACGGCGAAATTCCTATAGCTTGTTTTACAACTTTCTATTTTCAAGCCAATAACAATTATTAGTCAGCTGTATATGGAAGCAATGCTATATGTCTTGCTCTCTTTATAGCAACAGTCAATTGACGTTGATGTTTTGCACAGTTTCCCGATATTCTTCTGGGTAATATTTTACCTCTCTCGGATATATACTTCTTAAGTCTTGCTACATCTTTATAATCAATATTGGCTACTTTCTCTACACAAAAAGCACATATTTTTTTCTTTGCTCTTCTTACTCTTGCAGTTGCTTTTGCATCGGCTTTATCATAATTTTCCTTACCATTTTTCTCTTTTTTCGAATTCGCCATAACAAACGCCTCCTTTCTTCCAACATCAACTATAAACCTTCGTCATTTGCAGCATAACCCATTAAAACGGTAATTCATCATCTTCTTCCAAAGGATAAAATCCGTCAGCCGGCTCAGCCAATTGCGGGTCTTGCACTTTATCAGCTATATCGCTTTTCTTGCTGTCGGCAAAATACACTTCATTAGCTACTACTTCCGTTGTATAACGTTTTTTACCTTCATTATCATCCCAAGACCTAACCTGTATTCTGCCCACTACTGCAACTTGAAGACCCTTTGTAAAATATTTGGAGCAAAACTCAGCCTGTTTGTCCCAAACAACTATGGGAATAAAATCAGCCTGTCTTTCTTCTCCTTGCTTTGCAAATCCTCTATTGACTGCCAGCGTAAAATTGCATACAGCCAAATTGTTGCTGGTATATCTTAATTCGGGATCTCGTGTTAATCTTCCCATCAAAATAACCTTATTCATAAATTCACCTTATTTATCCTTTTTAATAATGATATTTTTAATGATTCCATCGGTTATCTTATACATTCTTTCAAGTTCATGTGGGAAATTAGGTTCAGAACTGAAATTCACCAGCACATAATATCCTTCATTGTGATACTTTATTGGATATGCAAGTTTCCTTTTACCCCACTCGTCAATGCTTTCCAATTGACCATGAGATTCAATAACGCCCTTAATTTTTTCAACAATAGCTTTTGTATCGTCTTCACTAATTTCTGGGCTGATAATAAAAATTGACTCATATTGATTTACCATAACTTCACCTCCTCCCGGACTACGGCCCTGTTTTACTAACAGAGCAAGGAATCACACCGAAGTATTTTATCACATATTTTAAATTTTTACAAGTATATTTTTGCTTATATATATTCTTTCCTTCACCTATCTTTTTATTATTTAATGAGTTTATTATTTTAATAAATATGTGAAACAAATAACGATTTTTACTAAAATGTTTCATAAAATTAATAATTTATTACATATTGACAAAGTAGTTTTCAAAAATCGCATTCTATGGTATTATATATATAATATATAAGTTAATCAGATAAAGGCCAGTGGACATGTGTTAGTCTATTCTTCACAAAGTGATACTTGCATATATTGCACCTATTTTTACTGTATATTTATTGGTTAAATCAAATTACCAAGTCAAAGTTTACAGTAACGTGCAATTTCATGTTGTTGTTTGGACTTTATTCCCACTAAGCGTTACATCCTCTGGAAAGGGTGAAAAAATATTGTTTAAAAGATCACCTGTAAAAAAGAACATAAATCCATTTTGCCTTATAATCGTATCACTTATTTGCAGTTTAGTCTTAGCTTTGCCGACATATACAATTTTTCATTGGTATAATAATCTTGAACATCCAATAAAAGCACATATAGGCCTTATCGAATTTACTACTGCTTTTATTGTAGTTTTGTATATTGTCATTTTTTTCGTTTCCGGAATTCTTTTTAATAAACTCTCTCAGCAGCATTCAGAAGCCAGAGAATTAAAGAATTTCAAGAATTTTACTGATATTCTTCACCGTGCCACATCTGAAGTAGAAGTTTACGAAACTTTGTATAATTATATACGAAATATGCATTTAGCCAATCAAATAACTATATTTTATAGAAATGACCGATCGTCCACTGATTTTTTATGGCAGAGAATCACCAATGAAAGAATGCCCCTTTGTACAATGGAGCCCAGAAACTGCCCTCTTATAAAATATGGACGTGAATGTAGCGTAAAAAATATAGCTACAGATATAACTTGTGCATATCAACTTACCGAACACAAAAACGGTAGTTATATTTGTTTACCCATAACTATCGGTAATCAGACTTTGGGAATTTTACAGCTGTATTCCAAATCAAAATACTTTTTTAACGATTACATTGTCTCAAAAGTAAAATCTTATATAGAAGTAGCTAAACCTATAATATCAAGTAAACGGGCTATGCAGCAGCTGAATAAGAAAGCTTATACTGACAAGCTTACCAAATTATATAATAGAAACTTCCTCGAAACATATTTGGAAAATCAAATTGAAGCTACAAATTTATCAAATGAGAGTCTGAGCGTTATCATGATGGATATAGACCATTTCAAGAGTGTAAATGACAAATATGGACACGCAGCCGGTGATGCTGTTTTAGTTGTATTCGCACAGGTTATTTTGCGCTGTATCAGAAAAACTGATCTTGTAGCAAGGTATGGCGGAGAAGAATTTATTGCAATTTTGCCTGCTACCGACACAAAAACAGCTGTTGGAATAGCTGAACGTATAAGAGAAACAATTGCAGTAGAACCCATGCCCAAATTAAACGATATTGTATTGCCGCCTATAACTTGTAGTCTCGGTGTGGCGACCTATCCAATTCACGCTGATAACAAATATAATATTATAAAAGTTGCTGATATTGCTTTATACAAGGCAAAACAAGGCGGCCGAAACCGTGTAGAAGTATATAATAATGATTTTGATTTAAACACTCTTATGAAAGAATAAAGAATAGCGGAATATAAAATTATTTATACTCCGCTATTTTTTATTCCTCAACTTCCGTTTTTTTAATATCAAGGTTTATTTTTGTCTTTTTCCGGATTTATACCATTTCTGCTTTTGTCTTTACTGTCATCTAATTTATTAAATTCCTTTATATCAATAATTTTAACTTCTGAATCGCCAAATACATTATCTTTCAGTTTTCCATCTTCTTGTTTCTTATTTTCTGTCTTATTGTCCTCCGGTTTTTCAGCCTTGGGTTTATCATCCTTTGCTTTCGGTTGATTGCTTTCCGGTTTAATATCTTTCGGCTCAATATTCTTTGGATGACTGTCCTGCAGTTTATTAGGTTTCGGCTCATTATCTTTTGGTATTTTGTCTTCCGCTGGACTGTCTTTAGGATCTATAATTTTTTGATACTTATCTACTTCCTTTTTTTCCTTAAGTTTAGTATCTATAGGAGTTTTAGGTTTTTGAGTTATTTCATTGGATTTTGTCTCTTTTTCTATCTTGTCTTTTGGCTCCGGAACCTTTTGTACTTTATCTTTTTCCTGTAAATTTTTTGCAACAATATCTTTCCGTACCAACTTCTCAGGCTCATTAACCTTTGCTTTATCTTTAGGTTCAGGAGGCACAGGCATATTATGCTCTCCCGGCTTTTCAGGAATATCTTTTTTTGCCTGCTGTTTAATGGAAGAAAGAATATCCTTAACCGGTTTTTTCTTATATTCATTGACTTCAATATCGGGCTTTTTTTCTTTCAATTTTTCTATAAGCACCAATTTTCCGGGAGATATACCCAGTTCTTTTGCACTATTACGTTCAGCAAGAGTAACCTTCTCCGTTACTACTTCCGATTGAACTTTATCCTGTTGCAAAGTAACATTAGCGGTGTTCAGCAGTTCCTTCTGAATATTTGATAGTTTATCGTAATTCTTACCGGAGACAGTTATTAATACAGCATTTTCATTACTTTCCCCTAAAAATCCTTCTTGAACAGCTGCTTTTATAGATTCTTCAATAACTTTATCAATTTTCAAATGCTTATAGTTATATTTCTTCAATAGTTCCTTTCCATCATTATTAAGGCCTTCAGCATCTAAAACCATATTAAATATATTGACAGTAAATTCCACACTGGGATTTATATCTATGTTTATATAGTTATAAGGTATATTGTAGACATATAATCCTATACCTATGCCTAAAACCAATAAAAATCCAGCTGCAATCGATACAACTTTCGATAATGATTTGAAATTACAATTTATTGCTTTAGAAGCCATATCAATTTCTTGACCTATAGTTAGTTTTCCGTTGTTTTTAACCCTTATAAACTCGCCTTTTTTGCTTAATACAACAGCGTATTTATCATTCAAATCAACTACTAGCCCTCTCACAATCTCACTCCCAGCTTATGTAATCCCTGATAAATTCATAATCACCGGTGCAAATTACTATCGCTGCTAATATATATTTTCGTCCTCTGTCGATTTTTTTGCGGGGTATTTTAAGCCTTTTTTCAATTTGAGCAACAGGTAAAGCCTTTTTTCCTTTATTTGACTTAGCAAATCCGGCTCAGAAAGCAAAAATTTAATAACTTGAGAATATGTTTTTCGAGTTTTTTTATGCTTGGGAGAAACATCCGCAAGTTCAAAAAAGGATATCCCCCATTCCTTTAATTCTTCCTTTAATTGCTCAATTTCAAGTCTTCTATACTGGCTAATTTCTTCAGCCAAGTATTCTCCAAAAGCTTTCTCCGCAGTCTGGTCGGAATCTTCTTCATCCTCCTCATCGCTGTGATGTTTTAAAAAAACAACATTATTATATTTGTTCTCTTTTCGGTAGTAGTCAATTATCCTTCTTTTAATAACATTCTGAGCAAAAGAAAGAAAATTCCCTCTGGAACTGTCAAAAGCTTTTATGGCCTCCGAAAAAGCAATTAAAGCAATACTCAGTTCATCATCCTGGCCGTAAACAACATAGCGTCCGACAATCTTTTCAACACAGGAAGCAATAAAAGGTTTATATTCTTCAATAAACTTATTGATACCATATTCATCGTTTTTAATGCTTTCAACTCTCTCATTTATAGTAAGCGAATTCATTATTTCCTCCGCAATGATTAATTTTTTGACCTTATATTCAAAAAACTATTGACTTGTATCTACAGAAGAGAAAAGTCAATAAATTTCAGATATCATCCATTTATTATATTTAATACCTTGATTATATCACGTAATAACGCTGGCTTCAATTAAAGCAGAAATACCATTAATACAAAAAATTCATCCGGTTCTTCCGATATTTTGGATTATTTAAGGCTTAGTCTTATCAACCTTTAACCAAACAAACTTTACATACTGAAACGTATATGGTATAATTGACCAGTGTTACATTCACAAAAATTCGATAAGGAGAATAAATTATATTTTGGGGTTTGTCATGGAGAAGGAAAAGGTTTCAAAAAATACTTTATTAATTATTCTAAAAGGATTTATAATAGGTTCGTCCATGAGTGTACCAGGTGTAAGTGGCGGAACTATGGCCATCCTGTTGGGCATTTATGACAGGCTAATAAGTTCTGTAAGTCGTTTTCTAAAAGATATTAAGGGAAATTTCATATTTCTCATGAAAGTCTGTATAGGAGCAGGAATTGGTATTTTTACACTTTCAAATGTAATTAAGAAATTACTGGAGGTTGCTCCCATACCTGTTTCGTTTTTCTTTTTAGGCGCTGTAATAGGTGGAGTTCCGGCTTTATATACTAAAACTAAAACAATGGATTCCAAATTAAGAATTTCGTCGATAATTTATTTCCTTTTAGGATTAGCTATAGTTATTTCAATTGGATTTATTCCTACGGGAACAATAAGTGTTACTTCCGGTTCGGGATTGATGCATTATTTGATGTTGTTTGTTACAGGTATTATCATAGCATTGGCATTAGTACTTCCAGGCATCAGTACCTCGCATATGCTGCTGGTTCTCGGAATGTATGATTCAATGCTTGAAGCTATCAGTACCTTTGACTTGGTTTATATTGGAATATTAGGAATTGTAACTGTTATCGGAATATTCTTAATTACAAGGCCTATTGAGTGGACAATGAACAAATTCCCTCGTCAGACCTATTGTGTTGTCATAGGTTTTGTTATCGGTTCTACCTGGGAAATATTCAATGATAAAATCATTCCTGCAATTCCAGCCGGTGCAGCTTACTCATGGTGGGCTATAACAGCTATTGTTTCTATAATAACCTTTGCTCTAGGTTTTAAAGGGATTATGGCACTATCAAAATTTTCAAACGATTAACAATAAATTGTATATAAAATCATTTTTAAATATCATAAAACCAAGATACTTTTTGATAATAATTTTGAATCCTCTAAAAAAAATTGCCTAACTTGTTTAGGCAATTTTTTTAATACTAATATTCAATTTTTATCTCAAACTTGTCGAACTTTACACTTTCTACAAATTGGTCCTTTGTAAAGAAAGTCTTCTGGAATCTTGCAAACTCGGTAGTGTTTCGTTTAAGCCAAAGGGGCACAGATATGTCCAACTCTTTACATAAGGCTATAAAGTTTGCCTCCAAAAGATCCCTGAAAGATAAATCATCATCCTCTTTTTCTACCGCTTTTTCATTAACAATAGTTGTTCCATTTATTAGCTTCCCTATTAATTTCAATTTTATCTTCCTTTTTTAATATTTTAATCCAAAGCAACAGCTTAATAACATTCAAAAACCTAAATTCTTGTCAATTTGTTATTCCTGCAACTCCATATGCTTTAGAAGTTTATATTCAATAGAGTCCACCAGCGCATACCAGCTTGCTTCTATAATATCTGTAGAAACTCCTATAGTTGTCCAGACTTCTTCTGAATCGGTTGACTCAATTAATACCCTTACCTTTGAAGCAGTTGCTGCCTTTGAATCTAAGACTCTTACCTTATAGTCGGTAAGTTTCATTTCCATAATCTCCGGATAGAATTTCACCAATGCTTTTCTCAGGGCCTTATCAAGGGCATTTACCGGACCGTCTCCTTCATCGGCGGTAATCTCTTCCTGATCCCCAACTTTAATTTTAATCATTGCCGAAGAGTTTGCAGTAGTAACAGAAGGCTCATTGACAACAACCTTAAATTCACAAAGTTCAAAGAAAGATTTATACTTCCCTAATATTTTTCTTATTATGAGTTCAAAAGAACTTTCCGCACCTTCATATTGATAGCCCTTATATTCCATTTCCTTGAGCTTTTCAATAATCAGCTTGGTTTCAGGAGAATCCTTTGTAATGGTACTGTCAATTTGATTAATCATATTTAATACAGCACTTCTGCCTGCCACCTCAGACATCAGAAATACTCTTTGATTTCCAACCAATTCGGGATCTATATGCTCATAAGCAGTAGTATTCTTGTGAACCGCATCGGCATGCATTCCGGCTTTGTGAGCAAAGGAGTTCTTTCCAACATAAGGTGCCCTCTCATCGTGAAGCACATTTGCAACCTCACTTGCATACCTGGCAATTGCAGTAAGGTTTTTCATATTTTCCTCCGGAATACATGAATATCCAAGTTTCAACTGAAGGTTAGGTATAATTGTACACAAATTGGCATTCCCGCTTCTCTCACCAAATCCGTTCAGTGTCCCCTGTACTTGCTTTGCTCCCGCCTGAACAGCCATGATAGAGTTCGCCACTGCCATACCAGTGTCATTATGGCAGTGTATACCTATATCCACATTAAACTCATTAACAACTCTCTGGGTTATCTCGAACACCTCATTCGGAAAGCTTCCCCCATTGGTATCACAAAGACAAATGCAATCTGCTCCTGCATCGCATGCTGCCTTAAGTGTCTTTATTGCATACTCGGGATTTGCTTTATATCCGTCAAAAAAGTGTTCAGCATCAAATACAACCTCTTTATTTCTACTCTTGAAAAAAGACACCGTATCATAAATCATTTTTAAATTCTCATCCAGAGTAGTCTTCAATATTTCAGTGACATGAAAGTCCCAACTCTTTCCAAATATTGCAACCGCGGGAGTGTCAGCTTTTAGCAGTGATTTGACATTAGCATCCTCTTCAACGGAAATATTAACTCGTCTTGTGCTTCCAAAAGCTATAACTTTCGCGTTTTTGAAACTCATATTTTTTATTCTTTCGAAAAATTCCAAATCTTTCGGATTAGAGCCGGGATTGCCTGCTTCTATATAGTCTACACCAAGTTTATCAAGTTTTTTGACAAGTCTGATTTTATCTTCAACACTAAAGGATATACCTTGAGCTTGTGCCCCATCCCTTAATGTTGAATCGTAAATAATTACCTTTTTCATAGCTCACATCTCCCCACGCAATAGCTTTAATACAATTGAACACTAACTTCGGTTGATTTTCTAAAATCTAAATTCAGAATCCTATTTTCCTTCTCCAATTTCACTTATTGCTCTATTTATTGCATTTAAATATGCTCTTACACCAGCTTCGATAATGTCAGTACTTACTCCTCTTCCGACAAAAAGCTTGCCGTCCTTTGATACTCTGACAGTAACCTCTCCCAAAGCGTCTTTTCCTTCCGTTACTGCCCTCAAACTGTAATCTTCAAGAGTAAAACTCATTCCCACAGCTCTTTCTATTGCGTTAAAGGCAGCATCCACCGGACCATCACCCGTAGCAGCTTCAGTAATAATGTTGTCATTTCTCTTAAGACTAACTGTTGAAGTTGCCACACTCTTATTACCGCTTGTTATCTGGAAGCTTTCCAGTTCATATATTTCAGGCACCTCAGATACTTTTTCCTCAATAAGCGCCTCAATATCCTTGTCTAAAACCACCTTTTTCTTATCTGCCAAGCTCTTGAACTTTTCAAATGCCTTTTGAATTGCTTCCGGTGTAAGAGTTGTATAGCCCATTTCCTTTAATCTTTCTTCAAAGGCATGCCGTCCTGAAAGCTTTCCTAACACCATTCTGTTTTGCGCCAATCCTATGGATTCAGGTTTCATTATCTCATAAGTACTCTTTTCAGACAATACCCCATGCTGATGAATTCCCGACTCATGAGCAAAGGCATTTGCCCCAACAATTGCTTTGTTAGGCTGAACAGTAATACCGGTGAGACTGCTTACCAGCTTACTAGTCCTATATATCTGCTTTGTATCAATCTTATGCCCAATTTTGTAAAAATCCTTTCTGGTATCAATACCCATTATTATTTCTTCTAAAGCAGCATTTCCTGCCCTCTCACCCAAACCGTTTATGGTACACTCAACTTGTGTAGCACCGTTCATTACTGCCGCAAGAGAATTTGCTACCGCCAAACCCAAATCATTATGGCAGTGAACACTTATATCAACTTTATCAATATTGCTTACTTTTTCTTTAATTGTACGAATCATATTTCCAAACTCTGCTGGTGTGGTATATCCAACAGTATCAGGTATGTTTATTACCGTCGCACCGGCTTTTATTACCTCTTCAATCACTTTTATCAAAAACTCTATTCTTGTTCTGCTGGCATCTTCTGCAGAGAACTCCACATCCGAACAGTATTTCTTTGCATATTTTACCATCGCAATAGCTCTTTCCAAAACTTCATCTTCAGTCATTTTCAGTTTATATTTTAAATGAATGTCCGATGTTGCAATAAAGGTATGAATTCTAGGGCTCTCAGCTCCCTTTACAGCTTCCCATGCCCTGTCTATATCTTTTTCAACAGCTCTGGCAAGACTGGCAACAGTAGCATTTTTTATATTTTCTGAAACAGCTTTAACAGCTTCAAAGTCTCCCGGAGATGCAATGGCAAATCCGGCTTCTATAACATCTACGCCCAGTTTTTCCAATTGTCGTGCAATTTCCAGCTTCTCTTGTATGTTTAAATTGACTCCCGGTGTTTGTTCTCCATCTCTTAATGTCGTATCGAATATTTTTATTCTACTAGACATAATTTGACCCTCCCATTTCCTAGACCATTCTCATATTTACAAATATATCTATATAATTTTATACCAACAAAATCATAAACTTTAATATATAATAGGTGGTTGGAAAAATGGGAATTCCCATATTTTCCATACCTTTTTACCTATTATGTATATAAATTCAACAGCTCAACTTCTATTCTCAGTTTAATACTGTTATTTCTTGAGCCAGCTCATCATTTTTCTTAATTCTGCTCCAACTTTTTCTACCTGGTGTTCTGCCTCATTTCTTCTCATAGCAAGGAAATTCGCTCTTCCACCAGATTTGTTTTCTGTAATCCAGTTGGAAGCAAACTTACCGTCTTGAATCTCTTGCAGCACTTTTCTCATTTCTTTTCTTGTTTCCTCAGTTATAATTCTTTTACCTGTTACATAATCACCGTACTCGGCAGTATCACTTATAGAATACCTCATGTAGGAGAATCCGCCCTGATTTATCAAATCAACAATAAGCTTCATTTCATGTACACATTCAAAGTATGCAATTTCCGGCTGATATCCTGCATTTACGAGAGTTTCAAATCCAGCCTTCATAAGCTCTGTAACTCCACCACACAGCACTGCCTGTTCACCGAAAAGGTCTGTTTCTGTTTCTTCCTTAAATGTAGTTTCAAGTATTCCTGCTCTTCCTGCTCCTATTCCTGCAGCATAAGCCAAAGCATATTCCTTGGCTTTTCCTGTCTCATTCTGGTATACTGCTATAAGTGCAGGTACTCCTTTTCCTTCCTTATACTGGCTTCTTACTGTGTGACCCGGTCCTTTAGGTGCAACCATAACAACGTCAACACCCTTAGGAGGAATTATCTGATTGAAATGAATATTGAAACCATGGGCAAACATCAATACATTGCCTTCTTTTAGATTTGGCTTTATGCTCTCTTCATATATATCCTTCTGTACCTGGTCAGGTGCCAATATCATAATCAGATCGCCAATTTTGGCTGCTTCATCAGTGTCAACAACTTTCAATCCATCGTCAATTACCTGCTGTCTTCTTGGGGAATTGGGTTGAAGACCTACAACTACGTTTACACCGCTATCGTGCAAATTTTGTGCGTGAGCATGCCCCTGACTTCCATAACCAATAATAGCTACTGTCTTACCCCTCAACAATCCTAAATCGCAATCATTATCATAATAAATCTTAGCCATTTAAAAATTCACTCCTTATCATTATTTTTAGCTTTTATATATTTATTGCCTCTTTCAATAGCAATTGTACCTGTTCTAACAATTTCTTTTATACCAAATTGCCTGAGCATATTTTCAAGGGCTGTAACCTTATCGGTATCCCCCGATATCTCAATAGTCAGTGTATCTTTTGAAACATCAACTATATTTGCCCTAAATATCTCAACAATCTGTATAATTTCAGATCTTGTTGAGGCATCTGCATTCACTTTAATAAGTGCAAGCTCCCTGCTTACCGAATCACTTTTATCAAGTTTCTTAATCTTAATAACATCAATGAGTTTGTTAAGTTGCTTACTCACCTGTTCAACAACATATTCATCCCCATTGACCACAATAGTTATTCTTGACACCTCGGGATCTTCAGTGACTCCAACAGCCAAACTGTCAATATTAAATCCCCTTCTGCTAAACAATCCGGCTACTCTTGACAATACTCCAGGTTGATTTTCCACCAGTACCGATAAAGTATGCTTTCCCATATCTCTACCTCCCTTTAAGGACTTTATATCAAAATGATATTTTTCGATAATTACCGTTCGCCACTTTTTTAAAGCGTAGATTCTTCAGGATCAACTATGCATTCAAGCAAGTATGGGTTATCATCCTCAAGCATCTTCTCTAATGCCTTCTTAACATCCTTATTGCTTGATATCCTTTGTCCCTCAAAACCATAGGCTTTGAATATAGCCAGGAAATCAGGGTTTTCATCCAGGAAAACTTGGGTATAGCGGCCGCTATGCCTGTTTTTTTGAAGTTCTCTAACCATACCAAGACGATAGTTATTAAAAATTAACACTTTTACTCCGATTTTATTTTGCTTTATAGTTCCCAGTTCCTGCATTGACATTTGGAAACTTCCGTCACCGCCAATGCATATAACCTTAGAGCCAGGGCAAGCAACTTTTGCACCTACTGCAGCCGGTAGTCCATACCCCATAGTTCCCATTCCGCCTGATGTTATAAAACTTCCAGGTCTTCTAACCCCAAAGTTGTTCGCAACCCATATCTGGTTCTGTCCCACTTCAGTTGTAACAATAGTATCAGCATCAACTACTTCTGTTAAAACCGACAGAAGATATTTAGGATTAACATAATCGGAGTTATAATCGGGATTCATCTTTATCGAATGTTCCTCTTTCTTCTTTTTCAATTCTTCAACCCAATCATCCGATTCTCCCTTACTTACAACCGCATTAAGCTCATTCAATATTTGCTTTAAGTCTCCTACTACCGGTATGGAAACTTCTATGTTTTTGCCTATTTCAGCAGGATCTATATCAATATGCACAATTTTCGCTTTTTTAGCAATCTGGTTTGGCTTGCTCATAGCCCTGTCACCAACTCTCGCTCCCAAAATAATCAACAAGTCTGTATTATTTATTGCGTAGTTAGCAACATAAACACCGTGAGTACCCAGCATTCCTACATTTAATTCATGATCGGATGGTAATGCACCTATACCCATAAGCGTAGGTGTAACCGGAATACGGCACTTCTCTGCTAAAGTCAAAAGCTCTTCTGCAGCACCGGAACGGATTATCCCTCCACCCGCACATATTACAGGTTTTTTTGCTTTGGCTATAGCATCAGCAATCCTTTTTATTTGAAGAGAATGACCTTTTAAATTAGGCTTGTAGCCCCTAATGTCAACACTCTTAGGATAATCAAACTCAATTTCTTTATTTTGGATATCTACCGGTACGTCTATCAGTACAGGACCGGGTCTTCCGGTAGAAGCTATATAAAAAGCTTCTTTTATCACCCTCGGTAAATCCTTTGCATTTTTAACAAGATAGCTATGTTTTACAAAAGGTGCCGTTGCACCGGTTATATCAGCTTCCTGAAAAACATCCCGTCCAATCAAATCCGACGATACCTGCCCTGTAATTGCCACTATAGGGATGGAATCCATATATGCCGTAGCAATACCGGTAATGAGATTCGTCGCTCCGGGTCCTGATGTAACAACACAGACTCCAACTTTGCCGGAAGCACGGGCATATCCATTTGCCGCATGAGCGGCTCCCTGTTCATGTCGGGTTAAAATATGACGTATTTGTGAGTCGATCAAAGCATCATAAAACGGACAAATAGCAGCTCCAGGGTAACCAAATATAACTTCTACCCCTTCATTTTCCAAAGCTTTTACAATTGCTTGTGCTCCTGTTATCTTCATAATATTGCACCCCTTTGCTATCTGTTCCCCAAAACTTGCTCTTTCGAAATCTTCAATTCTTATATTTTATCTTCCACAGCAGCATTAATACTTCGATAAACCTATAACCTCTGCTATTTTTTCAAAACCCATTGTAAAAGAAACTTCAATCAAAAAACCCTTCGCCTCCGCAAATTAGCTTGCAGGGACGAAGGGTATAATCCTACGTGGTACCACCCTGATTCGACATATATAATGCCCTCAGGTACATATATAAAATATGTACAGACTATAACGTAGTCAACGTCGTCACCTACTCCCATTTCAGCAACGAAGCTCCGGAACGAGTTATACATGCATATCATGCGCTGATTCGCACCAACCATCAGCTCTCTTGTGCAATCCTATGCATCTTTTTTTCCATCATAGCTTTTTTGCTTATATCAAAATATAGTTAATGATTAGTTTAACACCTTCTCTATATATTGTCAATACCATTTTTCATTTTTTATTGATTAATGCATTTCGCTTAAAGAACTCTTCCCATTAAAAAGGCAAGTGTATAAAATCCGAGTAACAACGTTGACGAATAGGTAAGTATAACATCCACTTCTTTTCTTCTCGCAAGGACAGAAAGACTAATATAAATCGGTGCTAAAGACAGAATATATCGTGCCCCGCTAAGCAGGAATGAAGGTGAAAAAGATATCAGCAAAAACACTAACATATAAGCACTATAGGAAATACGAAGTCTTCCTATGGAATAAAAAATAAGAAAGATCACCAATAAAAATGACAAAATAAACGGTATCCAGTAGGTCAATCTAAAGGTATCCTCCGGTGATATGGCCGACTGGGTAATCCGTTTTATGTTCTTAAAAACATTACCGAAACTATTGCCGAAGTATTTATTCTGATATACTAAAAATTCATTCCAATTGCCAAACAATATTTCATTTATCATAAAATAAACCAAAGTACCTAAAGGAATCATAAGTATATAAATTCCCTTTGCAAAAAAGCTCTTTAATATATTTTTTAAATTCTTTTTTCTCAATTCATCAAAAACCTGGTTGGAAATCACGTATTCCATTGCTGCCGGAATAACCAGAATAATTCCCTGATTCTTGGTAAGTGCTGCAAGAAATCCGCAAATTCCAGCTAAAAACCATTTATTTTTTCTCATGTAGTATAAGGCCATGATAGACAAAGCAACAAAGGTGCTCTCGGTATAGGCAATACCGAAGAAAAACGAAAAAGGATATATAAGCATATATTTTACAGATCTAAAAGCAGTCTCTTCATCAAAATCAATCTTGACCAGCTTGTATAAATAGTAACAACCCACTCCCAAACATAAGTTGGAAACAACTACGCCTGAAACCAAATAGTTTTTAAACATTACGGCTGCAATCCTTATTAAAAGAGGATAGAAAGGATAAAAAACAATAAGTTTTGCATTTTCTCCATCAGTACTGTAACCGTTCTGGGCCAAGTTAAGATAATGAATTGAATCCCATTTATTCCACATGGAATCAAAACTTTCTAAGAAACCGGTCTTTATGTCAAATGTCTGAATCCCATAAATATACCCTACAAAATAAATAATCAATCTTGATGCTATAGCTAATCCAAATATTTTAAAAAAAATACTTGCATTGTTTTTTTCTTTTATATCTTCAGGTATAATTTGTACAATACTTGCTTCTTTAAAAAACACACCAATTATCATAACAACTATGGATATCGTCGATAGAATCCCCAATACTTGAACAAATTCAGGACAAAAACTATTTTCATAAGTAACAAGACTATATATAAGAGCCGTCACTACTGTTATGATACTATTTATACAGGTAAGCTGTATTTTGGCCGGTAATAATTCTTTGTTCTTTCTGAACAGCACAAAAAAAGTACTCCCTGCATTTATAAAAAAAATAAGGCCAAAAGAATATATTTCATTTGATTTCCCCTCGGTTACTACCCTTGATTTGCGGTATTAATATAATCAATTTTTCTTTGGTCTTTTAAAGATAAACAGCAAAGAAAAATTATCTGTTTATATTATATACTATATTTCTATGTTTTTCAACATTTTTCCACAAATTAAGTTCAGTACCATCCGATAATTAATCTGTACAGAGAGAAAGTTTAAAGTTCTTTATAAAAATAAGGCAAATAAAAAACTCTGAAATCAGAGTTTTGATAAATTCTAATATTGAACTTTATCTTCTTTATCCTTCCATTCAATAAATGCTTTAATACATGAGTCTCTTTCTATTTGTTCAAGGATAACCTTTTTATGCTCTGCCGTCCCTTTTATCACATCATAAATATATTTATCGTCAAATCCTATTCCTGCAGCATCATCCCTGGTACAGCCATAATAAACCTTTTTAATCTTGGCCCAATGAATTGCGGAAAGGCACATAGGACAAGGCTCACAGGAAGTATACAACTCACAATCAGAAAGATCAAACCTACCCAATTTTTTTGCTGCACACCTTATTGCAATCATTTCGGCATGGTCAGTGGGATCATTATTTTTAATAACTTCATTATGGGCTCTTGCAATTATTTGGTTATCCTTAACTATAACTGCTCCAAAGGGACCCCCATGACCTTTTTTACACCATCCATTGCTTCTTGGGCAGCGATTTTCATAAACTGCTCATTTTCCCTCATAAGCACATCCTCTACTAACTTGATTATTTTAATAATGCTACAATTAATATTAACATAAATTTAATCAAAATAACATGAAAAAATTAACAACTATTCTATTGATAAGCAGAAATAATTATCATAAAACAGTCTCACTCTTATCTAAAAAAATCCTTTAATTCACAGAATTCTTCCCAAAATTCAAAAAGCCTCGCTGTAAAATTAGATAGAACGAGGCTCAGATTATTGACTCAAATTTTTAATTTAAACTATCTCGTAACAAGTCCATCTCTTTCTTTTACTCCCAGTTTCAATGGAATACTTCGGGTAGTTTCATCTTGACAAGTTATATTTATTATATCTCCCGGTTTTTTGGAATAAATGTATGTCCTAAGCTGCATCATTGTGTTTACTTCCTTTCCGTCTACCTCCTTTATTATACACCCTACACGCAGTCCGCTTTTAAAAGCAGGCCCATTTTCATCAATTTTTGCAATATAAACACCTTTATCCAATTTTTTGGTTGAATCAATGTACAGGACTACCTCTTTATCATATGCAAATACCCCTAAATAGGGTTCAACAAACTCACCGTTTTCTATAAATTGATTTATGATAGGAACTGCAATATTTATCGGAACAGCAAATCCGATACCTTCGGCACTAGTAACCTTTACTGTATTTATACCCACAACCTGTCCCTTTGAATTTATCAATGGACCTCCGCTGTTTCCCGGATTTATGCTGGCATCGGTCTGGATAAGGTCTTCCATATAATTTATACCGCCCTCTGTTTCAATTTCTATTGTCCTATTTAGAGCGCTTATTATACCGGATGTTACAGTTCTTTGGAACTGAAGCCCTAACGGATTTCCAATAGCTATTGCCGGCTCACCTACAACAAGCGCATTTGCGTCACCTAGCGGTATGGGCTGAAGTCCGGTAGCATTTACTTTAACAATTGCAAGGTCCAAAACCGGATCTGACCAAACTGTTGTTCCGTCTATATTTCTTCCATCTTCCAAAGATACTATAATCCTTTTATTCTTACCCCCTGCCACATGGTGATTGGTAAGAATATATCCATTAGTGCTTACAATTACCCCTGAACCTACACCCCAACTTTCTGTATTTCTGTCAAAAATTGAATTTCCATCCACCTTTAAAACCGATATACCGACAACTCCGGGCATCACCGATTTAACAATCTCCTGTATTGTATACTCTCGTTCAGTATTTTCTAATGTATTATTATTTTGTGCAGCATTACCCTGCGCAACATCATTAGGTTCAGGAGTTTGGGCATATGAAATCTGTCGTGGTACAGCATTTCTTTCTGTTCCTCCCACCCGAGGATCCTGTTCGATATCTCGCACAATATAATTTGAAGCAAAAAGAAACACCGGTATACCAATACCTAAAGAAACAGCCATTGAAATTAAAACTGACTTGATAACTTTTCTTTTTGCTTTGTTTCTGTCCTCAAACATATTATCATCCCTTTATAGTTTATATTTTTTATTATTTCAAAAAAACTATAAAAGGATTCACATGTGGGAATTTCCAAAAATAACTTTTTCAATATGTATATAACACAGTGGAATTTTAAAGTACCAAAATCAAGAATTATTGTTTGCATATGTAACAGAAATACATTAAACTCTCTCATAAAATTTAAATACTTAATATGATATGTTTAAGCATTCATTCACCAGCAACTGACTTGATAATCTTTTTTACACTTTTTTCAAACTTAGTCCTAGGTATCATAACTTGATGTTTGCAACCCAAGCACTTTATTTTAAAATCGGCTCCAACCCTAGTTACTTCCCATTCTTTACTGCCACAGGGATGCTGTTTTTTCAGTTCGACAATATCTCCGATAACAAACTTGTGTTCCATTTTACTGCCTCCTCCCATCACCATATACCAAAAGATAAAAAACAATATCTTTTATACTAGTATAATTTTGTCCAGTAATTAATTCAAGCCACAACGCATCTAATGTTCAAACACTTATGTAAGTTGTAAACCATTACAATTTCTATAACCAATCGCAGCTTACGCTAATACAATATAGTATACGTATATTTGTGAAAAGAAGGTGTTCACATGAAAATCCTCAAATTAGGCTCAAGAGGCCCGGATGTAAAATTGATTCAAAGTCTGCTCTCAAAAATAGGATATAATCCAGGCCCTATAGACGGAATTTATGGCCCTAAAACCCAGCAGGCAGTAATTGCATTTCAAAGAAACAACAATCTGTTGGCCAGCGGTATTGTTGAAGATTCAACCTGGCAGGCCTTTCAAGTACTGCTAAACGGTTATAGCATTTACTATGTCCAACGCGGCGATACTATATACAATATTGCACGTAAATTTTACACAACTGCCGAAGCAATTATCACTGCCAATCCACAAATAACCCCCAATTTAATATACATAGGTCAAAGATTGGTTGTACCCTATGGTATAGATATCGTATTTACCGACATCGATTATACTTACGATATCATGGAAAGAAATATCTTCGGTCTTAAGGCAAGATATCCTTTTTTAGAGATAGGAACCATAGGTAAAAGTGTCCTTGGAAGGAACCTATATTATTTACGTCTTGGCAGAGGAACAAGGGAAGTATCATATAATGCTGCCCATCACTCCCTTGAATGGATTACATCACCTCTTCTAATGAAATTTGCCGAAAATTTTCTTAAGGCTTATGCAACAGGAAAAACGATACGTGGCTATAATATCAGGGATATCTGGAATCAAAGCAGCATATATATAGTTCCAATGGTAAACCCTGATGGTGTAGACCTGGTTTTAAACGGCTTATCTCCTTCAAATCCATACTACAATAATCTGCTTCAATGGAACCAAACGGGTCTGCCCTTTTCAGAGGTGTGGAATGCCAATATAAGAAGTGTGGACTTAAACCGTAACTATCCTGCCAGCTGGGAGGAAGCAAAGGCTCAGGAAGCTTCTTTAGGTATATACGGACCCGGTCCCACAAGATACGGTGGCCCAAGTCCCCTATCCGAACCGGAATCTATCGCCATGGTAAACTTTACAAGACAGCACAATTTCAGAATGGTTCTTGCCTATCATTCTCAGGGCAAGGTGATATATTGGAACTATCTCAACCTTGCTCCGCAGGTGTCATTGACCATTGCCAACATATTCTCCAGAGTCAGCGGCTATGCTGTGGCTGATGTACCCATTGTGGCTGCCTACGCAGGTTATAAAGACTGGTTTATAAAAGAATACAGGCGTCCGGGCTTTACAATAGAAGTAGGTTTAGGCAAAAACCCTCTTCCCATATCTCAATTCAACACAATATACAAAGACAATGAAGAAATATTGCTGCTTGCTCCTCTACTGTAAGTAAAATCTGTTAATGACTGCATAAAAGTCCATTAATAAAACAATGGACTTTTTTATTGAAATTCTGTGATTTTATTTTTTATTTATAAAATTAAAATACCGCAAGTTGACAATTAAAAAATAATGTGATATATTTATAACACGCAAATGTTATATATTTATAACATAAAAATCTTCATAGTATTTTCACAAAGATAATTAAGGATTTAAAATTGAACATATCAAAAGGAGGCAATATTATGAAAACCCAAAAAAACTAAATTTAAGAGCATGGATGTTTATAAGAGTACTCCCTTCCATAGTTCTGGTAATGTATTATTGGATGATAACAAGATATGATTTTAACATTAATTTTATAGCCATTCAAAATATTGTATTCGGCTTTTTCGGAGTCTTTTTGTATTTTTTAATCTTTGGAAAGAAAAATAGAGACATAGAAGACGAATTTGCAAAGCAAAATAAAATGAAAGTGGATTCTTTTTGTTTAAAAATAAGTTACTTGATTTTTATTGCAATTGCCCTGATAAATGCTGTTTTTGAATTATACACTGTTGTTCTTGGCTATTTTGCAGTAGGAAGTATTCTGATATTGTCCATAATACGTGCTGTTGCATTTTACATTTTGGACACAAGGATGGTGTAAATGAGTAAGCTTAAGACAAAAATCAGGGAATACAGGTTATTACATAATATTAAGCAAAGCGAACTGGCAGAATTGGTAAATGTCAGACGTGAAACTATTGTTCATCTGGAAAACGGAAAATATAATCCTTCCTTAAAATTGGCAATGGATATAGCGAAAGTTTTTAATGTTACAGTTGAAGAATTGTTTGAGTTTGAAGATTGATTCCGCATACAAAAAATATATTCGGCAATTGCCTCAGTATATGCAAGGCTTGCCGAATTTTTAATACATTTCCCACTACTATGATAATAAAAATTATAATCCAGCTTCGTAACCTTAACAAATTTGAAATAAATTATATATTTTTTTGCAGCAAAATCTATTCTATATTACATCTCTAAATATTCTGATTAAATTAATGCTATTATTGATATTGCTCTTTTTAACCTTCTCTATAGTCTTGTTAATATATTCGCAAAGCTTTTTTTCAAAAATCTCTTGGGTGGTTTCCTTGTTTTCTATCATAGCAAGTCCTTTCTCCCAGCTGGCTGTAAGGGATGGGCTTAAAAGTTCCTTAGCCGTTCTTCTTACCAATTCAACTATTGCTTCCCCTTTTAAAGTAGGAGTCACAACCTGTGTCTTGGAGTCTATATTTATATACCCGATATCTTTGAGTTTCTTAATAATACCTGCCCTTGTTGCAGAAGTACCAATACCGCAAGTCTTTATCTGTTCCCGAAGCTCTTCATCTTCAATAAACTTTCCCGCCTTTTCCATCGTAATTATAAGGGATCCTGCGGTATATCTGGGTGGCGGCTTTGTTTCTTTTTCCTCAAGTTCAAAGTTCTTTGTCCCACACGCTTCATTTTTAGAAAGCAAATGTATAGGTACTTCCGTCAAATCCTCTTCATCTTTTGCCTTGCTTATTTCATAAACTTCTTTCCATCCGGCTTCTTTTAATGTCCTGGAACTTGTAACAAATATCTCTCCATCAATTTCCGTCTCAACTTTAACGGTATTATATACTGCCGGAGGATAAAATATAGCCAAAAACCTTTTTACAATCAGATTATATATTTTTCTCTCATATTCACTTAATCTGTTCAAGTCTGCAGTAACATAGGTAGGTATCAATGCATAGTGATCTGTCACCTTGGAATCGTCAACATATCTTTTTGTAGACTTTGTAATCTTTAATTCGCCAAAATCCTTTATCCTTGAAACAAAACCTTTATATTCGGGATTCATGTATAGCCCATTCAATACTTTCGGCAGCTCTCCTACAACATCCGTTGACAATACTCTGCAGTCAGTTCTCGGATAAGTTATCAATTTTTTCTCATATAAACTTTGTGCAGTCTCCAAAGTCTTGTCCACAGGAAGTTTGAATTTTTTATTTGCCTCCGACTGAAGCTCAGCAAGATTAAAAAGCAAAGGCGGTTGTTCATTCTTACTTTTTATCTCTACCTTTTTTACTTTGCCCTCTTTGCCTTTCAGCTTCTCAATTACCTCTTCCGCTTCCTGTTTACTTATATACCTTTCTTCATCTTGGGCATCATCAGCGAATTTGATTATTTTACTTTTCTCCGGTACCCACTTACCTTTATATTCAATTTTATTATCCATAGATATAAAATTGGCAGTAATTCCATAATGGGTTTTGGGTACAAAGTTTCTGATCTCTTTTTCCCTATCTGTTACAAGCCCCAATACACAGGTCATAACCCTACCTATGGCAATAACCGATGACCTGCTTTCTTTCAGCAGGGCTGATAAATGTCTTCCATAAAGGCATGTATATATCCTACTGAAATTCATACCGAACAGCCAATCTTCTTTAGCCCTGCTATAGGCAGCCTGTGCAAGGGAATCATAATGCGAAATATCCTTTGCATTTTTAATGCCTTCTTTTATTGCCTCTTCAGTCTGGGATGATATCCATACCCTTTTAGCCGGCTTGGTAGTCCCACTATGTTCATATACAAGCCTGAAAATATATTCTCCTTCTCTTCCACTGTCGGTGCAAGCATATATATAATCAATATCCTCTCTGAGCATAAGACTTTTTACCGTTTCAAACTGCTTTTTAATCCCCTCATCGTCAATTACTACATATTTATATTCTTCAGGAATTATCGGCAAATGTTCAACTTTCCACTCCTTATATGCCTCGTTATAGGCATCAGGCAATGCTAATGTTATAAGATGTCCAAAGCACCAAGTAACAACCGAATCTTTCGACTCTGCATAACCTCTGGTTCTGTCACTTTTTGAAATATTTATACCCAAAACTGCAGCAAAACTTGCTGCAACCGAAGGTTTTTCAGTTATATATAAGTTTTTACCCAATTTATCTACCTCTTAGCCTATCTGATAGTATATTCTCTGAATCATTGTATCGTATTCCCTATTATTCTTCAATACACCGAAAAAAGGATGTATCTTTCAACATCCCTCTCTCTATAACTTATTAAGTCTCGCATAATAGGTGGAGTCCTACGTACTCCACCTATCGGAAATTTTTTCATAGTAATCATAATCGTTTCAAATGTCCCCTTGTTCTGATTCCGCCTATGCCTTTCGCCCCTGAAATTGTCAGTTGAGCAACCTCTTGGGGCAATACATATCTGGTTTCATCGGTAAGGGCAACTTTTTCGCATACAATAGCAGGGTCCAAAGCATTTATATTTATCCTTCCGGGTGAACTGGCAAAATTGGCTCCTGCATCCATAATTGCCTCAAAATATGATTGGCATGCACCCGCAAATATGCACAACTTGTCAAAATTGCTCTCATATTCCCTTGCCAGCTTCACTGCCTGAATAAAATACTTTGAATTTCTATAGTTTTCAATAGATTTAAGATTTCCGCCTTTCTTCTTTATACCGTCATGACCGGTTAAAATCAATATATCGGGTTTGTATTCTCTCAAAGCGCGTAGTACTATATTTGGCTGTTCCCTTTCTTCTGCCACTATCCCAACTACATTTATGCCTGCTTCTTTATAGTTATTTTTACACATGTTTAAAAAATTTTCACTGGAATCCAGTTGAAGTATTTTTCCGGGTCTTTGTCTAAATCTGTTCAGCCAAAATAGTCTATTTGCATATCCGTGCCTGTAAACATTTCTTTTTACATTCAGTACAGCTCTCTGTATATTCATCTGGACTTTTTTGTAATCTTGTTTTATCAAATCCTCAGCACTTGAGTCTGCTTCAATTCTATAGAACAATCCTCTTAGAACGTATACAGGTTTTGCACCATTTCTGTTAGCAATATCAACAACAGTAAAATAAATATCCTGACCGTAGGATTTACGGGCTACAACATCCCCAATTTTTATATCACTCATATTTGGTCCTCCTGTAAAGAAGTTTACATTACATAATATGCATAACTTCTTTTTAAGGGCTTGGACCAATAATTTATTTTGTCAATCTTCTTTTCAATAGACCTATTTTCTTGGGAATGTGTCTAAATGTAGACCGAATTTCATTACTTTTGCCCAATAAATCTTGTAAAAGTTTTTCAGGCCATTATGCAATAGTTGTAATGTCCCATTAATTGTTTTTGACAGCAACTTATACCAACCATGATTTTAATTTTCCAATTTTCATTTTGACAACCTGTCTTGTCTCCTCATATTTTTCCATAGCACTTAAGATTGTCTTTTCATCAGGTTCCAATCCTCCGTATTTATATCTGTTAAAGTTTTCAACAAAGTCCAATAAATCCAATCCACTGCTTTCAAGCACTCTGGCAGCATAGACCGAAGGTGTTTCATGTTTTTCAATCCCAAGACCGATTTTATTTAATAGATTCGAAATTTTTGCAAATATCGCTGAAATTGCTTTACTTTTTTCATTATTTAAAACTTTCTTTCTCCAAATACTTCTTCTGATTCGGAAAAACAACCAAATTGAAATATATATAAAGAAAATTATATAGGGTACAAATAACATTTTAACCCAAAGGGGCATAACGGCTACAAAGTTCCAAATCCCGACCGCTAAACTCTTTATTTTTTTAAATAATGCTTCAAAGAATGCGTTAATTCCGCTGTTGGATCTATTTATTCCCACTGTAGGTTCAAAAACCATCCATCCGTAACCTGAAATGTATACTTCAGGAAAAGCATGGGCTTCTTTCTCCCTTATAAAGTATTTATCCACTTCCGGATCCCACTCATTTGCAACAAAACCTTCAACATAGCGTGCAGGTAACCCCGCTGCTCTTGCAAGGATAACCATTGCCGATGCAAAGTGAACACATATACCTTTTTTGCTTTCAAATATAAAGAAATCATTAAATTCTTTATCTTTCGGCATTTTAGGAGGTGTCAAATCATACTTAAATCCGGATGTATGGAAGAAATTGGCTATAGCCTCGGCTTTATCATAATCACTGGTAAGACCTTCTGTTATACTGTCTGCAAGGTCATAAATCCTTTGAGATATATTGTCCGGAAGTTCTGTATAATTTTTATACGCGCTATTCATTTCCTCTATAGCTTCTTCTATTATATCTTTCGTTTCGGTATCTATAACTAATAAACCATCGGATAATTCTTCTTCTCTTTTTCCAACTTTATACTTATTTAAATCGAAAATTTCAGAAACAAATTCTTTATTTAAATGCCTTATCATATTATATCCCAAAGATGAGTGAGGTAAATTCTGGCTATAATAATCAATAACATAATATTCATATATATGAGGTCTTTGCCCATTTTCCATATAGCATTCTGAACGGTCATTAATATATACATCCAAATCAGGTTTATTGAGCAAACTGAATTCAACCGCTCCCGGTGGATTCAGCAGAGTCTCCATCGGTACTCCCTTTGTATATATAGAAGCTTGTCTCATTATAAGAGGATCAACAGTGTCTTCCGAATTTTTATTGATTTTTGAGTATTCCAATGAAAGAAGTCCGTTTTTTTCCATACGCTGAACCAGTTTCAGCAATACTGAAAACTTATAGTAGCTGCTTTTTACATCTCGAATATCTCTTTTTTCACTAAGCTTGTTATTTCCTTTTATCCATAGGTTGTCCAAATATTTGTCCCAGCTCTGGACTCTGAAATAGAGAGGTTCATCTGCTTTCACTTCAAAAAGCACTCTGTCACCCAATGGAGGAGTAATCGAATTAAGAACACTTTGATCTTTTATTCCCATTGTATTAAAAATACCGGTCAAGTTTGTATTGTTGATATTCTGTCCGTTTGCCTGTGTAAGATTTTGTACTGTCTCGTTTATTACCTGATTGATATATGCAATTTTAGGTATTATCTCAGGTTTTGGAGCAACTAAACTCAATGATAAAGTTAATCCGATAAAAATTGAAGCAGAAAGTATATACCAAGGATTGTTTATATGAGATCTTCTGTTTAGGATGCTATTTTCTCTTGCTGTATACTCTATATATAACCAGAAAAATAAAATTCCAACAAGTAAAAACGGTAATGTAATATCACTGTCAGCTTTAGCTGACTGAAGCATGAAAGGTATCGAACCTATGAGCAAAAGAACCGGTACTCTGTAATGTATATTAGTAAAATAGAAAACGGTTGAAGAAAAACCGTAAGATGCAATAAATATGGTGGCAAACCAAAAGGCAGGCACAACTTGTACAGTTTCAGGATTTGATACAATAAGCCATATAAAATATGCCAAAACCGATTTCCCGGAAAAAAGAACTATAATCCGAACACCAATAAAATACAATACCGAACAAAGTATAAAAAGTATTCCTCCGTATATCCCTTGCCTTTTCAAAAATATATAGCATATATAAAGAACAGTGTTAATAACTGCAATAATAACCAATATATCTATTATAGGACTTCCGAAAAAAGAAGTCATTGCCCAATAAGTCAGCATAATAGAGAACAGAAGAGAAAGTCTTTGGTCGTTTAACTCTGCCAAGAGCTTTTTCATACCCTTTCGCCCCCAACACAATAGCATTTAAACTCCTATAAAAGCGCCTCACTTATATCCTCATCAACTCCCAATACCCAGTAATCACCTTGCTGATTAATTGAGCTTCTTGCTGCCTTATGGCCATAGATATTATCGTAATTTTTATTGTCTACCAGAACTGTTTTTACAACTATACCGTACTCTACAAAATTTTCGACAGCTTTATATAGAACACTATCATCATTTCCGGAAAAAACTATTGATTCAGTACCTTTTAGGTAGCGGTTTCTCCCTTCACTCTCAACAACTTCGTTTATTGGCAAACGTTTCAAAAAATCTGAAACAGGATCTTTTTCAAATTTATATGATGCAAGTCTGTACTGAATTTGGTTAATGGCCTTGCTGTCATTTATCTCATACTTATTCCACTTAGCTTCTTCAAATAACCATAGCTCAACTTCTCTTCCGGTTTTAACCGATATATGTGCTACTGCAAGAAGTGCTTCTAAAATTTTTTCTTCTAAGTTTAATATGGCCTCATCCCAACTGCTGTCATCTTTTACAGAGTGTATTGGAGGCACCCCAAACAGCAGATTATAAATTAAATTAACTGTTTGCTTTTTTTGTACCGGCTTTATATATGGATCTAAAATAAGCCTCTTCTTTGATATTCCTCTGGCCTCATCTTTTCTGACCATAAGTGTCTCGCTTCTGGCGGAAAGCTTCCAGTGTATTTTATGAAGCGGGTCACCTGGCATATACTCTCTGAACTCATAACCCGGTTCACCATTCCAGTTAAGTAAACTCGCAGACGGTGAACTCAAATCTTCCTGTCTGATTGATGCTTCCGAACCTAATAATATTTTACTTGTCGGTTTTAAATTCACCAACCTTGGCAAAACCGTTACTTCGACAGCAAATCTGTCTTCATCGCTATTTTTTAATATTGACAATTTGAAAAGATTTATATAGTCCTTAAGCCAAGCATTGCTTATACCAATGTTCGATACTCCTCTGCTTATAGCTGTATATTCCACACTTATAACCTTCTTTTCAAAAGGTCCTAAAGAAATGATTTTATTATATTCCTCCGATATTTTAAAGTTAACTGCTTCACAAAACTCCAGACTTATAAAAGGAAATGGCATGAAGGATTTATTTTCCACTCGGACATTAACTCTTAATACACCACCTTTTTCAACTTCATAGGATGGTATATCGACATAAACCAAGACTTTTTTTCTGAAGGGAATAACTAAAAGAGCTGAAACAACGGGTGAAAAGAGAAGCATATATGTCATAACCATACTTGTTTCTCCACCCAAAATATAAGTATATAAATACATAAAAACTACCATTGCAAAAAACAAAATCCAACTCATCATAGTACTTTTCCTTTGCGCATTTGTCATATTAAGGTTATTCTAAAAAAACTATATATTTTGTTCGGTAGTTTAACTCAATTATCAAATTTATAAAACATCACTACAAAGCTTTTATTGCCTAACTAACCTATATTCGTTTCAATAAAAGTATGATTTTTCTTAAATATCTTTAATATCTTTCTGCTATAAATCCTTTATCACAATCACAGTAAACTATCAATCAAAAGGTTGGCACTTTAACTTTCATAATTGCTTCATTTACAACAACCTCTGCTGTAATGCTTTTCATTTTAGCACCTGAATTCATAATAATTCTGTGAGCTAAAACCGGGACTGCCATTGCTTGAATGTCGTCAGGAATTACATATTCTCTTCCCCTGATAAAAGCCCAAGCCTTCGATGCTCTGTATAAATTCAGACTTGCCCTCGGACTGCCGCCTAAGACTACATGCTGGCTATTTCTTGTTGCTTCAACAATATTTACAATATAATCTTTTATACAATCCTCCACTTTAACTTCCTTTACTTGATTTTGAAGTTCTAAAAGTTCATCCGTATTTGTAACAGGTTTCAGCTTATTCAAAGGATTTTCACTGCCAAACCTGTCTAAAATCAATTTTTCTTCATTCTTTCCAGGGTATCCAATGGATAGTTTCAAAAAGAATCTATCCATTTGAGCTTCCGGTAAGGGATAAGTTCCAAAACTTTCAACAGGATTCTGGGTTGCAAGTACCATAAACGGCTTAGGTAATTTATAAGTTTTTCCATCCACCGTAACCTGGTTTTCTTCCATTATCTCAAGAAGACTGGATTGAGTTTTCGGGGAAGTCCTGTTTATTTCATCGGCTAAAAGGAAGTTACACATAGCAGCTCCTTTTCTATATTCAAATTCACGGGTAGCAGGATTAAACATGGAAAACCCCATTATATCTGACGGCATCAAATCCGGTGTAAACTGCACCCTGTTAAATACTCCGTTTACTGAACGTGCAAGCGTAGCAACAATTTGTGTCTTGCCCACACCAGGCACATCTTCAATAAGCACATGTCCATCGCTAAGTAGGGCCACCAGAATATGTTCTATAACAGACCTTTTTCCCACAATAACTTTTTCTATATTTTCAATGAGAGCTTCAATTATATTATTCATATGTACACCTCAAAAGAATGTTTTTATCTGTAGCTTCTAAAAATAAAAAGCAAAACTTCTCCCAAAAAATAAAACATTTTTTCAAAAACTTTATTAATACATCATGAAACAAAATATTGAAATGTAAACACAAACTTTAAGTGGTAAAAGTTTCATACATTTAATACAAAAACAAAGATATTTTAAATTCTTGAAAATAACAGTGATAAGATTATTATATTATAGAAATGCATTGTTTTACAAGGATTCTCCCCATCATTTTTATTTGATTCTATATAGCTTACACAAAAAATAAAACCTTATGAACTCCTTAACGTCCATAAGGCATTCAATTGTTCCAGTTAAGAAGGACGGGGAAAGTGTATAAACTTTCCCCTCAGCAATTTAATATTTTAGATTTAATCTATATTAATTAACAGTAATATTTGTAGGTATTGAATTAGTTCCACTATAGGTTATGTTAAATCCAATTGTTATTGATCCACCTGCAGGTATTGTACTGTTATAATCCACATTTTTAAGTGTAACTGAATTACCGTTCTGAGTATAATTACAATTCCAAGCATTTGTTATTTTCTGATTACCTGTATAGTTAAAGCTAACTGTCCAGCCGTTTACTGCCGTAGAGCCATTGTTTTTTATTGTAATACTTACTGTAGCACCAGTTCCCCAATCATTATGTGTATATGTTGCTGAACAATTTTTATTCTGCGATGGCGGAGGTGTTGGAACCGGATTGTCTGTTCCACCGGATGATGCAGCATTAACAATAAAGTTTGTCGGTGCTTTATTTGTTCCGGTATATGAAATATTGAATCCGATTGTCACTGAACCGCCTACCGGTATAGTAGCATTGTAATCTACATTTTTCAATACAATAGAATTTCCGTTTTGTGTAAAGCTACAATTCCATGCGTTGGCTATTTTTTGGTTTCCGTCAAAGTTGAAGCTGACTGTCCAGCCATTGACTGCTGTAGAGCCGTTATTGGTTATAGTCATATTAACTGTAGCACCAGTTCCCCAATCACTCTGTGTATAACTCACTGAAAAGCTTCCTGATTGAGGCGGCAGAGTTGGCGTAGGTGTGGATGTCGGTGTTGGTGTTGTTGGTGGTTGAGTCGTTGCCTCACCATTTACTGTTACCGTTCCCGCATTCAGTTTTACTGTCATTGGTTTTAAAGTTCTGTCACCGAAAGTAGCTTTGCTTATTGTTACTGTTGATGTACCTAATGCCTTAAATGTTATATTTGCAAATATTCCGTCCTCTCTTATGTATTCATTCAACAATGTTTCATCTAAGAACAATATTTTTATTGTTCCGTTATTTTCTTTGTGTATTGCAAAGTTTACACTAGGATTCATTACTATACTTCCAGCTGACCCGTTTACATACTCAAGTTTGCTTGGGTCATAGATTATTGTCATATCTGCTGTAGTTATTCCATTTGACGGTACATTAGCCAATTTTATCGGTACTACCACTTGTTGTCCCACATTTGCTGTTACTGATTCAACATACGCTGTAAATTCTGCTGAAGCTGCTTCTGTTTTTTGTAAAGGCATCAGAGTGCATAGAATTAATGCACATAATACAATAGAAATGCATTTTGTGAATTTCGATAAATACATAAGCTCTACCTCCAACTAATAATTTTTATTAAACCACAGTTACAAAACTGCGGATTAAAGACAAAAATACTAACCTGACTAATAGCTTTATCTACGTCTGGGTATCATTTTGCGATTTATACTACTTATAGGAATAGAACAACTGCCGATTTGCTTGTCAACACGATATGATGTTTTGCTAGAAAAAATTTAGTTAGATAAGAATATATTCATACTTTACATTTTTATTATAATATAAATTTTATAATATTTCCTATTAACATTATTTTAAAAGTATAACTATTTTTTTAGAATTGCCGATAAATTATTAAATACCATTATTTTCTGTTAATTTATTATTATTTTCTTATATAATATTCAGGATTCTATAATCATTATAAACAAAAAACGATATATTTTTATATCCTTTATGGTATTATTTTCAATACTTTAGTTTGTAAATACCAAAAACAGGATCCATATACCGATTAAAATACTATGCCACCCGATATTTATAATTTTACATAAATAAATCAAAATTTTTGATAATTTAAAATTAATATCTTATAAAATACTTATTTATTTAATATATAAAATAAAAGTATACATAATCTTGTTTGCATAACATTAAATAAAATACCTTTTCGATATACCTTACCTTCAAGTTAAAAATAGATAATAATTAATGAAGGGAAAAGCTTTCTTTCATAAAACTTTTCCCTTCATTAATTTTCATAATTTATCCTAATACTTTTTAATATAATAGATTTATAAATACTGAGAATTTTCACTATGGAACGGTATAAATCTTTGGTGTTGGCGGTTCTGCCATTCCATAGCCTATAAAGAAGCTGGTGTGAGGCGGCTGATTATATGCCGTATTCTGCCATGCTATTCCCAGCCTATAAATCGGATCATGCATCAATGTATAAATTCTGCGATTTGTAAGACTTGTAGTTGTATAAATACGTAAGAAAGTGTTATCTGCAGACCTAAATACTACTTCCTCTCTCCAATCTCCAAATAAATCTGCTTGTAAGCATGGTGTGGCTTTTGTACCGTTACAGGAAGCACAGCCATCAGCCGAAAGCAGTGTTCCACCGTTATATTTAGTAATGGTAGTACCGTCCAAAAGTTCACGCAGCTCATCGCCATCCCACCAAATGGCAAAGTTTATTTGAGATGGACGATTTCCTATATTATTACCAGTAGAACTATAAAGTGGTGAACCTGCTGCCCACAATTCCATTCCTGGTGAAGATGGAACTATATCAGCTGCACACGCTCTGCCGCAATCGCCTGTATGATAATATCTGAATATTTGCTTTCCTGTTCTCGCATCCAGCAATACAGCGCCTTTTCCTTCTTCAAGACATGTCCATACTTCGAGTCCTGGCCTGTTAGGGTCAATATCAGCCAAATGCATCGCATCACCATGGCCTAATCCAGTATACCATAAACCCTTACCATCATGGTCTACAGCCGAAGTACCCAATATAATTTCGTCAAAACCGTCTCCGTCAACATCTCCTACACTTAGATTGTGATTACCCTGTCCTGCCCATGCCGAATTGCCGTAATCATCACTGTCAAAGGTCCAGCGGTGTACAAGTTTTCCGTCCCTAAAATCCCACGCTACCACTGTTTGTCTGGTATAGTATCCACGGCACATAATAAGACTTGGGCGTTGTCCGTCAAGATAAGCTACACATGCTCTGAAACGGTCAACCCTGTTCCCATAGTTATCTCCCCAATTTGATACATTACCTCTTGGAGGAAGGTAATTTACGGTTGATAGAGCTGCTCCTGTCTCTCCGTCAAATACCGTCAGATATTCAGGTCCTGACAAAATGTACCCGTTTGAATTACGATAATCTGCATTTGGATTACCAATAACAACGCCTCTTCCATCTACAGTTCCATCTGCTGTTTTACATGCAACCTCTGCCTTTCCGTCTCCATCCAAATCATAAACCATGAACTGTGTATAATGGGCACCGGCACGTATATTTTTGCCAAGATTTATAGTCCATAACTTTCTGCCTTGTAATGTATAGGCTTCAAGGTACACAGGATCGGTATATCCTGCATTTGCATTATCCTGTGTCGCACCTTCCCATTTAACAACAATTTCGTATTGCCCATCTCCGTTCAAATCACCGGCACTGCAATCTCCTGCCGAATAACCGTTAACCGGTGGCTTTATAGGAATTTGTAAATAATTTTGTCCCCATACCCTTACTGTATTTGATTCTTCTTGTTCCTGACCGTTTACTACTGTACGTACAGTATATGTTGAATTTATATTGCCATTTGTATCAATATAATTTGTAGCTCCGGTAATGGGTGAAGAATTCACTTTTATACCGTTACGATATATGTTAAATGCTATATTTGAAGGTTCTGTGCCCAGCAAACGCCAGCTCAAAAACACACCATTATCTACTTTTACGGCAATCAAACCCCTATCCAGTTTCTCCATCTGTCTGTAACCTGGCGGCGGTGTTGCATTTCCTGGCCGTGTTGATGTAGGCGTAGGAGTTACAACCGGTTCAGAAGTTTCTTGTATTTTTAAATAGTCAACATTCGGTCCTCCTTCTGCTGTAATAGCCAACGCTCTGATTGAATTTGTTCCTTGCCTGAGATTTACCACTATACTAGCATCTTCCCAAGCAGTCCATGCACCTGTCGGATAAAAATCCATACCATCCTTAACAACAATGTTATTTATAATTATTTGCATCGCTCTATTAGCGCTACTTGCACTGGCATACCTAATTGTTAGCGGTTTTGTTTGTACCCTATTGTTAATTTTAAAATTTTTAAATATTTTTGACACTAAAACTCTTGTTGAAAATATCTCAAAAGGTGATTTCTCTTTTTTTATCAATTATTATATATTATGTTTTTTAATCTATTTAGTCTATGAAGTTGTTTTCTTAACTTCCAATATATCGTCGACTCCCGGTAAAATTATTTTGGATATGGAAATCGTTAGCTATAAACCAAGTTTTTTAAAAGGTTTTATAAGATCAACAGTAAAAGTGATTGAATCGTTATCAGGTCTCGTTATTATATCTGGTTTAGTAGCAGTTTTTACTGAAAATAAGCAATCTATTCACGATTTGCTTGCAAAGACGTTTGTAGTTGACTTCGACAGAAGAAGTCAGCATATTCCAAGTAGTATGGACAGCGCAGAGTTTCACGAAGAAATGAAAAGAAGAGGCATAAAGACCTATAGCGAGCAAAAAGCTTTAGCTCAAGAAATGTTTGGAAATCGTAAAAAATCCAGTATCAGCTTTATACTCAGCTCCCCATTACTCTGGGCCATAGTTCTAGTTCTATCGATAATTATTATTATAATATATTCAAATGTGATTATATACCAAATTAGAAATTTTTACACTATAGTTAATTTGTAACAATAGTATAGTATTAATTTGCATTATCTGTTATAATATAATAAAATTAATCGACTTATATTGCTACAGTTTTATAAACAATATGAGAAAATATAGAAAGATAGTGACAGAAATAATAATTTATATATAATTTATATTTTAAATGGGGATTAGATATGAATATCAGTAAATTGTTCAGGAGATTTTGGGCATACTGTTTTGATTTCTTAATAGTTCTCAGTATTTACTGGATAATTTTGTTCCTTATAAAAGCACTATGCGGTTATAATGGTATTACATCATCGTTAGAGGAATTACACAGAATATTATCTGCAGAAATTTTAACAAACGTTTTAAAGGGACAAGCATTTAATATAATTATATTATATTTAATCTATGGCTTGGTATATTTAATTTATGAAACTTCTTTTTTAAGCTCAAAATTATCTGCTACGCCGGGCAAATTAATATTAGGCTTAGAAGTTGTTTGTTACAACAAATCCAACTTTCAAAAAATCATAATAAGGTCTTTACTTAAAATCACAGCAATTTTAATTCCTCCCTTTACTATACTTCTATTTATACTTTCTGCATTCAGCAAAACAAAGCAGTCACTGTATGACAAATTATCCAATACTTGTGTAGTTACTAAAGATAATAGCAAAAAATACGGAACCAATCCGGAAATGACCCTTGAAGAATTTTTTGAAGAAATGAAAAGCAGAGGGTTAAGAATGTACAGCGAGCAAAGGGCTTTGTCGCAAGAAATCTACGGTAGACCTACACCATTAGCTAAACCTTATTACAAACCAGCGCCTAACCATTTATTGTTTGGAGTATTTATATTGCTTATTTCAATAGTTGTAAGTATAAGCTTTGCTTATTACTTCTTTCCCGATATACAAAAATTATATGTATTTTTTTAGAACTCAAGCAGATTTCATAATTATTTAGTTTTTTAATAAACTATTGTAAAACATATTATATGCAATCAATTTGTTTTTTATTGTGTTTTATATAGCTTGTTTCAATAATCTAATATTTTTGTCACCAATTAAAGCCTTTACAAACTATGTAAAGGCTTTGTTAATGCCAATTTAAATTCGGTTCTTCAGTAGCCATTTTGCTGTATTCGGAACTTAGACTTTTGAGCATTATGAACTTAAGAATTTCCAGTTTAGCAAAGCATATCATTTACAATGAGTATTGAACATGATTGTAAATGTCAATAAAAATTTGGTTCTTTCCAAGGTTAGTTGAAATATAACAGTTTTACAATCCAATATCGCCTATTTAATATGGTTATGCTTAATTTTTCAACTAAGATTGGAAAGAATCAATTTTAGAGTACCATAACGATTTGCTAAGAGCAATCAATAGGGTAGGTACAAAAAAATTGATAGAGGCAATACTAGAATAAAGAAGTGGGATATCCCCTTTTTTCGCTTAAAGTGTTGCATACTCACTCAAAATTTTTGCACTAAAAACACCGAAAACCCTTGTAACGCAAGGGTTTTCAGATAAATTGTGGCGGAGAGAGAGGGATTCGAACCCTCGGTACGCTCATCACGTACACACGATTTCCAGTCGTGCGCCTTAGACCAGCTCAGCCATCTCTCCATAATGTGTAGATATGTCGCACCTTTCAAGACACTTTCAACATGACTAAAATCCTTGCTTTCCATGCGACTACTCTATTATAAGGGATTGGGTGGGGATTGTCAACCCTTTATAATATGTTTGTAAGTGTAAAAAATCCCCATCCTATAATACTAATCATATCCCTTATTTTGTTTCACATCACTTTTTTAAATCCTTCAACAAATATTCGCACAACTCTTTATGTATGTTTTGCATATAAATACTTTTCAATAGGTATTCGGGGTTAATTTCATCCCCTAGTAGTGCCTGTGAAAACTCTTTGAAGTCTGTAAATGAAGGTAAAGCGGCTTTGTCTAACATCTTCAAATGTTTGGAGTTACCTTCCATGACTTCCCCAATTTCTTCCGACACTTTACCATCTGTCAACCTGTCTTTTAATAGGGTCAAAGCTTTCATAATTATTCCAGTCTGTTCCTCTGTTATGTTGTGGTCAATAACAAAGCTGAAAAAAAGAATGATTATACCCTTCCATCCCTGTAACAATGGTGTGTAACAACTTGATTTTGTATTCAAGTAAATCCATTTTTAATTTATCCATTGATGTTAATCTATCCATTGTAATTTTATCCTTTCATTTATGATATTATTATATTCATTCATCGATACACTTGCAGGTTCTTTTTCAAAAAATTTTTTATTTTTAATAATATTTTTTATATCTTCATAAGGTATTTCAAACTCTAGCGGACCTACATCCGGAGTTGTATATGGGACAGTTTGAACAAATAAAACCAATCCCGATTCCTTAATATAAAATCCACTTGAAGCTTCTATAGACTTAATTTCTTGCTGAAGCTTTACCCCTGATTCCTGAACCTTTGTTAAAAATAATGAATTAAGCTTGCTGGTATTTTTAATTACATCCTGCAAATTAATTTTTGATCCGGTTCTTAAATCAAAATTAAGGGAATCAATAATCTCGTCGGGTTCTTCAAAATTTATAATATAATTTTCTAGAATTAGTTTAATGCTAAGTACATATTTTGATCTAAAAGTAACTTCATACGAAACATTTAAGACTTGCTCTATTTTAAGTTGATCTTCGGATTTTTCATCTACAGCTTCTCCTAAACCAAATGCTACTTCTTTATATTTTTCAATTCTCTCCATAATTGCATCGTTTATTTTAGCTTCAATTTCTGAGTCATACATGTTAGATACTTTCGGATATTTGATAACCGATTCAAATCCTTCTTTAGTATTGTCCTCAATCACTTCTTTAATAACATAGTCATTGTTTAGTTTTGATTCATTATTCGAGCAGCCACTAAATACTAAAGCCAGCATTAATAGAGCAACTACTAGTTTTTTCATTAATCTACCTCCCAATCAAAATTAACTTATCTATAGGTAAAAAATTAATTATTAACCCACTCCCCGCTTAGCAAAATATGTAATATATATAAAGTGTAACATTAACATGCATTTAATAATATTATGCCATAATAATGGGTCGTAGGCAAAGTGTTTCTTAATGTTTTTCATGCAATATCTTGTAATACATATCCCATCTTTTAATTATCTTCTAAAAAATAAAGCATTTGTCCTTTGCCTTATATAAAAACAACATTCTTTTATTAACATAAAGTAGGACCCTAAAAAAGTCTATATCAAACAAAGCAACAAATTTTTGCCATAAAAAACTTTATATCCTTGATGTATAAGAAATTATAAATTATTTGTTGAACTAACTTAAATACATAGTATTGTAAAATAATATTACACATATCAATTATATTATGATATAATCTATGCATTGTAAGTATATGTTAGGGAGGAAGTTATGGCAAAAAAGTAACTATGGAAGACATTGCAAAAAAGGTGGGCATGTCAAAGAATACTGTATCTCTAGCATTACGTAATATGCCCGGAATTAACGCCCAGACACGGAAACTTATTTTCGAAACTGCAAAACAGTTAGGATACGAATATAAAAAGAATTCTTCCCAAAATTCTTCCTCAGATACTTCCTACAAAAACATTTGTTTAATCTTCTCTAAAGACACTCATAAATCTGAAGGTTTCTTTTCATATATACAGTATGGCGTTGAATCTGAAGCAAAAAAAATAATTTGAACATCATTATATATTGCTATGATGAGAACAAGG
>Ga0209508_1000502_pt1 | contig 39793 bp, 29 predicted proteins | sample AD_UKC129_MetaG_FD_184427 | JGI IMG/M metagenome (GOLD analysis project Ga0209508, IMG submission 184427) | Active sludge microbial communities of municipal wastewater-treating anaerobic digesters from Canada - AD_UKC129_MetaG (SPAdes) (version 2) | ecosystem: Engineered > Bioreactor > Anaerobic... | reverse complement strand
TTAAAGGGTACCTGATTTTTTAATCATTCGACAAGGTGTCCGGATATGCCGTTATGCTGTCCGGATAATTCCGAAACGCTGTCCGGATGTTGCCGGAATCAGTGTCCGGATGCGGCCGAAATATGCATCGAACCCGTGGCACCTTGTTATGGGTGCACACGATGTTCCGCATCCTGTTGTAATAGCAGCTTTTATACACTGATATTCCGTCGTTATGTGACAGTTTTTGCTGAATAGTAGCAGGAACAGATTGCTATGACGTTTCATTATGTGCTAAAATAAATTATAAATCTAATATCGATTAACAAAGGCGTTAATATAGGAAATCCTGTATTGGCGCCTTTTATTATTCTGGGAGGGAAGCAGGTGTGAATAACAGAAGGATAATAATATTCGCCGCAATATGCTATGTTTTAGGGTCTGTCATATTCTTGCTGCCCTTTTCAACTAAACTCATCAACATAATTATTTTTCTGTCCAGCGGTGCGGCAGCAGGCGCCTATATGTTAAAAGGCGATCTGAAGGCTGATACGGGGGAACCCCAAAAGGACACATCAGCCGATGACCTTAAAAGGGAACTGGCAAAGCTGAAAGTGGAGCTGCATGTTACATCGAACAGGATCTGGGCGGTTGCGGAGCAACTGCAGATAAACCTGGATGAGAACAACGGGTTTGCGCAGCAGGTCTATGCGCAAACTGAAGAAATGGCTCATCTGAATGCCAGGGTTAATGAAAAGATTAATGAAACCATAATGGAAGTAAAAGAGATGATAGGGCAGCTTGAGGAAACAAGGAACACCACCCTTGAACTCGCGTCTACAGGAAAAGATTCGGAAGCGATCCTCGAAACCAGCAAATCGGAAATTCTTGAGATTGCGGGGATCATTGGCGAAATAGAGGCAACTTTCAGAACAACGGCCGATCACATGGATAAGTTGTCTGATGCGTCGAGAGATATAGTGAAGATCCTGGAGACAGTCAATCATATTGCCCGGCAAACCCAACTTCTTGCCTTGAACGCAAAGATTGAGTCGGCCAGGGCAGGGGAAAACGGCAGGGGATTTGCCGTTGTGGCGGAAGAGGTGCAGAAGCTTGCCATGGAAAGTGAAAAATCGGTGAGGGATATCAAGCGTCTCATAACAGCCCTGTCCGGGGAAATATCGGGAGTTCAAAGCGCCGTAGGAGAAATAGGCATTAAGGTTGACAAGGGAGTAAAAAGCGCGATCAATGTTGAAAAAGAGCTTGGAAGAATCCACGACTCGTTTTATGGCTTGCTGGACATGGCTGATAAAATCATCGTTCTTTCGGAGACAGAGGCTAAGGGCGCCAGCGAGGTAGTGGACAGGATATGTGAAGTTGAAAGCCTGATAAGCGTGGCTGAGGAAAGTGTGGAAAGCGTAAAGAATGCCGTATACAAGCAAATGCAGGGCATCATGGAAGTGGCCGAGATGGGCGGCCGCCTGAATGACGCATCAAGAGGCCTGATGGAATTACAGGATGATTCGGGGTTGGAAACCTTGATTTCTGAAAGCTCCGAGTACTCCGGAAGAATTAACGACGCTCTGACGCTGATAAGAGAACTGGCCCAATTACCGCAGATCCGGAAAATGGACAAAGAAAGCCACAGGGAAGAACTGGCCAAACTCATACAGAATAGTGACTTTATTGAAGCCGCCTGGAGCAATGACGCCAAGGGCAGGTTCCTGTGCTCCATCCCCGAAGCCGGGATAGCCAATGCAAAGATCAGGGACTGGTTCCAGAAAAGCATTCAGGGAGAGGAGTTCTGTTCAAAGGTTTATATATCCGCCATAACAAAAAGACCGTGCCTTACCTTGTCTGTACCGGTAACCGATATGAACGGGGTTATCGCTGGGGTGCTGGGCGTGGACCTAAAGCTATGATGTTGCGGTAAAAATCAGGTCACTGATGTCACACCGCTCGCGGGATTGACAAAGCTGACATCACAAAAGTTTGCGGGCAACCCTATCGAGGGTTTTTCACCTCTTGCGGACATCTACCCCAACCTTGGAGAAAAGGATTTTGAGATGAAATAAGGCTTCTGACGGTTGCAGTGTGTAAAATAAAAACGCCAGTAATGTATCATTACTGACGTTCTTTATGTTTGGCGGAGAGAGAGGGATTCGAACCCTCGGTACCCTGTTCGGGGTACACACGATTTCCAGTCGTGCGCCTTAGACCAGCTCAGCCATCTCTCCGTGTCCATTGTCCGCTCCGTTTGGTTGGAGCCAGGTATTTAACTGTGCGGTTTTGCGGGGCAATAATTAAACATGCGGCGCAAACCCGCTTTACTATTCTACAAGAGAAGCGAGGGGCTGTCAATAAGGGGCGGAATTTTCCTATACGACGAGATTTATGCTTTGTCTTGCTTACTCTATGGGTTTGCTGTGGCTATATAGCAATGATAAAGAGATTGCCGCGCCCAGCTTTGCCGGGCTCGCAATGACATGTTGGAGGTTAGAGGTCGGAGGTTGGAGGTTGGAATATAAGAATGCCTTCGCAGTCATGGGAGATTAATCCCCGCTTATGGTTTCGTAAGGCCAACTGTTTATGCCGCCAAGGTCGTAGACATTTTTATAGCCAAGTTCTTTGAGAATATTCGCAGCCTCGGCGCTTCTTCTGCCGCTTCTGCAATAGACCACGATTTTTGCATCCTTATCAGGGATTACATCGGCTGCCCCGTCCCTCACCTCATAATTCGGAAGCAGGATACTGCCTGGTATCCTCCGTTCCCGGTACTCCTCCGGGGTTCTCACATCAAGAAGGATGATATCCTTGTTGTTTCTGACCATATCGACTATATTTTTCTGCTTTTTGCTGTCTCCCATAAACAGGTTACCTTTCCATGCGAGCAAAACCAGGATGGCTATAACCACGGCAGTTCCAACGATATATTTCATAAGCTGCCACACCTTTCATGACATTATTCCTTCAGATTATGCATGAACGATTATAATCTGGCCAGCCCTGAAAATGAAGTAATTTTGTCACAGTACGGATCCCTTTAAAGTTTTGGTTGACATGTCACTGAAAGCGGCACTACGACGGGGATGCGCAGGATAAGGAAAATTTTTACAAATCGTTTCCATTACAAAAACTATATTCCCATAAAATAACTGCAATAAGGCAAAAAAATAAAAAAATTTAATAAATTTTGCAAAAAACATTGGCTTTTTATGTTGCTTTGTGAAATAATATGGGTATAAATGAGATTGGCAGCAGATGCCAGTATATTTTCCGAAAGGAGAGACCATTAATGAACAAAGCGGATCTTATTGATGCTATTGCCAAGAAGGCAGAAATGACCAAGAAGGATGCAGGCGCAGCGCTGGATGCTATCATCGAGAGTATTGGCGCATCATTAGCGAAGGGCGAAAAGGTTACCCTCGTGGGCTTCGGCACCTTTGATGTCAGAGAACGCAAGGCTCGCACAGGCGTTAACCCGCGCACCAAGGCTAAGATAAAGATTCCTGCATCAAAGGCTCCTGTCTTTAAAGCAGGCAAAGATCTTAAGGAAAAGGTAGCGAAGAAAAAGTAAGACGAAGAGGAACTCATAATAAAAACGGCTGAACAAGCCGTTTTTTTTCATGCGTAAATACGCCTGGCAAACCCATAAAGGGTGGGAGTCAAATAATTCTAATAAAGCCTTTTTGCCGTCTTCAGAAGGACTGTATAAAAATACTGTCTGTTAAAGGAAGCCAAGATAGTGTAGAATGTCATTGTGGCTGATTTGTTGCCTGGAAAACCCGTTATCAGGTTTGGAGGAGCAATGGGTACCGATTCTTTTATTTCTGTCAGGGATGTAACAAAAAAATATCGTGCCAGAAAAGCCCTGGACCGTGTGAGCATTGAAGTCGGAAAAGGCGAGGTGTTCGGGCTCATAGGTCCCAATGGGGCAGGAAAGTCCACCTTCATAACCCTGCTTGCCACCATTAACAGGCCGGACTCAGGGGACATTCTGGTTGACGGCAAAAGTATTGTCAAAAACCCGGGGATAATACGCTCCCGTATTGGATACGTTCCCCAGGAGATAGCCCTGTACCCCATGCTGTCGGCATACGACAACCTGGATTTATGGGCTGGTGTCTACGGGCTTAAGGGACAGCAGAAAAAGAGGCGCATACAGGCCGTGCTGGATTATATGAGACTGGGGGACAGAGCCCGTGACAAGGTGGCAACATATTCAGGAGGAATGAAGCGCAGGCTCAATATCGCCGCTTCGCTGTTACATAAACCTGAAATACTTATCATGGATGAACCTACGGCAGGTGTTGATATCCTCTCCAGGGCAACCATTGCGGATATGATTAAAAGCCTGAAAAAGAATGGCTGCACCATTGTCCTTGCCAGCCACTATATCGACGAACTGGAATCCCTGTGTGACCGGGTAGCTATTCTGAACAAGGGAGTCCTGCTTTATACAGGCGCCTTGGAGGAAATCCTCAGAAATACGGGCAAGGAAAGCCTTAAAGCGCTCATGCTGAATCTGGAGGAGATGTGATGAGTGCTTTTCTGTCCATATTGAAGAACGACACAAAGATAATCCTGCGAGACGTAAAAGCCCTGTTGCTGCTTTTGGTCATGCCCGTCCTTGTGATCAGCGTCTTTGCCGTTGCCCTCGGGCCCATGCTGGAGAAGACATCGTTTATAGAACCATTCAGCATAGCTGTTGTTGATAAGGAGGATTCGGTATGGACAGGCATGCTGATTGCCCAACTGAGGAATCTGGACATACTTGACAATATATACAGGACCGATGAGGATGAGGCTAAAAGGCTGATAGAGAATAATGAAGCCGCGGCAGCCATTGTCATCCCGGAAAATATTACAAACAGCGTGGAGCGCTGGGAGCCGGAACAGGGGAAGGTTATCGGGAACAGCCAGCTCCACCTGCAGACACAGATAGTAAAAAATGTTGCCGTCGTCGGTTCCACTTCGGTTTCGGCAGGACTTGCGGCATTGTATGCCATAAATGATTATGAGTATCGTGCAGGTGTTGGCCCGGAACAGGTCTACCAGGATATCGTGCAGGCAAATGAGGATTTTATCAATACCGTGCTGGCAAGGAAGGAAATCTTCAGGGAAACCAGGCACAGGGGGGCCGGTGTAAGTCCCGCAGAATACTATGCCGCGTCCCTTCTGTCGGTATTTATCATGTTTTCATCGGTTCCCTGCATCAAAATGCTTGCCCAGGAGAGAAAGCTGGGCATATCGGCGCGTTTCGGCTCAGCCCCTGCAGGAGGCTGGCAGTCCATATTATCAAAGCTGGTGCTTTCGGTAGTTATATCAGCAGCCCAGTTTATATTGATCGGGTTTTTCTTGAGACTATCATCGAAAAGCTTCGGCCGTATGCCGGCAGGGCCTTTCATCCTTGTTTTTCTGTTCACCACCATTGCGGCTGCGGCATTTTCGCTTCTTATCGCGGCCATTGCCACGTCGGCGGCGTCAACTGACCTGATAGCCAACCTGTCCATCCTGCTGATGGCCATAGTGGGTGGAAGCGTTTATCCGCTAACGTCCCTTCCGGGCCTGTGTAAGGATTTGAGTGCGTTGACCATTAACAGGTGGTCGACAGAAGGATTTTTAGCGATCCTGACCGGGGATACTTCCGGCATGCTCCCTGTATACTGTTTTTCCCTGCTGTATCTGGCAGTGTTATACCTGGCCGCGGCGCTTCTGGTCCAAAGGCTTGGAAGGAGGCGGCCGGCATGAGATTCCTGGTTATTTTCAAAAACCGTTTAAAAGTTATACTTTCCGATCGGATATTCATCGCCGCGATGCTCATTATTCCGCTTATCCTGGCCATGATCATGGGCTATGCCCAGCGTAAGGAAAAACTGAATTACGTTCCGATGGCGTTGGTGGATGAGGATGGAAGCGTTCTTTCAAAAACCCTTGCCCACAGGATTTCGAAGAAGGAGGGCCTGAGGGCGCTGCCCGTAACCCGTGAGGAGGCCGGGGAACTGCTCAGGGATAAAAAAGCCGAAGTGGCCCTGATCATCCCCGCGGGATTTGAAGCGGCTGTCGAAAGCGGGCGTGCCAGCGGAATCCTTGAGTTTGTCAAATCCCCGTATACTGTTTCCGGCGAGGTCGTCAAGGAGATCGTGGCCGCAGAGGTGATGAGGCTTCAGGCTGCAGAATTTGCCTATGACCGGATCGTCCGGCGCTATCGGGAAAATGGCGTGGAGATGGAAGTAAGCCGCCAGGAAGTCCGGGATTATTTCGAAAGCTTCTGGGAGCCGGTTCCTCCCATGTCCATTGCCTATGAGGAAGTGGAAGCAAACTCTGTTGCAGCGGAGGATGTTACTATTCCCTCCTATGCGGCCGTATCTGCCGGGGTCCTGGTTCTCTTCGTGATGCTGACATTGATTTTCGGCAGCGGCTGGATCTGCGAGGAAAGATCCAACGACACTTTAAACCGCATATTCTCTGCACCGGGAGCCCTGTTTCCCGTATTCATGGGAAACATGCTTGCCCTGTTTGTTCTGGGGCTTTCCCAGACCATTCTGTTTGTTTTCATCCAGCGGCTGTTCTTTGGTATTGTCATGCTGGAAGGGTTCTGGTCATGGATGGTCATGGGGGCATATATCCTGTGCGCCGCGGCTGTCAGCATGCTTATGGCCTCGCTTTTCAGGACTGCCGCCCAGCTTCAGGCTATAGCACCCGTCTTTTCCATCATCACAGGCCTGATGGGTGGATGTCTCTGGAACCTTGGCGGGATACCCAAACAACTGCAGCCCATCTCGCGCCTGACACCCCAGGGATGGGCCCTCACGGCCATTACAGCGCTCTTCGCGAGTCCGAACCAGCCGGGTTATGCCATACCCTCGCTTTCAGTTCTTATTGCGTCAGCCATAATAATGCTTGCACTTTCCTGGCTGCTTCTGCGGATCACCAGGAATCACGCTGCAAGCTGACGAAAAGAATAACACAGAGAATAAAGAAGCCGGCATCCATTCTCATGAGGATGCCGGCTTTATTAGAATGGTCTGTGAGTTATTACGGGGTCAAATAACCTGCCAATTGCCTGATGGCGTCAATGGTTTGATATATCTCGTTTACAAATGAATCCAGTTCCTCCTTTGAAGCCGTGCCCAGGTCAATGGCGCTTCCCGCCCAGGCGGGGGTTTTCACTTCCACACCATATTGGATGTCGCTTTCCAAGGCAAAGGCTAATTCGATAGGTTCCTCCAGGACCGACGGTGCGTTCAGGGAAATGTTCGCCGTAAGATCAACGCTCCCAGGCAAGCCATTCTTGTTTCTGACCTGGAGTGTGTCCGCTTTCAGGCTAAGTCCGCCCGAACTGTTATCAATCGTATAGTCCAGGGCAAGTTCAACTGTTCCCCTGACCGTATTGGATCCCTCAATGTCCTGGTTGGAACTGATTTTCAGCCGGATATCGCTTTCGTCGATTCCGGACAATCCAAACTCAAAACCGGAATCCTGGGTATCGCTTTTTTCATCATACTTCTTGTCCGAGTTCATATAGAATATAATGTGCTCGCCGACGGAGAAGATATCCATCCTGAACCCTGTTTTGGAGTCGTCTCCGTTAACCAGGTTTTCATATGTAATCCGGATAATATCATCGGATGTGCCCAGGGGAATCTCCAGTTCGTATTTCACCACGTCAAGCCCATCTATGTAAACCTTTATATCAGCCTTTTCGGGGAATATGTTCTTATCGAGTGATAGCTTCAGGGTGGACAGGAGCAGGCGAAACTGGGATTTGCCGAATAGATCCCCTATATTTCCAAGCCGCATGCTCTCATCAATGGCAGGGTTGTTTGCCAGCAGCATTTCCAGAGCCTTTGCCAGGTTTCTGAACACGGCATTATACAGGGTATCATCGTCTCTCATGGTGTCCAGCAGGGTTTCCGCCAGCTTCAATTGAGCTTTCTGGTCAAGAGTAATCGTAACCTCCATGCAGCGGGTATTCTCGCCAAAGACCCCGGTGGTTTTCCCCCTCCTGATCGACATGTTCTTGCCTTCAACATTGTTGACAAAGAGCATGCCATAGGTTTCCATGAGCTTCTTTATATCCTTGCTGTCAACAGCAACTTCCCGTGACAGGCTGGATAAAAGCCATGGATCAATTCCTGCAAGTGACTCCAGTCCGTAGTTTTTCAGTTCTTCCGGGTACATCTCCACCAGCCTCGGGATATCGCTGAACCGCCCCGCAATGCTCTTCTTGCTGAGTTCAGGCATTGAAAGACCTATCCTGTCATTGTCGAGAAAGCCATTGAGTGAAAGCGTGGGATTGTTCAGGTAATTCAGGCTTATGCTGAAATTCTGCTTCTTGTTGGGCAAATCCACTTCTGTTGAAGTCTGGATGGATATATCCTTCATCAGGCCGGCCAGGAATTCTGAAAGATTACCCAATCCCAATGAAGTCAGGGTGGCAGAATCAAGATAAAAGCTAATCCTTGTGTCTGCTTTCAAGGAATTTTCATAGAGGGTGTCATTCAGTTGCCGGCTGCGGGCCATGGACCGGTCAACCTGCCTCCAGGACTTTTGCAGTGTAAAGTATTGTGCAACCTGTAAGGTAATCTTGGCCGGAAGGAAGGTATAATACCCTAAAACCGCAATCCCTGTGATCAGGACAACCGCGGCCAGGATGGCAGCTATGATCCTGAGGGCAAGACGCCTTTTCTTGCGGGGTTTTCCCGGTTCCAAAGCCGAATCGGTCTGGGGATAATCCGCGTAAATATCAGGGATTTTCTCCTCAGCCTGTTCACCAGGGTGGTTGTCTGCCGGGGGAGGCTGGATAAAATCTGCAGGGGGCATAAGGCCTGAATCCTCAACAGGAGTCTGGCTGATACCTTCCGGGGGAGTCTGGCTGATATCGGCGGAAGCGCCGCATGATTCACATATCCCGGAACCTTCCGGCAATTCCTTGCCGCAATTGGGACAGAACATAGAATCATCCTTTCGACTAGACGTTTGGATCCTGATTCAACAGCTGTTCAATCACCGGTTGATTATTAATATAATACCATATTGTAATGCCTGGACAAACCAATAATGACAGGAACCTGCAATTTTAAGCAAGGCAGCAGATGCCGGGGGAAAGGGGTAAAGCGCCGGAAAACAGATTCCCCGGCGCATACAGGGAACATTCTTATTCAGAATATACCGGGTTTTGGATGCGGGACATCCTGTAACAGAAAGGAAACAGACTGTTAACATAATTAGCCTATCTTGAAGCCCCATTATATGCTAAACTTTTCATACCGGTACCATATTCTTCAGGAGGTTTCACACATGAGAAAAGGTTTGCAGAGAACTACCAAAGCCGTGTTATCCTTTCTGATCTGCATCTGCCTCGTATTCCCGTTTGCCCAAAGCCTTCACGCCTATACCAACGGAAATGGAATGGGTGAACTGGTTTTCAACGAGAGGAGAGAAATCGCCCAGGGCGTCTTTCTGGACACCTGGCTGGGCAAAACTCCTTCAGGAACTCCAAAACGGGGCTATACCATCTCATTCAACCCGAAAACCTCTGATGCCCAGGTGCTTACCTATTACGGGAGTTCTGTAGCCAGCCGTGCGACTCTCTCAAAAATGATAGCTGACGCCGAAGCACAGGGCTATATGGTTATCGGCGGCATCAACGGAGACTTCTACAACACAAGCAACGGAGTGCCCATCGGCCTTATGATCAAGGACGGCAGGCTGATAAGCAATAATGCCTCCAAATGGGGTGCCATAGGCTTCAGGAAGGATGGATCGGTTGTAATAGGTTACCCCGGTATTCAGATCAAGGCTCTTCTGAATGATGGGGAATTTGACATAGCCAACTTCAACAAGGCCCAGGGTGACTGGGGTCCATATATGTACACTTCGGATTTCGGACCTAACACGGGGAGCACTGTGCCCAGCCTTGAAGTTGTTGTGGATATCAACGTTGGAAAGCCTGAACTGGGGAACATGATGCTCGGCATCGTTTCATCGGTTAATACCGATGCCAAGGCTACCCCCATCGGTCAGAACCAGGTGGTTCTCTCCGCCAGGCATGGGAAAAATGGAGAATATGTACTAAGCCAGCTTAAGGTTGGGGATGCGATAGGCTTTACATTCAGCGATCCCGAGGGAAAGTGGCTTGATGTCCAGCAGGCTGTCGGCGGGGAGAAAATCCTTTTGCATAACGGCGAGATTCCTGCCGATATCCCGTCCAGTGATGTCAATCCCTATACCGCTGTCGGGGTGAAGGCCAACGGAGAGGTTGTCTTCCTGCAGGTGGACGGCAGAAAGGACTCCAACAGCGTTGGCATATCCAGTATGGATGCAGCCAGGTTCCTGAAGGATATGGGCTGTATTGACGCCATCTCCCTTGACGGAGGCGGATCTTCCACTATTGCCGCGCGCATGCCGGGCGATGTGTCGCCGAAAGTTATCAACAGCCCATCGGACGGAAGCCAGAGAGCCAATTCCAACTCGCTTCTGCTGGTTTCCAGGCAGGCGATAAAGGTTAACAGCGGACAGGGAAACCTTTCACTGCAACTCAAGCTTTTACATATCTATCCCGGGAAGATATATATGCTTCCGGGTTCGACAACCAATTTCAGCGTTAAGGGCACCGACGAATACTTTTTTCCTGTTAGAGTTCCTGAAGAGGTTGAATGGAAGGCTTCCGGAGGAAGGATACAGGAAAATGGTGAGTACACTGCGCCCGATACTCCTGGCACCTATCAGATTACTGCCAGCAGTGGTCAGGCCAAAGGCAGCGCGACTGTTGAGGTGATCCCGCCCAGCAGGATTACAAGCATAAAGCCCAGTGTAAGCAGCTTTACCATCCTGCCTGGCATGTCACAGCAGATTAGCCTGACAACACAGATGGACAACCTGACGGTGGTATCGAACAGCCGGCAGGCCCAGTGGAAGGTTGAGGGCAATATAGGCGCCATTACCCAGGATGGCGTGTTTACGGCTTCCGGGAACAGCGGCGCACAGGGAACCATCAAGGTAACCATGGGAAAACAGACCGCAAGCATCACCGTGAACCTGGCCCAGCCACCCACAGAGGTGGAGGGCTTTGAAGGCGATACTTCCTGGGGTTCTACAGGCGTACGGGTCGCATCCCATAAGGTCCAGGTGGTCAATAATCCGGACCTGGCGGCTTTCGGCAATAAAGTGCTGAGGATAGATTATGACATGAGACTGGCAGCCGGGGTGGAGAGCGGTATTGCAGGTGTTTATGCCTACCCGCTCGGCGCTGATGGCCAGAGTGCGGGCATAGTCCTTGACAAGACCCCTACGGCCATCGGGATGTGGGTCTATGGCGACAACAGCAAAACGTGGCTTCGTGCCAGGGTAAAGGATGGAAAAGGCGAAACCTTTGATCTGAACCTCACCCCCGAGTACAGGCCTGATACCAAAACCGGCGGTATCAACTGGACCGGCTGGAAATATGTCGAGGCATCCATCCCGGCAGGAAGGGAAGGCCCCTTCACCCTGGAGATACCCATCCGGCTCATGTGTTCCCGCGATGAGCTGCGCACAAAGGGAACCATTTACATAGACCAGATCCGTGCAGTATATGGGTCAAAGAATGACGATCTCGTGCCGCCGACGGGGACAATCCTGTCGCCCGAGGACCAGAGCGTTTTCCAGACCGGAAAGGTGCAATTCTCGGCGCAGATTACCGATAATGACGCAATCGTTAAGGAAAGCATCAGCCTCTATGTTGACGCCGCAAAGGTTAATGACCTGGTTATAACCAGTATGGATCAGGGATACAAAGTAGATGCCCTGCTGGGTTCAAACATCCCCCTGGCCGATGGACTGCATGTGGCCACGCTGAGGTTTACCGACCGGTTTGGCAACAACGGATCAAGGTCGGTTACCTTCAGGGTCAGCACCGGAGCTCCTGAGGTTACGGCATCAATCGGTGAAAGCACGGAAGCTGCCGGAGCCTATGATTATACCATCAGTGTAAAGAACCCCAATACCCTGAGGAAACTGTACCTCAGCTTCGCATACGACAAGGATAATCTGGAAGTAGTGGACGCCGACCCCGACACACCGGGAATCCAGGCCAGGCTTGAAGGCTGGATGGCGAAGGGAAAGATCATTAACAATACTGTTGACCTGAACAGCGGCAGGATCATGATTGAGGTGGACAACCTGAAAGCGGCCACCCAGGAGCCTGAGATCAAGGCGGTGACCATCAGGTTGAGACCCAGGTCGGCCAGCTCTTTGGGAAATTCTGATTTAACCCTGATCATGGGCGCCATGATAGTTGGCCAGAACAAGGGCGGCTCCTGCTTCAGCCTCACTCCCGCAGAAATAAAGAGTGAGCATGATCTCATCCTGAAGGTGGACGGCTTCTCCAAGGGAAGCGTTACCGAAATACGGGTTACCGACAAGGATGGCGATCCCGTTGAGAACGCCGGCATTTACTATAACGGCATGATGCAGTTCGCCGTCATGATAACCGACAGGAATGGAATGGTCAGTTCCGATGTGTTTACCGACATGGCCCCCGGAAGCAAGGTGACCTTGCAGGCCGTGAAAGACGGGCTTTACAGCAATATATACAGCTTTACCGTCGCCGAACCGGCTTCCGGACTTAAGCCCACGGCGATGAGCATTTCATTCGACGATAGCCCGACGTCTTTGAAGTTTAATTACATGACGCCTGGCGAACATACAGGCACCGTCATACAGATTGTTGAAAAGAGCAGGTTTGATGGGAGTTTCCAAAACGCGGCATCCTACAGGGGAACTGACAGCGAGAGCTATATCATCGACCAGGACCTGCCGGCCATGGTAAGGACCCACTCGGTGAGCGTGAAGGGCTTGAAGCCCGGAGTTACATATGTATACCGCTTCATGGACACGGCAGGAAGAGCGAGCGAGGCTTTTGAGATGGTATGGCCCGATACCTCAAAGCAGTATTCGTTCCTGTTCCTGACCGATCCACAGGCCGCAAACGCCGCAAGCTATTCCGTATATGGAAACGCGCTGGAGCGGGCATATGCTGTTGCCAAAAACCCCGCTTTCGTAATACTGGGCGGGGATATGGTCGACCGGGGCAACAACAGGTCACAGTGGGATATGTTTTTTGACTATTCCTCGGGGGTATTTGCCAGGATTCCCATGATGGCAGCCCCAGGCAATCATGAAACCTATGATGACAATAACCTGGTCAATTACCGCGCCTATCTCGGCCTGCCTGAGAACGGACCGGACGGGCATAAGGAAACGGCTTATTCCTTTGAGACCGATAATGCCCTGTTCATGGTGATGAACACGCAGGCGAGCATTAAGCCCCAGCTTGAATGGATGGAGAAAAAAGCTGCGTCTTCAAACAAGAAGTGGAAGATTGTGGTGATGCACAGGGGACTGTATGCCGGGTTCTATGATGAATCAGAACTCAGGAGCGCCATAGCCCCTGCCATGGACAGGATGGGAATCGACCTGGTACTCAACGGTCATGACCACGTATACCTTCGCACGACCATGAAAGGCGGCCTTAAAACCACTCCTGGAAAAGGGACCACCTACATCACAGGCGGAAGTTCTGCCCAAAAGTATTATGATGCCGGGAACCGCGCCTGGACCGAGGTGCTGTTCGACGATAACAAGCCGGTATTTACCGTGATTAATGTACTGTCCGACAGGATAGAGGTTTCCTCCTTCCATGTGGACAGCGGCAGGACCGTGGAGCATGACAGGTTTGAAATCAAAAAATAAAAGGGCGAGACGGGGATCCTCCTTTCAGTTACAGAACTGATTAAGGATCATGATGAACAGGCCGGGTATCCGAAAGATATCCGGCCTGGCCCCATTTATGGTGTTAATTATTATGCGCCACAGACTCCCCCGGTTTACGTGAACGGGAGAATTGATCGATGAATAAAATAAACCAGGGCTAAAGTGTGGGGTATGGGTCATGGCAAGATATCGGAGGATCAGCTCGGAACTCCTGGGAGTATACGCCTCACTGGTATTTGTAATTGGGTCTCTCATCACCCTGGCAGCTTCCATTATCGATTACCGGGAAAATACAAGAACCCGGCTTCCGGAAAGTCCCGAGGCAGCCGGGTCCGAGACCCCGTTTCATATCCGTTGATCCATTCAGGTCAGACCATGCGTATAGCGAATTCTCCGCAAGAGCTGACGCAGTAACCGCAGGTCAGGCATCTAACTTCATTGATGACAGAAACTCCGTCTCTTTCCTCAATGGCCTCATTGGGACAGGTTTCCCTGCATCTGCCGCAGTTGGTGCAAAGGATCTTAACCACGATGAACCTTTTCCTGGCCTGATCGGCATGGATTACATCAGTATCGTCCAGTTCGCCATTGAAATACCGGATATTGTATGAAAGCTCCCGGGGGGTGACCATGCCCATGGCCACCGATGCCACTCCAGGAATGCCCCTCACATAGTCCAGGGCCTGTTTGTATGAATCAATCAGGATACCGCCGCCCAGCGCCTTCATTATGTAAACGCCCTTACCGTTGGCAATACAGTCTTTTATAGCCTCTTCCATCTCATCCCTGGTCCCGTGAAGAATTCCAAGCCCGCTGAGATTCAGAATAGGAAAGACTATGTCAATATCGCTGTTATTGGCAGCAGCCCGTACAGTCCTGACCGAATGGGTGCTGACCCCGACCGCCCTGACGATGCCCCTGGCCTTGCAGTCAAGCAGGCACCGGAGTGCTTCCGCCCTCCGGGTAAAAACCGATTCGTCAATCCTGGCGGCATGGATCAGGAAGATATCGATGGTGTCGATATTGAGCTGTGTGAGAGCCTCCTCCACCGCTTTCTGCATGTCCTCATAGCTGCCGGCAACTGATTTTGAGGCAATGACAGGCCGGATACCGGTCGCCTCCATGGCCCTGCGTATGGGCTCATAAGTCAGGTACATCTGGGCGGTATCTATGAAGTTTATGCCTGCTTTCAGCGCCTCAATGAGCAGATTGGTGCATTCATCCACCGGTATGTTCTTCTGAAGCGGGCCAAAGGGAAGGGCGCCGAAGCAGAGTTCCGTGACATAAAGATCTGTCTTGCCAAGCCGGTTCTTTCTCATAGTGCCAATAAACCTCCTGATGCCTATCGGGAAAGCATTTCCAGGATATCCTTTATACCCTTTCCCTTAATGCTTGAACGATAGTATTCAAGCTCCTGCTCAACGATTTTGTTGAGGGATTTCTGGCCGAGGACTTCAACAGGAGCCAGGTCGTCGGTCAGTACCAGGCCGGAGTCTTCCACTTCTGACATGTTATCACCCACATACTGTGAAATGAAATAGAGATCGTGGTCCTGGGGAATGGCGGCCATGGTGTTTTTCGCATAGTTTCCCGGCATGTCGGGAATATCGCTCACAAAGAGAACCGAATTGGTCACATTGGTCAGGTCCACACGGTAAACGCTTTTGAAGCACTTTTTTACCGTTCCGGCCAGGTATTCGGGCACGCCTTCAAAATCGCCGGATCGCATATTGATGTTGACGATAAGGATGCCGCCCTGTTTCAGATGCTCCTTAACGCTATTGAAGAACTCCACGGTGGACATATGGAAGGGAACGGTGATGTCCTGGTAGGCATCGGCCAGGATTATATCATACATTCCGGCGTTCTCTGTCTGCAGGAAACTCCTCCCGTCATTGATGTAGATGGTAGCCTCATCCTCCCTGAGGTTGAAGTACTTGCCCGCCAGCCAGGCTATCTTCTCATCGATCTCCACCGAATCGCATGATGAATTGGGAAAGTACTTCTTGAGCTGCTTGGAGTAGGTCCCGGTTCCCAGACCCAGCACAAGGACGTCCAGGTCCTTGTCGAAAGAGGCCTCATCCATAAAGAAGGGAGCCATCAGGGCATATTCGTAATAGTACCCTGACAGGGAGCCATCCTTCTTATAGATTGACTGCACCCCGAAAGCCACATTGGTGGAGAGGATGACCGAATCCTCGGTTTCGGTTACCTGGAGGTAGTTATAGAGGGATTCGCCTTCATAGATGATATTCGACTTCCAGTAGGCGAAGGAATCCTGGAAAGGTATAAGAAGAAAAACCAGGAGCAGGACCGACGTCACCACGTTCCTGATATTGCGTTTCTTTCGGAATATGAAGTAGAGGGCACAGACCACGTTCAGCAGGAAAGCAAACAGGAAGAATGTCTTGCCTGTTCCTATGAGCGGGATGGTTATAAAAGTGGGTATGAAGGTCCCAATGATGCTCCCGATGGTGCCCATGGCGTAGATCTTGCCGGCGATCTTCCCGCTGTTTTCCATATCATCTATTCCCAGCCTGACCAGGTAGGGAGAAACCATTCCCAGCAGGGCCATCGGAAGTGCGAAGATAATAAGGCAGGATAGCGCCGATCCGGCCACAACCAACTGGCTGCCGGGGACGATGAGGAACAGCAGCCCGATGATCCCCGAGATCAGGTACTTGCCCACAAACGGGATGGCAGCTATCCAGAGTGAGGCTATCCATATATAGAAGTACAAACGGCCCAGGCTTTTGTGCTTGTCCGCCAGCCTTCCTCCCAGCATGTTGCCTATGCTCATGGAGATCATTATAAGGCCGATTATGATGGTCCAGACTATCTGGGAAGAGCTGAAATAGGGAGCAAGCAGCCTGGAACAGGCCAATTCGACAGCCATTACCGTCATGCCCGAGAAAAAGGACGTAATATAGAGGATCAGGTTGCTTTGTTTGTTCATTGCTATCATACCTTTCCCTATGGTTATTGTGCACTGAACCTATATGGATCAATATTATCTTAATATTTTAAGAAAGACCGCTCCATATTTTCCCGGGATTGAACGCCGCATGACGAATCCCGCGATATATCGTGCCGGCATATATGGGGAGGACTGTTTTATTATCACATTATTTTCAGAAGTTCAGCGGGTGGTTCGCTGCCGGTATGTTCCAGGAACGAGCGGCGCATATTATCACGTGTCCGGCGGAATAGGGTAGGATCGCCCTTCCTCGCGCAGGCTGTTAAGAAAGTTTTCCAGGGATCCACAGCAAGACGGTTTACCTCAAGACCCAGCATTGCCTGCTCTATGGCTTCATCAAATTTGCCCTCATTTAGATAATAGTCCGCTATCCTGGTTCTGAGGCGCACATAACGCGCCATGTAGAGTTCTCGTTCAAGATCCGCCCATGTGCATTTGACATCTTCCAGATACCTTCCGCGGTAAAGCGAGGCTCCTGCCAAAACGTAATCCAGGTTCTCCCGGGTTAGCTGGCGGGCGGCACATTCAGCCTTTTCAAACTCGTCGGCATCACAGATAACTGTGCCCAAATCAATGCTATAATATCCCGAGTCATATAGAAGTTTAATATCTGAACCGCTTTTTTCAAGCTGTCTCCTGAGGTAATAAATGGTCGTGTTAAGGTTTGAAAGAGCCTGGGTTGGGCTCACGCCTTCCCAAAGGGCTTCAAGCAGGGTGTCCCGATATATGGAACGAGTTCTGTTATGAAGAAAAAAGGCAAACAGTTCCCGGACTTTCGCGGTCCTCCAATTTCCAATATTTTCTTGGGTCCCGGATATTTCAAGCTTTCCGAAGAGCCGGACCATTGGCCGGCCTTCGTTGGATGGAGTGGTCTCATTAGCCGTATCTATATATTCTCTCAGTAAGGAATCAAGGCGCTTGATTGTCTGGTCGAAACGTGAGCGGCTGACAGGCTTCAGTAGATAATCAGTCGCCCATACATCGAATGCGTCCAGAGCGTACTGGTCATGGGCTGTCACAAATACCATAAGTGTTTTTCCTCTGGTTCTTTTATGGATTTCAGCGGCCAACTCAATTCCGGTCATGCCAGGCATGGCAATATCAACGAAAGCGACCTGAGGGGAGAGAGATGATATTTGTTCCAGCGCTTTAGCAGCATCAGTAAATTCTCCGCAAACCACATAATGTTCATATGGCTTGAGCAAACTTTTCAATTTGGTTAATGCCGGGATTTCGTCGTCTACCAAAATAACCTTGATCATTTCAAAAGTTTCCTTTATCTGTTTGTTATTATAATCAGGGTAACACAATTCCGTCAGGTTTAGCAACAGCCACTGATGGTCACGGCAAGCCCTTCATGTGCAAGCATATGTTCAAAGCGGGATTTTTATGGTAACCCTTGTTCCGCCTTCCTCCAGGTTATCGATCTCAAGACCGCGGTTATATCTCAGCTTCAGCCTTCTGTGGACATTGTACAAACCTATTCCGGGGGATGCTTCCTCGCTTTCCAAAATGGTCTGGACCTTTCCGATATCAACCCCCGGTCCGTTATCGGTAATTTCAATAACCGCGTCATTGCCTTTCCGGTACATGGTTATCGCAATTCTTGTTTTTCCGGAGCTATGGAGTGAACCGTGGCGTACCGCGTTCTCGACAAGAGGCTGGATGGTAAGAGGGGGCAGGCTGAAGTTCAGGTCAGGCTGAATATCCAAGGTTACCTCCAGCCTGTCTCCAAAACGGGCCTCCTCAATTTTGATGTATGATTCTACAAGCTCTATTTCTTCTTTTATAGTTACAAGGTCATTCTGGCTGCCACTATGGAAAGAGTACCTGAGGTAAGTGCTCAGGTTATCTATGAGCTCGCTGGCCAGGGGACCATCGCTTAACGCGACGGCGCTGATGGTATTAAGCGCGTTATAAATGAAATGGGGGCGGATTTGCGCCTGCAAAAAGCTCATTTCATTCTTTATGGCGCGATTTACCAGGTGCTTCAGGGTTATCAGCGTGAAAATCCTGGCCCTGAGTTCGATACTTCCCACAGGCTTGATGACGTAATCGTTGGCGCCGGCCCAGAACCCCGTCAGAATCTCTGCAGAGTCGTTCCTGGCGGTCAGTATCAGTACAGGCAGCTCAAATATGGAGTATTGCGAGCGTATAGCCTTGCATACTTCAAAACCGGACATGCCAGGCATCATTATATCAAGAATAACAGTATCGTATGAATGGGCAGTCAGCATATCAAGCGCTTCCTGGCCATTATGCGCAGTATCCACGACAATTTCCGGGTCATTGAACATCTCTGTCAGAACCTTGAGATTATCAGGGTTGTCGTCTACCACCAGTATGCGTGAGCCTGAAGGCCATGCCAGATTCATAATCGCGGGCTTGGCAGTTTCCACATTTATACCTGGTTTTTGCTCACTGGGATGAAAACTGGCAAAGGTTTCGGGGTCGCACATGGGCAGAGTAAAGGTTATTTTGGTTCCTACATTGGGTTTTGTCCATTCTACAAATATCTCCCCGTTCATTTCCTCCACAAGCTTACGGGCTACGTAAAGGCCAAGCCCAAGTCCCTCGGCCTGTCTGCCAGAAGACAGGCGTGTTGATTTTTCAAAGATAACATCTGTTTCCTCAGCCGGAATGCCTATCCCGGTATCAATCACCGAAACATGGACTTTTCCATCCTTCAAGCAACTTTCGACCGTAATTGTTCCCGAATCGGTGTACTTCAGGGCGTTACCTATTAAATTATTCAGCACCTGCCACAGCTTTCGGTCATCGGCATATACAAGGGAAGCTTTCGGGGAAATACGGTTCACAAAATGAATGTTGCCCTTTACCAACGTATAGGTGAACATTTCGAATATCGACTTGACTTCAACGTGCAGGTCTATAGGCACTATTTCTGATTTTACATTCCCTGTAGCACCGACATACTGGTACATATCATTGACAATAGCGATCATATGGTGGGCAAGGGTTACTACAAGTTCAAGGTTCTCGACTTCTTTGTCAACCGCTGCGGCATGTTTATCCTTGAACTTGCTGATAACTGACTGTGTGATATTGACTATGCCATGCAAAGGCGTCCTTAGCTCATGGGAGGTAATCTCAATAAAATCTTTCTTGAGCTTGTTCGACACGACCATACGGTTGGCAAGGCGGACATTCGCGGAATAGACCGAGGCAATGTGGAGGGAAATATATAGGATCTGGCAGATCACAAACCCGAAAGACAATATGATAAGAAGCCAATTCCTGGCATTAATTTGAAGCATTCCTCTGTCAAATGTATAGAAAACGACGAACAAAAGAGACCAGGCTATGAGGCCCAGCAACTGGAACAACGCGCCATAACTGCGGTGAAGTATCCTCTTGATCAGGCCGATGACCGAAAGGACAAATATAACTGTATTATACAAGTAACCGATCCTGACCAGGGTATGCTGGAAACCCTGGGGCGTAAACAGGAAACATAAAAACAAAACTCCGCCAGCGGCAGACAAAGTATAAAGCCATATTTTCAACCTGTTCCGTCCTGGTTGCATATTGATGTACAGGAGTATGAAAAGACCCATCAGAACATAGAGGGACAGGGAGAACCGAGTAAACTCAAGGTAATGAGCTTCGCCAAACCAGGACAGAATAAACTTCTCGCCTTTTGTCATCAGGAAAAGGCCAAAACAGAATGTAAAACACAAAAGATACCTTATATTCCTCATTTGTATGCGAAGCGGGAAGAGGAACAAAAGGAATACGGTCAGAACAAAAATGCTCATGACCGCAACCGTATACGATAGCCTGGCATCGTTGGTCAACTGGTATACCTCGGTCTGGGTGCCGAAGAAAATCGGGCTGATGATTCCTCCATGGTAATAATTATAGTTGGATGTTTGGATAATGATTTCATGCATGGTTTTGAGCGTATCCATGGGGAAGACGATGAACCGGGACGCGCTCCAGGGTATTGAGCCATTTTCCAGCGTTGACGGGTCGCCAATGGATCCTATAAGCACTCCGTCAACATATATCCTCGCCGAACTGGATATATCGGTGATTTTTAGCGCGAAGAGCTGGCTTCTTGATATGAATTTGAACCTTAGCCGATAGGTTCCGTATCCATAAGTATCCTCGGCAGGATTTGGGACAATAACATATTCCGGAGTTCTGCCGGTTTTCTCCGATCCATCATAATTGAAATCCGAAGGAAACAGAAATGTGTTCGGATAGAACTCCCACTCCCCATTAAGCATAACGGGTCTACGGTTATCAATGCTTGAACAATACAGGTATCCTTTTTCAGCCCTTGGAAGACCCGGAGAATATGTTATAAGATAATAGCCTATAAGTATACATATAAACACGCATGACAGAAGTATGGCCAAAGGCATGTTGATTCTCTTGTATATATTGGAAATTCGCTTTAATAAAGCTCCCATGATCCTGCTCTTCCTGATATCATTTATAATTACTTATAAAATACTACACACTTTAATTATAACTAAATTCATCATTTCTACATAGCAACTTCTCGCCTTGGCCATAGGATTGTGTAATATGCTAATTATGACAAGTCAAGATTATTTATTTTGCACAAATGTTTATTAATTGTTTATTGCTATGTTGTCATATTTATTATTATGGTGTATAATCACCTTAAATAATCAAACACTAGGAGGGAACATCATGAGCAAGTTCAGATCCATTCTGGCATTGGTAATGGCTTTATCGATACTCCTGCTGGCAGGATGCGGGACAATCGATAACCCCACAAGTTCAGCAACACCTACACCTTCGGCATCATCCCCTTCGCAAGGCTCTCAGCCGACCGACGCACCTAATAAGAGCGGTGCTTACAAGATCGGTATTGCATCCCGTGAAATAACAAACGACTTCAACAGGGATATCATTTCAAACGCACAGGCTGTCATAGAAGCGGCGGGCGGAACCGTTGTCAGTACAGATGCCCAGGCTGATCCCCAAAAGCATAACGAGAATATTGAAAATCTGATCAACTCAGGTATTGACGGGCTCATCGTCCAGCTTGGAGATCCGCAGCAGCTGGCGCCCATAATGGCTAAAGCAAAGGAGAAAGGTATTCCTGTCGTGACTGCAGGAGTCGGTTCCCCTGTACCCGATACCATAACAGACATCAACGGAGATGATGCGCTTATGGCAACCTTGGCTGCCGATGCGCTGTTGTCCAGCATCAACTACCAGGGTGATGTTTATATAGTATGGGTACCTGGCGCTCCGCTGCTTGAGACAAGAAAGCGCATATTTGAGGCCATAGCTGCCGATTACCCGCTGGTAAAAATCCACGAAGTGCCGGCAGAACACAACCCTGCAAAGGTACAGACCTCTATTGAAGAGATCCTGACAGCCAATCCGGAAAAAGGCAGCATAGCCGGTATTTTCGGTACCTATGACCAGCTGGTTTCGGGTGCGAGCGAGGCGATCAGAAGAGCGGGACGCGATGAGATCAAAATAGTTGCAATTGACGGCGACCGTATTGGTTTCCAGATGCTCTTCCAGGATGGAAGCCCGTTTGTAGCCACCGTTGTACAGGACGTGCCCAGTATAGGAAGAATGGCTGCCGAGATTCTTCTTGCTGTTCTCGACGGGAAGCTTGATCCATCAACAGTTTCCCCGAAGACTGCCGCCGACTGCTATGTGGCTACGAGGAAGAACGGTATTGCGGCCGCGGAACTTCGCTGGACCGAGAGCTTCTGGGATGATGTAGGTCTGAAGAAATCCGATATTGAGGCCAAATACCCGCAGACAGAAGATGTCACAATTCTTCGCCCGGTAACACCGTAAGTTGGGGGGGCATATTGGCGGAGAGGCGACTCTCCGCCCCATTCTTAAATATCATCGATGGTTCCCGGGGCCGGACAATGGAACGGGAACTGGTATGCAGGACGGAGGGCTGTTATGAACGATACTCCGGTTATGCTTGAATGCCGTGATATCACTAAAAGCTTTTATAACAACCAGGTGCTTAAAAAGGTAAATATAAGCATAAAAAAGGGAGAAGTCCATGGTTTGCTGGGACAAAACGGCGCCGGGAAATCAACACTTGTCAAAATTATCACCGGCGTTTATACCCTTGACTCTGGCGAAATACTGATTGAGGGCAAGCCTGTAAAGATGAATTCCCCGAGGGATGCCGAGGAGCTCGGAATAGCGATTATACACCAGGATCAGCAGCTTGTGCCCAATTTCGATGTAACACGCAATGCTTTCCTGGGGATGGAACTGACCAACAAAATAGGCGGTCTGGATTTCAGACGGATGCGGAAGATGGTTGAAGAAAAGCTGTCTTACATAAACGCTGATTTCAGTGCGGACAGACAGATAGCTTCACTGTCCGTAGGTCAGCGTGAGCAGGTGGCTATTGTTACAGCTCTTCTTCAGAATCCTCGCATTCTTATTCTCGATGAACCCACCGCATCCCTGAGCAACAAGGAAATCAACCGCCTGTTTGAAATCATAAGGCTGCTCCGGGATAGCGGTGTAACAATCATATATATATCACATCATCTGGATGAGGTTCTGGAAATCACAGACAGGATTTCGGTGCTCCGGGAAGGAGTTAACCAGTGTACTCTTGAAACGAAAGATGCCACCCAGCATCTGATAGTATCCCACATGATCGGCCGCGAACTGAAAGAGTTCTATCCGAAAGAGAAAGCCGAGATTGGTGATGTGGTTCTGGAAGTCAAGGATCTGCACAGAGGCAAACTGGTTAACGGGGTGGACTTCACCCTCAGAAAAGGAGAGATACTTGGATTTGCCGGGCTGGTGGGGGCTGGCCGGACAGAGACCATGCTGACCATCTATGGTGCGGAAAAAAAGCAAAAAGGAACTATTTTGCTGGACGGGAAGCCATTCAATCCAAGATCTCCGATCGATGCCCGAAAGGCCGGTATTGCTTTTATCCCGGAAGACCGGAGAAATGAAGGAATTGTAGGCGATATGTCGATTTCACAAAACCTTTCGCTGGCGGATACCGAGCTCTGGGCCAAACATGGCATCATAGACAGGAAATTTGAAAAAAAGCAATCAAATTCGATAATACAGGCGCTCAATATTATCTGTACAGGAATCAAACAAAGGGTTTCGGAGCTATCCGGCGGCAATCAGCAAAAAGTTGTCATTGGTCGGTGGATGACAGGAAACGCCAAGGTGTTTATTTTTGATCAGCCAACAACCGGTGTTGATGTTGGCGCCAAGACCGAAATCTACAGGCAGATGATCATGCTGGCCAAAAAAGGCTGCGGTGTTATTTTTATCTCATCAGAATTTGAGGAATTACTGGGCCATTTGTGACAGGATCGTAGTTATGTCGAAAGGGAGAGTTGTCAAGGAATTTGATGCTGCCGGCACGACAGAGCAGGAGTTGTTGTATTGGGCGACAGGCGCCAGCGAAAACAACGGGGGGGGAGAAACAATGACAGAGAAAAAATCTTTATCCATATCCGGCCTGGGCGACTTTCTGATTCGCAGGGGAACAGGCGTGGGCATGATTGTCATCCTGCTTGCGCTGGGTCTGCGGGCCAACCTGTTTTTTGCCCTTTCCAACCTGATGGATGTGCTAAAGCAAGGAAGTATCCTGACGCTCATTGCCCTGGGCCTTACTGCCGTGTTGATCGGCGGCGGGTTTGATATGGGCGCGGGCGCGCTGGTTCAGCTCACATGCAACCTCGCTGCAGGCCTAATCATATCCGGTGTTAATCCAGCCATAACCTTGCCTGTTGGACTGGCTGTGGGTTTCGTAACCGGCATGGTAAACGCTTTTCTGGTTATCGTGGTAAAAATCCCATCATTTGTGGCAACTTTGGGTACCATGTTCATCCTTCAGGGGCTGACTACTTACTATAACAAAGGAGAAGCGTTAACCATAACCCGGCAGCCTTTCTTCTCCTTTTTAGGGCAGGGGCGTATTGGGATCGTTCCAATGATTTTCATCATCGTTACTGTGATCGCCGCCCTGATGCATTACTTTTTCAAACATACCCGCACCGGACTGAGAATGTATGCCACAGGCGAGAATTCAGCCGCGGCAACTCTCAGGGGAGTTAACACAAAGAAATACCTTATGCTGTCATATTGCATTTCAGGCGCTATCCTGGGACTGACTGGAGTGTTTCAGGCCTCCTATGCTTATGGTGCGTCTGCCATCAACAGCGGCATGGATTTCCTGATACAGGCCTTGTCCGCCGCCTACCTTGGAAGTACATTCTCAAAGACCAACGAGCTCAGCGTAATAGGAACGGTTGTATCAGGCATGTTTATTGCGGCGCTGTCCAACGCTCTTATCATTAACGGTATATCAAACCAACAGATTTCAGGGATCCTCGGAACAATACTTGTCCTTTCAATTTTATTGAATGTAATAAAGAAGAGGGAGATCGGACAGGTCACCATTTTCTGACAACGGGAGGGAGTCAAGATGAACGATACTGCAATAAGCCGGGCTCCAGCCCGCACGAAAATCATAAACTTCATATCTTCATATGGTTCGGTCATCGGCATTATCCTGGTGCTGGTCGTTTTCCAGTTGATAGACAACAGGTTCATGCGTATTCAGAACATTGTGGGTGTTCTGAATTCCAGCACGCTGCTAATTGTTATGTCGCTGGCCATGATGATGGTTATGTCGGTTCGCGGGATTGACCTGTCTGTTGCCCAGGTAGCCGATGCGACAGGCGTTATTGCGGCCATGCTGATTATTGCCGGAAAGCCTTTCTGGCTGGCAATCATTGTTGCGTTGCTGTTCGGGCTTGTGATAGGGATTTTCAATTGCATATTAATGTCTTATCTTGGTATTCCAGCCATCATCGGAACCTTGGGTATGATGTTCATAGTCCGGAGCTTCGAACTGACACTTACCAAGGGAGCCCAGCCCCAGATCCTGTTTACACTGCCGCCCGGCCGTACTAAACAGTTTTTCTTCATTGGACAAGGTTCGTTAGGACCCGTGCCCATGCTTATAGTCATATGTTTCGTCATAATAGTGGTCATGTACTTTGTTAAGGAAAGATCGGTACTCGGAAGGCATATGGAAGCTATTGAAGGCAACGTGCGGGCGGCGTATCTGTCCAGCATCAGGATCAGGAAGGTTTTTGGGGCGACATTTGTATTCAGTTCGTTTCTTGCCGCAATTGCCGGCATCATGCTGGTATCTAGATCCGGGAATGCCGTGCCGAGGGGTGTGGAGACCTATCTTACCGACTGTTTTGTGGCAGTTTACATAGGCACATTGGTCTCAAAGAGAAATAAATTTACAGTCGCAGGGACTGTTGTAGGCGCGCTTTTTGTTGGATTCCTGAGCAATTTCCTGACTCTCAGGGGTATGGGAGCAGCCTACAAGAGTCTGTTTAACGGTGTGTTCATTATTGCTGCTGTGGCGTTGGGTGCCCTGCAGAAAAACCGCAAATAAATGCTGACTTAAGACTCAGACTTGGAGAAGGAGGAGATTACAATGTTGAAAATTGATGCACATTCTCACGCTGGTTCAGGCGCCGCTGAGTGGAGCGGTAAGCAGGTCGTTGAGCGTATGGACACCATCGGGATTGATAAAACCGTCATTTTCCCTTTTACCGAAGGGTACTTCAATAATGACGAGATACCCCGGTATGTTGAGCAATATCCTGATAGGCTTATACCTTTTTGTTCAGTCAACCCCTGGCTGAAACAGAAAGCGGTGGATGAGGTTGAAAGATGCTTCAAAGCCGGTTTTAAGGGAGTCAAGCTTCATCCACAGCTATGTGGTGTTTACCTCAGCAACAAGGAACTGATTGATCCGATTTTTGAAGTGGTTGAAGCATATAATGGCGTGGTTATTGCCCACGGGGCTTCAGATCTTTATAACTGCCCCCTGGAATTTGCCAGAAGGGCAGCCCGTTTTCCGAAAGTGCCTCTTATTATGGCCCATTGCGGCTACTTCTGGATGTGGGAACAGGCCATAGAGGTGGCGTTGGAAAACGATAACCTGTACCTGGAAACCTCAAGGGTTCCGCTTTATGAAACGCGAAAGGTTGTAGAAGGACTCGGTGGGGGCAAGGTTATATGGGGTACGGACGGACCGTTTGCCGATTACCAGTGGGAATATGAGAAAATCCAACGTGCTGCGCGGACCGATACCGAATTTGAACAGATTATAGGCGGTACAATCGCCGGATTGCTGGGTATTAAATAGCGCGATATTCAGAAGCGCTGTAAGGAGGATCAACATGGGAATTATAGAAAAAATGAGACTTGACGGTAAAAAGGCTTTTGTTACCGGCGGCGCCAGGGGGATAGGCAAGAGCATAGCCTATGCCCTGGCCGAGGCAGGGGCCGATGTTGCAATCGTGGATATCGATCTTGCCGAAGCCGAGAAAACAGCGGAGCAGATAGCCCGGGATACAGGCCGTAAATGCATAGCCGTTTCAGCTGATGTAACAGACAAGGAACAGGTTGACAGGATGATTGAAACCGTTCTGAAAGAGTTTGGCAGGATAGATGCGGCTTTCTGCAACGCGGGAATTTGCATCAACGCTCCCGCGGAGGAGATGACCTATGAGCAGTGGAAGAAGGTGATAGATATTAACCTGACCGGGGTATTCCTTACTGCCCAGGCCGCAGGTAAGGTTATGATAAAGCAGGGAGGCGGGTCTATTATCAATACGGCCTCCATGTCCGCCCATATCGTGAATGTTCCGCAGCCCCAGTGCGCGTACAACGCTTCAAAGGCAGGCGTGGTGCAACTGACCAAATCCCTCGCGGTGGAATGGGCGTTGAAGGGTGTAAGGGTGAACTCCATTAGCCCTGGGTATATTGGCACCGATCTTACCCTGAATTCCCCGACCCTCAAACCGCTGATCGAGAAGTGGAAGGAGATGTCGCCGCTGCATCGCCTGGGCAAACCCGATGAACTGCAGGCAATAGCTGTTTACTTGGCAGGGGATGCAAGTTCATTCACAACAGGGGCGGATTTCATCGTTGACGGAGCGTTTACCTGTATTTAGCAAGCTTAGCATGTCAATAAACATTTGCAGGAATAAGAACAGTATATACGGGCTGTCTGGGAGACAGCCCGTCTGCTTCATTTTCAGCAGTTCAATGTGTAGCGTGTTCCTCGTTTCGGAACAGGACCATGGCGGACCGGGGCGGAACCGTAACGGTTGTGTCATTTATGGTATAAAGGATTTCGGTTCCTGCCCTGTTCCCATCGGCGGCAACGTGCCACGGGCCGGTACCGGGAAGGGCGATGGTTTCTGGTTCGGTTCCTGCATTGATGGCCACCATGATGGTTTCCCAGGGATCATTGTTGGCATGGTGGTTCAGCGTGAAAACAATGCTGCTTTCCCTTGACGGCAGAAAACTAAGATGCCTTCTGATATCATCCGTCATGGACATCCTTAAAGCCGGATGGCTTCTGCGGAGGCTTATGAGTCCCTGGTGGTACTCGAAAACCCTGCGGTACCTTGATTTGTTGTTCCAGTCAATCTGGTTGATCTCATCGGGGGCATTATAGGAATTATGACATCCTTTTTTGGAACGCATCATATCAATCCCAAGCATGAGAAAGGGGATCCCCTGGGATGTCAGGACGATAACTCCGGCAAGGATGACCAGTTTCATATATTCCTCGTCATCCAGGTCAGGCCTGCTTGCCCTTAGCTTGTCGTACAGGGTCAGGTTATCATGGGAAGCGGCATAGTTGACGCAGTGCCATGCATGTCCCGCCCAGGCGAAGCTGTTGTAGATAACCCGGGAATAGTCGATGCCATGGTGGAATACAGCCCCCGTGATCCCGAACTTGACACTTTCCTTCATATTGTAGTTTCCTGTTATGAAGCCCGTCTTCTCGCTATGGAAATTGTCCCCCTTGATGGCATCCCGGGTGTTGTCATTGAAAAAACCGATCCGGTCCAGTTTTGGGGCATTGGTTTTTGTTGCGGCCACAGCGCTGCTCAGCGGTGACAGGCCGCCGGTCCACCCTTCACCGTAGATGATAGCGTAGGGATTGAGAGCATCAAGCTCCTTTCTTATGAGGTTCATGGTTTCAATATCGTGGAGTCCCATAAGGTCGAAACGGAAACCGTCAATCCTGTATTCGCGCACCCAGTACTTCACCGAATCGACGATGAATTTTCTCACCATGGACCTCTCAGAGGCGGTTTCATTGCCGCATCCCGAGCCGTTGGAATACCGGTTGTACAGGTCGGTGCGGTAGTAATAGCCCGGCACGATCTTGTTAAAGTCCGACTCAAGGGTCTTGTATGTATGGTTGTAGACCACATCCATAACCACGCCGATACCTGCATCCTTAAAGGCCTTGATCATCTGTTTCAGTTCCTTTACCCTGACCGAGCCATCCTCCGGATCGGTGGAATAGGAACCGTCGGGCACATTGAAGTTGACCGGGTCATATCCCCAGTTGTACTGCGGTTGATCCAGCCTGGTTTCATCAACTGTGAAGAAATCGAAAATGGGCATGAGATGGACATGGGTAACCCCAAGCTCTTTAAAATGGGAGAGGCCGGTGAGCTCACCCTGTGGAGACCTGGTTCCTGTTTCGGCCAGTCCCAGGAACTTGCCCTTCATCTTTATTCCCGAGCTTTCATGGATGGTCGCGTCCCGGATATGAACCTCGTACAGGACCGCGTCGGTGGGGCTGTCAAGCCTTATATATCCCGTGTTTTCCCAGCCCGGGGGATTGGTACGGTCAAGGTCGATTATCATGCTCCTGCGGCCGTTGACCCCTGATGAACGGGCATAGGGATCGGCTGCCTCAAGGGTCATGCCCATTACAACAACCGTGTATGTATAATACTTGCCTGCAAGATCCCCGGGTATTCTTGCAACCCATGTGCCCTGAAGATCGCGGACCATCGGTTCCACGGTTATAAGGTTCGGACCGGATCCCTTTTCGAAGAGATTCACATATACCGCGTTGGCGATGGGGGCCCACACCCTGAAGAAGGTTGCCTCAGGCGTCCAGCGTGCCCCCAGGTCGTCCCCGGTATAGGTGAACTCGTTCTCAAACTCATGGGTGTCATACAGCATGCCGTAGGCCACCGCGCCTATGCGGAAGCCGGGCTTTACAACCATGTAGGAACTTCCCATAACCATGTCTTTCTCAAGGGAAATGAGGAAGTCACGGGCGCCCCTGATCTGGGTCACGTGGCGGATGGGGACCTCAAGCCCGTTTTCAAGTACCTTGAAGGGCTCCTTGTGCAAAGGGGCAGTGGCGGGAGCCTGGAGCCTGACATGTATCTCCCGGAAATTCTGGAACACCGCCGTTTCAAATCCGGGTGTGAGGCACAAATCCTTCTCGGAATACATGATGTCCACGGTATCCTGCACGATATATATGTCCGCTGTCTTTGTCCTTGCGTCGTCTCCGATATGAAAATAACGGTCTATATGGAGATCCCTTTCATGCCAGCCTCCCCGCCGGACGATAATCCCGGCGGTGCTGCCCGTGAAGGATGAAACATCCACTTCGGCCACCATTGCTATCCTGCCTGGATCCTGGTTCAGCACCTCCTGGTATTTGAAACTGTGGAGGGAGCCTTCATGGCCCATTTCCCAGATCCACAGGTCCCAGCCGGTATAATCCTGATCATATCTGTAATAGTGTATCCTCAGCATATCCGCCATGTCACGGCCACAGGCTATTTCCGGCCTGCGGCAATACTGTGAAACCTTTCGTCTGTTTTATATTGTATATATTATAACCTTAGATGCGTTTCTGTTGTATAAATTCTTACTTAAAGCAACTTGACACCGATATATTAAGGGGGTATAATAGTTTCGTCCTTTAGTTTATCACATTAGCGTGATAAAGTGATAGGGTAATAATGTAATAAAGTAATGAGGTAAGAGACATGAAGCGGTGGAGCATATATACGCCTGAAGGGGTGCAGGATATACTGTTTGACCAGTGCCGGATTAAAAGGAGACTGGAAGCCGGCTTGAGGAAGCTGTTCACAAGCTATGGGTACATGGAGATGGAAACCCCCACCATTGAGTTTTATGACGCCTTTGGCGGTGAGCTGGGCCTTATGAGGCAGGAGAGCATGTACAAGTTCTGCGACGCAAAAGGAAGGCTTCTTGTCCTGAGACCTGATATGACCATTCCCATTGCAAGGGTTGTGGCTACAAAGGTCAAGGATGAGTCCCTGCCCCTCAAGTGCTGTTATATCGGCAACACCTTCTGCTTCGACGAACTGGGGGGCGGAAGGCAGAACGAATTCACCCAGGCTGGTGTTGAGATCCTTGGGATTCGTTCGCCGGAGGCCGATGCCGAGGTTATCGCCATGGCGGTGAAAGCCGTTAAGTCCTGCGGCCTTGATAAGTTCCAGATCGAAGTAGGACAGGTGGATTTCTTCAAGGGCATTATGGAGAAATCCGGGCTTTCTGCCGACGAGGTTGAGGAAGTACGGGAAGGAATAGACAGGAAGGACTTTGTGGCAGTTGAGCAGGTTATGAACAAGTACAGGGTAAGCGATGAACTGAAAGCCCTCATAATGGATCTTCCCAGGCTGTTCGGCAACAAGGATATCCTGTCGGGCATAAGCAGGGATTACATCGGCGGGAAGGCATCTGCGGCCCTTGATTACCTGCAGAAGGTGCTGGATATCCTGGAGGACAGGGGACTGGCCAACTATGTTTCCATCGACCTGGGCATGGTCCAGAGCCTGAATTATTACACGGGAATCGTGTTCCGGGGCTATACCTATGGTGTCGGGTTCCCCATATTAAGCGGCGGGCGCTATGACGGCCTGGTGTCAAAGTATGGGAAGGATTGTCCGGCCACCGGCTTTTCCATGGGAATCAACATGATCATGATGGCCTTGGAAAGGCAGAACCTGGCGGGCAATGGAAACCCTGGAGGAATCCTGGTCACCTATGAAGAGGGAGCCCGTAAGTTTGCAGACGCCTACTGCGAGAAGGCTGTTGAAGGAGGCCTTATAGCCGAACTGGACATAGGAATGGGCGGACTTGAGGCCTGCCTCAGGTATGCCCGGGCCAAGGGGCTTGACAAGGTTGTCCTGTTCCGTGCCGACGGGACTTCCGAAGAGTTTGAAAGGGGTAAAAGACTATGAGATATATAACCATTGCCCTGTCCAAGGGACGACTTACAGAGTTGTCAATAAGCCTTCTTGAAGGAGCCGGGCTTGATTGTTCCGAACTGAAGGAAAATTCGAGAAAGCTGATACTGACCGATGAAAAAAACAAGGTGAGATTTTTCCTGGCAAAGCCTGCCGATGTGCCGGTCTATGTGGAGTACGGAGCGGCAGACATCGGGATTGTGGGGAAGGATACGCTGCTGGAGGAAGGCCGCGATCTTTATGAAGTGCTTAACCTGGGCTTTGCAAAATGCAGAATGTGTGTCGCCGGCCCAAAGGAACTGGAAGGAAAGATGGACAGCATCACCATCACGCGGGTGGCGACAAAGTATCCCGAGATAGCGCGGACATACTTCAGGCATAAGAGGCGGGAATCGGTTGAGATCATCAAACTCAGCGGGTCTGTTGAACTGGCTCCGCTGGTGGGGCTTTCGGAAGTTATCGTGGACCTGGTTGAGACAGGCAGGACCCTCATGGAGAATGGCCTTGTGGTGCTTGATACCATTGCCGATATCAGTGCCAGGATGGTGGTCAACCGTGTAAGCATGAAGATGGAGAACGAGCGCATCACGAAGCTGATCGACGCGATACGCAAACAGTTGATGTGAGAAATGGGAAGTGAGAGGATAGTTGGATCCCATAAGTACGGCTTCTAAGCCATTCATTATTTTCTCACATCCAACTTCTTACCTCTAACCTCAATTTGATGAGATTGCTTCGTCGCTGTGCTCCTCGCAATGACACATAAAGGCATTCGCTCCTCGCAATGACATACAAAAGCCTTTACGCTTAAGGACACAGCGCTGCAATGATAGCGGGACAGAACCGTCCCGGTTGTTACAATAAAACGCAATTGGTGCAGCGATATGATATGTCCCGAATGTTACAATAAGGAGGTTTCGGCCATGAGGATATATGAGTACGGCAAGGATGATATGGAAACACTTTACGCATCCCTCCGAAAACGTACTCCCGAAGGGCGGAAGGATATTGAGGAGAAAGTCTCCGAGATCCTGCGCGCCGTAAAGGAGCGGGGTGACCATGCGGTATGCGAGTATACCCTAAAACTGGACGGGGTGTCGCTTTCCGCCCGGGAACTGGAGGTATCAGAAGAAGATATGGAAAAGGCCCTGTCAGGCCTGGACAGGGACCTCAGAGAGGCCATAGAGCGGTCAGCGGCCAATATCCGGATCTTTCATGAAAGGCAGAGGGAGAACTCCTGGTTCATGACCCGGGAGGATGGAATCATTCTCGGTCAAAAGGTAACACCGCTGAGCCGCGTGGGAGTCTATGCACCGGCTGGAACTGCGCCCCTGCCGTCGACAGTTCTTATGGATGTCATTCCTGCCAAGGTTGCCGGCGTGGGTGAGATCATACTCTGCTCCCCGCCCCAGAAGGATGGTAAGGTAGATCCCGTGGTCCTGGCCTGCGCAAGGATCGCCGGCGCAGACAGGGTATTTGCCGCAGGCGGAGCCCAGGCCATAGGGGCAATGGCCTATGGCACCGGGACCATTCCCATGGTGGATAAGATCGTCGGTCCGGGAAACATCTACGTCCAGACGGCTAAAAAACAGGTTTTTGGAACCTGCGGCATTGATATGATAGCCGGTCCCAGCGAGGTGCTGGTGATCGCCGATGAAAGCGCCAACCCCGGGTATGTGGCGGCAGATCTCCTGTCCCAGGCTGAACATGACGCGCTTTCATCCGCCATCCTGGTAACCACTTCAAAAACTCTCGCCGATGCTGTGCTCAAGGCATTGGAAGACCAAATGGAGAGGCTTGGCCGGAATGAAATAATCAGGAAGTCACTGGAAGCCTACGGAGCCATTGTGTTGGCGCCCACCCTGAAGGAGGCGGTGAGCGTCTCCAACCGCATTGCTCCCGAGCATCTGGAGATTTTAACCAGGGACCCGTTCACCCTGCTTCCGGAAATACAAAACGCGGGGGCGATCTTCCTGGGCGAGTATTCTCCCGAGCCGTTGGGTGACTATTTCGCAGGTCCCAACCATACCCTTCCCACCGTGGGAACAGCCAGGTTCTTCTCGCCGCTGGGTGTTTATGATTTTGTAAAAAGGTCCAGCATAATCAGCTATACCCGGAACGCCTTCGCAGATGCGGCGCCCTATGTGGCGTCATTCGCAGAAGCGGAAGGACTCCAGGCGCATGCCGAGTCCATCAGGATAAGATGCAGAGGAATTCTATAGTATGCAGAAAGGAAAATGGTCATGAACAGGTTTTGGAGTGACATAACCAGGGAGATAACCCCCTATGTTCCCGGCGAGCAGCCGCGGGATAAGATCAGGATCAAGCTCAATACCAATGAGAACCCTTACCCGCCGTCCCCGGGTGTGATTGAATACATCAGGGAAATGGCAAACAGCGATCTGCGCCTTTATCCGGATCCGGACTCAAAGGTCTTGTGCGAAACAGTGGCGGAATTCTATGGGCTGTTTCCCAGCCAGGTGTTTCCGGGAAACGGTTCCGACGAGATACTGGCCTTCGTGTTCCAGGCTTTCTTCGGTCCGAATGACCTGATTGCCTTCCCGGATGTGACCTACAGCTTTTATCCCGTATATGCGGGCCTGTACCGCATCCCTTACAGGGAAGTACCGGTGCGGGAAGATTTTTCAATTGATTTTTCGGATTATCCACAGGGGCTCAAGGGCATTATCTTTGCAAATCCAAATGCCCCCACCGGGTTATATATGACGCCGGAAGAGATTGAAAAACTGCTCAGGTCAAGGCCCGACACCCTGGTTGTGATGGACGAGGCCTACGTGGATTTCGGGAACGAGTCGGCGGTTCCTCTTGTGAACAAATATGACAACCTGCTGCTGGTGCACACCTTGTCCAAATCAAGGTCCCTTGCAGGTATGAGGGTAGGTCTTGCCATGGGTCACCCTGAACTGATCGAGGGCTTGAACCGGATCAAGAACTGCTTCAATTCATATACCATGGACAGACTGGCCCAGGCCGCCGCAATACGCGCATTTGAGGATGATGATTATTACAGGGAAATAAACCGGAGAATCATAACCGAGCGTGAAAGGTTCAAGGAAACCCTGAGGAAAATGGGCATACCATGCACCGATTCAAAATCCAATTTTGTATTCCTGACCCTTCCCGGCATCAAGGGGCCTGACGCCTTAAGGCTTCTAAGGGAGCAGGGCATCCTGGTGAGAAATTTTGCCAGGCACCCCAGGATCGCGGACTGGCTCAGGATAACTATTGGCACAAAAGAGGATATGGACAGGGTTGTGGAAGCCATCATAAAGATCATGGAACGGCAAGTCTCACAGTGATATAATGAAAAAAACCTATTGAAATGGCGGGGTGAGTTTGTTGAGAAAAGCGGATATTGCCAGAAAAACTAAAGAAACGGATATAAGGCTTGTTCTGAACCTTGACGGCGAAGGCAGGTGCACTGCTGCGTCAGGCATAGGGTTTCTGGACCATATGCTGAACCTTTTTTCAGGACATGGCCGCTTCGACCTGGAACTCAGATGCAGCGGCGACCTGGATGTGGATACGCACCACACGGTAGAGGATACGGGCATTGTCCTGGGGAAGGCCATCTCCGAGGCATTGGGCGCCCGTGAATCCATAAAGAGGTATGGAAGCGCGCTGATTCCGATGGATGAGTCCCTGGCCCAGGTAGCCCTGGACCTTTCCAACCGGCCCTACCTTTATTTTGACGTTCCTTTCAACAATCCGCAGGTGGGCGGGATGGAAACCGAGATGTTCGAGGAATTTTTCCGCGCCCTGGCTGTCAATGCCGGCATGACCCTGCATATCAGCGTTCTGCACGGCAGTAACAACCACCACATAATAGAAGCCGTATTCAAGGCATTCGCAAGGGCACTCAGGGAAGCGGTTACCATAGATCCGTCCATAAAGGGTGTCAATTCCACAAAGGGCACGCTTTGAGGCAATGTGAACCGCAGCGCATCATACCCGCAAACATATAAACAGATGGAGGAATACAGGATGCTTGTTCGAAACACTGATTTCATTGATCTTCCCGTTTTTGTCAGGGGCAAGGTCAGGGATGTCTATGAAGTTGGAGACGATATGCTCCTCATGATAGCCACCGACAGGATATCGGCTTTTGACGTGGTGTTCAATGAATTGATACCCAACAAGGGCAAGGTTTTAAACAGCCTGTCGGCCTTCTGGTTTGATTTCTGCAGCGATATAATCGGGAATCACCTGGTAACTACAGATGTTTCCGAGTATCCCATGGGCCTGTCCAAATTCAGGGAGGAACTCCAGGGCAGGTCCATGCTGGTGAGAAAGGTTAAGATGGCGGAGGCCGAATGCATCGTCCGCGGTTATTTGGAGGGTTCAGGCCTTAAGGACTACAGGGCTACCGGCGAGATATGCGGGATTAAGCTGCCTGAGGGATTAATGCAGGCCGATAAGCTTCCCGAGCCCATTTTCACCCCATCCACCAAGGCAAGTGAAGGGCACGATATCAATGTCAGCTTTGACTATGTGGAGAACAGGATCGGCAAGGAGCTTGCGGCAGAATTAAGGGAAAAGTCCCTTGCCCTGTACCGCAAGGCCTCAGAATATGCCCTGAGCCGGGGCATTATCCTTGCCGACTCAAAGTTTGAGTTTGGAATCCTCGACGGCAGGCTTGTGGTGGCCGATGAACTGTTTACCCCCGATTCCTCGAGGTTCTGGGACCTCTCGGACTATAAGCCGGGCCAGCCCCAGAAGAGCTTTGACAAGCAATACCTGCGGGAATACCTGGAGACCCTTGACTGGGACAAAAAACCGCCTGCTCCAACGCTTCCTCCCGAGGTTATAGAAAAGACCGAGAAAAAATACATCGAAGCCTATGAACGCATTACAGGAAAGAAGTTTGAGCCATGATCGCCATTGTGGATTATAACGCGGGAAACATCAGAAGTGTCCAGAGGGCCTTTGAGTACGCCGGCGCAGACTGCCTGATCACATCCTCACCGGATGAGATCCTGTCCGCCGATGGTGTGATACTGCCGGGTGTCGGCGCCTTCCGTGACTGCTTTGGCAACCTGGAGCAGAGAGGCCTGGACCGGGTGGTTTGCCAGTGCATCGGGAAGGGCATGCCCTTCCTGGGTATATGCCTGGGATTCCAGATGCTGTTCGAATACAGTGAGGAGAATGGAACAGACGGCGGGCTGGTTAAAGGCATGGGTGTCTTTAAAGGCGCGGTCAGGAGGTTCCCGCCGGGGATGGGCCTTAAGGTGCCCCAGATCGGATGGAACAGCCTTGATAGGGCCAGGGATTGCGTTTTGTTTGACGGATTGCCCACCAAGCCCTATGTCTATTTTGTCCATTCCTACTATGTGGACGCGAAGGACAGGTCCCTGGTGGCTGCCCGGTCACAGTATGGATTACTGTTTGATGCGGCGATAGCCAGGGACAGGATCTTTGCTGTGCAGTTCCATCCCGAGAAGAGCGGTGATGTCGGGATCATGATAATAAAAAACTTTCTGAAGGTGGTATACGGCGTATGATAATATATCCGGCTGTGGATATCAGAGACGGCAAATGCGTGCGCCTGAGGCAGGGCAGTTACAGCGATATGACGGTGTACGGGGATGACCCCGTGGAGATGGCTCTTCGATGGCGGGAAGCGGGTTCTCATTTTCTTCATGTGGTGGACCTGGACGGCGCCAGGGGGCAGGGAAAAAACAACAGGGACATCATCGGGAGGATCATAGAGGCCCTTGATATTCCCGTGCAGACCGGCGGCGGTATCAGGACCATGGAGGATATAGACGAGGTCCTGTCACTGGGGGCGGCCCGCGTTATACTGGGTACCTCTGCCGTAAAAAACCCCGGGCTCGTTGACCAGGCTGTTTCCAGATACGGCAGCAGGATAGCAGTGGGCATAGACGCTAAAAACGGTCTTGTTGCCATTGAGGGTTGGGAAAGAACCAGCCCGTACACTGCCGTTGAGTTTGCCAGGCACATGGAAAAGATGGGTGTGGAAACCATCATCTATACCGATATCGCAAAGGACGGCATGCTTACAGGTCCGAATTTTGAAGCCATGGATGAGATGCAGCGGTCGGTTTCGATGTCGGTCATCGCGTCAGGCGGCATAAGCAGCATCAATGACCTTGTCCGGTTGAAAAAGATCGGTATGGCCGGGGCTATCGTCGGAAAGGCCATATATACAGGGGCCATTGATCTGAAAGAAGCCCTGGAAAAGGTATGACCGAGGGAATAAAGTTATTTTCGCGGAACAAAACCGAAGACTTATGGATGAAGGTGGTATCGATATGTTAACCAAGAGAATAATACCCTGTCTTGACGTACATAACGGCCGCGTGGTCAAGGGCGTAAAATTTGTTGACCTCGTTGATGCCGGCGATCCTGTAAGCTGCGCCGCTGCCTATAACAAGGCTGGAGCGGATGAACTGGTGTTTCTGGATATTACAGCCTCCCACGAGGCCCGGGATACCATGGTGGACGTGGTGGCCAGGGTGGCTGAACAGGTTTTTATCCCATTTACCGTTGGCGGCGGTATCAGGACAGTGGAGGACGTGCGCCGCATCCTGCTGGCGGGAGCCGACAAGGTCGGGATCAACTCTGCCGCGCTTAAAAGACCCGAACTGATATCGGAGGCGGCCATGCGTTTCGGCAGCCAATGCGTGGTGGTAGCCATCGACGCGAAGAAAAGGGCCGATGGTTCCGGTTGGGATGTATATATCAACGGAGGACGCATCAATACCGGAAGGGATGCTCTTGAATGGGCTGTTGAGGCCGAGAAGCTGGGAGCCGGTGAAATCCTTCTCACCAGCATGGACCGGGACGGCACGAAGGAGGGCTATGACATCGAGCTGACCAGGACCATTTCCGATGCTGTAAATATTCCTGTCATCGCTTCAGGGGGAGCCGGCGCCAGGGAGCATTTCAGGGATGCAATTGTCCAGGGCCATGCGGATGCGGTGCTGGCAGCCTCATTATTCCATTTCGGAGAACTGAGCATACCTGATCTGAAGAATTGGCTCAAAAGCGAAGGTATTGAGGTAAGGCTCTGATATGCCCGCTAAAATTAATTGACAAAAAAATAACAATGATGATATAATCATTATATACCAAAGCCAGGGGACATTGACGAAGAACCGGATTTTCTCCTGCAGCTTACTTTGTCAGTAAGGGGTTGATATCTGAATGCCGGAAGAAAAGAAGATATCCATGGCCGTTATCAGAAGGTTGCCAAGATATTTTCGTTATCTCCACGATCTCATCAAGATGGACATTAAGCGGATTTCCTCAAGAGAACTCAGCGAGCGGATGGGTATAACCGCTTCCCAGATCAGGCAGGATCTTAACTGCTTTGGAGGCTTCGGACAGCAGGGATATGGCTACAACGTAGAGTCCCTGTTCAATGAGATCAGCAGAATCCTGGGTGTGGACAACCGGTTTTCCTGCATCATAATCGGCGCGGGAAATATGGGTACTGCTCTTGCAAACTATGAAAACTTCAGGAATAGAGGGTTTGACATTATTGCCATCTTTGATGTGGATCCGAGAAAAATAGGCGGCACGGTCAATGGGATAGAGATAATGTCCATGGATTCGCTGGAAGACTTCGTAAAGGAGCATAAGGTGGATATAGCCATGCTGACCGTCCCCAATACGCATGTTACCGAAGTGGCTGAAAAGGTTACAAGCCTCGGAATAAAGGGGATCTGGAATTTTTCGCCCCATGAGCTGCGGCTTGGAAACGGTGCGATTATTGAGAACGTGCACCTGAGCGATAGCCTGATGGTACTCGGGTATCGCCTCCGGAGCGCGGGTTACTGAATCTGTGTATATTAAAAAGGTTCTATAATAAATGTTGGGGTGCTGAAGGGAGACGACTTCGGTGCTCCAACATTTTTTGCAAAAAAGAGAGCATGGAGTTGAAATCTCAAGTAAAATGGAGTTGCACAACCTTCCATTTGAAAGG
>Ga0209508_1000500_pt1 | contig 39946 bp, 39 predicted proteins | sample AD_UKC129_MetaG_FD_184427 | JGI IMG/M metagenome (GOLD analysis project Ga0209508, IMG submission 184427) | Active sludge microbial communities of municipal wastewater-treating anaerobic digesters from Canada - AD_UKC129_MetaG (SPAdes) (version 2) | ecosystem: Engineered > Bioreactor > Anaerobic... | reverse complement strand
ATAAAGCTGGTATTATTTTTGACGATAATACTATTGTTTTTTCAACAGAGACTTATAATGCTGCAAATTTTGAAGTTAGAGATAATAATTATAATTTAATCTATAATTTTGGTCCAATTTTACATCAAAAAAAGAATACCTTAAAAGAAGTTGTTAAAAGTTTAAGTAAATTTAAGAATTAGAATTTAAAATTTTATATAATTGTTCGTTGGTCATATTTAATAAAGGATGGCAAAATTTTGGTGCTATTTCCAGTAGTGGTATAAGTACGAAATTTCTGTTATGTAAATCTGGATGAGGAACAATAAGTTCATATTGTTCAGAAATTTTTTTATTAATAATTAAATTATCATAATAAAGAATATCAATATCGATTTCTCTTGGGCCCCACTTGTAGGAAGGAGTTCTACCAACTTTTTTCTCAATATTTTTAATTTTTAGAAGCAATTCTGAAGGTTCTAAATCTGTTTTTATTTCAACAACAAGATTAAAAAATGAATCTTGTTGTGTAACACCATACGGTTCTGTTTCAATTATTGAACTTTTTCTTATGATATGAATATTGTTTTTTTGCAATAATTCGAGTGCAGAATTTAAATAAGATAATTTATCACCTTTATTTGAACCTAGTGATAAAAAAATATTAGATTTCATCTCTTGATTTCTCAACTTCTACTTCTGCATAGTCTATTAATCCGCCAAGAGGTACTGAATTTTTGCGTACTTTAGTATTAACTTTTTCTACTTCTGGGAAATTTAATAATAATGTATTGGTAATATCAGTTGCGAGCGTTTCAATTAAGTAATATTTTTTCTTTATAACAAGGTCTTTAATTAAATGATAAACTTTATCATAATCAATAGTATATTTAAGATTATCAGTTTCAGCGGCTTTTGAAAAATTAGTGTATAATTCAACATCAACAGAAAATTTACCGCCAATACTTTGCTCTTCGGAGAATGCTCCATGATATGCATAAAAAGCAGCATTTTTAATTCTAATAATATTTTTCATATTCTATCTTTATTTTGAAAGAAAAAACAAATTTATTATATTTTTATTTAAAATAAAAGGAGAAATATTGGATAACAGTTTACAAAAAATTTTACAGGAAAATTTTAAAGTAATTATTTCTGATAGAAATGATATTTTGGTTCGAATAAAAAATTACTCCAATTTTCATAAATACGGATATTTTGAAAAATATAGTTTATTTTTTATTAAATATGATGAATTACCACTTTTTATGTTGAGTAAGCATAAACTTATTGATAGTATTGGGACTAAAATTGAATTAAAACAACCCGAAGATCCAACTACAATAATTTCCTTAAAAGAAGCTTTTGCCACTTGGATATTGACAAAATCTGACGAAAAAAAGAAAATATATGCTGATTTAATTCTATCCTTAAACGATGATGAAAAATATAAAGATAACATTGATCTTCCTTTTATTACAGCAATTATCAAAATTTATGATCTAAGAGTTTATGATACAAATTCAATCTATATCTTAAATGATATAATAGAAAAGGTAACAAATGATAGCGAAAATAGATTAGGTCTGCAGAATAGAAGTCAATTTATTACATTATTAAATATTTGTAAAGGTTTTGCAGCAATTAAACATAATAATTTTATTGATGCAAAGAAATATTTTGAAACTGCTTTGGAACTTAATAGAAACGAGATTACGGCAAAGTTCTATATTTTGTATTGTGATATATTAGAAGGGCAGGATGAAAAAGCTATAGAATTATTTATCTTTGCATTAAATTTTGATGTAAACATAATTGTGAATGCTTTGGAAAATGAAGTTTTAGAGCCAATAAAATTCCATCTGCAAAATTGCTTATTGTATGAAATTTTTTATCATGCTGAATTAGATAAATTTAGTAGTATTTTTATTGAACTTATTTCTCAAGATAGGCAAAAATATGAAATTATTTTCTCTTTAATTGATAAAGCTATGAAAGATTTACAAGATGGCAATTTTAACCAATATTATAACGATAGAATAAATTCAATATTATTATATATTGATAGCTATATTTATAATTTTAGGAATTCCCAAAATATAATTATACTAAGAGCAACTGTTTACTTAGGGAAATTATTTGAAAAGATTAAGGAACAAATTATAGAAAATTATAAAGAAACTTTATTAAATAAAGTAGCAACAAGGTTGCATCCATTAAATCACCAAATAGAGGTTAAAAATAAAAGTATTGTGGATTTAAGTAATTTACAAAGAGAGGAGATAAATAATTTAAAAAATGAAAAGGAGTTGAAGATAATTGAGAAGGATAAAGAGATTGACCGTATGATTTTAAAGTATGAAAATGATCTTTCAGAAATGGATTTACTAACAAAATATAATCCTAAATTAGTTTTTACCAATAGTATGGTATATACTTTTATAGTTTCTATGATAGTATTTATAATGGTTAATTTTTATCAGTGTAGCGGCGTTAATGGTGATTTTACAAATATATCTGGGGCTTTACAAGCAGGTTTAGCAACATTTGTTATTGGTATAATATTTGCAAGTGTTATGGGTGTTATATCATATTTCGATAAAATGATAATGGAAAGAAAATTGAAATTTAATATTAATAATTTGCAAAGCAATCGAGGAAGAATAATTGATAATCTAAGAGATGAATATGACAAAAAAATAAAAGAAAAGGAAGAATTTTACACGAATAAAATTGAGAAATTAAAAAAAGAAATACAAGAGTTAACAGAAAGGAAAAAACAATTAATTGAAGAGACTTTGAAAGCAAATCAGCAGCATATAGAAGAGTTAAATAATAAATTAAATCAAATATTAAAACTTTCATCTTAAAAATAACTATAAATGAAAAATATTTAATTAGATATTTAGCTCAGACGGTGTAAGCTTAAGCCCCTTGCGGCTTGAGTCAAGCCGCAAGGGGCAGCGGGCCGGAACGGCCCGCTGAAACTCTTTCTTTATAACCTTACAATGTGTAGTGCTTTTGAGCCTTAATATTCAAATCTTTCTCAATACATGCCAGTTTATAATTGATACAATTTTTTTTATAATATAACTGCATTCCCAATTATATCGTAAAATCAATTATATTGTCTTTACAAATATATTATTAAAGATTACTGATATACCGTATATACAATTATATTGTAAATACAAATATATTTTTAAGAATAAGTCAATATATCGAAAAATACAATTATATCGTAATTACGAAAATATTTTTATACTTTTAAAGTAGGGTATTACTTTGAAATATTTTGGTGTCAATAGTTATTTTGGTAGATGTATAAATGTTGTATTTTGTTGATGTTATGTAAGATATGGTTTAATTGGTGAAATATATTTTGGGCGTTAGCCCGCCCGTGCGCCGCACGGCGCACGGGCATTATGCTTACACTGTCTGAGCTAATGAATATGATTTAATTCTATTTTAATAAGAGCATTCTTTTTGAAATAACTTGATTGTTGGCTGTAAGTTGATATATATAAATTCCACTTGTGAGGTTGCTTGCGTCGAATTCAATTTGATAAAAGTTAGGTGATAAATCGCTATCTATAAGTGTATGTAAAAGTTGTCCATAAATGTTATAAACTTTCAGGGTGATGTGAGTATAAATTTTTAAATCAAAAGTTATTGTTGTTGTAGGGTTAAAAGGGTTAGGGTAGTTTTGGTAAAGTGTGATATCTTTAACGATTGGTTTATAAAAATCTTCAATGTTTGTTAATTGATTAGTTTGAATTGAAGAGTTTGCGGGAATTGGAATATTTGCAGACATATTTTTTATATTGTTTACTGTAATAGTGTAAGTTGTGTTTAAACTTAAATTATTGCAATTTAGCGTAACTATAGAAGGGTCATCTTCGTTAATTGTAGCGGATGTTATTGTTGCAGTAGGTGAAATTGAGTAATTAGATGTATTTTGAGCGGAGCTAATTTCAATGTATCTTGAAAATTTTAATTGAATTGTATTGGAATTTAATAATTTAGCATATACTAATTTTGGTGGATCGTTAGGTTTGAAAATTTCAATAGCCCATTCGGGGTGGTCTATAAATGGATTTCTGTTTTTTTGATATTGATATACAGCGTTGTTCCTATCGATTTCTTTTTTAGAAACGGGATCGAGATAATGCCATTGGATCATAACATCTTTAGCCCAGTCTTTTAAATCGGCGCCGTTATTCATTCCGTTGCTTGTCCAACCTCCATCTTCTGAGTAATATCTAACAGCCATGTAGAAATAAGTTCTAGCGAAATCACCTTTGAAAGAATCAACGGGTTCAAATACCGTTCCAGTATATCCATTGTTAGCACAAGGGCCTAATTTACTACCGTTTTTTGAAGTCCAAGTTGGATTGGAAACATTTGCGTGCGGGTAATTACTCCTTTTATTATTTACATATCCGTCGGTTGGATAGACGTGGAACAGATCAGAAACCATAGGAGATTTGCTGTTAAATAGGCTTTGAGGAAAGGTATGTTCACGATTGTAACAATCACCTTCCTTGGAATAGCTACCACAAGTTTTTTGATTGTGATAGTAAACATATGGCGGTGTCCCACCAGGTATATCTGAGTACATATCCCATACAACATTATTAGGTTTTGTATCAGTAGTTTTATATGCATTGTAAAGGCCATCGTATGATATTACAGTATGACCTTTGATTATATCATGGAGTGCAATTTTTAATTCATTACCAGATTTCAGTTTAGCATTATTGTAATAACCGGCTGGTTGAGAAAAAAGATAGCTAACTAATAGTGCAAAAAAAAGAATAAAATTGAAATAACGACGCATGTTAACCTCCATATATGAAAATAAAAAAAAAAGCCCAAAAAATTGGGCTTTTAATTTACAAAAATAATAAATATAAATAAAATTATTTTTTTATTACTTGATATTCAAATGGCAAGAGGTTGATTGGCTGATTTTTAAAATATATTATTTCATTTTTATTTAATAAATCAGTTCCTTTCAAATCGAAAGGCAAAGTTATATTTTGTTCTTTACTGCTAAGATTAACAATAACAAATAATGAATTATTTTTGTTTTTTCTTACGAATGTTGCAACAGAAGGATTTAATAAGTAAGAATTATATGAACCTTTGAATTTTCCATTATAAAGAGCAGGGTTATTATGTTTTAATTCGTTTAATGAAGAATAAAAATCAGCAAGAGGATAATTATTCCAATCGATTGGATCTTTTTCGAAGAAATTTAATCTTTTATTTAATGCAGCTTCTTGACCGTTATATAAAAGAGGCATTCCGGGTAAAGTATAATAAAGTACTGAAAAAGCTTTAACGGCATCAATAGTTCCTAGTCTTTCGTATTCTGTACCGTTCCAGGAATTTTCGTCATGATTAGTTATAAAATTCATTCTGAAAGCATATTTTGGGTATTCTTTTAACTGTCTTTTAATAAGGGAGTCAAGTGTAAAGAAAGATGCTTGTTGTTTAGCAATTTCATTAAATTTGTGATATACATCCCATGAATAAGTCATATTAAAAGCGCGGTGAATTTCAGCGGTTTCCCATTCTGCAAGCATAAAAACTGGTTTAATTTTATTTAATTCTTTAACGGCTTTAATCCAAAATTCTGTTGGTACCATACCAGCGACATCACATCTAAAACCATCAATATCAGCGGTTTTAATCCAAAAGGCCATAGCATCGATCATTGCGTCCCATAATTTTTTATTATTGTAGTTTAAATCAGCGACATCGTGCCAATCAGGGACAGGAGAAACAATTCTCCCTAATGAATCTTTTGTATAAAAATCGGGATTAGTTTTTATCCATTCGTTATCCCAAGAAGTATGATTAGCGACCCAATCGATAATAACTTTTAAGTTATATTTGTGTGCTTCTTTAACAAATGTAATAAAATCATCTAAGGTTCCAAATTCTGGGTTAAAGGCTTTATAATTTTTTATAGAATAATAACTACCAAGAGAACCTTTTCTATTGATTTCACCGATAGGGTGAATAGGCATAAGCCAAATGATATCAACGCCAAGTTTTTTTAAGCGAGGTAAATCTTTAGTTACTTCAGCAATTTTACCACTTTGAGAATATTGTCGGATATTAAGTTCGTAAATAACAGAGTTTTTATAATCCGAAATATTAGATGGAAATTTTTGCCCTAAAATATTTTGTGCAAAAAATGTAAGCGAAAAAATCATTGTAATCACCAATTTTTTTTGAATTTTTAACATTACTACTCCCAAAAGATTGATTTAATTTGATTAAATAAAGTTTTTAATAATTAAAATAAAAAATTATTAAATTAATAAAAAAAAAATCAATTAAAAAAAAATAATTTTGATAAAAGGGCTTTATATTTTTCAAGAAGCAAAAGGAATTTTATATAAAAAAATAAATAAAGGTTGTTGAAATGACTAACAATACTGAACTTTTAAAATGGGTCGGAAATGTAATTGACTTATGTAAGCCTGATGCAGTTCATTGGTGTACAGGAAGCCAAGAAGAATATGATAATTTATGTGAACTATTAGTTCAAAAAGGGACATTTAAGAGATTAAATCCAGAAAAGAGGCCGAATTCATATTTAGCTTTTTCGGATCCTGGAGATGTAGCCAGAGTAGAAGATAGAACATTTATTTGTAGTTTGAAAAAAGAAGATGCTGGGCCAACAAATAACTGGGTAGATCCAAAAGAGATGAGAACGACATTAAATGGTTTATTGGATGGTTGTATGCGTGGAAGAACAATGTATATAATTCCGTTTTGTATGGGACCACTTGGCTCAGAAATATCACAATACGGTGTTGAAATAACGGATTCGCCGTACGTTGTAGTCAATATGAGAATAATGACACGAATGGGGACTAAAGCATTGGAATATATGGGCAATGGAGAATTTGTTAAATGTTTGCACTCGGTTGGAATGCCTTTGGTAGAAGGAACAGAAGATGTACCTTGGCCTTGTAACAATGAAAATAAATACATAGTACATTTCCCAGAAACAAGAGAAATAATATCTTATGGAAGTGGATACGGCGGGAATGCTTTATTGGGTAAAAAATGTTTTGCGTTAAGGATAGCATCAGTTATGGCAAGAGATCAAGGATGGTTAGCTGAGCATATGTTGATTTTAGGGGTTAAATCGCCTGAGGGGAGGAAGAAATATTTTGCAGCGGCTTTTCCTAGTGCTTGTGGTAAAACAAATTTTGCTATGTTAATTCCACCTAAGGAGTTTGAGGGTTGGGAAGTGACTACTGTAGGAGATGATATTGCTTGGATAAAAATCAAAGAAGATGGTTGTTTATATGCGATAAACCCCGAAGCTGGCTTCTTTGGTGTAGCTCCCGGTACATCCTATAAGACAAATCCAAACGCAATGGAAAGTATTAAAAAAGATACAATTTTTACTAACGTTGCTATGACACCAGATGGTGATGTTTGGTGGGAAGGAATGACTGATGAATTACCAGAGAAATTAATAGATTGGCAAGGAAATGAATGGACGCCAGATAGTGGAAGAAAAGCTGCGCATCCAAATTCAAGGTTTACAGCACCTATAATTAATTGTCCATCTGTAGATGAAGATTTTGAAAATCCCAAAGGTGTTAAAATATCAGGATTTATATTTGGCGGAAGAAGAAGTTCAACAATGCCATTAGTATATCAAGCATTTAATTGGGCATTTGGTGTTTACGGTGCAGCAACTATGGGTTCAGAAACAACTGCAGCAGCAGCTGGAAAAATAGGCGAGGTTAGACGTGATCCTATGGCAATGTTACCATTTTGCGGCTATCATATGGGGGATTATTTTAACCATTGGTTAAATATTGGTAGGCATATTTCTAATCCACCACGTATTTTCTTTGTTAACTGGTTTAGAACTGATGAAAATGGTAAATTTATCTGGCCTGGTTTTAATCAGAATATGAGAGTTTTAAAATGGATTTTCCAACGTTCAGAAGGGACAGCTTATGCTACTGAAAGTCCTATTGGGTGGATGCCGCGTTATAAAGATTTAGATTGGCGTGGTCTTGAAAATATTACCGAAGAAGATTTCCATAAATTGGAAAGTATTGACAGAGATCTTTGGCAAAAAGAAATTTTATCGCACGAAGAATTATTTATCAAATTATATGATAGATTACCTAAAGAGTTTTTACACATTCAAAAATTAATTCTTTCTAGTTTGTGGCGTTCGCCGCTACATTGGGAAATTGGTCAAGAGAATGTGTAACTCCTTCAAAGAGAGGTGACTGCGACGCCTCTCTATTTTTTTTGGCATTTTATTTTAAATTTCGTATTTTTATTCTTACATTTCATTTTTCACTTCATAAGTTACGGGATATGATAAACGAATTAAAAGGTATATTGTTGATTGATAAGCCCGTTGGCTTAACTTCTAATTTTGTCGTTACTAAAGTTAAAAAAGTCTTGGGAGCAAAAAAAGTCGGCCACGCAGGTACATTAGATCCTTTTGCTACCGGTATTTTAGTTATTTTACTCGGTAATTATACTCGTCTTGCAGAATATTTCCTGAATTTACCAAAAGAATATATTGCAAAAATTGAATTAGGAAAAACTACCAATACCTATGATATCGATGGCGAAATTTTGAGTATAAAACCTACTAAACATATAGATTTTACTCAAGTTAAAAATACCATTAATAGTTTTGTAGGAGAAATTGAACAAGTACCACCTTTATATTCTGCCATTAAAATAAGAGGTAAAAGAGCTTACGAGTTAGCCAGAAAAGGGAAGGAATTAGACTTACCACCAAGAAAAGTTAATATTTATAAAATTGAAATATTAAAATTTGATAATCCTTACATAGAAATTTCCGTTACTTGTTCGGCAGGTACATATATCAGAAGTTTAGCCAATGATATTGGGAAAAAGTTAGGGTGTGGTGCTTATGTAAAAGAACTAAGAAGAACAAAAATCGATAATTTTAATATATACGATGCTATTAGTTTAAAAGAGATGCAAGTTCTTGTACAAAAAAAGAAAATTAAACAGTTTTTTATCAATCCATTAACTATTTTCAAAGATATAGATAAATATGTTGTTACCGATCAAAAAGACTTATTATTGGTAAAAAATGGCAATACACTCAAAAAAGAAGTAGATTTAAAAGGGGAAGAAGTATTGATTGTTGATGATAGAAATCAATTGTTAGCCATAGCGAATGTTGAAAAGAAGAATGAATTTAATTACATAAAACCAGTGAAAGTTTTAATTTAAAAAATATTATTAGGCTCAGACAGTGTAAGCTAAGCCCACGTGCTGCAAAGCAGCACGTGGGCAGCGGGCCGTAACGGCCCGCTAAAAATCTTTTCTTTATCACCTTACAATGTGTAGTACTTTTTGGCCTCAATATTCAAATCTTTCCTAAACACGTGGCAGATTACTATTGATGCAATTTTTTTTATAATATAATTGTATTTGCAATTATATCGCACAAGCAATTATTATGTATATGCAAGTATATTTTTAAAAATTGATTATATATCGTATATACAATTATATTGCAAATACGAATATATATTTAACAATTGCTTATATATCGCAAATTCAATTATATTGTAAAGTTAATATGTAACAATAACGATAATATTTTACTCATTTTTTTTTACTTGAGCTAATTATTCATAAAAATAAATTAAACAATATTTAGTTATTTAGCTAAATGTAAAAATATAAAATATATTTATAAAAATTTGTTGGAATGTATTTGGGAAAATTTTGGCGCTAGCCTGCCTGTGCGCCGCACGGCGCACGGGCATTATGCTTACACTGTCTGAGCTAAACAGATAATTTTTATTGGAAATTCTAATCTGCGTATTTTACGCTACATCCGTATGGTGGCTGGGATTGTATGGATACTTTCTGCCCTGATAACAATTCATTGAGTGCTTTATGTATAAAATTTGTAGCATTTTTAACATCTTCGATTTCTTTACTAGGTTTATCATCGATACCACCTGCATAAACGAGAATGCCATCTTTATCAATAATAAAAAGATGTGGTGTTGTGGCCGCACCATATGTTCTACCTACTTTCCCATCTTCATCAATTAAGTAATAATTAAACTTAGCTTTATGTAAATTTATACGTTCGTTAATTTCCTGTGTAGTGAAATGCCCTTGTTTGCCCGGTGCTGATGAATTTATCGCAATCCAAACAACGCCTTTTTGTGTAAATTCTTCTTGTAATTTTTGCATATTATTTGAATTATAATGTTTTTTTACATATGGACAATCGAAATTTATCCATTCAAGAACAACTATTTTGCCTTTAAATTGTGATAAGGAAATTTCATTCCCATCTTTATCTTTAAGCTTGAAATTTGGTGCTGGTGCGTTTAATTTAGCATTATCTGCTAATACAGTAAAAAAAAACGCTAATGTTATGAAAGATAATAATGTTAACATATCAAACTCCCTTAATTTGTTATGTTGTAATAAATAATATTATTTTCAGTTGTTATTTTTAAGATTCCCTTAAAAGTATATAAATTTGAACTATTTAACGGATTTTTTCTTAAAAAAATTGCGATATAATTATCTTTTATTTCGTATTTTTGAATTTTTTCGTTCAAAAATTGATTTTGAATTTCGGGGAAAAAATAAGCAGAAACGATATTTGAAAATGGAATATTTTTGAATTTTATAATCAAGTAATCATCATTATCATCATAATTTAATATTATATTTTTATCAAATTTGGGGAGTTTTTTGTAAAAATCAATTAGTTCATTATCTTGTTTATAAGTATTTTTTGAAAAGTTAAAATCAATATTTATATAAAATTCTTCGCAAACTTCATTACAAGCAAGACCATATATATGTATATTAAAAATTAAATCTTCTAACTTATCTACTTCAACTAAAAAAGGGAAAATAACTTCATTTTTGTAACCATAACTTAATAAACCACTAGAGTAGAAAATTTCTGGTGGTGGGAAAATAATTTCGGAGAAATTTATATTATTTTTTGGGGATGAAATTTTAATTTGTGTTGGAAAGCCTGCATCACCGGGATTTTTCCAGTAGATATGCCAATTTTCTTGTATATTCAATTTGATTGCAAAAAGGTAAGTATTATTTTTAATTTTGCGGGGATAATATTCTATATTCGCATAGACTAAATCGTTTGAATATAAGTTTGTATTCATAAAAAAAATAATATATGTGAGTAAATATTTTTTCATAATTTATTAACAAAAAATAAGTTAAAAAAATTCAAAAACGTTTTTTATTGTTAGTTTTAATGTTGTATTTAAATTAATTTTTAAGGAAATTTAAACTCAAAAAAAAAGAGGTCAAAATGTCATTAGAAACTTTATTTTATCCAAAAAATATTTGTTTACTAGGAGCATCAACAAAAGAAAAAAGTATAGGTTATGAAATTTTAAAATGTATAAAAAAAGGTGGGTACTCTAATAATGTATATCCTGTTAATCCTAAAGCGGATGAAATTTTAGGATATAAAAATTATAAAACTATTGCTGAACTACCTGAAGATATTGATTTATGTATAGTTACAATTCCCAAAAATATAATTTGGGAAAATTTAAATGAATTAGTGAAGAAAAATGTAAAAAATATAATTCTTATAACCGCAGGATTTCGCGAAGTGGGAAAAGAAGGTAAAGAATTGGAAGATAAAGTATTACAGATGCTAAAAGAAAAACAAATTAGAATGGTTGGTCCTAATTGTATGGGAATAATAAATACATTGTCAGGAAGTAAGTTAAATGCAACATTTGTAGCAGAAGAACCAGAAAAAGGAGCAATAGCTTTTGCATCGCAAAGCGGTGCGTTAGGAGCTGCAATATTGAATTCTTTAAGAGTATCCAATATTTCACTTGGTCATTTTATTTAGTATGGGAAACAAAGCTGATATAAATGAAAATGATTTATTGAAATATTGGGCAAAAGATGTTAATATTAATGTTATTACGATGTATTTAGAAAGTTTTGTGGATGGGAAAGAGTTTATAATTAATTCTCTTGATTGTAGAAAGCCGATTTTAGTCTTAAAATCAGCCAGAAGTAAAGCAGGGCAAAAAGCGGCATCATCGCATACTGGCGCGTTGGCGAATAGTGATGATGTAGTATCAAATATTTTTGAACAATTTGGAATCATTAGAGTTGATACTGTTGATGATTTATTTAACTCTGCTATTATGATGGATAATTTGCCAGTCTTAAAAGGAAAAAGAATTGCAATTGTTACAAATTCTGGTGGTCCGGGAGTTATTTGTGTAGATAAATTAGAAAAAGAAGGATTAGAATTAGCACAAATTTCGGATGAAACAAAAGAAAGAATAAGAGCAATAATTCATCCAGAAGGAAGCGCTAATAATCCAATTGATTTGTTACCAAATGGAGACCATATCGGATTTGAAAAAGTAACTAAATTAGTTCTTCAAGATAATAATGTTGATGGAGTAATAGTAATATTTACTGAACCTATTATGGTTAAACCATTTGAAATTGTTGAAGCAATTAATTCTATAGATTCCGAAAAACCAATTGTACAGGTTGTATTTCCATTACCAGAATTTTGGGAAAAATATAAAAATGAATCAAAATACAAAAAAAGACTATTTAAAAATGTAGAAGATGCTGTTGTTGTATTAAAGAATTCCTATAAATATTATGAAGGTAATAATATCAAGAATGAGAAGTTAGAAGATAGTAACTTTATTAAAAAATTAGAAATGTATAAAAAATACAGTCTTACCAAAACTTTAAATGGAAAGTATTTGAATTTTGAAAAAAGTTATAATTTACTAAAAAAATATGAATTACCGGTGGTTCCTACTGAAATATTAAGTTATGATAAGTTAGAAAATTTGAGCATTGATTTTCCAGTGGTTTTAAAAGCTTACGGAGAAAATATAATTCATAAATCAGATATAGGCGGAGTAGTGTTAAATATAAAAAGTATAAACGAATTAAAAGAAAAAGCTGATTATATTAAGCAACAAGGTGAAAAATTTAAATTAAGAATTGATGAATTTATAGTTCAAAAATTTGTAAAAATTAATCAAGAAATTCTAATAGGTGGTTATAGCGATCATTCTTTTGGGCCAATGCTAATGTTTGGTAGCGGTGGTAAATATGTAGAAGTATTTAATGATGTACAACTTAGAAGTTCACTTTTATCTTTAAATGAAATAAAAGATATGGTTTCATCAACAAAAATAGGCAAGATATTAAGTGGTATACGCGGAGAAAAGTCAATGAATTTAAATTTAATTTATGAGATTATTGATAAAATATCGTTTATGTTGTTAAATGAAAATAATATTTTAGAATTAGATTTCAATCCAATAACTTATGTAAATGAAAATGAATTAACAATTTTAGATTGGAGAATAAAGGCAAAAATTTGATGAAAATCTATGAACTTTTTAAATATAATTGCTTGTTAGAATATTGAGTTTTTGAAATTCAAAAAAAATTCTTATTTTTTAGTTTTAAAAAACAAATTATAAAAGGTTTACATATTATGTTGTTAGATTATATTCCAATATTTTTAGTATTAGTTATAGCAGTACTTTTTGGGATTGCAACAGTATATGCTTCCAAAATATTTGGACCACAGAGACCGAATCCTGTAAAAAGTTCTACTTATGAAAGTGGTATGGATCCTATAGGTACTACACAAGATAGATTATCTATAAAGTATTACCTTGTTGCAATAATATTTATAATTTTTGATATAGAAGTAATTTTTGTTTATCCTTGGGCAGTAGAATTTAAAAGATTATTTGGGACATATGGGACCTATGCATTTTGGGTAATGTTTGCATTTTTAATAATATTGGAATTACCTTATCTTTATGCTTACAAGAAAGGAGCATTAAAATGGGATTAGAAGCATTATTACGTGGTGAAGATTTTATCACCACTACTATAGATGAAGTTATAGCATGGGCACGTAAAAGTTCTTTATGGCCGATGCCTATGGGAATATCATGTTGCGCTATTGAATTTATAGCAGTAAATGATCCAAAATACGATTTGTCACGTTTTGGAGCAGAAGTTGCAAGATTTTCACCAAGGCAAGCAGATGTTATGATTGTTGCAGGTACAGTTACGTATAAAATGGCACACGTAGTAAGAAGGATATACGACCAGATGCCATCACCAAAGTGGGTAATTGCAATGGGGGCATGTACATCTTCAGGCGGGATGTATAGATCATATCCAGTTGTACAAGGAATTGATCAATTTCTTCCAGTTGATATATATGTTGCAGGTTGTCCACCTAGACCAGATAACTTAATTAATGCTATAATTGAATTACAAAAGAAAGTAGAAAAAACAAGAGCAAGAGATTTTCAAGATAAAATATAAAAAGGTATGGAAACAAAATTAACAAATCAAATCGTTTTAAATAAAATAAAACAAAAATTTCCTTCAGCTATACTAAGTACTGAAGAATTTCAAGGTGATTTTATCCTTTATGTTGATACAAATCAAATTCACGAACTTTTGAAATTTCTTAAAGAGGATTCTGAATTATGTTTTGAACAATCAACCGATATAACAGCAGTAGATTGGGCTACAAGGAAAAACCGTTTTTCTATGGTATACCAGTTGTTATCATATAAGAATAATTACCGACTTAGAGTAATGTGTTATGTAGATGGAAGTTTACATCATCCAACGGTAAGTGATATTTGGCCAGGTGCTAACTGGCAAGAACGAGAAGTTTATGATATGTATGGAATAATTTTTGACAATCATCCTGATTTAAGAAGAATGTATTTACCTGAGTATTTTGAAAAATATCCTTTAAGAAAAGATTATCCTTTAATGGGAAATCCAGGAGATTTTAAATTACCAACAATTATAGAAGATTAAAATGGAAAATAAAATTAACGAAGTACCAAGAATAAATTTTGTAGATCCAGAAGAAGCGGCTATTTATAAGGCATTACAAAAACAAAGTGAAATTATCATAGAAGATAAGCTTGAAAATACAATGGTCCTTAACATGGGGCCGCAACATCCTGCAACACATGGTGTGTTAAGGTTATTGTTGAAATTAGATGGTGAAAGAGTTGTAGGATGTGTTCCTGAACTTGGCTACTTACATCGTGGTTACGAGAAATTAGCTGAAAATATGACTTACTATGAATATATCCCACATACCGACCGTTTAGATTACTTAGCAACAATGGCAAACAATGTTCATTATGTTTTAGCAGTTGAAAAATTAGCAGGCATTGATATTCCTGATAGGGCAAAATGGATTAGAATGATTGTAGCCGAACTTTCACGTATTGCATCACATTTAATTGGTATTGGTACAATGGCGATGGATGTTGGTGCGCTAACTATTTTGTTATGGAGTTTGCGCGAGCGTGAAAAAATTCAATCAATTTTTGATAAAGTTTGTGGTGCAAGATTTACAACATCTTATACAAGAATTGGTGGTGTAGCTTCCGATATTGATGATGAAGGTATTGCTATGATTAAAAAATTTATTGATGAATTCCCTTTCTATTTACACGAAATGGAAAAGTTACTGCATACTAATAAAATATTTCTTGATAGATGTGAAGGTATCGCATATATTTCAAAAGAAGATGCTATAGCAATAGGATTCACAGGCCCAAATTTAAGAGGGAGTGGTGTAGAATGGGATTTGAGAGTTAAACAACCATATCTTTTTTATGACAAAGTAGATTTTAAAGTCCCAACGTACACAGAAGGGGATGCTCTTGCAAGATACTACGTTCGTGTAGATGAGACTTTAGAAAGTTGTAAAATTATAAGACAATGTTTAGAGAAGATGCAACCAGGTTCAATAATAGCCAATGAACCAAAAAAAGTATTGCCAAAGAAAGAAGAAATTTACACAAGAATGGAAGAATTAATCCACGATTTTATGTTGGTTAATTTTGGTATGAATCCACCAAAAGGGAATATTTACGCTGGGTTTGAAAATCCAAAGGGCGAATTAGGATTTTATATTGTAAGCCAAGGTAAAGGTTATCCTTGGAAATTAAAAATTAGATCACCATCTTTCAATAATTTGCAAGCACTACCAATGTTAGTTAAAGGGCATCTTGTATCTGATGTTGTTGCTATAATTGGTAGTATTGATCCTGTTATGGGCGAAGCAGATAAATAAAAAGGAAAATAATATGAGCTTTAAATTTTCAGAAGAAAATTTGCAAAAAATAAATAAATCAATTGCAAAGTATCCATATAAAAAATCTGCAGTTATGGATGCTCTATATATTGGCCAAGAACAAAATGGTTATATTACTGAAGAAGTAATGCAAGAAATTGCCAAAATATTAGAAATTCCACTTACTGATGTTTTAGGAGTTGCTACTTTTTACACTATGTACCACAAAAAGCCTGTAGGAAAATATCATTTGCAAGTATGCACAAATGTCTCTTGTATGCTTAGAGGAGGAGTTGAGTTGCTTAAACAACTTAAAGATGAATTAAAAATAGAAGAGGGTGAAGTTACACCTGATGGCTTATTTTCGATTGAGGAAGTTGAATGCATGGGGGCTTGCGGTGGTGCTCCTATGATGTCTGTTAATTATGAATATAAAGAAAATCTCACACCTGAAAAGTTAAAAGTAATTATAAACGAATTAAGAAACAATTCTAAATGAGTGCGATATGGAATATAATATAGTATTGCCAAAAATAAAAGATTTGCATTTAATTGATGTATACATTCAAAATGGTGGATATGAAGCCATTAAAAAGGCATTACAAATGAGCCCAGATGATGTAATTGAAGAAGTAAAAAAATCAGGTTTAAGAGGTCGTGGTGGTGCAGGTTTCTCGACTGGTTTGAAATGGTCATTTATGCCAAAAAATGATGGTAAGCCACATTATTTATGCATTAATGGTGATGAGAGTGAGCCCGGTTCATTTAAAGATAGGCAAATTTTTGAATATAATCCACATCAACTAATCGAAGGTATATTGATTGCTTGTTATGCAATAAGAGCACAAAAATCATATATTTATATAAGAGGGGAATATCGTAATTGGATACAGATGGTTCAAAAAGCATTGGATGATGCTTATGAAAAAGGTTTTGTTGGCGAAAAAATGAAAGAAACTTTTGGAACAGAGTTTTATTGCGATATTTACATTCATAAAGGGGCTGGGGCTTATATCTGCGGTGAAGAATCTGCGTTAATGAATTCTATTGAAGGAAAAAGAGGTTATCCACGTGTAAAACCGCCATTCCCTGCTCAATATGGATTATGGGGCTATCCTACAACAATTAATAATGTTGAAACTATTACAAATGTTCCTGCTATTATTAAAAATGGTGCTGAATGGTTCTCTAAAATTGGTGAACCTACACATCCTGGTACAATTTTAGTAGGAATCAGTGGACACGTTAATAAACCTGGTGTTTATGAAGTACCAACTGGTACATTATTAACAGACATAATTTATAAATTAGCAGGTGGTGTTCCAAACAATAAAAAAATTAAATGTGTTATCCCAGGTGGTAGTTCTATGCCACCAATAAGAGGAGATCAGTTAGAAGGATTAAAAATGGATGCTGAATCACTTAAAAAAGCAGGTTCAGCTATCGGCACTGCTGGTGTAATGGTTATGGATGAAGATACGAACTTAAGCAAAGTACTTTTAAGAATTACTCATTTTTATCATCACGAAAGTTGTGGCCAATGCACACCTTGCAGAGAGGGTACAGGTTGGATGGAAAAAGTTTTGAAAAGAGTTGCTAACAAAAAGGCTACAAAAAAAGATTTGGATTTACTTGTTGATGTTGCTAATAATATTGAAGGCAGAACAATTTGTGCTCTTGGTGACGCTGCTGCTTGGCCTGTTAAATTTATGATTGAAAGATTTCGTGATGACTTTGAAAAATATGTTTCCGAAGAAGTCGTTATTAATGTTCCTAATAAAGTTCACTCTATGCGTAATACTGTTATTCCTTTGAGTGAAATAAAAATTAAATGAGATTTATTAATGAAATTAGCTTTTTATGATTCGGGAATTGGTGGTTTAACAGTTTTATATGAAGCTTTGAAAATTAATCCTTTCTATGACTATGTTTATTTTTCTGATGCTAAAAATGCTCCATATGGAATAAAAACTAAGGAAGAAGTTAAAAAAATCGTTCTTGATGTTGCTGAATTTTTATACAATTTAAATATTGATGCAATTGTTGTAGCCTGTAATACAGCTACAGCAGTTGCAATTAACGACTTAAGAGAAAAATACTCCATTCCTATTATTGGAATGGAGCCAGCCGTAAAACCTGCAGTAGAATTGTCACAGGCTTCCAAAAAGGTTTTAGTTACAGCCACACCGCTTACATTAAAAGAAGAGAAATTTCAGAATCTTGTTCATAAATTAGATAAAGATGGAATTGTTGACACTCTACCTTTACCTAAACTCGTGGAGTTTGCAGAAAACTTTATTTTCGATACAAATGAAGTAGAAAAGTACTTAAAAGATGAATTTTGCAAATTTAATTTAAACGAATACAGTACACTTGTTTTAGGTTGTACTCATTTCCCTTATTTTCATAATCAATTCAAAAAAATATTACCTTCTCATATAAAAATTATTGATGGTAACTTGGGAACTGTCAATAATTTATTCAGACAAATTGAAATAAAATATGGAAAAATTGAAAATTTTGGAAATGGAAATATAGAATTTTATATTAGCAAAGAAAAAATTTCTGACAAAACAATTTTTACAAAGTATTTACAAGTCATAAAAAATATTGAAAAAGATTAATCAAAGGTTATTTGTTATAAATTTTTCAATAACGTCACAATAATATTTAAATCCCATTACAACAGGTACATCTGAGTGGTCTGCGCCTTTTATTCGATAAGCAAATTTTTTACTTCCACCATAATTTTTAAAAACAACTTCACCATGTGTTTTTATAGACAAAAATTTATCGTTTGTTCCGTGAATCCACAAAAATGGGATTATTACTTTTTTGATTTCTGCGGCATTATCAATTTTCAAATCTGTAACAAATTTCCCTGGAATTGCCAATTTTATTGCATCCTGAACCATAACTTGAGCTGATGCAAATGGAGCTTCAAGGATGAGTTTTGAAGGTTTTAAAGAACGTGGTTTTGCGCTTAATTCGGTTGCTGGTGCAGTTCCCATACTAAAACCATAAATAACTAATCTATCAGATGTTAATCCGTTACTTTTTAGCCAACTTAAAGCAGCATCGACATCTTCATAAAGTCCTTCTTCGGTTGGTTTCCCAGTGGATAATCCATAGCCTCTATAATCGATCATCATAACACCAAAACGATTTTTCCCGCCAACATTTGCAAGTAGTTTTGCCCGCTGCCAATAAAAATCCATATGATCTTTGTTCCCGTGGCAATACATAATCACTGTATCCGTAGCTATACGAGTTAGTTCTCCTATGTATATAGCATATATCACATTTCCACCAGAATTTAATGTGAATAAGTGTATTTTATCAGATGGAATATTATAGCTTTCATCAAGAACAAAATCCTTTTCACCAGGATATAAATCTAATTTATACTCAGTAATTTTTGTATTATTTGGATTAAATAAAAAATTGTCCAAACGGCAAGATATAAGAAAAATTAAAGATAACGCAGAAAGTAAAACACTCTTTTTCATAGTTTAAAAACTTTTGCAAATTGAAAAATAAAAACCTATTGCACCTTTACTTGTAAAGGAAAAATAATCAACAACAATATCTTGATTGCTAATATTTGGTAAAAAATATTTAATTTCAAAACTGTATCGTAAGGATGAAGTATTTAATTGGTAACCGATAAAAGGAGAAAAAAGAAAATGATTTTCTACACTTTCATTAAATGCCTTTTTTGAAGAAAACTCAACAGTCAAATTGGTACCAGTATAAATTAAATCATTATTTAATTTCCAATATAAATTTAAATTTGTTGATGGATAAAGTTTAGTATCGGGTAAATTTAAATTAGTCATTAAAATAAAAAAGGGTGATATACTAAAACCTGGTTGAAAATTATAAGGAGCAATAAATTGATATAAAAAACCACCGTCAATATGAAAAGTTTTGAATAGAGCCGAAGTAATGTAAAATGTTCCATATAAAGAAGTTAGTGAATCGATACCTTTAGCATAACTTGTTGAAAGCAGTGGCATAGGCACATTATAACCTTCGAGTTTGGCAATAGGTCCACCAAGACTAATGGTTATAGCTTCTTGTTCTTTTTTTAGTGGTGATACAAAATTTGCAGGTCCACAAGAAATGATAGAAATACAAATAAATAGTGAAATAAATTTGTAAAATTTTACTTGCATAAACGCTCATTCTTAAATTGATAATATATAAAAATATATACAAAAATAAAAAGTAAATATTTTATAGCTCGGACAGTATAAGCATAGCCCCTTGCGGCTTGTGCCAAGCCGCAAGGGGCAGCGGGCCGGAACGGCCCGCTAAAATTCTTTTATTTGATAACCTTACAAATAGCGGTGCTCTGGGGCCTAAATATTCAAATCTTTTCCAAATGCATTGTAGCGCGTTGCCTAATGTAATTTTTTATAAATTTTACATTTGATGCGTTGTTTTTTTTATAATATAATTGTATTTGTAATTATATCGTAAAAGCAATTATATTGTACTTACAAATATATTATTAAAAATTACTGATATATCGTATATACAATTATATTACAAATACAAATATATTTTTTGGAAAAGTCAATATATCGAAAATACAATTATATCGTATTTACGAAAATATATTAATATTTTTAAAGTTTGGTATTACTTTGAAATATTTTGGTGTCAATAGTTATTTTGGTAGATATATAAATGTTGTATTTCGTTGATGTTATGTAACATATGGTTTAATTGGTGAAATATATTTTGGGCGTCAGCCCGCCCGTGCGCCGCACGGCGCACGGGCTTTATGCTTACACCGTCTGAGCTAAATTGAAAAATTTATAAAAGCTAATTTAAAATTTTCTTAGTTTTGTAAATGTAAGTTTAATTTTACAGGTAGTTTAAATGTTAGTAATAATATTTATATTGTCAATTGTGGTAATTGTTTTATTTTCTCGCAAAAAAACTGTAAAAGTTGATGATGAAAGTGCTTATTTGACAGGTAATAAAAATTTGAATGACAAGCAGGTTACTAATGTAATTATGGCAACTATTATTGGTGGGGCTTCTACTATTGGAACTGCACAATTGGCTTATAAATATGGATTGATGGGGGCAATTTATACTGTATCTGCTGGGTTGGCATGTTATTTACTTGGTAGAATTTTTGCTGTGCCTTTGAGAAAATCTAATAATATTACTGTTACTGAGTTTATTGGTGATTATTTTGGAAGCGGATTGCAAAAATATATAAGTTTTTTGTCATCATTAGGTTTATTTATACAACTTTTAGCCCAACTTCTTGCTGCTACGGCTATTATAATGAGCGTTTTTGATTTGAATTTTGCTATTGCTTTTGTTGCGAGTTCAGTTTTGGTTTTGATTTTTGTTGTTAGCGGTGGTATTTTAAGTAGTGATGTGTTAGGAAAAATTAAAATTGTTTTGATTTATTTAGTGCTTATTATTTCATTTGTGATAATTTTCTTTAAAACAAGTGGTTTTGAATTATTTTTTAATAAAATTCCCAATTTTTCAGAGTTTATTCTTGGAAAAAAATATCCTATAAACGAAATTTTATTTGATTTTGTTACTTCAATTGTTGGTGTTTTGAGCACACAGGCCTATTTACAAGCAATATTTAGTGCTAAAAATTTTAAGGCAGCACGTAACGGTGCTTACAGAAGTGCTTTGATTATTCCTATTATCGGAGTTTTGAGCGTTTTTATTGGTGTTTATATGCGTATAGTAAAACCAAATTTGGATGTTACTTTAAATGTATTTCCAGATTTTTTACGAATAGTTTTTCCTGAATTTATTGCTGGTTTTTTTCTAGCGGCAATATTTATTGTTATTTTGGGAACGTGTAGCGGCTTAACATTAAGTTTGGCAACCAATATTTATGTTGATTTTATAAAAGATAGGTTTAAAAATGTTAAATTAACAGAGATTACAAAGATACGTTTTATTATTTTAGTTTTAATTTGTATGGGGTTAATAATGTTAGTTTTTGGTAGGGATTCAAGTATTTTGAAATATACTTATGTTTCGATGGGATTAAGAGGCTCAACAATATTGTTGCCAATGGTAATAATTGTGTTTAATAAAAATATATCGCAAAATCAATATATTCGTAAAATAGTAAAGATTTTACCGATAATCTATATTGCTTGGTTTATAGTAAGTATTTTGCCATAGGAGGAATTTCGAATTTGAGTTTTTCTTTTGGGATTAGATTTTTTCGCAAAAGAATGTTTAGCCATTCTTTTGAAGTGTTGATTTGGGTTATGTGTAGGAAGTAGTAGTTATCGTCGTAGTTTTCAATAGTTTCGATATGATAAAATAAATTGATATCAGTTGATGTTGTTTCGCCCTTGAGTAAAATTTGTGCAGTAATTCGATTTTCTTGTTTGTTGATGTGAATATTTTCTAAAGTCGCAAAATCTTGAATGTAAGGAATTAAGAATTTTTTTATTAAATTATCTTTAATGTCGTCAAAAAATTTAAGCATGTAGAAGTTAAATATTTTTTATAAAGATAAGAAATAAAAATAAATTTGACAAATATTTAGTAATTTATTAACTTAAATTTTTAATTTTAAAAACTCAAAAAATTGAGGTAAATATGGTTGGTATAAGACCAGATGAAATTTCATCAATAATTAGGAAGCAACTAGCTGGTTTTGAAAGCGAAGTTGATATATACGAAAGAGGAAAAGTATTACAGGTAGGTGATGGTATAGCAAGAGTTTATGGGCTTTCGAAAGTTATGGCGAGTGAATTGGTCGAGTTTCCTAATGGTGTGTTTGGTATGGTATTAAACCTAGAAGAGGATAATGTAGGTTGCGTGTTGTTTGGTGATAGTAACTTGGTAAAAGAAGGAGACGAAGTAAAAAGAACAGGAAGATTAGCATCTGTACCAGTAGGAATGGAATTATTGGGTAGAGTAATTGATCCGCTTGGCAAACCACTTGATGGTAAACCTGCAATTACACCAGAGCAGTATAATCCGATCGAAAGAAAAGCACGCGGTGTATTGGAAAGACAACCAGTAAAACAGCCATTACAAACAGGTATTACAGCTATTGATGCGATGATTCCAATCGGGCGCGGACAGAGAGAATTGATAATAGGCGATAGACAAACAGGTAAAACAGCCGTTGCAATTGATACGATTGTAAATCAAAAATATACTCACACCGAAGAAGCTAAAAGGTTAGGAATAAAACCAGTTTATTGTGTTTATGTAGCAGTTGGGCAAAAGAATTCTACAGTTGCGCAAGTTGTAGATAAATTAAAAGAGCATGGTGCAATGGATTATACAGTTGTTGTAGTAGCTAGTGCATCTGATTCCGCTCCTTTACAATATATAGCTCCATATTCTGGTGCTGCTATTGGAGAGTATTTCAGAGATAAAGGAATGGATGCGCTATGTATTTATGATGATTTATCCAAACAAGCAGTTGCATATCGTGAACTTTCTCTTTTGTTGAGAAGACCACCAGGACGTGAAGCTTATCCCGGTGACGTATTCTATTTACACTCAAGATTGTTGGAAAGAGCATCAAAATTGAGTGACGAATTGGGTGGAGGTTCTCTAACAGCACTTCCAATTATCGAAACACAAGCAGGCGACGTTTCTGCTTATATTCCAACAAACGTAATTTCTATTACAGATGGTCAGATTTATCTTGAACCGAATTTATTCAATGCGGGCGTAAGACCAGCTATTAACGTTGGTATTTCAGTTTCTCGTGTTGGTGGTAATGCACAAATTAAAGCTATGAAAAAAGTTGCTGGTTCATTAAAAATTGACCTTGCGCAATATAGAGAGCTTGAAGCGTTTGCTAGATTTGGTTCTGATCTTGATGCAGCTACAAGAAAAGTTTTGGCTAAAGGCGAAAGATTAGTTGAACTATTGAAACAAGGGCAATACACTCCTGTACCAGTTGAAAAACAAGTTGTTGCAATTTATGCTGGGACAAGAGGTTATCTCGATAATTTCCCAACATCATCTGTAAAAAAATATGAAAAAGAATTATTAGAGTACATCGAAAATCAAGAACCTTCAATTTTTGAAAATATTAAAACGAAGAAAGATCTTGATGAAGAAACTGAAAATAAATTAAAAGCTGTACTTGAAAAATTCAATACAATCTTTAAGCCATAACAATTAAAGTGGCAAAAATATGGCAACACTAAGAGATATTAGAAATCGTATTAAAGCTGTTAAAAATACACAAAAAATTACTAAAGCTATGAAAATGGTAGCTGCAGCTAAGCTAAGAAGAGCTCAAGACGCTATCATTAACGCTAGACCTTATGCAAAAGGTATTAAAAGTATGCTTACTAGAGTTATTGCTACAAATCCTGATTTTTACCACATCCTTTGTAATCAAAGAGAGGTAAAAAACGTTGGTATTTTACTTATAACTTACGACAAAGGTCTATGCGGTAGCTTTAATACAAATGTAATAAAAGAAGTGCAGAGATTGCTTAACGAAGAATTATCAGATTTTGATTTACAAACTAATGTAAAATTTTATGTTGTCGGTAAGAAAGGTTATGATATTTATTCATTTCAAAATTTCAAAATAGAAAAATCGTATACACAAATTTTCTTGCCGAGATTGAAATATGAACAATCTCAGAGAATATTGGAAGATATAAAAGCAGATTTTATAAATAGTGTTTTTGATAAATTATATGTAGTTTATAACGAATTTAAAAATGTGATACAACAAAAAGTTGTAGTTGAACAGTTATTGCCGATTGTAGTTCCTCAAAATTTAGACGAAGTTAAAAATGTTGAGTACATTTTTGAACCTGGAAAAGAGACTTTAATTGAGAAATTAATTCCAGAATTTCTTGATACTGAAGTATGGCGTGTATTATTAGAATCTCAAGCTGCTGTATTTGCGGCTCAGATGACAGCTATGGATAATGCAACAGAAAACGCTAAAGAAATCATTTATGAATTACAATTAACTTATAATAAGGCAAGACAGGCAGCAATTACAAAGGAAATTCTTGAAGTTGTATCAGGTGCAAATGCCTTAAAATAAAATAATTAATTGTGAGAATAAATGAGAGCAGTAATACCAGCAGCAGGTTTTGGTTCAAGATTAAAACCACATACTTTCACAAGGCCTAAAGTACTATTAAATGTTGGCGGGAAGCCAATGATTTCCCATATTATCGATAAATTACTTGTGGAAGGAATTACAAAAGCAACCTTTATAGTTGGCTATTTAGGTGAACAAGTTGAAGAGTATGTAAAAAAATATCATCCATATTTACAAGCTGATTTTGTATATCAAGAAAAACTTGAAGGGTTAGGGCACGCTATTTGGCTTGCTACTCCTACTTTTGATGATGATGATATATTTATAGTGCTTGGAGATACTATTTTTGATGTTAATTTAAAAGAGGTTTTCCAAAACAAAGTTTCGTCTTTAGGTGTTAAGTATGTTGAAGATCCATCCAGATTTGGTGTTGCTGTAATGAAAGATGGTTACGTAGAAAAATTAATTGAAAAACCATCTACTCCAGTATCTAAGTTGGCATTAGTTGGAATGTATTATATTAGTCAAAAGCAACCTTTGGTTGATGCCTTAAATGAACTTGTTGAAAAAGATATAAGAACCAAAGGCGAGTTGCAATTGACAGATGCTTTGCAGATAATGATTGACAAAGGTCATAAATTTACAACTTTCGCAGTTGAAGGCTGGTATGATTGCGGTAAAAAAGAGACCATTTTAGAAACTAACAGATACTTATTAACTAAAAACCAAAATGTCAATTTACCGAAAAGCTGTGTCATAGTTCCGCCAGTTTATATATCAGAAAATGCTGTTGTTGAAAATTGTGTTATTGGGCCCTATGTTACTATTTCGCCTAAATGTGTAATAAAAAATTGTATTATTCAAAATACAATTATAAGAACAGGCGCTCAAGTTGAAGATATTTTATTAAAAGATTCATTAATTGGCCCACACGCATATATTAAAGGTAATTACCGTATTATCAATGTCGGCGATAATACAGAAATAGAATTTTCATAACTCATAATTAATCAAGGAGAAATATTAATGTCTTATTTTTTCACATCGGAATCGGTATCCGAAGGACATCCAGATAAAGTAGCAGATGCTATTTCTGATGGTGTTTTAGATGCATGCTTACGTGTTGATCCGGATTCAAGAGTTGCTTGTGAGACCTTAGTTACAACTGGTCTTGTTGTTGTAGCTGGAGAGATTACCACAAAAGCTTATGTTGATATTCAAGATGTTGTTCGTGGTATAATTAAAAAAATTGGTTACAACAAAGGCGAATATAAATTTGAAGCAGAATCGTGTGGAATATTAAATGCTATCCATTCTCAATCACCAGATATTGCTATGGGCGTTGATACAGGTGGAGCTGGTGACCAAGGTATGATGTTTGGCTATGCTTGTGATCAAACACCAGAACTTATGCCTATGCCAATTGTTTATGCTCATAAACTTATGCAAAGATTAGCCTATATCAGACACAATGAATTGGAATTAATGCCTTATCTTAGACCTGATTCAAAATCTCAAGTTACTATTGAATACGACGATAATGGAAATCCGAAACGTGTCGATACAATTGTTATTTCTACGCAGCACGACCCTGATGCTACTCAACAAAGAATAAAAGAAGATATTCTAAAATATGTCATCCCTGAAGTTATCCCTGCTGAATATCTTGATAATAATTTGAAATTACTTGTTAATCCAACGGGTAGATTTGAAATTGGTGGGCCACACGGAGATTCCGGCGTTACAGGAAGAAAAATTATCGTTGATACTTATGGCGGCTGGGCACCTCACGGTGGCGGTGCTTTTTCCGGTAAAGATCCTTCTAAAGTAGATAGAAGCGCAGCATATGCTACAAGACATATTGCCAAAAATATAGTTGCCGCTAAACTTGCAAAAGAATGCCTTGTACAAGTCGCTTATGCAATCGGTGTTGCTGAACCTGTTTCTATTTTTGTTGATACTAAAGGCACGGGTGTTAAATCTGATAAAGAAATTGCTGAAATTATACGTAAAGAAGTTGATATGACACCTAAAGGTATTATCTCTAGATTAGACCTAAAAAGACCTATATTTAGTAAAACTGTTGCTTATGGCCACTTTGGCAGAAATGAAAACGAATTTACTTGGGAAAAATTAGATTTAGTTGATAAATTCCAACAATATTTATAATAAGGAGATAAAATAATGGATCACGTTCCTGGCAAATACAAAGTTAGAGATATAAATTTAGCAAAAGAAGGTAGATTAAAAATCGAATGGGCTGAATCAAGAATGCCAGTCCTTATGGCTCTAAGAGAAAAATATTCAAAGACAAAACCATTTCAAGGTTATAAAATCGCTGGTTGCTTACACGTAACAAAAGAAACTGCTGTATTAATAGAAACATTCAAAGCAGCTGGTGCTCAAATCAGTTGGTCTGGTTGCAATCCACTTTCAACTCAAGATGATATTGCTGCTGCTTTAGCTGCTAACGATGTTGAAATTTACGCTTGGCACGGTATGAATGTGGAAGAATTTTATTGGTGTATCGAAAGAACTCTTGATATGAAACCTAATCTAACCTTAGACGATGGCGCAGATTTGATTATGACTGTACATACAAAACATCAAGAGTTGGCTAAAGATATTATTGGCGGAACAGAAGAAACAACTACTGGCGTTCATAGACTTCGCGCTATGGCTAAAGATGGTAAATTACTTTATCCTGTTGTTGCAGTTAATGATGCCGAAACAAAATGGGATTTTGACAACGTCTATGGCACTGGCCAATCTACAATTGATGGTATTTTAAGAGCAACCTCAGTTCTTGTAGCTGGTAAAAATTTTGTAGTTGCTGGTTATGGTCACTGTGGACGTGGCGTTGCTATGCGTGCTAAAGGATTAGGAGCTAATGTAATTGTTACAGAAGTTAAACCTACAGCTGCTTTAAAAGCAACTTTAGAAGGCTTTAGAGTTATGACTATGGATGAAGCCGCTAAAATCGGTGATATCTTTGTCACTGCTACTGGTATGAAAGATGTTATCGTAAAAAGACATTTTGAAGTTATGAAAACTGGCGCTATTGTTTGCAACACTGGGCATTACGATTGCGAAATAAATATTAATGATTTAGAATCTCTCACAAAATCTGTAAGAACTGTTAGAGATGATAATGAAGAATACACATTACATAACGGTAACAAAATCTTCTTACTCGCTAAAGGTCGACTAGTTAACCTCGCAGCTGCTGAAGGCCATCCATCAGAAGTTATGGATATGTCTTTCGCTAACCAGTTTATGTCTCAATTAAGATTGGTTGAATTGCATAAAAATAACGCTGTACCTGCTCCTCAAGTCCTTGATATTCCAGAAGAACAAGATCAAGAAATAGCATTAGTTAAATTGCAATCTCAAGGTATAAGTATCGATAAACTTACTCCAGAGCAAATTGCCTATATGGATGACTACTTAGCTGGAACTTAAAGAAATAAAAAAAGCTCCCTTATAATGGGAGCTTTTTTTTAATCAAAATTTTAAACTACTTTTTGAAGATTATTTCTTCTTCGTTTTATCTTCGCAACAGCTCTTTTTTGTATCTTTTTTATCTTTACAGCAGTCACCTTTTCCATCTTTACAACAATCTTTTTTTACTTTTGCAGTATCGCAACAAGATGTTTTTACTTGTTTTGAGTCTTGTTTTTTGTTATCAGGTTTTGTTTGTGCAAATAATGCAACACTGAATGCTAAAAGCATAACTAAAGCAGCTTTTTTCATTTTGTTTCTCCCTTGTATGTTAAAATTTTGTGTTTAAAATATACTCAACAATTTTATTTTCAATATTTTTGTAGTATCTAGCATTAGGATAATTAAAGTGCCAGATTATAGAAAATGCAATTAAATCATTTTCAACATTATACGCATAACCACTTAACGCAGAAACTCCATTTAAAGTTCCAGTTTTACCTCTTAAATTTTTATATGCAATTGATGAATTAAAACGATGCCTTAAAGTGCCATCTTCGCTTGCTATAGATAATGACTCATAAAAAAAAGGAAAATTTTTGCTTTTAAACATAAATATTAATAAATCTACAATACTTCTTGTTGTAGTTCTATTGTAATGGGATAATCCACTACCATCAACAAGATCTGTACCTAAAGAAAAAATCCCATTATTTTTTATAAATGAATTAACAGCTTGTGTAGAATAAAAAGAATTCCCTTGTATTTTACTATAATAAGCACCATTCATCTTAAAAAGACATTCTGCAACAAAATTATCACTGGATTTATTAGCTATGGAAATAATTTCTTCTAATTTATTAGAAATATCGTATATTCTATATAGTTCATTAACTTTGATTTGTAATTTTATAACAGAACCACTAAAAGATATATTATTTTTTGTTAAATAATTTGCTACTAATGCACCAGCGAATAAATCTGGATATTTAATAAAAACCGTTGTAGAATAGTTTCTATTTTTCTTCGAAATTGAACCATTCACAAATATTTTATATCTATTATTAAATGATTGTGAAATACTTATTGAAGTTTGTTTGCTAGTTATAACGTTAGAAACAATATCTATATAACCTCCTTCAAATGAACTACTTACAATAGCTGGTTTTTTATTCCTTGTAGGTTTAATATTTATGCCAAGTGTATTTCTATTAACTATAATTGCACTTACCGGTGGTATAGGATTTACCCCTGGCTCATCTTCAATCCAATCTTTTCTAGAATACAATGAATCAAAAAAAGTTTCATCAACATATATATTACCGGTAATTTTTTTTATCCCTTTGTATTTTAGATAGTTAATAAAACTAAGAATATTTTCATTTTTAACTAATGGATTACCAAAACCTTTAATATACAAATTGCCATTAATAATTCCATCAGATAGATTTTTATCATTAGTAAAAAAAGATAATGAGATGTCTTTATCTTTTCCAATCATTGTTAAACTTACGGCAGTAGTATAAAGTTTAGTAAGAGATGCTGGTTTAAAAGGTTTTTCTGCATTATAAGAAAAAAGAAGCTTATTCTTAGTTAAATTATAAATATAAATTGAATAATCTGTAGATGGGGGAATAGTCTCTAAAATATTATCAAAATAGTTGTATATATCTTGACAGAATAAAAATTTTATTTGTAAAATAAAAAGAACAAATATATATTTCATTTTATACAAATCATTTTTATGTAAAGATAAGAATATTTCGCTAAAATTAAAAATTATTTATCTTAAAAATAATTTAATTTGTTTTTATGTTAGTTTATATTTACATTTAAAAAAAAAAGAAAATCAAATATGTTTGAAAACGAATATTCAAATGAACACGAAGATTATTTAAGTACAGAAGAAAAAATAAATCTTTGTTACACATATATAGATAATGGGACTATCCATTTTAATATGGATTTTATTGAAGATACAGTAGAAGATTGTTTGGTAGAAGAATTTTATGATGACGGCATTGAGCTTTGCGATTATATTCTCAATATATATCCAAACAATACAGAAATATTAATTTTGAAGGGCCGTTTACTTAACGCAATCAATGAATTTAAAGAAGCTGAAGAAATATTTATTAGCTTATTAGAAGTTTTGCCATCAAATAATGAAATTTACATTTATCTAGCTGAAGCGTATTTAGGTATGCTTGAGCCAGAAAAAGCTAAAATTTATTTAGATATTGCAAGCGAATTTAATGATGATGAATCCTATTTATTTGACTTATACGGTAAATATTATAAAACAATAGGAAATTATAATAAGGCCATTGAATATTTCGAAAAATCAATGGAAAATAATATTTATTATCAAAAAAATTATTTCGAAATAGCTTATTGTTATGAAAGATTAGGTGATAACGAAGTAGCTGCGTCCTATTATTCACAATTCCTAGAATATGATCCTTTTAATCCTGTTGCTTGGTATAACTATGGTATTATTCTCAATAACATTAAAAAATATTCAGATGCTATTCAGGCTTACGAAAATGCAATTGGATTAGATATAGAATTTTCTGATGCTTGGTATAATAAAGGAATAACTCATCTACATCTTAAAAATTACGAAGAAGCACTATATTGTTTTAATCAAGCACAACTAATTGATAAATATGACGAAGATGTATTGTTTAATCTTGGAAAAGTACACGAATTTTTAAATGATTACGATAAAGCAATTGCAGCATACAATAGAATTCTTGAAATTAAACCTGATAATCCAGAAGCTCTAATATCTAGAGCAGTTTGCTACTTAAACAATTTAAAGTATCATTTATGTGAAAGAGAACTTTTATATGTTATTGAAAATTATGAAATTAAAAGATCCGAAGCTTATTTATTACTTGGTGAGATGTATGAAGATATCGGAAACATAAAAAAAACAATTGAATTATACCATCAAGCTTTAATCTTTTACAAAGAAAAAAGTAATATAAGTCAAGAAGATATTCAAATTTCACTTATAAATGCTTATTTGAAAGATTATCAAGTCCAAACAGCATTAAAGTTATTGGCTAAATTAATTGAAAATAATACAGATGAAGCAGAACCATATTATATTCTCTCAAGAATTTATAATATTATTGGTCAAATTGATTTATCACAGTTCTTTGAAAAACAAGCTGTTAGTCTTGAAGAAACAATAAGTGAAATCATAGAATTAGATTATCCTAGGAAAACGTTTACAAATTATTTCGATACTAAAATATTAAGTAATTAGTAAAGGATTAAGAAATGACATTTGAAGGGATTAATATTGATACAAAATTATTTGGAGTTATAGGATATCCTATATCTCATTCACTTTCACCAATGATTCATAATAAGGCTTTCAGTTTATTAAATGAAAATGCAATTTATTTAATGTTTGATATTCATCCACATACATTAGAAAAATCCTTAAAAAGCTTTCAGACATTAAATTTCCAAGGTATCAACGTTACTATACCACATAAAGAAGCTATATTACCTTTTTTACATATTGTTTCTGAAGAAGCTGCAATAATTGGTTCTGTTAATACGGTTTTATTCCAAGATAATCAATTATATGGATATAATACCGATGTTTACGGTATAATTAAAAGCTTGGAGCCCTATAGAGAAGAAATTAAAGATCAAACTATAACTATTGTCGGAGCAGGAGGTGTTTCGAGAAGTGTAATTTATACACTTATTAGACATTTCCATCCTGGTAAAATAAATATCCTTAATCGAAATGATTCCAAAGCAGAACTTTTAAGAGACTATTTCGAAAAGAAAATGAATTTTACTAATATTGAAGCATTTTTATTGTCACCACCAGATAATGTAGAATTACTACAAAATTCAAAATTAATTATTAATACAACTCCTTTAGGTATGTATCCTAATATAGATGATTGTTTTACAGCAATTGATGATTCTTTTAATGATAATCAAATTATATTTGACTTAATTTACAGGCCGCAAAGAACAAAACTAATCCAAATAGCAGAAGCTAAAGGTGCTAGAACAATTAATGGTTTAACAATGTTTGTTGAACAAGCAGCTAAATCTTTTGAAATATGGTTAAATAAAGAATTTCCAACAGAGCTTATTAAAAGCTTTCTTATAGAAAAATTTGAGACATTATAATGAAAACTAAAATATTACTCTTAATAATCATTACTAATGTTATTTTTGCGCAGCCCAAAAATGAAATTCAACCACGTTGGGTTAAAGCAACCGGTGTTGGTTTTGCAAAAGAACCTAATAAAGCTTTTGATGATGCAATTAACAAAGCTCGTGCTAACGCTTTAAAAGAACTTGGTATTACTATAAAAGCTGGTGAATATCGACAAAAAACTGAAGATAATGAAAATTTGGTAGATTTTTATTCTAGCTTTTCTGAATCATCCACAAGAGGTTTAATAATTGAAGAAAAAATTGTAAATAAAATAAAACCGGAAATAGTTCAGCTTGAAGGCTCTGATGAATATCTCACAAAAGTACAAGTTGATATAGAAGCGTTGGTTGCACCGCAAGTTATTGATCCTGACCCAACCTACAAAGTTGAAGTTTTTACAGAAAGAATTGTATACAATGAAATGGAACCTGTACAGTTCAAAATTTATGCTTCAAAAGATGGATATTTAACAATATTCAATATTAAAAATGATACACTTAATGTTATATTTCCAAATCAAATGCTCAAAGATAATTTTGTAAAAGGTGGTGATACTATATATTTTCCACCTAAAAAAAGCAAGTTAAGATTAAGACTTCTTACATCACCTGGGCAAGCAAGATCAGACGAAATGTTCATTGCTATTTTAACAAAAGAAAATATTCCATTTGATGAAGGCAAATTAATAGAAAACTCAAAAGTAAAATTTAAACAAGCACAACTTTCCGCTTACGCTAAATGGTTATACCAAATTAGTCCGGATAAAAGAACATCAGATATAAAAGTATTATCAGTTGTGAAAAAATGAAGCTGTCATAAAAAGGCAGCTTTTTTTATTTAGCTCAGACGGTATAAGCATAAAGCCCCTTGCAGCATAACGTAAGCTGCAAGGGGCAGCGGGCCGGAACTGCCCGCTAAAAACTCTTCATCATTTCAATCCTTACCAAATGTGGTTTGACAAGCTCATATTTCGCATCTTTTCAAGATTGACTGATGGGGTAATTTAATGTAGCCTATTTTAATAATTAAAATCCTGTCTTAATTAGTAGCTGGTACAGAAATAAACGAGATATCGTTTTTACAATAATAATGTACATCCATATATATTATACTTCAATAAATTCATTTTTAGGCGTCAGCCTGCTCGCGTTTGCGGGACAAGCTTACACCGTCCGAGTAAATGAAAATAAACTTTAAAATAAAAAAAGCAAGGTAAAAAATATCCTTGCTTTATTATGATGTCGATAATCAAATATTATTTAATCTTGAACGAAACATTAACAACAGCTGTAATTTTTTTGTTTATCGAACTGGCATCATTCATACCATAATCGCTAATTTCTTGTGAATTGATAGGTGTTATTTGAATAACGCCAACTCTAACATTTTTTATATCGCCTAATTGAGAATTGGTTGTTGATAATATTTTACTCGCTCTTTTAATTGCGTCTTGTGTTGCTTCTGCTTGTACTTGAGCTTTTATATCTTGTATTTTTGAGTAATAAAATAAAGGTGGTTCAACTTGCAGATATACTCCTTTGGATACTAAGCCACTAACTGAATTTGAAAGATCTTTTATCTTGTAAACGTCGTTTAGTTTAATTATAACAGATTGTTCGTAATGGTATTTTTGTTTTGTATTTGGAGCATCTGGATTTGTTGAGTAAACATAATTATAAATGGAATTATAATCAATTTTATCGTTTTCAATATTTTGTGAATTTAAGAAATTTAATAAAATTTTTAGGTTATTTTGTAAAGAGTTGTAAGCTAAAGAAGGATTTTCATCTTCTGTAATTAAACGAATTGTTAAAATTCCATAATCCGATTTAATATCTTTGCTTGCTGAACCTGTAACATTGATAATATCATTTGATTTTGTGTAATTTGTTATTGCAAGATATAAAAATAAACCTAAAATAATAATTGAAAATGAAATACTTAATGAAAATAAATAATATTTTTTCTCGTCAGAAGTAAGCATTTTTTTTATCCTAAATTATCTTAAAAATCTTTTTGTGTTTAAATTTATAATAATAGAGATCCTATGAGTGACTGAATGTGAATCGGTTATAAAATTATCTGAAAACGATGAAACTTTAGTATAAGAATAATCTATATTAAGACGGGGAAGAACAACGCCAATTCCAAAAGTTAATTCATCTATATCGCTGTATCCAGCACGAAGATTTAAAAATTTGAAAATATTATATTCAATTCCTAAGTGAGAATCAAAACTAATAGGACCAATGTTAAACTGAGAAGCATATTTTCTGTTTTCAAACCTAACATCAACATCATAAAGAGAGGAAAATTGGTTGCCAAATAATTCAAAAGAATAAATTGTGCCAAATTTTAAAGTTGGGGAAACAAGTTCGTTTCTACCAGTACTCCAAGAAATTAAAGTTGTTGTAGGGTCTTTAAGCGTAGCGCCAAATTTTAGGTTTTCATTAAAGAAATAAAGTGCAGATATATCAAAACCAATTCCAGTAGCAGAGAATTCAGCTATATCTCTTCGGATAAATTTGATATTTGCTCCAATGTAAAGATCGTCAAAATATTTTTGTGCATAGCTAAGGTATAGAACATAATCAGTATTACTGAATTGAGTAATTTTATCAGGGTCTAATCTGTCGTTGGTAATATCTAATTTTCCATCGCCATTAGCATCTATTAAAGCATTACGAGTGTCATAAATACCATCAATACCATTACGAGTAAGTGTTATTCCAAAAGTGTAATCTTTTCCATATGGTATAGCAACAGAGGCTACATCATAATTTAATAACTTACCGAATTTTTCTTCGTGTTGTAAAAGAATTTGTGGATAATTAAGCTGGGCTAAGCCAGCAGGGTTATAGACTGATGCAGAGACATCATTTGCAAGTGCAGTGAAGGCGCCACCTAAAGCTGATGTTCTAGCACCTACTCCAAAACTCATAAATTCGCCAGCATACTTGGATATCACAATTTGACTATAAACTAAATTGGATAAAAATAAAAGAAAAATAAAAAATTTTATATTTTTCATATTTCTTGCTCATCATTTATTGTTGGAGCATTAGTAATTCCGTTTAATAATTCAACAGCTTCATCATATTGTTCAGAATTTACTAATATTGTAAAATTTCCAATTGTAGGAATGGCGCTATTATTAGTTGAATAAATGATAGAATCTATGCCCGACGAGAGTAGAAAATTATTTGTTATTTCAGCATCAATATAAACGCTATAATTTGTTAGTTCCCTATATTGTATTTGATTTTCATTCATGAATATTTCTCATCATCTATCGAGAATTTTTCTTCTGAATTATTTATTTTATGATTTTTCTCAATATACAAAATAATTAAAATAAAAACAATTGATAAAATTATGAAACTAATTAAAGCTTGATTAAAAGAAAGATCTTTATCAATTGTGCTTTTGTTGAAAATATCTTCGGTTTTTAAGATTATACTACCAATTAGAGCCAATAAGTTATTTGTAAAATGTAAAATCATCGATGAGAAAATGGAGTTACTTTTGTAAACAACATAACTAAAATACAAACTTAATAACATCAAAGGGAAAAAACCGTAAACGTCAAAATGTAATAAACTAAAGAAAAAGGCTGTCACTAGTGCACTAAAAGCAAAGTTAAAGGCTTTTAATAAATAATGTTGTAAAAATCCACGAAAAAATAATTCTTCACACAAAGCTGGTGTAAATGTTACCATTAAAAAAACGATTAATAAATCTGTAGGACTATTTATTGAAAGTATAGCTTTGTATGTTTCTTCAATCAAAGTTGCATTTTTATCTAAAAGAGTTTTTATATTGTTAATAGCAGGAACTGCTTTTATTATTTGATTTATTAGTATATTTTGAAAATAGATGATATTATTTAGGTTAACAAATAAAACAAAATAACCAATGAAATAGATTAATAATTCTTTGAATGGTATTAACTTAAAACCTATTTCGCTATTTAAGTTTTTTAAATATTTTTTTGAAAAAATAAGTGTAGGTGCTAAAATAAAAAGTATTTGAGATGATATTGTAAATAATCTAAAATTGTTAATATTTTGAGTAATTTTATCACCAAAAATAAGTAAGGTTAGTAATGAACCTAAAATTTGATAAAGTAAAAATATAACAACAATACTTAATAAAGCGACTAAAATTATTTTTTTTCTATCTCCTTCCATAAAAACCCTATTTTGAATAGTTCAAGCTACCTTGAAGACCTTTGTAGTTAATTAAATTAGCGTTTATTGAACCAATAATAATTTGTGTTTGCACTTTAACTGGAACTCTAATTTTATCATCAGTTAGCCAGATAAATATTTTCCCGGATGTTTTAAAGAGGCCACCTTCGCGAATAATGGGTTCAACTTTTACGCAATTAAATTTCCCCATGTCAAGTTCGACTATTTCTTTACCGTGATAAATTACATCCAAAGGATAAACTTTAGTGTTATAAAAATTGGTTAATTGAATAATATCACCTTTTTTTAAATTTGAAAAATCTAAAGTTCTGACATAAAAGAAAGCAGATACTATATCATTTACAAATTGTGGAGCATCAAATTCACCTTTTGGCGTTTTTGCCTTTTTATTAATATGGTCAAACTCAATCCAATAATCTTTTTTATAAGAGCCTTCACGTAATTGTTGGACAAATTTCCACGGGAAAATTCCATGAATATCAAGATAAGTTTCGTATCTATCACGTACTTTATAAATCCAATCAAAACTTGGATGTGAACGAACTGTAAAAACTACTTGATAAGTATCAAAACCATTAATTTTGACAATTTGAGGTATTTCCCAAGTTGCAAATCCTGCTTTAACAAAACCGTATTTAACTTCGTAGTCTAATTTTTCACCTACTCCAAAGGCTTTATTTTCAATTTTTCTTAAAATTTGTGAATAGGAAAATTGGGATAAAATTACCAGTAATAAAAATAATTTACTTTTCATTGTTTTGATAAATCTCAATTAATTTGAAATAACGAACCATAAAATTTAAAGAATCGAAAAGAGCAGCAAAAAAACCGTAATAACCATCGAGAAAACCAAGTTTTAAAAAAAATCTTCTTAAAAATCTTATTAATGGAATATAAAATAAGTATTTAAAAGAATTTTTAAAACATATTTTTACGCCATTTTGAAACATAAAATTTGCTTCGAAGGATGTATAAAAATCAAATTTCTTTAAGTATTGCGAAATATTTAAATAAGGATGATGTTCAAATGCTATGTTAATATGCCCAATTGAACCTTCTACTGTTAATTTTTCATGGACATGTTTATTAGGAAATTTTGCATAACCTTTTTTGAAAAATCTGAGCTGAACATCAGGATATTGGCTACCATATTTAAGCCATTTATTAAAGTAGTAATTTTTTCTTGGCAAAGAATAAGCTACAAATTTAGGATTTGTATTGGAAATTGATAATAATGCATCTTTCAAAACTTTTGGAATTCTTTCGTCAGGATCAAGGTAAAATATCCATTCTGAAGTACAATTATCGATAGCAAATGATCTATTTATGTTCAAATTTGAATTATTTTCCCTTTGAAATGTTTTATTTGTATATTTTTTTGCTATTTCGATTGAATTATCAGAGCTTCCAGCGTCAACGTAAACGATTTCATCAGCCCAAGATAAAGTTGGTAATAATTCTTTTAAATGATAAGCTTCGTTATGTCCAGTAATTGCAATAGATATTGACATTTTATTCACTTTTTATGAGTTTGGAAATAGTATTAAATACATTTTCAGGATCTATAGAATTCATACATTGATTTTTAATACAATCGTTTAATTTTAAATGTTTACAATTTGTATTTGATGGTGTAAAAATTATTTTTTTTGAAGTATAAGGGCCCCATCTTGTTTCAGAACATTCTTTAACAAGAGGATAGAATCCTATTGACCATTTATTTAATGCTGCAGCAATATGAATAGGCCCTGTAGAGTTAGCAATAAGAAAATCACTTAAATTAATTAGAGCTACAAGTTCATCTAATTTTAATTTTCCAGCTAAGTTGGCAACTTTATTTTGTGATACAAGATCACATATATATTGTTCTGTGTGATTTCCTGTCACAATTATATTAATATTTAAGTTGCTAAGATTATCTATTATGAATTTTAATTTATTTATTGGGTAATCAGCTGAACTTTTTCCGCTTCCTGGATGAACTATGAGAATTTTTTTTGTAAAATCAATATTGTAGTCATTTAATATTTTTTTGACTTTATTTGTAATTTCATCAGGTATTTCAAAGCCGAAATCAACATTATGAAAATTAGGCTGAAAATTAATATTTAAAGGTCTTATTAAATCAAAATTATATTCAAGTTCATTTTTTTTAGCTTTTTTACGGTGATGATAAATTTTTTTGTTAAAAAAAAATGAATAAAATCTGTAGGCTGTTCCTATTCTTATTGGTACTTTAGCAAGAAATAATGCGAAAGCTATATTAAATTCTGGCTTAACTGTAATTGCAATATCATATTTTGCATTTTGTAAAAAACTAAATAATTCCTTAAAACTATTGGGTAGAATAATGACATTGGAAATATATTTGTTCAATTTAACAATTGGTGCAGTATAATTTTGTACTAAAAAATCAATTTCTGCATTAGGAAAATTATCTTTTATAACTTTTGCTAATGGTAGAGTGAGAATAATATCGCCAATTTTATCTGTTCTTATAATCAGTATTTTTTTTATTTCTTTCAATTTTAGCCTAACATTTGCTTTAAATCATCTGGTAAATCATTTAAATCTGGTAAATTTAAAATATCATCAAGATTAGAAGTAGATTGTGTAGATAACTCATTCAAATTTGGATTGTCTTCCAATTGTGTTGAAATGTTATTATCTTTATGTGTTTCTGTTGTTGCTACAGTTTCAGTATATCCACTTGAATCAGGAGCATTTGTGATTTCTGTATTGTGATTATTTTCATTTAATTCATTTAAATGAGCAAATTGTATACGTTCTAGTTCTAACTTGTAATAGTCATAAGTTTTTGGATTATCAATAATTTTATTAGCTAATTCAAGTTGTTCTAAAGCTTTTTCGAATTCTTT
>Ga0209508_1000495_pt1 | contig 40260 bp, 40 predicted proteins | sample AD_UKC129_MetaG_FD_184427 | JGI IMG/M metagenome (GOLD analysis project Ga0209508, IMG submission 184427) | Active sludge microbial communities of municipal wastewater-treating anaerobic digesters from Canada - AD_UKC129_MetaG (SPAdes) (version 2) | ecosystem: Engineered > Bioreactor > Anaerobic... | reverse complement strand
TGTGGGGTTCTTCCATTGAAGGCGAGGGAAGAAAAAGAAAGGGGATTCATAAGGGGGAATTCTTTCCCCCTTATACTGAGAAAGACGCTTTTCCTTCCTCAGTAGTTTTTGTCTTTTCAGTTTTTAATTTTTTGCTTTGGGGGATTATAAAGGGGCACAGCCCCTTTATAGTTCGGGATTATAAAGGGGTGCTCCCCTTTAAGGGATTTTTTATCCCTCAGTAATTTCTGTTTTTTTCTGTTTTTCTTTTAATTTTTTGAAGAGGGTTATGAGGGGGAAAATATCCCCCTCATAGTCATTATAATTAGCTTTGCGGTTAACTATATATTATCCTCTGATTCTTGCAAAGGTGGAAAAGACAAAGACGATAAGAGACTTACCCCCTCTACTGAGGAAGAAAAAAGTATCTTTCCCAGTAGAGTTCTGAAAGTGAGTATAAAGTGTTATGTAGAAAAGTCGCTATACCACTTAAAGAAGCTCCAGAGCTGAGATAAGAGATAAAATTTTTCTTTGTCTCTACAAGCTGTTATAATTAGGTATATTTGTATTTGGTGACTTTACTAAGAAGGGCTTTTGTTGAAATAAACAAAGTGTATGCTGGTTTTTGATAATTGAAGATAAAAGCAAGGTAGAAGGAGGATAGAAAAGAACAGTACTATGGCTAATGGTTATCGAGTAGGAGTAGTAGATAACTTGGATAAACTTTTTGCAGTTTTACCTGATCATGTCAGAATTCCTCTGGAAGAGCGGGAGAACGCTGATGATTTAATAGAGGTGGTAATGGATCTGGGGCGTCCTCCTGAGGCTCGCTTTGCCAGGGGTTTTGTGGTTCTTTCTGATAGAATAATAGAAAGAGAAGACCTTGATTATGTGGTACAGAGAGTGGGGGCATTTACTCGAGATAACCGAGCAGGTATCGAGCGGACTCTTCACCGTATTTCCTGTATTCGTAACCGATTAGGAAATATTGTAGGACTTACTCTTCGAGTGGGAAGAGCAGTTTATGGTACTATTGACATAATTAGGGATGTTATAGTATCAGGTAAAAATATTTTACTTTTAGGCCCCCCGGGAGTGGGTAAAACTACTAAACTTCGGGAAGTAGCCCGGGTGCTGAGTGACGAATTTCAAAAAAGGGTAGTAGTGGTGGATACCTCTAATGAGATAGCTGGTGATGGAGATATACCTCATCCTGCCATTGGCCGGTCTCGTCGGATGCAGGTATCATCTCCTGAAAAGCAACATGATGTGATGATTGAAGCAGTAGAAAATCATATGCCTGAGGTTATCATCGTAGATGAAATTGGGAGAGAAGAAGAAGCAAGAGCCTGCCGTACTATCGCAGAGAGAGGGGTTCAACTCATTGCTACAGCTCATGGTAATACTTTGAAGAATCTCCTCTTGAATCCTACTTTAAGCGATCTGGTGGGTGGAATTCAGTCGGTAATATTGAGTGATGAAGAAGCTCATCGTCGGGGGAGTCAAAAAGCGATACTGGAGCGCAAAGCTATCCCTACTTTTGATGTAGTTATTGAATTGCGTGACCGGGACACCTTAGGCATTTACCATGATACTGCTCAGGCGGTAGATTTATTGTTGCGAGGCTATGACCCTCGACCGGAAGTAAGAAAAAGAACCAAAGAGGGGGCGGTTAAGGTGGTGGAAGAGGTTAAAAGTGCCTCCCCTCTTGCAGGTGTAAATATGGCAAAAGAGGAAGAAGCGACTCCTGAATTGTTTGAGAGTCAACTGTTGCGGGTTTACCTATTTGCTGTGAGCAAAAATTATGTTCAGAGAGCTATTGCTCATGCCAAAGTTCCTCTTGAGGTAGTGGAAGATGTAAACGAAGCAGATATTCTTCTTACTTTGAAAAGTCGTTATCGTAATAAAGGAAGTAAGATAAGAGAAGCAGAAAACCGGGGTATACCAGTTCATGTGGTGCGCAGCAACACTTATAATCAAATTTATAAGTTTGTACAGGACCTCTTCGGTTATAGCGACCTCTCTTCAGGTAATGGAGAATCAGGATTAATAGAAGCAGAAAGAGCCGCTCGACAGGTACTCAAAGCAGGAGAAGCCATAGAGCTTTCTCCCCGTAGCTCTTCAGTAAGGCGTTTGCAGCATAAAATTGCTGAGCGCTACCATCTTTTCTCTAAGAGCATAGGAGAGGAACCCTTCCGCCGGGTGGTGATCTACCCTCGTATTTTGGAAGAGAACCGCCATGAGTGAAAAATACGGTTTTTTGGTCACTTTGGAAGGAATTGAGGGGAGCGGGAAGAGCACTCATGCTCGTCGTTTATTTTCTTTCCTGAAAGAAGCTGGTATTCCCTGTTTGCTAACCCGAGAGCCAGGGGGGACACCTATGGGGGAAAAAATAAGAGACCTGTTGTTAAATCCAGAAAGTGGTAAAGTTGACCCGCTTACTGAGACTTTTCTTTTTGAAGCTTCACGGCGGGAGCATGTAAAAGAAGTGATAAATCCTGCTCTGCGAGGAGGTAAAGTAGTAATATGTGTCCGATTTACTGATTCTACCCTGGCTTATCAGGGCTACGGTCGTAAAGTCCCGCTTCCTTATCTTTACTATTTGAATAACATTGCTACTGATGGCATTGTACCTGATTTAACCATGCTTTTTGATGTAGAACCAGAAGCGGGGTTGGCTCGCTCTTTTTCTCATACTGAAGAAAGAGAGCTACGTTTTGAAAAAGAGTTTTTGTCTTGTAAGGAATTTCTCTTTGCTGTTCGGAATGGCTATCTTCAACTGGCTAAAGAATCTCCCCACCGTTTTGTGGTGGTGGATACTACTGATTCTTCTAAAGAAGAGGTTTTTTCTATTATTCAAAATACTGTTTGGCAAAGATTGAAGGGAAGGGGGTGAGTTTATGTCTCCTCGTTTACTTTTAATATGTGTGGTGCGAGACCAGGACGTTGCTAAGTTGCTGGATAATCTGAGAGACAGGAATATTTCTTTCACTAAATTAGCTTCTACAGGTGGCTTCCTGCGGGAAGGAAATACTACTCTTTTAATCGGTATAGAGGAAGAACGCAGAGAAGAAGTGAGGAAATTAATTAGAGAAACCTGTGCTCGTCGAGAAGAAATTGTAGAATCTACCGTTCCTCTCAATGAACCTATCGGTCCCTTTGTTCCTCAGAGGATTAAGGTGGTGAGAGGGGGAGGGGTTCTTTTTGAGGTTCCCATTTTATACTATGAGAAGTTTTGACCTCTTTTTCGGAAAAATAAAATGAGTTGGGCTTGATGAGCTGGTCTGAGATTTGCGGTCATGAAAGGCAGAAAGAATTTTTTGAACGGGTTGTTCTTTCAGGAAGAATTGCTCACGCCTATCTTTTTTCCGGCCCTCCCCGGGTGGGAAAAACTGCCTTTGCTCTGGAGTTAACTAAACTTCTTCATTGTTTGAATCCTGCCCGGAATGGAAGCTGCGGTCAATGTAAAAACTGCCAGTTGATAACTAACCTTACTCATCCTGATGTTTCTCTTCTTTCCCCTTTGGGTGACTGTTTAAGAATAGATGAAATAAGAAGTTTTGTGAGGTGGCTTAATTTCAAACCGATAATGGGTAAAATGAAAGTGGGGATAATAGAAGAGGCAGAAAAGCTAAATGAAGAAGCAGCTAATTGTCTTTTAAAGACTCTGGAGGAACCACCAAAAGATACTGTGGTAATTCTGATTACTTCTCACCGGGCTTCTCTTTTACCCACCATAATTTCTCGTTGCCAGATAATAGAATTTTCTCTTCTTTCTCCTTTAGAAATCAGCAATTATTTAATAGAGAGAAAAGGATGGAAAGAAGAAGAAGCTAAAAGAGTATCTTCCCTTTCTCAGGGTAGTTTAGGGAGAGCAGAAGAAATCAAGGAGAGTAGAGATGATTTAGAGGATAAGTTCCGGGAATTGTGGCACAAATTAAAAAATGAAACTAATTCTCTCTCCCTGGGTTCCTGGTTTTATAATAATAAGGAGCAGCTACCCCTGATTATGACTGTTTTGGAGCAGTATTTGAGAGACTTATGGATATGGAAGATGACTGATGGTCAATGTGCCAATTTGCTTTTTTTTGAAAGAGAGAGGGTACAGAAAGAAGCGAAAGAACAGGAAACGGAAACCTGGAGGAGATTAATAATCTTGGTAGACAATCTAGTCTATGATATTTCTGGTAATCTGAACTGGGACATAGTTTTAAGTAGATTTATTTTTTTATGGAGAGGTGAATGGAGTCATGCCTCAGGTAGCGGGAATTAAATTCGAGAACAATCCTAAAATTTATCATTTTGAAACCCGGGGTTTAGACTTACACCTGGGAGATAAATGTGTAGTAGAGACTTCTATAGGTTTAGAAATAGGCATAGTAGCAAAGGGAGTTTTTCTTGCTCCCGAAGATAATTTTAAGCCAGTAATTCGGAAAGCTCAAAAGATAGATTTGGACCAAGCTGAAGCTAATCGGGAGAGAGAAAAAGTAGCTTTTCAAAAAGCTCAAGAATTGGTTGCTCACTACCAGATTCCGATGAAAATTCTGCGGGTTCATTATACTCTGGACCGGGGTAAGTTAACTTTTTACTTTGGTTCAGAAGAAAGAATTGATTTTCGGCAGCTGGTTAAAGAATTAGCTGCTATTTTTCACACCCGGATTGAATTACGGCAGGTGGGGGTGAGAGATGAGGCCCGGATGGTGGGTGGATGTGGAATGTGCGGGAAAGAATTATGCTGCAATGCTTTTTTGACCAATTTTGATCCCATATCTATTAAGATGGCTAAAGAACAGAATTTAGTTCTTAATTCGGCTAAAATTTCTGGAGTTTGTGGTCGCCTTATGTGTTGTCTGGCTTTTGAATATCCTCTGTATCGCCGGCTTACTCATAAATTACCTAAAAAAGGTAGTAAGATAATCACTCCTTGGGGATTGGCAAAAATTTTAGAAGTAGATATTTTTAAAGATAGGATTTTCTTAGAGCTGGATGATGGGAAAAAAATTAGAATCAATGAAGAAGAATACCATCGTTATTTTTTGTAGATGAGAAAGGAACTTTTTAATGGCTCGAGAATATTTGGGAGATAGAAGGTGAGATGAATGGATAAAGCTGAAGTTCAAGTTTGGTATCAGGGATTAACTCTGGAAGAAGAAAAGTTGTGGTTTGAAGAAAGGGTTAAAAGTTGTGAAAGGGGGCTCCTGCGTTTTGCCTATCATCTGAGTGGTAATATGGATAAAGCTCGGGATTTGGTACAGGAAGCCCTTTTGCGAGCTTACCAGTATCGGCATAGTTATAATGCTAGCTATTCTTTTGAAAGCTGGATGTCTACTATCTTACTTAATGTTCATCGTCAGCGTTTTAAAAAAGAGAAGTTTTTCAAAATCTTTCGTCCTGGAAAAGAACGAGAAGACGGAGAGGAAACTGAAGTCTGGGATTTTTTAGAATCAAAAGAAGAAGGCCCAGAAGAGAGAACTTTGAAAAGAGAAGTTCTTGGTTTTCTTCGAGAAGCTATCGAAAAACTTCCCCCTCAGATGAAGGAAGTAATAGTGCTCTGTGATGTGATGAACTACTCTTATGAGGAAGCCAGCGAAATAATTGGTTGTCCCCTGGGGACAGTTCGTTCCCGGCTTCATAGAGCTCGAAGAAAAGTGAAAAATTTAGTGGAAGAGAGCTATGGAGAAGATTTTCTCTCCGTTTGGGGGTAGGGATATGAATTGTGAAGAAGTAGAGAGAATGCTTTCTGCTTACCTGGATGAAGAGCTGGTGGCTGAAGAATATAAATCTTTGAAAAAACATCTAATGCGATGTTCTCGTTGTCAGAAAGAGTTGAATAAACTCCGGGCAATTAAGAGTTTGATGAGGGATCTGGATAATGGTTTTAATTTTAACCAGGATTTTAAATTTGATTGGGAAGCGGTAGAGAAAAAGGCAAGGACAATAAAGAAGAGAGAAGCAATTCTCTTTTCCCTTGCTGCTGCTTTAATAGTTATGGTTTTGTTTTTCGTTGTTTTTCAGGAGCAGGCTCAGTGGGAAACGGAAGTTATGCATCCCGAGATTTTAGTAAACCTTCACGAGAGCTTGAGCGGCAACCAATTAGATATACCTTTTAAGCAGGAAACCAATTTTATTGGAACTCTGGAGCTGGTCTCCGGTGGTAGATAGTGAGAAAATCGGGGTTTTCGTTTTTTATAGAATTTAGTTCTTCTTTTCTGATTTTTTGCCTATGTTCTTCATTTTTATCCATCGCTCGAGCAGAAATAGTTAATCCAGAAGAGGCTTTGTATTTTTTGGAGGAAATGATCAAAAAATCTACTGACCGTGATTATTGGGGAATATGGTCTAATCAGGACTATTCCTCAGGAAAAAAGGACTTTTATGAAGTGGTTCACTTGAGATATATAGGTTTAGCGTGGAGGAACTTAAACGAGGGAGACCTGGTTACGGTTAAAAAAGGAAACTATCGTTACGTAGTGGACCTGGTAAGCGGAGAAGTTAAAGGAGTTTATCCTCTTTATGACCTCCCTTTTCTTCCTCCTGAAGAGGATGGTTTAGAGTTGCTTTTAGAAAATTATTTATTAGATATACAAGATAGAGAAGGACAAGTGATTTCTCGCCACACCGGTAAAGTAGTGCGTTCCTTTTCAGTAGATGAAAAAGGTTTACTGAGCTCTCAGGCTTTTTACACTCCAGAGGGGAAGCTGAAAGAGGAGGGAAGTTTTGTGTATCGGGATTATTCTCCCGATTATACCCAGTTAGTAAAATATGTAGAGGCTATGAAAAAACCTTCTGATGTTACCATACCCTCTCTTACTGTTAGTAGTAAGGAGTTATTCCAGCCTTCTCTATTGCCCCCTGGTTTTCATCTGAAACAGGTTTATTTAGTGAAGAATCAAGGTCGAGACTGGTATCAACTGGTTTATACTGATGGTCTGCAGTATTTTTCTCTGTGGCAGAGTGTTTACCCCTCGACGTTATCCGGGGATAAGAGAAACAGGAAAATCTCTTTGAAAAAGGAGGATGATATAGTTACGCTGATGGGAGAAAAAGGCGGATTCTATTTAGCTTTGATGGGAAATTTTGATTTAGAAATGATAACGCAGATTTTCAATTCTATTACCTGGGAAGGAGGTAATTAGCTGTGTGGTTTAAAAAAACCAAGCTTTTAAGTTTCTGGACAGTAGTTTTGCTGGTTTCTTTAATGTGGGGAGTAGCTGGAGCAGTAACTTCCATACCTGAAGATACCAACGTCATAGCTGATATTGTAGAAAAAGTTACTCCGGCGATAGTTAACATAGATACTCTGAAGATGGCCACTTATAGCTCTCCCTTTGCTCCTTTTTTAAATGACCCCTTCTTCCGGAAATTTTTTGAAGGGATGATACCGGAGGAGAGGCAGGTTCCGGTTAAGGGATTAGGCACTGGATTTGTATTTCGTTCCGATGGCTATATTTTGACTAATGCACACGTGGTGAGTGGAGCAGATGAAATAAAAGTTACTTTTTTAGATGGTAGAGAGTTTGAGGGTAAGGTTGTTGGTTCCGATACTCTCACCGATATAGCAGTGGTGAAAATTGATGCTCAAGGTCTTCCTACTATTCCTTTGGGTGACTCCGATACTGCCCGGGTGGGAGAATGGGTAGTGGCCATTGGTAATCCTTATGGGCTTTCTCATACGGTTACTGTGGGGGTTTTGAGTGCTAAAGGAAGGCCTATCGCCGCTGGAGATTCGGGTCAGGAGTACGAGAATTTCTTACAGACTGATGCGGCTATCAATCCGGGAAACAGTGGAGGTCCTCTTATTAATTTAAATGGAGAAGCTATTGGAATAAATACCGCTATCCTTCCTTATGCTCAGGGTATTGGATTTGCTATTCCTATAAACATGGCCAAGTCTATCCTTGATGAGCTTATAACCGAAGGAAAAGTAGTAAGGGCCTGGTTAGGAGTGGTTATTCAAAACCTTACTCCTGAAATAGCCGAGAAATTTGGTTTGGAAGAGGCCAAAGGGGCGTTGGTAGCAGATATTTCTCCTGATAGCCCAGCGGAAAAAGCCGGTATTAAAAGAGGCGATGTTATTTTAAAGGTGGACGAGGTAGAAACTCCTGATATAAGTACTCTGCAACAAACTATTCGCTCTCATCGTCCTGGAGATGTGGTGAATGTTGAAATCTGGAGAGATGGGAAAACCATCACTTTGAAAGTAACTTTAGCAGAATTAGAGGAGAGTACTTCTGTATTACCAGTTCCTGAGAAAATAGATTTAGGTATGGAAGTAGAAGAGATTACTTCTGACCTTGCTGATAGATATGCTCTGCGAGAGAAAAGTGGAGTAGTGATAGTGGGAATAAAGGCTGGTGGTCCTGCTGATGATGCTGGCCTGCGTCCCGGGGATGTAATTCTGGAAGTTAACCGGAAGGAAATCAAAAACTTGGATGATTGGAAAGCTGCTATAAATGAAATAGAGCCAGAAGAAACTATCCTTTTACTTATCAGCAGGGGAGGACAGACTTATTTTGTTCCTTTAAAAGCTGAAGAACCAGAGTCTTAAAATTTATGGAAACGGTAAAGGAGTGGGGCAAACTTTACTTTTGCCCCACTCCTTTGGGTAATTTGCAGGATATTACTCTGCGCACTCTCCAGGTATTTAGAGAAGTTGATTTCATTGCCTGTGAAGACACCCGAGTTACTTTGAAAATTCTCAACCACTACCATATTCAAAAACCTCTTTTTAGCTATCACTCCTATAATTTAAAAGAAGTTAGCTCTCGAATAGTAAACTTACTTAAAGGAGGTAAAAACATAGCTTTAGTTTCTGACGCTGGAATGCCGGGAATTCAAGATCCAGGGATGGAATTAGTGAATATTCTGGAAAAAGAGGGTTTAAGCTTTGAAGTTCTGCCAGGTCCTTCTGCTTTAGTGGTAGCAGTGGTTTATTCAGGATTCGCTTTCTCGGGTTTTACTTTTTTGGGATTTTTACCCCGGAAGAAAAAAGAGAGAAGAGGAATTTTAGAGCGACTTCTTCATCTTCCCCAAGCAATGGTGATTTACGAATCTCCTCATCGGGTGGTATCTACTTTGGAAGAAATTAAGGAAATGGTTGGAAGTGAAAGAAGAGTTATTTTTTTGCGGGAATTGACTAAAATTCACGAGGAAATATTGAGAGGGAAACTCGACGAGATTTCGGAGATTTTATCTCAGCGAGAAGAAATAAAAGGAGAAGTTGTACTGGTAATAGAGGGGGAAAAGAGGGAAAAACAGATACCCCTCGAGGCAGAAAAGTTGATTAAGGCTCTCTCCCAGCAGGGAATTGCTCCCCGGCAAATATTGGAAGTAGTGAGTAATACGTTTTCGATAAGTAAAAATAGGTTGAAGGAGGTTTGGGAAAAAGAAAAGTTGAGTTGATTTTGAAGGGAAAAACTGCTTTAATTACCAATGTAGAAATTTTACCCCCTGAGTGAGGAGGTAGTAGTTCTGAAAAGAAAAAAGCGAGAAGGAGCGGAAATAATACTTTTTTTAGTGGCTTTTTCTTCTCTTTTTTTTCTGATTGGTATAGTGGTGGTTCTCTTTGTGGAAGGATTGCCAGTTTTTACTCATGTTTCTCTTTCTCAGTTTTTGTTAGGTAGAAGATGGTATCCTACTTCTTCTCCTCCTCAATTTGGAGCATTGCCTCTTATTTTAGGGTCTCTTCTGGTTACTGGTGGAGGGTTACTCTTTGCCGTTCCTCTGGGGCTTTTTGCTGGTATATTTCTGGCTGAGCTCTGTCCTCGTCGGGGGAGGGAGATTTTGAAACCAGTTGTTGAACTATTAGGTGATATTCCCTCTGTTGTCTATGGTTTCTTTGGAGTGGTGGTTGTTGTCCCTTTTATTCGCGATCTTCTCTCTCTACCTACTGGTCTTACTGCCTTTACTGCTGCTTTAATTTTGGGCATAATGGCCGTGCCTTCTATAGTTAGCGTGATAGAGGATACTCTTACCTCAGTTCCTCGCAGTTATAAAGAAGCGTCTTTTGCTTTGGGAGCCACACACTGGGAAACTTTACACCGAGCGATTTTGCCTGCTGCTTCTTCGGGAATTGGAGCGGCAATCATTTTAGGGGCAGGGAGAATTATAGGAGAGACTATGGCAGTATTAATGGTAGCAGGAGGGGCCCCGGTAATACCTAAGAGCTTTTTCCAACCGGTACGTACTTTAACTGCTACTATTGCTGTGGAGATGGGTGAGGCCTCAGTTGGTAGCCCGCACTATCATTCTCTTTTTGGTCTGGCTATCATTCTCTTTCTTTTTACTCTTGCTCTTAATATTCTGGTGGAAAATTTAATCCCCGGAGGAAGAAGAAGAATTAGATGATGAAAGAAGAGAGTTTGAAAAAAAGATATTTAGTTCAGAATATCTGGTTTACTATATTCTGGTTATCTATGATTTTGATTACTGTAATTCTGGGTTTAATTTTATATTTCATTTTAGCTCGAGGGATAAAGGTAATCAACTGGGAATTTTTGATTGCTGCCCCTCGACGGGGTATGACCGAAGGTGGTATTTTCCCTGCTATTGTGGGGACTTTTTATCTGGTATTGGGTAGCATTGTGGTATCTCTTCCTTTAGGAGTTTTTTCTGCTGTTTATCTAACTGAATATGCTTCTTCAGGTAGTCCGGCAGTAAAAGCCATTCGTACTGCTATTCATTGCCTGGCGGGAGTACCTTCAGTGGTTTTTGGTTTATTTGGTCTGGCGGTTTTTGTCAAAATTCTGGGGTTTGGTGTTTCTGTTCTATCTGGTTCTTTAACTCTGGGTATTATGTCTCTTCCAGTGGTTATAACCTCAGTTGAAGAAGCTCTAAAGGCAGTTCCTCTTTCTTTTAGAGAAGCATCGTTAGCTCTGGGAGCCAACAAATGGACTACCATCTTGCGGGTAGTTTTACCCAGCTCTTTACCGGGCATTCTTACTGGCTTAATTCTTTCTGTGGGTAGAGTGGCAGGAGAAACTGCTCCCATCATGTTTACTGCTGCAGTATTTTATGCTCGAAGATTGCCTCAATCTCTTTTTGACCCGGTTATGTCTCTTCCTTATCACATTTATGGTTTGATGACTGAAGGAACAAGGCCGGATAAACAGATTCCTCTCGCTTATGGAACAGCGGTGGTTTTGATTTTGCTAGTTATGGCTGTTGATTCTATCGCTATTTATTTACGGGGAAAATCCAGGCGAGCTAGAAAGTGGTGAAAAATGGAAGAAGTTAAACTGCAAATTAAAGATTTGAGCGTGTTTTTTGGAGAGAAACAGGTACTCCACCAGATTAATTTAAATATTCCAGCGAACAAAGTTACTGCTATTATTGGCCCTTCAGGTTGCGGTAAATCTACTTTGCTGCGAAGTATCAATCGAATGAACGATTTTTTTGAAGGTGTGAGAGTAGAAGGCGAGGTTATTTTTGACGGAGGTAATATTTACGGGGAAAGTGTAGATCCGGTGATGGTAAGAAGACGCATTGGTATGGTTTTTCAAATGCCCAACCCCTTTCCTAAAAGTATTTTCGAAAATGTAGCTTACGGTTTGCGAATTCAGGGGTGGAAAAATAAGAAAGCCATTGAGGAACAGGTGGTGAAAAGCCTGCAGGCAGCAGCCTTATGGGATGAGGTAAAAGACAGGCTGCACTCTTCGGCTTTTGACCTTTCTGGAGGTCAGCAACAACGTCTCTGCATTGCTCGAGCTATAGCAGTGGAGCCAGAAATCTTGCTCATGGATGAACCAGCTTCAGCGTTAGACCCTATTGCTACTGCTAGGGTAGAAGAGTTAATCAGGAGTTTAATCGAGAAATATACCATTGTTTTGGTAACTCATAATATGCAAGAAGCAGCTCGTACTTCAGACTATACTGCCTTTCTACTTTTAGGAAGGCTCATAGAATTTGGTCTCACCAATCAAATCTTCACCAGGCCTCAGAAGAAGGAAACCGAAGATTACCTTACCGGAAGATTTGGCTGATAGGGAGGAACTGAAAGAAGCAAAGGGAGATAACATAAGGGTATGGTTTTCTCGGGTTAAGGAGGTTCTCTAACTATGCAAATTTTTTCTCTGATAATTAAAGGTGGATACGTTATGTATCCCATTATTCTCTGTTCTATAATTTCTCTGGCTATCTTTTTAGAAAGATGGTATGTATTACGTCATTCTAAAGAGAGAGTAGAAAGATATTTAAGATCAGTAAAGAGAGCTGTAGCTCAAAAAGATTGGGAATCAGTAGTGGATATCAGTAAAAAAAATCAATCTCCTCCTTCTCGGATAATTCTTGCTGGAGTTCGAAAATACTTTCAGGGTTTAAATCGAGAAGCTCGGGAGGCCATGGAAGATATAGCTATGCAGGAGTTACCGGTTTATGAGAAGAGACTATCCACTCTTTCAGTAGTGGCCAGTATCTCTCCTCTTTTAGGATTACTGGGTACAGTTACCGGTATGATAAGAACTTTTAATGTGATATCAGTGGTGGGAGTGGGTAAACCGGCAGAGATGGCCGGGGGAATATCGGAGGCTTTAATTACTACTGCTGCAGGATTGATTGTAGCTATTCCTACTGTTCTTGCTCATCATTACCTTTCTAATTTAGCTGATGAAATCATCAATGATATTGATAGAGCTTGTACTGAGGTGGTAGAGGCCCTGGAGGAAAGTGCCAACTCTCATAATGCTTTACCTTTAGAAGATAAGAATCTGTGGGAAGGAGAAGAAGAGAATGTTCCGGTTTCGGTCTCAGAAAAAGAGACGAACTCCTGATACCAATCGGGTAAAAATTCTTCTTTTCTTTATGTTATTTGTTTTTTCCTTTTCCCTGACAGCTGAAGCACAGGAGAGAATAAAAGTAGCTGTTTTACCTCTGGTGGGAAAAGATAAGGAAGATGCCTACTGGGGCTACTTTTTGCGGGATATCATAAAAATGGGTCTGGAAGGAGAAAGTAGCGCAGAGATATGCGATACTTTACTTTCTGATGATATTGTAAGAGAGGCACGGATTTCCTGGTCTGATGTTTTGATGCCTTCTACCGCTAAAATTATAGGGGGAAGGATTGGTTGCTCTTATCTTTTGACCGGTTCTTTTCGTTATCGTGCGATGGCAGGGAAAGAAAGAATCTTAGTGAGTGCTCGTCTTTATCATGTGGAAAGCGATGATTATTTAGATATACCCAGCGAAATATTTGACCTCGATAACCTGCAGGGTCTCGTTGAGTATGTGGTGGGAGAGTCTTTGTCTTTTATGGGTCTGGATTATAAGGCGCCGGTTTATCTTCCACCTCTTGTGATAGATAACCTTTTACCTCTTTATCGGGGAGTGCAAAAGATGGAGGAGGCGCTTGCTACTTACGGAGAGGCACAATATCCAGATAAGCCTCTGTGGAAAGAAGCTTTTTCCTTGGCAGAAGAAACCATAGAGAAAGAGCCTCAATATTTAGATGCTTATAGTTATCTTGCTTATATGTATAGAAAAACGAACTGGTGGGCTAAGGAGATAGAAACCTGGGATTTATATTTGCAGAAGCTACAGGAGAGAGGAGAAAAGATTGACAGCCGGCAAATTTCTCAAACCTATCTTCGCCTGGCTTATTCTTATTTTTATCAGAAGAATTTGAATTTAGCTCGAGAGAGTTTGCAAAAAGCGGTGGAGGTCAGTCCTCAATGGGCTGAGCCTTATTTGCTATGGGCGAGAATCGAATATGAAGATGGTAATATGGAGGAAGCAGAAAAACTTTATTCTAAAGCTTTTGAATTAGATCCCTCTCTTAAAGAGGCTGAGTATTTTGCTCAAATGGCAGAGAAAGCCCAGATTTATGGCAAATCAGCTTATGAAGCCTATGTAGCTGGTTATCAATCTTTTGCTGCTGGAAATCTGGAAAGGGCAGAACAATATTTGCGAGAAGCTACTCGTCTGAACCCGGAAATGAAAGAAGCTTACTACTGGCTGGGAAGAACTCTCTATGATGCAGGAAAATTGAAAGAGGCAGAAAAGGCCTGGGAGAAAGTTTTAGAAATTGATCCCTTTCATAGCCAGGCTCGCCGGTTTTTAGACAAGACGCAGCAGGAGGTAAAATATGGTAGAGAAGCGCTAGATTATTTTCGCCAGGGTTATGACCTCTATGAAGAAGGTCGTTATGAAGAGGCAGCGAATCTATTCCGCCAGGCATTAAGAGTCAATCCTACCTTTCCTGATGCTCATGACTATTTGGCTCGCTGTTATTATCGCCTGGGAAAAACTGAAGAATATGTTAGAGAAAGAGAGGAAAGCGCTGAACTTTTAGAAGACTCGAAGGATAAGGCCTGGCAATATTATCAAATGGGTTATGAGCTATTCTCTTGGGGGGAGAAAGAAAAAGCTATTCAAACATTAGAAAAAGCAGTAAAAGAAAATGCTTCTTTAGCCGATGCTCATCTTTTACTGGGAGAACTCTATGGAGAGAAAGGAAATTGGACTAAATCTAAGGAGCATTATACTCAGGCTCTTGAAGGCTTAGAAGGAGAAAGTCGGGGTTTAGCTCTGTGGGGAGCGGCAGTAGCCAGTTTCCAATCAGGAGAGTGGGCAGATGCCCTGCCTTTGCTTAATGAGCTGGTAGTTAATTATCCTTATGGTGAATTTATAGAAGAAGCGGAAGTGGTGAGGATGGAAGTTCTGGTAAGAGAAGGAAATTACCAGGAAGCTCAACGTAGCTTCCAGCAATTTCTGGTTCGCTTTCCCGACAGTTCTTTTTTAGAGCGAGCCCGGTTCTGGTATGCTTCGAGTTTTTATCAGGCTAAAGACTGGGAAAATGCTCAGAAATTACTGGAAGAATTCCTACGTCTTTATCCGGAAAGTTCCTATCGTTCTTCTATCATAGAAATGTTAGGTTATACTTATCGAAATATGGGTAAAGAAACAGAAGCTCAAAAATACTTTGCCCAGTTAGAGGGAGAAGAGGGAGCTTTTCTAACTGCTGATGCTTATTATCGAGAAAAAGATTGGGGAAAAGCCATTTCTTCCTTGGAGGACTACCTTTCTCATTACCCTCAAGGTAAATTTTCTTTGGAAGCTCGATTTAAATTAGCTTCTTCTTACCTGGAAATGGGTAACCCTCTTAAAGCTCAAGAGCTCATAAAAGGATGGGAAAATAAACTGCAGGAGCAATTTAAGAAAGATTTTCTGCCTTTCAGCATTAAGTTACATGCTCAAAGAGAAGAATGGAGCGAAGTTAAAGAAGAAATTTTACGTCTAGAGAAAGAAACCGGTCAGCTGGAAGAGGAATATTCTTTGCTTTTAGCCTTGGCTTACAGTAATTTAGGAGAAGAAGAGGAAGCTAAAAATGTTCTCCTTAAAGCAGGTAAAAACCCCGAAGAGATACTAGTAAGCCCTGAGAAAGAGGAAATACAAGAAATATTAGACTTGATGGAAAGAGGAGATTACCAGTCGGCTCTCTCGCGCCTCGAAGCTATTAAAGGAGAGGAGAATCCTCTTATCGGTGAATCGACCATCGACTTTTTGGAGGGAAAGTGTTATTACCAGCTGGGAGATTTCTCCCGGGCTTTTAACTTGCTCTCCCGGGCTCTCGGGTCTCCTGATGAGAGTTTTAAAGAAGAAGCTCTCTTTTACCTTTTTAATTCTGCTTATCGTCTGGAGAAATGGGATAAGGTGATAGAAGTTTACTCTCAAATGCAAAATAAAGATGACTCTTCAGTTCGTTTTCGAGCGGCTTTAGCTCATTATTATTCAGGTAACTATGAAGAGAGTATTCCTATTTTGAGGACTTTGCAGAATGATATAAACTTTTCCTCTTCCGCAGCTTCGCTTTTGATAGAAGAGCTGTTTATACTTAAAAATTATACTGAATGTGTTAAGGAAGCAGAGAACTTTTTGACTGTTTTCCCTCAGGATTCCCAGAGAGAAAGAGTCCTTTATCTTGCCTCCTGGGCCCTTTATTATTCCGGTGACATAGAAAAAGTTAAAGAATTTATAAAATCTTACCAGACAGAATTTCCGGAGGGAAAATATGGAGAGGAACTTGTTTCCCTTCTGGCCGATATTTATTTATCTCAAGGCAAGACAGATGAAGCGATAATAATTTTACAAGACATAGAGGAAAGTAGTGACTCTCATCGGAAACTTTATACCTGGTATAGATTAGCTAATGCGTATTTAGGAAAGGAAGATTTTGCCCAAGCTCTTCCTTATTTCGAACGTTTGTTTCAAGCAGGACAAAGTGAGTATCAGACTGCAGCTGGCTACTGGTGGGGAGTTTGTTTAGAGTATCTGGATAGGTTAGAAGAAGCAAAAGAAGTTTATCAAGCGGTTATTGAAACCGGGAAAGAAGACCAGTGGGTGTCTAAAGCTCAGGAAAGATGGGACGTGTTAACCAGATGAAAGGAGAGATGGAGGTTCTCTAACTATGCAAATTTTTTCTCTGATAATTAAAGGTGGATACGTTATGTATCCCATTATTCTCTGTTCTATAATTTCTCTGGCTATCTTTTTAGAAAGATGGTATGTATTACGTCATTCTAAAGAGAGAGTAGAAAGATATTTAAGATCAGTAAAGAGAGCTGTAGCTCAAAAAGATTGGGAATCAGTAGTGGATATCAGTAAAAAAAATCAATCTCCTCCTTCTCGGATAATTCTTGCTGGAGTTCGAAAATACTTTCAGGGTTTAAATCGAGAAGCTCGGGAGGCCATGGAAGATATAGCTATGCAGGAGTTACCGGTTTATGAGAAGAGACTATCCACTCTTTCAGTAGTGGCCAGTATCTCTCCTCTTTTAGGATTACTGGGTACAGTTACCGGTATGATAAGAACTTTTAATGTGATATCAGTGGTGGGAGTGGGTAAACCGGCAGAGATGGCCGGGGGAATATCGGAGGCTTTAATTACTACTGCTGCAGGATTGATTGTAGCTATTCCTACTGTTCTTGCTCATCATTACCTTTCTAATTTAGCTGATGAAATCATCAATGATATTGATAGAGCTTGTACTGAGGTGGTAGAGGCCCTGGAGGAAAGTGCCAACTCTCATAATGCTTTACCTTTAGAAGATAAGAATCTGTGGGAAGGAGAAGAAGAGAATGTTCCGGTTTCGGTCTCAGAAAAAGAGACGAACTCCTGAGATAAATATGACTCCTATGATAGATGTGGTTTTGCAACTGGTGATTTTTTTTGTAGTCACTACCACTTTTATCAGTGTAGAAAGTGGGGCACAGGTGAATCTGCCCTCGGCTGATTTTTCTCGAATAGAAGAAGCAAAAACTATAACGGTAACTGTAACTGAAAACAATTCTATTTATATAGATGGTGCTCTGGTGGATGAAAAGGAACTGGCTCAGGTTGCAGTAGCAGAACTCCGCCAAAATCCTCAAACTACAGTGGTTATTGAAGCAGATAAAAACGTTCTTCATGGGAAAGTGGTAAGGGTGATGGATATTTTGAAAAAGTCGGGAGCAGAGAAAATGGCCATTGCCACTCAACCCACGGAGGGATGATGAAACAACCTTTCAGTGAGAAGAGAATATGGTCTTTTTCTCTTCTTTTTTCTATAGTGGTTAATTTGGTTTTAGTAGCGCTAATATCCATCTATTGGCTTTCTTTTTACTATTTTCCTCCTCCGGAGGAGGAACGGCCGATAGTGGTGGAACTGATGGAGATTCCAGCTCCCAAGCAGCCAGTAAGCGAGGCTCCGTCTCAAGAAGCAGAAGTGGCAGAATTAAACCCTCTTCCGGAAGTAGAAGATAAAAAAGCAGAGCTACCTCCACAGGTAGAAAGCGAAATTGCTTCAGAGATACAGCAAAAAAAGGAAGAGGTAAAAATCGCCAAACCTCCTGTAGATTTGCCTCCAGCGGAAAACATAATAAAGGAAGCTTCTCCCTCTGGTGCTCAGGACTTTAATCCTGGAGAAGAGATTGATGTTCCGGAAGATATGACCTGGCAAGGAGTAGAGGCAGAATCAACCATTAAAGGAAAGATAGAAGAAGCAGGAGCTTCCACTCGTCTATCCCATCTGGCTCAGGAAGGATTGAGTAAAGTAGAAAGCACAGTGGGAGAAACTTTAGCTACGGGGGAGCTCTCTGCTCCTACTGCGGGAGTGGAGAAAAAATCTCCTTTTACTAAAAGACCTATTGCTGTGATTGTGGAAAATGCTCCAGCGGCTCGTCCTCAATCGGGTTTGAGTAAAGCAGATATAGTTTATGAAATCTTAGCTGAGGGAGGGATTACTCGTTTTTTAGCTATTTTTAACTCTGAACCAGCAGAAAATGTAGGGCCGGTACGTAGTGCCCGTCCTTACTTTGTGCTTAAAGCAGCAGAAAACGATGCCATTTTTGCTCATAGTGGAGGAAGCGTAGAAGCATTTACTTACTTAGAAATGTTAGCAGTAGACCATATCGATGAGATGAAAAATTTTCAGCCTTTCTGGAGAACTCAAGACCGTCCTCCTCCTCATAATCTTTATACCTCTGTGGCTTCTCTGCGTCAGGAAGCGCAGAGATTGGGTTATAATAAGCCGATTAGAGTAGGTGGCTTTCTGGTTGGCGATTTAGGGAATCCAGGAGGAGAAAAAGCTTCAAAACTGGAGATTGACTATGCTGCCGATTATAAAGTTGAATTTACTTATCTTCCTGATAAAAACGTTTATCAGCGTTTTATAAATGGTGCACCTCACATAGATGCAGCAGCGGGCCGGGCTATTCAATGTTCTACCATTATTGTTCAGGTAGCCGAGCACCAAGTAAAAGATGAAGAGGGAAGGCTGGAAATAAGATTTGTGGGGGAGGGAAAGGGATGGGTTTTTCGAGATGGTAAAGTAGCACCTCTGCGCTGGGAGAAAAATGACCTCCGGGATAAAACCAGATTTTACCTTGCCGATGGAGAAGAGTTAAAAATTAATCCGGGGAAAGTGTGGATAGAGGTAGTCGATACTCGTACTAAGGTGGTGTTTTGATGTATCCTGTTATGTTTCATTTAGGAAGTTTTCCTATTTATTCTTACGGGGTGATGTTAGCAATAGCAATTCTGGTGGGTATTTTTTATGCTATGCGACGAGCGCCTCGCTACCAGGTATCTTCTGATGCAGTGGTGGAAGTGAGTGCCTTATGTATTATAGGAGGTGTTGTGGGAGCGAGGTTACTTTATGTTTTAATAAACTGGGAATATTACCGGGGGAATTTAGCTCACATTTTTTTGGTGCGAGAAGGAGGGCTAACTTTTTATGGAGGGATAGCCGGTGCTCTTCTTTTAATTATTCCCTACGTTCATTATAAAAAGTATTCCCTTCCTGCTTTTTTTGATCTTTTTTCTCCTCCTCTTGCCCTGGGTTACGCTATTGCTCGGGTGGGATGTTTTCTAAATGGCTGTTGTTATGGCCGAGTATGTCCTTTTTCTTCCTTTCCTTTAGCGGTACAATTTCCCCATCTTTCTGGGTTTAGGTATCCTACCCAACTCTATTCGGTAGGCTATTCTCTGGTAATTCTTTTTATCCTCTTACGTTTAGAAAAAAATAAATCTTTTAGCGGCGAGCTTTTCCTTGATTATTTATGGCTTTATGGTATTGCTCGTTTTTTGATTGAATATTTAAGAGATGAACCTTTCTCGGTGGGAGGAATTTTTACTCTGGGACAGACGGCGTGCTTGCTAATCATAATTTCTTCGCTAACTTTGCGAGAGGTCATTAAAAGGTATGGGAAGAAACCTTGATGAGTGGGTAGAAGCTTTTTTAGATTTCCTTTTCTGGGAGAAGAGAGCGGCAGATAACACTATACTTAGTTATGGTCAGGACATTTCATCGTTTGTCCAGTTTTTGAAAGAGAAAAAAATTATCTCTTTTGGGGAGGTAACTTTCTTGGTGTTGGAGGAGTTTGTGAGTCGGGAGTCAGAGAAAGAGCTGGAGACTACTTCTTTAGCTCGAAAAATTTCTGCACTGCGCACTTTTTTTTCTTTTCTGGTTCGAGAAAAAGAAGTACCCGAGAATTTAGCCCGGCTTCTGGATGCCCCTCGATTAGAAAGAAATCTTCCCCAGGTTTTGAGTCTGGAAGAGGTGGAAACTTTGCTTTCGGCTTGTGATAAAATCAAACCTCGGGGATTGAGAGACCGGGCAATTCTTGAACTTCTTTATTCCAGTGGTTTACGAGTGGGAGAGGTGGTCTCTTTAGAATTTTCTCATCTGGACCTGGAAAATAGAATGTTGAGGTTGTGGGGTAAAGGTTTTAAAGAAAGACTGGTCCCTTTTGGAGAAGAAGCTTACCAGGCTATCTCTCTTTACCTTGAAAAGGGGAGAGATGAGATTTTGAAGGGTCGCTCTAGTAATTATGTATTTATAAGTGGGCCTTCCGCTGGTCCCTTGACTCGTCAGAGTGTCTGGAATATGGTAAAAAGATATGCCAAACAGGCTAACCTAGATAAGGATGTTACTCCTCATACCTTGAGGCATACTTTTGCTACTCATCTTCTGGAAAATGGCGCTGATTTAAGAGTGGTACAGGAGTTTCTAGGACACAGCGATATTTCTACTACCCAGATTTATACTCATGTGAGTAAGAGAATTTTGCGGGAAACCTATGATCGGGCTTTCCCTCGAAAATAGAAAAGGAGGTAGATAACATGGACGATATGAAAGAAAAACTTGAAGAAAGTTACCAGTTTATTAAGGAAAAAATTGATTTTGTTCCTCGAGTGGGAATTATACTGGGAACAGGTTTAGGGGCTTTGGTAGACGATATAGAAATTGACCGGGTGATACCTTATGAGGAAATACCCCATTTTCCAATTTCTACTGTAGAGACTCATCGGGGAAATCTGGTTCTGGGGCATTTAGAGGGTAAAGCAGTGGTGGTAATGCAAGGGAGATTTCACTATTATGAAGGATACGATATGAAGCAAATAACTTTTCCCGTCCGGGTGATGAGAAAGTTGGGAGCCGAAGTTCTTCTGGTAAGTAACGCAGCAGGAGGAATGAACCGGTATATGAAAAGGGGAGATTTGATGATTATAAGAGACCACATCAATCTCTTAGGAGACAATCCTCTTCGTGGTCCCAATGACCCGGAATTAGGACCACGTTTTCCTGATATGTCTCAGGCCTATGATAGAGAGCTCGCAGAGCTTGCTTTACAGGTTGCTCTGGAGAATGGGATTTATGTACATCAGGGAGTATATGTAGCTTTAGCTGGTCCAAACTTAGAGACTCCGGCTGAATATCGCTTTTTAATCACTATTGGTGCTGACGCGGTAGGCATGTCTACCGTTCCTGAGGTAATTGTAGCTCGTCACTCAGGGATGAAAGTTCTGGGAATTTCTTGTATTACCGATTTAGCTATTGATGGCGTGGTAGAAGAAGTGAGCTTTGAAGATATAGTAGGGGCGGCCAACAGTGCTGAACCCAAGCTTACTTTAATTACGAGAGAAGTAGTAAAGAGATTAACCCTTTAATATGATACGAAAACTACTGGAGGTAGCATTGCTTGCTGCTTTACCGGTGAGTGAGATTCGGGGAGCTCTCCCTTATGGAGTGCTGGTGAGAAATTTACCTTTTTCCTGGGTAGTGGTGGTGTCTTTTATTTTTAACCTTCTACCTTTTTTTCTGGTGATGTTTGCTCTGAGTTTCTTTTTGAAATTTCTCCTTCGCTGGGAATGGTTCGGTAATTTCTGGTATAAATATATAACTAGGGCACAAAATCAGTTCAGGAACTATGAAAAATGGGGTAAATGGGGAATAATGTTATTCGTAGGCATCCCTCTTCCTTTTACTGGGGTATGGACCGGTTCAATAGTTTGTTTTATTGCCGGATTATCCTGGAAGGAGTCTTTGCCTTTTGTTCTGGGAGGTTTAGCTATGGCTACTTTCTTGGTTAGCTTAGCAGTGTTGGGTGGTAATTATTTATTAACAGGGTAGGTGATATTATGCTAAAAGCTGTAGAATGGAAAGGCGAGAGTTTTCGATTTTTAGATCAGACTCTTTTACCTCTTGAAGAGATATACATAGAGACAGCTGATTACCGAGAGGTAGGAGAAGCTATCCGTCGGTTGAAAATTCGGGGAGCTCCTCTTTTAGGAGTGGCTGTAGCTTATGGTTTGTGCCTCGGAGCTTTAGAAGGAGAGAGAAATAAAGATAAAGACTTCTTTGATTTTTTAGAAGAGGTGGATAGGGTTTTACGTCTTACCCGTCCGACAGCGGTGAATATCTCCTGGTCTTTAAACCGCTTGAAGAAAATCTGGGAAAGAGGAAAAAAAGAGGATTGGCTCCCTCATGAAGTGGTTAAAGCACTCATTGATGAGGCGAAAAAAATAGAAGAAGAAGATTACAAAAATAACGAAAAAATTGCCCAGAATGGCGCTCAGCTCTTTCAAGATGGAGATAAGGTGCTTACCCATTGCAATACCGGCTCTCTGGCCTGTAGTGGATGGGGGACAGCTTTAGGGGCAATTAGCTGGGCAGTTTTGCAAGAGGGGAAGAAAATCCAGGTTTATGCTGATGAAACTCGTCCTCTATGGCAGGGAGCTCGACTTACTGCTTTTGAGCTGGTAAAAAATTCTATTCCAGTTACTGTAATATGTGATAATATGGCTGGTTATTTAATGTCTCAAGGATTGATCGATAAAGTGATAGTAGGAGCAGACCGGGTTACTTTACAGGGTGATGCAGCTAATAAAATTGGTACTTATTCTTTAGCTGTTCTATCTCACTATCATAAAATACCTTTTTATATGGCTTTTCCTTTATCCAGTGTAGATTTTTCTATAAGAGAGGGCAAAGAAATCCCCATTGAGGAAAGAAACCCGGAAGAAGTAGTAGCTCCTTTGGGGATGAGAATTGCTCCTCCGGGGGTAGGAGTTAGAAACCCTGCTTTTGATGTTACTCCACATCATTTAATCACTGCGCTTGTTACTGAGAAAGGTGTTATTTATCCTCCTTTTGAGGAGAGATTACGGAATTGGAAAGCGGGGGTAAAATAAAATGGATAATATGATAACTATAGAAGATGTTAGAAAACTTTTAGAATTTAAGTCTGGGGAGACTTTGGTCACTTCCTTTTATCTTAATATAGATCCTCGTCGGGTTTCCCCTAGCAAAATTACCACTTTAACTCGTAACTTGCTCCGGGAGAAACAACAGGCTCTGGAAAAAGAAAACTGGCCAGAGGAACTGTTGAATAAGGTAAAAGAAGATTTTAAGCGGATTGAGGATTTTGTAGTTAATCATTTTGAGCTAAAGGGGAAAGTGAAAGGTCTGGTAATAATAGCTGATGCAGCACGCAATTTTTTTCAGGTCTATAGAGTTGCTCAACCGGTTAAGTCTCGGGTAGTGGTAGACTCTGACCCTTATATTCGTCCTCTGGTGGCGATTCTGGATGAATATCATCGGCTGATGCTGGTTCTTCTCGATCAGCGAGAAGCTCGTTTACTTGAAGTGTATATGGGGGAAATATTAGAGTATGAAGCTTATTATTCCGATGTTCGAGGAAAAGTAAAAGAGGGAGGATGGTATGGCTTAGAGGAGCGCCGAATCGAGAGGAGTATTAAAAATAAAGTCATACATCATTATCAAAGAGTGGCCGATGCTATTCTGGAACACTTTAGAATGGGACATTTTGAGTATCTTTTTGTAGGTATGAAGGTAGAAGATTATTCTCTTTTCTTTCCTCTTCTCCATAGCTATGTGCAACCCAGGGTGAAAGGAAGGTTAGATGTCGGTCCTAAAGATAACATCAGTACTATAATTGAAGTGGCGCTACAAGCGGAGAGAAAAATAGAAGAAGAGGAAGATAATAAAATTCTGGAACATCTCGTGGAAACCTTAAATAGAGGAGGACTAGCTGCTAAAGGGATAGATAATGTTTTGCGTTCTATACCTCTCGGAGCCTGCCAGGTTCTGGTGGTAGATGATAACTATCATATACCAGGATATGTTTGTGAAGATTGCGCTTACTTGGCTTTAGAAGGAGGAATTTGTCCTTTTTGTAGGAAGGAGGCTCTTCCAGTGGAAGATGTGATAGAAGAAGCTATGGAAGAAGTTCTTTTACAAAGAGGAGAAATTAAATATATAACTACCGATAACCCTCGGTTAGAAGAAATCTCCCGCATTGGAGCTCTTTTGCGATACAAAATTTAAAATTTTTTATGCTTTTTGTGGAAAGTTGCAGGAGCGACGAATCTCTCTGTGGCTTTCCACCCCTTCATTGTGAGTGCTGAGAGAGTAGCTTTAAGTTTTTTGGGGTCTTTTATTGGAGCCACAAAAGGTCTTTCCTCAGTAGTCTTTACTCTTTTAGTTTTTTGCCTTCCTTTTGTTTTTAGTGCCGTAGGCAGTTCTGTGTTTATACAAAGGAGAGTTATAATTATGTCATTATCAGTAAATAATCGATATATTCTGATAAAAAAGGCGGGAAACTATATTAATCGGAATTTTTTTTCTGTAAAATGATATAATCTTTTAGCTGTAAGGCAATTACCTTAGCAAGGAGGAAATTTTATGTCTCGAAATGGATGGTTAATATTAGTTTTAATAGCTTTTATTCTAATTTTATTTTATTTTCTTGCCCGGAAAAAAAATAGTTCTTTTTCCAATTTATTCAAAAACTTAGCTCGACTCTTTAATCATCTTTCAGCTATTGATATTTTAGTGGCTTTAGGAGGATTGGTAGTAGGTTTAGTAATTGGAGTGCTTCTTACTTACCCTATTTCTTTTTTACCTTTTAAAAATGCTTCTCTTCCTCTCATTGTTACTCTGGTTTGCGGGATTTTAGGTTTAGCAGTATTCATGTGGAGAAAAGAAGATATTGTTACCATTTTTACTGGTATTCCCCGATTGAAATCTCCTCGAGGAGGAGGTAATTCAGGTAAGATTTTAGATACTAGCGCCATTGTAGATGGGAGGATTGCTGATATATGCAAAACTGGTTTTGTGGAAGGAGACCTTTTAATTCCCCGCTTTGTTTTACGGGAACTTCAGCAAGTGGCTGATTCTCAAGACCCCTTAAAGAGGAATCGAGGAAGGAGAGGTTTAGATATTCTTAACCGAATGAGGAAAGAGAAGAAAGTAAATGTTAGAATTATAGACCGAGATTTTCCGGAAATAAGAGATGTAGATGCCAAACTGATAAAATTAGCTAAAGTACTGGGAACAAAAGTCATTACCAACGACTTTAATTTAAATAAAATTGCTGAATTAGAAGGGGTAGAGGTATTGAATATTAATGACCTTTCTAATGCTCTAAAACCCTATGTCCTTCCCGGGGAAGAGTTGCGAGTGCAAGTCATCCGGGAAGGTAAAGAAGAAAATCAAGGAGTGGGCTATCTCGATGATGGCACTATGGTAGTGATAGAAGAGGGAAGAAAGTATATTAATTCTACTATAGATACAGTAGTTACTAGCGTTCTACAGACTCCAGCAGGTAGAATGATATTTGCGAAATTAAAAGGTAGCAGTCACCCTTGAGGTAATCTGGAAAGGGGAATGAATTTTGTTCTTCGCTATAATAGTAGCAGCTGGTAGAGGAGAAAGAGTAAACTCGTTAATTCCCAAGCAATATTTACCACTTTTGGGAAAACCAATTCTTGCTCATACTTTAGACATATTCGAAAAGTCCCCTTGGATAGGGGAAATAATAGTAGTAATTAACCCTCTCCATGAGGAGATATTTAAAAAAGAAGTGTGGGAAAAATATGGTTATCGAAAAATTAAAAAATATGTTTCAGGTGGAGAGACTCGCCAGGACTCGGTTTATTGTGGAGTCCGGGAGCTGAAAGATAAAAGTGCGGATTTTGTACTCATCCATGATGGGGTGAGACCTCTGGTAGATGAGAAAATATTAGAAAGGTGTGTGGAAGGAGTTACCAAGTTTGAGGCTGTTTGTTGTGCTCTACCTTGTGCTGATACCATTAAGCGCAGTCTTGATGGAGAAATTATCGATGAGACTCTGGATCGGCAAAAAATCTGGCGAGCGCAAACTCCTCAAGCTTTTCGTATTTCCTTAATCTGGGAAGCTCTAGAGAAAGCTAAAGAGGAAGGATTTCAAGGAACCGATGACTCATCACTAGTGGAGAGAATGGGGAAATCGGTACATCTGGTGCTGGGTTCAGAGGATAACCTGAAAATTACTACTCCCCAGGACCTTATCTTAGCTGAAGGATTGTTGAGGTGGCGAAAAAAGTGAGTAGTTGGCGAGTGGGTTTGGGGTATGACATTCATCCTTTACAAGCAGGAAAGAAGTTGTTTCTGGCCGGGGTATGTATACCTTGTGAGCGAGGGCTACATGGTCATTCTGATGGAGATGTACTCTGCCATGCCTTGATGGATAGCCTTCTGGGAGCTGCTGGTCTTCAGGATATTGGACATTGGTTTCCTCCAACTTCATCTTCCACAGAAGGAGTGAAAAGTATTCTGCTTCTGGAAGAGGTTTGTAGAAAAATACGAGAGAAAGGCTGGGAGATAGAAAATGTGGATACTACCCTTATTGCCGAGGAACCTCTTATTGCTCCCTTTATTGGAAAGATGAAAGAAACTCTTTCCTTAACCATGGGATTAAACGAAGAAGCTATAGGCATAAAAGCTACTACTAATGAAGGGTTAGGTAGTCTGGGAAAGGGGGAAGGAATCGGTTGTTTTGCTGTAAGCCTTTTGCGAAGGAAAGAATAAATAAAATTTTGGCTCTGGTAGTCTGTGGATTAGTAATTACTGCTCCTGGAGCAAGCAGCGGAGGAGAAGAGTTGATTTCTCTTGAGTCTCAATCTGGCGCTTGCTCTATAAATGTGGGAGGTCGAACCATTCTTCGCGTCCGCTATGGAGGAGGATATTCTACTTTAGAAGAAAGAGCTAAGGTGATTGCTCAATCCCTGGCTAAATTATTTCAAAATTCCCAGAAGGTGGTAAATTTTTACGTGGTCTGGGAAAAGGGTAGAGCTATAGCTTTTGCTGACCAGAATAAACTTTTTACCGTCTTGAAAGAAGATGCTCGGGTTAATAAATCTGACCCTCTAAGCCTTGCTCTTTCCTGGCTAAATAATGTCCAGATGGAATTTTATCGAGTAAGAGAAAAAAAAGAGGTTGAAGAAGTGATGGAAGGGATAGCTTCCTGGTGCAGTAATGGATTTGAAGGAAGAACGACCGCCAGTGGAGAAATTTACACTCCTTATGCTTTCACTGCTGCTCATCGTACTTTCCCTATGGGGAGTGTTCTTCTCGTGACTAATCTAGAAGATGGGCGGAAAGTGGTGGTAAGGGTGAATGACCGTGGTCCCTGGAGGGAAGGTCGAATTGTGGACCTGTCTCTTGCTGCTGCTAAAGTTCTGGACATTTATGAAGATGGTCTGAGCGAGGTTAAAGTTGAGGTGTTAAGATGGGGAGAGTGAGAACTCGCTTTGCTCCCAGTCCTACCGGATTTCTACATCTGGGAGGAGCAAGAACAGCTGCTTTTAACTGGGCTTTAGCTCGCAAAGAAAAAGGAGATTTTATTTTACGCATTGAAGATACCGACCGGGAAAGGTCAAAAAAACAATTTGAAGAAGCTATATTAGAAGACCTCCGATGGCTGGGTATAGAATGGGATGAAGGTCCAGACCGAGGAGGACCTTATGCCCCTTATAGGCAGTCAGAAAGAGGAGAAATTTATCAATTTTTTATTGCTCAGTTAAAAGCTAAGAACTTTATTTATCCTTGCTATTGCACGGTGGAAGAGTTGGAAGAAGAGAGAAAAAAAGCGTTAAAAGTGGGTAAAGCTCCCCGTTATTCCGGTCGTTGTTTTTTTCTTTCTCCCGAGGAGAGAAAAGAAAAAGAAGAAAAGGGAATAAAGCCCTCCTGGCGCTTCCGAGTTCCGGGGGGTAAGGAAATAATGCTGGAAGATTTGGTAAGAGGGAAAGTGGCTTTCCACACTAATTCTTTAGGAGACTTTATCGTTTTGAAGTCAGATGGTGTTCCTACTTATAATTTTGCCTGTGTTATAGATGATGCTTTGATGAATATCTCTCATGTATTGCGAGGAGAAGAGCACTTACCTAATACTCCTTATCAAATTTTACTTTATCAAGCTTTAGAGCTTACTCCTCCTCTTTTTGCCCATGTACCTATCATTCTAGATGAAAAGAGAACTAAGTTGAGTAAAAGAAGAGGAGAAGTAAATTTGCAATTTTTTAGAGAAGAAGGATTTTTACCTGAAGCTATCTTGAATTATCTTCTGACTTTAGGACATTCTTTCCCTGAGGGAAGGGAAATAATAGAGGAAGAAGAACTCTATACCCTCTTTTCTTTAGAGCGAATAGGTAAAGGAGGGGCGATTTTTGACCTTTCCCGTTTGAACTGGTGGAATAAAACCTATATTCGCCAGATGGATATTAAAAAATTAGAGGAAAAACTCCTCCCCTGGGGAGGGGATGAGATAAAGAAATTTAAAAGAGAATTAGGAGAAGAAAGGTTCTATCTATTGCTGGATTTAATAAGAGAAGAGTCAGTTACCCTGAAGGAAATAGCAGAAAAGTTAAGAGACTATGTATCAGTAAAAAGGGAAAAAGTAGAAGATAAAGAAAAGCTCAAAATATTAAAGTTTCTGCTTTCTCGTTTGGGAGAGCTTGCTACTGCCTGGAGAGAAGAAGAGATACAGAAAAACCTTCGTCTCTGGCAGAAAGAGAGCGGGTTCCCTCCCTCTCTTTTTTATCCGGTTTTGCGCTGGGCGTTAACCGGGGCTGAAGAGGGACCGGAATTAGACCGCTTACTTGTGGCTTTAGGAAAAGATAAGGTTTTAGAAAAAATTAAAGCAAGAGTGGGAGATAATGGAAACTCAACTGTTTAATACTCTTACTCAGAAAAAAGAAGCCTTTTTCCCTCAGGAAGGGAAGCTCGTTCGCTTTTATGTTTGTGGCCCTACTGTTTATGATTTAATCCATATTGGAAATGCGCGCGTTTTTGTGGTTTTTGACTCTCTGCGTCGTTTTTTAGAACATAAGGGCTTCGAAGTTGTAATGGTACAGAATTTCACCGATATTGACGATAAAATCATAAAAAGAGCAGAAGAGCTAGGGGAGAGCCCCAGGGAATTGGCCGAGCGTTACATTGCTGAATACTGGCACGATGCTGAAACCTTGAAAATACGAAAAGCCACCTTTCATCCTCGAGCTACAGAACATATTGGAGACATAATTGGTCTCATTAAGACTTTAGAAGAGAAAGGTTATACTTATGAGAGAGAAGGAGATATCCTTTTTGATGTTTCTCGGTTTCCTTCTTATGGGAAACTTTCTCGCAAGAATCTTGATGAGTTAGTTGAAGGAGCTCGGGTAGAGGTTAGATATAAAAAGAAAAATCCTGCTGATTTTGTACTGTGGAAAAAAGCTAAACCTGGTGAGCCTTCCTGGGAAAGTCCCTGGGGGAGAGGTAGGCCGGGATGGCATATTGAGTGCTCGGCCATGTCTATGAAATATTTAGGGCCTACTTTAGACATTCATGCTGGAGGAATAGACTTAATATTTCCTCATCATGAAAATGAAATTGCTCAGAGTGAAGCAGCTACTGGTAAACCATTTGCTCGGTTTTTTCTTCACAATGGTTATGTCAACATCAACCAGGAAAAGATGTCCAAATCTCTGGGTAATATTGTTACGGTACGAGAGCTTACTCAAAAATATGAACCTTCGGTTTTGAGGTTAGCTATTTTTTCTGCTCACTATCGTAACCCCATCAACTTAGATGAAGAACTTTTGCAATCTTCTCGCCAGTTTGGAGAGAGGATTAAAAATTTTCTCCGTAATATAAATTTTATAGGAGGAAAAATAAAAAACAATCCTGCTTTTTTAAAGGAGGACGAAGAAGAGTATCAGAAAATAGATGAATTTTACCGGGACTTTCAAAAAGCTCTGGCTGACGATTTTAATACCCCTCAAGCTCTGGGGGTGCTGGGAGAATTCCTCCGTCTTTTCAATCAATATCTCTCTCCCCGTCGGGGAAAGTGGGATGTGCAAGTATTAGAGAAAATTAGAGATTTTCTGGAAGTGGTAGAAGAAATATTAGGAATTCTCCCGGGGAAGGAAATGGAAAGAGGGGATGAAATAATAAAGGAACTGGTGGAGGAAAGAGAGAAGGCAAGGAAAGATAAGGATTGGAAAAAAGCAGATGTACTGCGAGAGGAAATAAAAAGTAGAGGATATATCGTGGAAGATACCCCCCTGGGTCCTCGCTTTTTTAAAGTGGAAGAATGATGAAGTCGGAGCTTATTTATGGACGCCAGCCGGTGAGAGAGGCTCTGAAGTCAGAGAAAAGAAAAGTGGAGAAATTGTTTATAATGGAAGGGGCACAGGGGAAAATAATAGAAGAAATCAAACAGCTGTCTTGGAAAAGGAAAATTCCCTGGGAAATAAAAGATAAAACTTTTTTAGAAGAATTAGTGGGGAAAAACGTTAACCACCAGGGAGTAGTATTATTAGCTCAACCTCGGGTATCACCCTCCTGGCAGGAAATTCTGGAGAAAAATAAAGCCTCTCGAGAAGCAACAGTAATATTTGTAGACCGGGTGGAAGACCCTGCTAATCTGGGAGCAATTATTAGAACAGCTGCTTTTTTTGGAGTGGAAGGGATTTTAATTAGCAAAGCCCGCTCTGCTCCCTTAGACTCACCAGTTGTGAGAGCCTCAGCAGGAGGGATAGAGAGCATAGATATAGCTCAGATTAATAACTTTACTCAAGTGATAAAAGAATTTCAGGAAGCAGGTTTCTGGATAGTAGCTCTGGAAGCAGATGGAGATAAAGACATCTGGGATGCAGACCTCCGGGGTATGCCTCTGGGTCTCGTGGTGGGAGGAGAACATGAAGGGATTAGAAAAGTAGTGTGTTCTTTATGCGATATGGTTTTGAGGGTACCATCAAGGGGGGTAATAAATTCTCTCAATGTGGCAGTAGCTTTAGGGATTGGAATTTATGAAGTTATGAGACAGAGGAGCACTAATTAATGGATAAAGGACAGATTATAGAAGGGAAAGTGGTTGATTTTGCTCTTCCTGAAGGACAGGGGGTTTTAAAAGAAGGGGGCTGGGTGATATTTGTTCCCGGAGTTTTAATCGATGAAGTGTGCCGGGTAAAAATTACCAAACTGAAGAGGAATTACGCTCTGGGAGAAGCGATAGAAATTTTAGAGCCTTCTCCTTCCCGAATGGAGCCATTATGTCCTCATTTTGGAGAAGGATGCGGAGGGTGCCGGTTTCAATTTATGGCTTATGAGGAGCAAATTAAAGTAAAAGAGAGAAATGCTCGGCAGACTCTGGAAAAAGTAGGAGGCATTTCCTGGGAAGAAGTGGATTATGAAGGTTTTACCCCTTCTCTCTCCCCTTGGGAATATAGAAATAAGATGGAATTTAATTTTGGAGAAAAAGAAGGGGAGCTGGTTCTGGGTTTAAGACCCCGAGGGCGATATTGGGACTTGATAGACCTGAAAACCTGTTATTTGATGAAAAAAGACTTGACGCAGGCTCTTTTACAGTTATTTAGAGATTATGGGAAAAGCTCCTCTCTTTCAGGATATGACCCCCGGAAAAAGGAGGGGGTGTTGAGAAACTTGCTGGTACGCTACTCCTCTTCTCAAGAACTTCTTGTTGGTCTTTCTACTACTGGTATTGACCTTCCCCGAGAAGAAGATTTGGTAGGAGAATTACGGAAAAACTTTCCCTTTCTTGAAGGTCTTATACACATAATTAATAACTCACCAGCCAGTGCTTTAATTTTTGAAGATAAAAGGATTCTATGGGGCAAAGACCATTTTTTTGAACGAGTAGGAACAATTAATTATAAAGTTTCCCTGGAGAGTTTTTTCCAGGTAAACAGATTTCTTTCTCTAGCTCTTTATGAAAAGGCCGCTCGTTATGCTTCCCTAAATGGGGGAGAAACAGTTTTAGACCTTTATTGTGGAAGTGGGGGAGTAGGGCTTTTTGTGGCTGATTCTGCTCAGCAGGTAGTGGGAGTGGAAGAAAATCCTCAAGCAGTAGAAGATGCTAAATTTAATGCCTGGTTAAACGGGCGGAGTAATTTTACTTGTGTCCCTGGTCGGGTAGATAAGGTTCTCCCTCTTTTTTCCAACGTAGGAGTGGATGTAGTCATAATAGACCCCCCTCGAGCGGGTCTGGATAAGAAAGTGGTAAGAAGAGTTTCTTCTCTTTCTCCTCAGCGCCTGGTTTATATTTCTTGTAATATCAGTACTTTAGCTCGTGACTTATTGCTTTTTAAAGAGCAGGGGTATCACCTGGGGAAAATTTCCTTTTTAGACCTTTTTCCCCAAACTCCCTATTTTGAGTCAGTAGCTCTTTTGAAGAAAGGATAAACTTACCTTTGCCTCTCTCCCTTTTCTATCGTCATAGGGGTTATGAGAAAAAGTTTACACCGAAAGATTAAAAAGCAAAAACAGATTTATATCAACTTATATACTGTTTCTTTAGCTGTGATTATTTTTCAGTAAAGCCCATACTTTTCAGCCATGCAGACACTTGTGCTTCTGCATCCCTTCCTCCACTTCCATAAATGGCAAAAACAGGTAGCACCGTTGATTGAGGACACAACTTTGCAATGTCTTTTTCAATCCGTCCTCTCCCTCCTCCACCATGGGTGCAAAAGGGGATGATAGTTTTTCCCGATAAATCGGTTTCTTCCAGGAAAGTAGCAACTGGTGGAGCAATTGTGCTCCACCAGTTGGGAGAACCCACAAAAATCGTATCATATGCTTCAATGTGCTCGATTTTAGTTTTTAGCGGGGGTCGGAAACCGGCCTGAATTTCCTTTTTGGCCTGTTCCACAGTGGCATTGTATGAAGCAGGATAGGGAACCTCGGGCTGGATTTCATGCACAGTTCCACCCACTTTTTGATGAATCAATTGAGCAAGTTTTCGGGTATTCCCGGAGCGGGAATAATAGGCGATAAGAATATTTTCTTTCATACAAATCTTCCTTTCTAAATTTATTTTCCGGTCAGTTTTTCCAGTTCTTCCGGGTAGCGTTCTCCGGCAATTTTAATTTTTGAAAGCGCCTCGTTGATTTCGGCTAATTCCTGGGCTGATAAATCTATATCTTGAGCTCCCAGATTTTCTTTCAGGCGTTCCAGCTTTTTGGTCCCGGGAATAGGAACAATCCAGGGTTTTTGGGCAAGCACCCATGCCAGTGCGATTTGAGCCGGTGTAGCATTTTTCTTTGCTGCTATATCCTTTATCAGTTCGAGTAAAGCCTGGTTTGCCTCGAGATTTTCTGGTTTAAAACGGGGAACTGAACTGCGAAAATCGGTACTGTCAAACCTGGTATCTTTATTGAACCGGCCAGTTAAGAAACCCTTACCCAGGGGACTGAAAGCAACGAAACCGACTCCCAGTTCTTCAAGAGCAGGAAATAATTCTTCTTCTGGCTTTCTGTACCACATAGAATACTCACTTTGAATAGCGGTAAGTGGTAGAACTGCATGAGCGCGACGAACGGTCTGGACGCCGGCTTCAGAAAGTCCCCAGTACAGAACCTTACCTTCTTTCATCAATTGTCCCACTGTTTCAGCTACTTCTTCGATGGGTACATTTGGGTCTACACGATGTTGATACAACAAATCGATATGGTCAGTTCTCAAACGTTTCAAAGACCCTTCCACTGCCTTTCTGATGGTCTCCGGACGACTATCCAATCCGACCGATTTCCCGTTTTGAATGTGGAAGCCGAATTTGGTAGCAATTACTACTTTGTCCCGGTAAGGCTCCAGAGCTTCACCCACTAGCTCTTCGTTAGTGTAAGGACCATAAACCTCGGCAGTATCAAAAAAAGTTACCCCCAGCTCAACGGCAGAGCGGAGCAGAGAAATCATTTCCCCTTTTTCAGGAAACGGTGGATAGCTCTGGCTCATACCCATGCATCCTAGACCAATTGCTGAGACTTCAAGACCACTATTTCCCAGCTTACGTTTTTTCATGGTAAATCACCTCCTGATATTTCCAAGTTTATAAACTTGCTTTGGCAGCCTATAGTCATTCTACAGTTTAAAGTTAACTCCATGTCAAGAGCTTTTAAAATTTTACCCTTGACATAGAGTTAACTCTAAGTGATAGGATGCTTAAAAAGTTAGCATTGTGTGTAAATCACAGGAAGGATGATTATATGATATATAAACAGTTTCAAAACCTTAGTGTCTCACGCCTGGGTATGGGTGCTATGCGTCTACCCACAACTGATCCGCATGGGTCAATCGATGAGGAAAAAGCAAGGAGTGTTATCGAATATGCTTATGAGCATGGAGTAAATTATTTCGATACTGCTTATCGCTACCATAAGGGTGAATCGGAGAGATTCGTCGGGAAGGTACTGAGCCAGTATCCTCGCGAAAGCTGGTATCTGGCCACAAAAATGCCGGGACATATGATGCGATACAGGAATGGAAGACTGGAATTTACAGGATATTTGAGCGGACAGTCACCGAAATCCCCGGCCCAAATTTTTGAGGAGCAGCTCGAAAAATGTGGTGTGGATTATTTTGACTTCTATTTGCTACACAATGTCTGTGAAACTTCTTTTGACTTCTATACCGATGAGGAAGTGGGTGTTGTGGAATATTTGCTGGAGCAAAGGAAAGCTGGCCGTATCCGTCATCTGGGTTTCTCCTCCCACGGCCGGCCTGAAACTATAGATAAATTTTTGAACTGGAAAAATTGTTTCGAGTTCGTTCAGATTCAACTCAATTATCTGGATTGGGTTCTTCAAGACGCAAAGCAAAAATATGAGGTCATTACAGACCATGGTATTCCTGTATTCGCTATGGAGCCATGCCGTGGTGGAAGGTTAGCCTCCCTTAACGAGAAGGCTGATGCGATGCTCAAGAAAGCCCGACCCCATGATTCTATTGCATCCTGGGCTTTTCGTTTCCTGCAATCCTTGCCCAATGTAGGAGTTGTACTCAGTGGTATGACAACAATGGATCAGGTGGTGGAAAATGTGCGACTCTTCTCTTATCCAGACCCTGTAACGGAGGAAGAAGAGAAACTACTCCAGCAGGTAATCGCCACCATGGTAAATCTCGTTCCCTGTACTGCATGTCGTTACTGTTGTGACGTCTGTCCTCAGGAACTGGATATCCCGAAATTAATTTCCATGTATAATGAGGCAAGTTTTGAGCCTTCATCTACGATTAACTTTACTCTTGGTGCTATGAAAGATTCGGAACTCCCATCAGCTTGTATTGCCTGTGAAAGCTGTAAAAATCTATGTCCGCAGGAAATTGATGTTCCCAGGATTATGAAAGAGTTTAATGAAATCATTAAAAATATTTCTAAGATATAACCTCTACCAGCTTTTTCGTCCATTGCAAGCTATTAACGGGCATGAATTGCTAATTAGAAAGGGGTGATAAAAATGGCGCAAGCACCACTGGGAAAGGCTGGATTATATGTGGAGCAGAATGGTTTTGGGGCTTTCATCAGATATAGTTAATCACAAAATCTGTAACAATGTTTCTCTCCTGATTTCTTGCTCATCTTTTGTGTCAGGGTCTGACCATATTCACATGTTATAATAATGTTATCTTACATAAATAGGAGGCTGACGTTGTGAATAGAGACATTGATAAGATAATTTCTCAGATGACGCTTGAGGAAAAGGCGAGTTTATGTTCGGGTTTTGATGCCTGGCATACCAAGCCCGTAGAAAGGCTTAATATTCCCTCCATCATGATGAGCGATGGCCCACATGGACTTAGGAAACAGGCTACCGAGTCAGACCATCTGGGCTTACATCAAAGTGTGCCCGCCATATGTTTTCCATCAGGGGCAGGGCTTGCCTGCTCATGGGATAGAGATTTATTGAAAGAAGTAGGAGCGGCTCTGGCTGAAGAATGCCAGGCTGAAGGTGTTTCCATTATTCTCGGGCCTGCAGCTAATATAAAGCGCTCGCCTCTTTGTGGCAGAAATTTTGAGTATTTTTCTGAAGACCCGTATTTATCGTCTCAAATGGCGGCCAGTCATATAAGAGGTGTGCAGAGTGGGGGAGTGGGTACATCACTCAAGCATTTTGTTGCCAACAACCAGGAACACAGAAGGATGTCGGTTGATGCGATTATAGATGAACGGACGCTGCGGGAGATATATTTGGCGAGCTTTGAGGCTGCTGTTAAAGAAGCCCGGCCCTGGACAGTTATGTGTGCCTATAATAAAGTCAACGGTACATATTGTTCCCAGAATAGGTATCTCCTTACAGATATATTGAGAGAGGAGTGGGGATTTGATGGATTTGTGGTATCTGATTGGGGAGCGGTGGATGAACGGGTGGAGGGCCTGATAGCAGGGTTGGAGCTGGAGATGCCATCCAGTGGTGGTATAAGAGATAAGAAGATAGTGGAAGCTGTAAAAAATGGAAAACTGTCCGAAGAAGTACTTGATAAGGCAGTGAAAAGACTTCTTAGCATTATATTCAAAGCCGTGGACAATAAGAAGGAAAGCGTATCGTATGATAAAAAAGCCCATCATGCTCTCGCCCGGAAAGTGGCGGAACAGTGCATGGTACTTCTCAAGAATGACGATAATATACTACCATTGAAAGAGAGCGGTACGATAGCTGTTATAGGTGCGTTTGCTAAACATCCAAGATATCAGGGTGGAGGAAGCTCTCATGTAAATCCGACCGAGATAGATGTACCTTATGAGAAAATAAAAGAAATGTCAAAAGATATAAAGCTTCTATATGCAGATGGATATAAGCTGGATAGTGACGAGGTAGACGAAACATTACTTAGTGAGGCAAAATCAATTGCCAAACAAGCTGATGTGGCCATTATATTTGCTGGTTTACCGGAGCGTTATGAATCAGAAGGTTACGATAGATTGCATATGCAGATGCCGGATAATCATAATAGACTTATAGAGGCTGTGTCAGCTGTGCAGAGCAATACCATTGTAGTACTGAGTAACGGTGCGCCTGTGGAAATGCCCTGGATTAGCAGTGTAAAAGGCTTGATAGAAGCTTATCTGGGAGGCCAGGCGTTTGGTGGGGCAATAGCGAATGTGCTTTTCGGGCGTGCTAATCCCTGTGGTAAACTGGCTGAGACCTTCCCTGAAACATTACCTCATAACCCTTCGTACCTGAATTTTCCAGGCGAAGATGACAGGGTGGAATACAGGGAAGGTTTGTTTGTGGGTTACAGGTATTATGATGCTAAAAAAATAGAGCCACTATTTCCTTTTGGCTACGGCTTGAGCTATACCACTTTTGAATACACAGACATCTCAGTAGACAAAAAAGAGATTAACGATACAGATACAGTTACAGTGAAGGCCAAAGTGAAGAATACAGGAAAAGTCACCGGTAAGGAAATAGTACAGCTTTATGTTAGAGATATAGAACACAGCGTTATAAGGCCGGAAAAAGAGCTTAAAGAATTCTGTAAAGTGGAACTCGCTCCCGGGCAGGAGGAGACCGTTGAGTTTGTGCTGGATAAAAGGGCTTTTGCTTATTACAATGCCGATATTAAAGATTGGCATGTAGAAAGTGGAGATTTTGAAATACTGATAGGCAGTTCCTCTAAGGATATAGCATTAAGAGAAACGATAAAAGTGAATTCCACTGTACGGATAAAGAAACAGTTTACCAGGAATTCGCTTTTAGGTGATATAATGGCTGACCCGGCTGCTTTTCAGGTAATGAAAGAATTAGCCGCGCAGTTGAATATACCGCTGGGTGCTGGAGATAAGAAATCAGATGAAATAATGTTGGCCATGTTAAAATATACACCGCTTAGAGCGTTGATAGCGTTTTCTGGGGGTGCATTTACTGAAGATATGATGAACATGCTGATTAATAAATTAAACGAGATTGGTTAATTTTTGAGTAGCTCATTCTCTGGAAGTTAAAGGAGATATTGTTGATAATCTGATAAATCGCCGGATATGTTGCTCCATATTATTGGCTGTAAACTGCACTATTTCGGTAAATAGCTGATAGGGGCTCCATGCCCGGCATCTCAAGCCATCACTAACCTTCCATAGAGGAATAATTTTAATACCCGATTAAACCAGAAGATTGAACGCTAATTTTAATTTGAGAATAAGTTAAATTTTTTATATAAAAACTTGACTTATAGTTAACTCCAGGACTTATACTGGAAATGGTTGCAGCCATCTTGCATTTTTAGAATTATAAAACTGTGATTGGCTGTACTGAATCTATAGAAAGTGAAGATTTATTAGATGAAATATGTAAAGTCTGGAAACACTGGCCTGGCTTTGTCCTGGCTCTTGGGTTCTGGTTTTTGTGTACCACAGCGGGAATTGTACCGTGGTTGTTGAACAAGGGATACAGTCGTTCCCATTATAAAAAGAGCTCTTGATTCAGGTATCAATTTTTTCGATGCGGCGAATGTGTATTCAGATGGAACCGGCAGAAATCGTCATTGCTACAGTTTCTGCTGGTGTGTTTGTTATATAGTGGAGTGGAAACTATAATATTGTAGGGAGGAAAAGACATGAAGATTTCAGAAGTAAGCGAAAAATTTGGTATTTCAGCGGATACACTTCGTTATTATGAGCGCATTGGGTTGCTCCCGCCTGCGAACCGGGATGGGAAGGGAATAAGAGATTATACAGAGGAAGATTGTGAATGGATTAGTTTCATTAAATGCATGCGGGCAGCTGGCCTTTCTATCAAAACATTGATTGAGTACGTAACTATGTTTCAGGAAGGAGATTCGACAATTAGGGAGAGGAAAAATCTTTTAATAGAACAGCGCAAACAGCTTGCTGAAAGAATTGAAGAAATGAAACAGACCCTGGAACGCCTGGATAAAAAAATTGAAAGGTATGAAGACAGGCTTGTAAAATATGAAGAAAGATTAAGGTCTTTCTCTGACTTGGTTGCTTCTGGTGAAGGAGTATTTAGTGATTAGAGAGAAACATTCAATATCACGAAAGTAGTAAGCAATGTGCTTTTGATTTAATCAGCTTGGTTTTTGTTGTCCGGAACCAGTTGACACTATTATCGGTTTTTATTAACTGGAGTTGAATTTTAATTTTCTCTGAATTTCTTCGATTTTCCTGCATTTTTCGCCTTGACTCGACAAAAACCGGAGGATAGTTTAAGCTGTATCTGGAACATTGTTTTGTTGCTCTGAGCTGATTTTACCGTATAAGTGCTTTGTCCAGAAAAGTAGGTAGTATCCATCTTTATTTAGCTTTTCTATCGGCTACCTGGGAGTAAGGCAGGGTTTGAGGTAAGCTTCTCCGGAAGAAGGGGTCAACTTTAAGTATAAAAGGATGAACGACCTTTAAACTCTTATACTCGGAATGTTATCGGCCGTGCTCTATTTGATAAAAAATAAGGGAGAAAAATTATATGAGGCAAATTCTATCGGTTTGTGGCTTGCTGGGCAATGAATGCCATTTTTTTGATACAAAATGCCAGGGTTGTTATGTGGTTGAAGGAAAGACTTTTTGGGCAAAGGAATCCTCTCCAGATACCATTCTGTCCTTTATACAAATGTGCAGTCATTGATTAACAATTATAATAGTTGTGGGCAGTGTTCTGAACTTCCCTGTAATAAATTTATTGACTTAAAAGATCCTGAGATTTCCGATGAACAACATTACAAATCTATCGATGAAAGAGCTTCAAGGTTAAAGGATAAGGAAGGCCAAATGAGGAAAAAACAATGGTATGAGACTCTTTTTGAAAACTATGCAGAAAAATACGATAAGGAGTGTTTTACTCAGGGAACGATGGGCGAATGCGATTTTCTTGAAAAAGAATTGAATTTCGACAAGTCACTCAAGTTATCAAGTCTCTCCGTCTTTTCTTTCTTGGATAATTTCTTATATCCTTTACTGGCCTCTCTTCGTGCCTGCATGGAAAGTCTCACTTATAGCCCCTCCCTTAAGAATATTCTCTCTTAAGGGAATAATAATTTAACTTTGATTTTTAGTTGAGGCAACTCGGTCTATTGATTAAAAAGGAATATAAGTGTAAAATACTGTAAGCTTAGTGGTGAGCGTAGTTCAACCGGTTAGAGCACTGGACTGTGGATCCAGGGGTTGGGGGTTCGAATCCCCTCGCTCACCCCAGAAGTGTATTTACTGCATCTGAGGCTCTTGTCTCCTCTCTCTAAAAGCTCCGAGTCCAGTAACTATAAATCCACTCCCAGAGAGAGGCGATTTTTTATGGGTGAGGTAGTAAAGCTTCCTCAACCTGAGGGCTGGGAAAATTTCTTAGAGCTATTCCTGTTTGAAAAAAAGCCGAAGGAAAATCCCCCGCACTATTTCTGATTATAAGTTCCATGTCTCAAATTTCTTTATAGTTAACCGCAAAATCCATTATAAAGACTAT
>Ga0209508_1000492_pt1:17500-40481 | contig 40481 bp, 42 predicted proteins | sample AD_UKC129_MetaG_FD_184427 | JGI IMG/M metagenome (GOLD analysis project Ga0209508, IMG submission 184427) | Active sludge microbial communities of municipal wastewater-treating anaerobic digesters from Canada - AD_UKC129_MetaG (SPAdes) (version 2) | ecosystem: Engineered > Bioreactor... | reverse complement strand
AGGATATGACCATTAAAGATTAGGGCCGAGGTGCATATAAAATCATGTTTTTCGAATTCAAGAATCTCTTTGAGTTCTTCTATGACCTCTAACTGACATCCACAGCCCAGTTCTTTTAATGCTTCCAGGACATTCTTTAAAAGTCTTTTCTGGAGGGCGTTTGCTTGCCCTACAATCTGAATTTTCATACTGTTTACCTCCTTTTTCCCTCGCTCAGATACTAATGCCAAAATAGATAAGGATGTACTTAAGGGAAACATAGAGAAAGAGGATGCCAAAAAGTGCTTTGAGGACATTGGGTTTAAACTTTGCAACGAGTTTTGCCCCAAATATCGCGCCGACAAGCGCACCTATCCCCAGCGTAATCGCAGAGGGAAAATCTACCACTCCCTGATAAATCTTAAATATAGCCCCGATTAATGCCATCCAGACGAATGCAGCCATGGATGTGCCTATGGCAAGCTTAACAGGTGCTTTGATGAAATAAATATATGAAGGAACGAGGGCATATCCGCCACCTAAACCGATTATGCCAGTTAATGTCCCTATTATTGAGCCCAGTATGGTCTTTGAAAGAGGCTTTCCTGGAATCGTTGGTGCCTGTTCGGGCATCTTTGATCCGAATATGCCTTCGTAGAGCATCCTTATTGCGACAATGATAAAGGCTATCCCAAGAATCAGGTCGATTATCGGACCATGGCTTTTTATGTAGCCGAAGATGACTGATCCGATAATAACACCAAGGATGCCACTGTATCCTGTGAGAAAGGCTGTTTCCTTATCAACGTTTTTCATTCTGTAATGCTGGATAGCGCCTGAAGCTGCAGTAAATACCACGGCGGTAAGCGTGGTGCCCACGGCAATCGCCGGGTCAAAATGAAAGTAGAAGCGAATGACGGGCATTATCAGGGCGCATCCTCCTGTGCCCAGAAGCCCTCCAACTATTCCCGCCAGAAAACCTGTTATAAGATAAATGATGTAGATCATGACTACCTCCTTCAGGTTTGTTTAATTTTGTCCTCTGCAAATCTTTTTTTGATGAGATCTTTATTTTTTTCTCTCCCGAGAAAGTCATTTAAAGCATCCATTGCATCGCCCATTATGTTTTCAATTATCCTCACGCCTTTCAGCCTGAACCACTCCCTCGAGACCTCATCTATACCACCACAGAGGATAGTATCAACTCCTAAACTTACAATCTTTTTTCTTCTTTCCAAGCCAGATAGGGCAACCACATTAAGCTTTGATACAGAATACACCTTATTTTTTTCTACAAGCACAATGAGTATCTCAGGGGAAGTGGAAAAATGTGGTGATATACGATCATTAAATAATGGAATTGCTATATTCATAATGGTCTCACTACTAAACTATAAAGCAATCTACGTGCCAGTCATAGAAGGCAGGTATTTGATAAAAATCCGTGTGATTATAATATGTTAAGAAGGAGACGAAAAAAGATTGTGTTTTATTATGAAACTGTTTCATGAAAAGGTTTCAAAAATGGAACAATTATTTTAAACCAAACCTTTTCATCTTACGCCAGAGTGTTGAACGACCTATCCCGAGTTCCTTTGCAGCAAGGGCTCTATTGCCATTACATCTTTGGAGAACCTCTTTGATTACAGAGACCTCGTAGGATTCAATGGGTTTTAATTTTGCTTTTAAAGGTGTGTTCCCGCTATTTTTATTTATAAATTCATTGGGGAGGTGTTTCTTTTCTATAATGTCACCCTTACAGAGCACATAGGCATGTTCGAGGATGTTCTCCAGTTCTCTTATATTGCCCGGGTAATCATAGTTGAGAAGGAGAGCCATAACATCCGTCGAGACCCCCTTAATACCTTTTCCTTTGATTGCATCGAGCCTTGATATGAAATGCTCAACAAGAAGGGGGATGTCCTCCTTTCTTTCTGAAAGTGGCGGTAGATTTATCTTTATGACATTGAGTCTGTAATATAAGTCCTCCCTGAAAAGCCCTTCGTGAACCATTTTTTCTAATTCCCTGTTGCTTGCTGCAATTACCCTGACATCTACCTTTATAGGCGCTGTCCCACCAAGGGGGATAAACTCCTTCTCCTCAAGGACCCTTAAGAGTTTTATCTGCATTTGAGGTGATGTCGCACCTATCTCATCCAGAAAAATTGTGCCACCATCGGCAAGTGAAAACCTCCCGTTTTTGTCCTTTTTTGCATCTGTAAATGCACCTCTTACGTAGCCAAATAGCTCTGATTCAAGAAGTGTATCAGGGATTGCACCGCAGTTGACCTTTATTAATGGTTTTTCTTTTCTTGGACTTAGCTCATGGATTGTCTTTGCTATGACCTCCTTGCCTGTGCCACTTTGTCCCTGTATGAGGACAGCGCTATCGCTTTCTGCAATATCCGGAAGTATCTCAAAGATATCTTGCATCAGGCGGTTCTTGCTTATAAGGTCACCAAAGCAGTATCTTTCGGAGAGGCTCTGCCTCAATATTTCAATTATCGAGACATCCCTGAATATCTCAATCGCACCCACTATCTCTCCATGGTCATTTTTAAGTAGCTCTGCTTCTATCTTTAAAGAGACCTCCTTACCCGATTTATTGATGATAATCGCTGTCCGATCATGAACAGGTTCTTTTGTTTCTATGGCAGCCTCCAGAGGGCAGTTAACCTGGCACACATTTGATCTAAAGATATCGAAACAGTATTGTCCGATAGCCTCATTACTTGTAAATCCTGTGATGGATTCGGCTGCATGGTTTATAAATGTGATCTTTTTATTGAGGTCGATTGTAAAGATACCTTCACTTATGCTATTGAGTATTGTGCAACAGGGGGTCCCTGGTGTAAATGCACTCTCACATGATGGGTATGAACCCGTATCTTTGGACTCTAAATTTTTACGGTCGTTAGGAATGCATTTTTTCATTGGTGTAGATTTTTTTTAAATTATATCATATCTTTAGAAACATCATATAAAAAATGTCTTCAATTTCCTTCACAGATGTCGATGATTGCTTTCAGTACAGAGATACCAATAAAAGTTTATGCAAGCTGTCAATCACAAACTTACTTAGAAAAATTGCCCGTGGTCTTTTTCTCTCTTTCTCGAAGCATTGCCAGCGCATGTTTGCCTCTCGAAACAGGTATTGCCTTTTTTGAATGAAATATCAGGTGTTCTACAATCTTTTCAAGCATAACCAATGGAAATCCCAGAACCGTTTCGCTGGCAGTAATGTCTGTTGCATCCCTGCAGCCGTAGCAACCATAGCTTAAATTTAGTTTCTGGTTAAGATAGGGAATGATTGTGGAATCCACACACGTTGCCTGGAGGATGGCGGTTGAGCTCACAATCCGCTCGCCGTCAGTTGTATGGATATAGGCAAGTGCAATCCACATGAGCTTTTCTATCTCATCCTCGACTACCACAACATCAGGGATAAACATGGCCTTTTCAAGGGGATAGAGGTAGATGGCCTTTATCTCACTGGATTCAAGATGAGGCATGACTTCAAACATCCTTTTTCCAACTGCCTCATCAGAGACGATCCCGAAGCCTACAAGCCCTTTTCCTGATTTTAGACCATCCGGTAAGTTTCTAAACCCAAAGGCAGAAGCTGCCGCAGGGCAGGCTATACCTTCACTATCGAGGATGACACTTTCTCCATGCCTTGCCTTCATCAGGGCCTGGCAGTAACGGTACTGTTTTAATACCTCTGCACCATCAGGATAGGCAGCATCTCCCCTTAAAAACCTCACCCCTACGGGGGAGGTAGTAAGCCCCAGGATTTCTATCATGTCTTTACCTGCCTGCCTTATTCGGACAAGTGTATCATCTCTACTCATATGTTCTTCCTCTACTTTGCTTTTTCCACAAGATACTCCATCCCTTCGATGGCAGTGGCAAATGTTGTGGATGCATGGGCAAAACGCGTGGTAAGGATGGCTTCAGCTATATACACTTTTTGGTTTCTCTTCCATGATACACCATTTCCTTTTTATTGATTACAAAACACAAGTTTCCCTTTTTTCACAGCTATAATCTCCCCTGCTATGCTGATGGCTATTTCTTCAGGTGTCTCGGCACCTATATCCAATCCCACAGGGCTTTTGAGTTTTAAGAATGCCTCACCCGGTATCCCTTCTTCCTTAAGTCCCCTTATCACATTTTCCATTTTTCTTTTACTGCCTATCATACCAACATATCTGAAATCTTTTTTAAGGAGTTTACCGAGGATTGCCTTGTCCCTTGAAAAGCCCCGTGAAAGGACAACCACATAAGTGTTTTGCTCAGATGAAAGTCTTTCTGCAAAGGCAGGCATATCCTCTAAAAAAATATCTTCAATGTCAGGAAAGTATTCCTTTTGAAGAAACTGAGGAGTGTCATCTACAATAATTACGTGAAACCCTATCTTTTTCATCATAGGCGCAAGGCTCCTTGTAATATGTCCTGCCCCGAAGATGATGAGCTTTTCTGGAGGGAGGAGAGGCTCAATAAAGACCTCCACAGTGCCACCGCACATCATGTCAAGCCCACCCTTTTCCATATCAAGGGTAAAGGAGGCAGTCTTTGGTTTACCCTCTTCAATAGCTTTAATTGCCTCCTTTATAATCCTGTTTTCAAGGTCTCCACCTCCTAATGTCCCAAAGATATTTCCATCTCTTGTGACCACCATCTTTGCCCCAGGTTTTCTTGGCACTGACCCTTCTGTCCTTATAACTATGGCAAGGGCAGAGGGGGTTCCTTTCTTTTTCATCTCTATAATTTTTTCAAATATGTCTTCCATTGCAACTCCATATAATTTTTAAAAAGATTATCCTTTTTTATTGAGCAATCTTTATTTCTCCTATTGTGAGTTTTCCCTCCTTTGCGAGTTTTGCTATTAAGAATATGATGCTGTCTTTTGAGATCTTGAGTTTTTCTGAAATGTCATTTGGTGTGGCTTTGCCCTTTTCTTTCACAAACTCTATAACCTCTGCCTCGAGATTCTTAAGCCACTCCTCGAATAGACCTCTCATCTCAGGTGTTGCGTAGGAGGCATTCTTAGCGGATTCAGCCATTGAACCCATCATCTGTTCCATCATCTTCATGCACATCTCAGGCATACTGCCACTGTCTTTCATCATATTTTGCATCATATTCTTCATCATTTCAGACATCATACCCATACCTATTTTTGATTCTTCGGTCCTCATAAACTACACCTCCCTATCTTTATTTTTTTCTCCCATCCACTGGCGCATGAAGGCCATAGGTGGGCAGATGAATTTCTGTTCCTCACCTTTTATACCCTCTTTCAATTTTACGCCCCCCAAGGATGCAAGGAGATCTATCAAACCGGGTTCTGTAACGTTATAATATATAAACGCACCCTTTCTCTCCGTTGAAAGTATGCCACTTTCCCTGAGTGGTTTTAGATGGAATGAAACAAGGGTCTGTGAAAGACCTGTCTTTTGAATAATTTCTGAAACGGTCTTTTTTTCCTTACCTATGGTAAATATAATTTTTAAGCGATTGGGGTCGTTTATGAGTTTGAATAGTCTGGACAAGATCTTTATCGCTTTTTCATCTATCATATTAGCATCACCTCATATGAGTTTATACTAATATTAATAACTATTTTTTAATTTGTCAATATATAAAATAAGAGCCTTGTGCGAAACTTTGAATACCAATCATGGATGGAGATGCAGGCATTTAGGTTAAAGCCTGCATCTCTTTATTGGTTTGTGTTTTAAGTTCTAATTAGTATCTTCTCTGTGGCCTCTTTCCACCTCTGTGCTGGCTTTTTGCTGACCTTGCCTCATCAACACTGATATTCCGACCAAAAAAGTATGTGTTGTTCAGTTCCTTTTTTGCCTTTTCAGCCTCCACCTGCGTTGACATCTCTACAAAACCGAATCCCTTATTCTCAATGATTTTGACGTCCAATACTTCACCGAAAGGTGAAAAGAGCTCTTTTAACTGTTCTTTCCCAACGGAATAATTAAGATTTCCTACAAATAATCTACTACCCTGCATACTATCTCCTCCTTAATTTTTTCATGCTTCTTTTGGAGATAGCAGAGGCATCCTCTATCTACCCCGTGGAGAAACACGGCGACGCTCAGTCGTCTATTTGATAATATATCATACTACATCTATCCATATAATTAAAAGCTAATTATTTTTTCAGGGGTTGGTTTTGGATTGTTTTTTTAAATAAGAAAAAAACTAAATATGTGACCTAAATCATTTACCTGAGATTAATTAAAATATAAATTTGCGTATAAATAATTATTCCCCTCTTTGCCCTGTGTATCTTCGGTATGCAGGGCATTTTTTTTAGAGATTAAAAAATGTTTTTTAATAAATAGAGGCCAGATTAACTGGCCTCTGGCAGGGTAAATGTGTTTTTAAATGTTATATCAGGCCTTCCATAATCCATGGAGATTGCAGTATTCACGGGCAGTTACGTTTTCACCCTTTATTGGAAAAAATGCCTCCGGTGCAACGCCTGGGGTGAGAAACTGACGATATATTCTGCCATCAATAATAAGTTCAATCCATTGTATATAGTGCTTTTCTTCCATTGGGTGAGGAACACTTCCAACCTTTACTGTAATGCCATTTTCACCTTTTTCAATAACAGGGACATGTTTTTCCAGTGATGCATCTACTGTGTTTTCCTTAACGAGTATCATAGGTTTATTGCAGCAGACAAGCTGACCCTTTCCACCAACGAGAACTTCTACTATATTTCCACATACATCACATTTGTAAACTTCCAATCTTTCGGCCATAATTTACCTCCTTATTCTGTTATATTTGTCTCTCCTTTGAGAGACACCATTTGCAAATGCCTTTAAAATATCCGTGAATCTCTTCTATAACATGACCTTCAGTATTCAGTGCTTCAGTATTTTTACACATCCCATTCACATCAAAAACCTTGTTACATTTTTTACACAGTAGATGATAGTGAGGGGTTGTATCAATATCGTATCTCATCTCATAGGGCGTGATGGTCAAACATTGAACTATGCCTTTTTCAACAAAAGCCTTAAGGTTATTGTATATTGTTGTTTTAGAAATTGTGGGGATTTCTTTTATAAGTTCATCGTATATTTCGTTTACATTCATGTGTTCTCTTTTTTTATCAAGCAGTTCTAATATCTTTATCCTTTGAAAGGATGGTTGAATGTTATTGGCTTGAAGTTTTTCTAAAATAGTTTCCATAATTCAATTATTTCAATTTTAAAATTATTACAATTATTGAATTATGTCAAGAGAAATTTAATCCAAAATATTTATTATTTCCAAATGTTGATTTTATGGTAAACTTTGTTTAATGAGAAGGGTATCGGCCTTATTGAACCTTATAATTTCGACAATCGTTCTGTCTCTTATTGCGGTTTTAATATCCCCCCTTGATAAAAAAGGAAAAATTATAAACAGGCTCGGTAGAATATGGGCAATATTTTATCTTTATATTTGCCATATTAAAATCCGAACAAGGGGTGTTGAAAATATCATAGAAGGGCCATGTGTTTATATGTGTAACCATCAGAGCGTTCTTGATATATTTGCAATATATGTCTCTTTAAATGTGCCCTTTAAATGGATAGCTAAAAAAGAGCTTTTTTCTATACCTTTTTTGGGCTGGGCATTAAAGGCAGGAAGACACATAGAAATGGATAGAAAAAATCCCGTAAAGGCAATAAAATCATTGAAAAAAGCACTGGTAAACTTGAAAAATGGTATAAATATTGTAATTTTTCCAGAAGGCACATGGGGTAAAGGAGACAGGTTACTACCATTTAAAAAAGGCGGGTTTGACCTTGCTTTGAAGGCAGGTGTCCCTATAATCCCTGTTGGCATTAAAGGGACCAGGACTTTACAACCTGAAGGCTATAATGTGCCTATAAAAAAAGGCACAATCGAGGTCAATATTGGAAGGCCAATATATAATTCAAAAGGCCCTATGACAGAAATAGACAGTTTAATGGATTCGGTAAAAAAAGAGCTGGAAGCACTTATCTATGGTACAGGGTCTTAAATAACATTTTTTCACTCTGTTAATATTTTTAGAATCTCCTTATATCTATTGGCTGTCTTATTCACTATCTCTATAGGGAGTTCAGGCCCTGGATACTGTTTATCCCAATCAAGGGTATTTAGATAATCCCTGACAATCTGTTTGTCAAAACTGTCCTGGGATTTGCCGGGTTTATAATCTTTCATGGACCAGAACCTTGATGAATCAGGGGTTAATATCTCATCGATTAGTATGATTTTACCATCAATCATACCAAACTCGAATTTTGTATCGGCAATTATTATGCCCTTTTCCTCTGCTATAGTGCATGCCTTACTGTATATGGCAAGACTTATGTCCTTTAGCTGTCTTGCAAGCTTTTCCCCTGTAATATTTATAAGTTGTTCTTCTGTGATAGCCATATCATGACCTTCCTCTGCCTTTGTGGTTGGCGTAAATATGGGCGAAGGTAGTTTTTCTGATTCAACAAGGCCTGGAGGAAGTTTTATACCACAGATGGCACCTGTGGTTATGTAATCCTTCCACCCTGAACCTGCCAGATATCCCCTTACAACGCATTCAACGGGTATGACCTTTGTCTTTTTAACAAGCATACTTCTGTCTTTTAAAATGGGTGTATATTTTTTTAAAGGCTCTGGAAAATTTTCTACATCCGTTTCTATGAGGTGGTTTTCTATTATGTCTTCCATGTGTTTAAACCAGTATATGGATAGTTTTGTTAAAACCTTACCTTTATCGGGAATGGGCGTTGGCAAAACAACATCAAAGGCAGATAGTCTATCTGTTGCCACAATTAGAAGCCTATCTCCTAAATCGTAAACATCCCTGACCTTACCTCTCTTTAATGGGCCTAAATCTTTTAAGCTTGTTTCCTTTATGGTATTAGACATTATATCCTCCTTGAGATTTAATTTTAATAGAGTCTTAACCGAAGCAATGTCTTTATTTAAGAGGTTTTTTCGAATTCACTCTTAGGTGCTCCGCAAATCGGGCACACCCATGTATCTGGCAATTCATCAAAGGCTGTTCCAGGTTTTATTCCATTATCAGGATCCCCTTTTTCTGGGTCATAGACATATCCACATACTTTACATAAAAACTTTTCTGATTTGCCCTGATTTTTAGTATTATCCTCTTGTTGTATATAGGTAGGTGCTGTTTTAGGTGACTTACCGCCTTTTACTTCGTGATAATACGCATATGACATGGGCTCTTCATTGCTTAAAACATCACAATCCACGATTTTACCGATAAAAACAGTGTGAGTTCCCACATCTTGTGCACTTATAACCTCACAATCAAGATAGGAGACAGTGTTATCAAGGATAATTGGTGCACCTGTATTCGATATTTTATAATTTATATTCTGGAATTTATCCACATCTCTGCCTGATTTAAAGCCAAACTGCCCTATAAGGCTCATTGGAGCCGATTTTGAAAGTACTGATACACTGAAGACTTTACTGTTTACAATATAATCGTGGGTCAGGTTTTCCTTGTTTATGCTTATTGCAACTGTTGGCGGTTCTGAAGTAATCTGGAAAACAGTATTTGCAATCTGACCGTTTAATTTTCCATTAGACTTTGAGCTTATTATATATACGCCGTAACTTATCTTTTGGATTGCCTTCTTGTTCATTTAAACACCTCTTTTATTTGTTTTCGTTGTTTTCTTCTTTTTCCGTTTCTTTTTCCTTTTTCTTTTCTAGTGATTCTGCAATCTCTGTCAGTCTTTTTGTAACAAGATAATTTATCGTTCCTTCAGGGTATTGACCTTGTTCGTCCAATTCCCCTGCTTTCATTTCTGTTAATATTTCAAGCCCTTCTTCCATTTTGTCTATGGCATAAATTGTAAATTTTCTTTCTCTAACCGCCTCTATCACCTCTTTTTTTAAATTAAGATGTTTTATATTCCTTTTAGGAATAATAACGCCGTGATCACCGTTTAAGCCCCTTAACTTACATAAATCAAAAAAACCTTCTATCTTCTCGTTCACACCGCCTATGGGCTGAACCTCGCCGTTTTGGTCCATTGAGCCTGTCACTGCAATACTCTGTTTTAATGGCACCCCAGAGATACTGCTCAGAAGGGCATAGAGTTCAGCACATGTAGCGCTATCGCCTTCTATCATCTCATACAACTGCTCAAAAGTAATGGATGCTGAAAGGCTTATAGGTTTTTTAACCGCATATTTGCTTCCCAAGTAACTCGAAATAATCATAATAGCCTTTTCGTGAATCTTGCCGCTCATTTTTGTCTCTCGTTCGATATTTACAACACCTGCCCTGCCTGTATAGGTCTTTGCCGTAATCCTTGAAGGCTTTCCAAAACTGTAATCACCCATATCAATTACAGCTAACCCGTTTACCTGTCCTACTTTAGTGCCCTCTGTATCTACAATAATTGTATCCTCTAACATCAACTCCTTTATATGGCTTTCAATCATATTAACCCTGTAAATTTTTTCATCAATAGCCTTTTCTACATGTTCTGCTTTAACAACAGTGCTTTTAACTTTAGATGCCCAATAATGGGATTCTCTTATCAAATCTTCTATTTCACTAAATTTCAAGGAAAGTTTATTCTGATGGTCTGCAAGCCTTGAGCCATATTCAACGATTTTTGCCACTGCTGTCCTGTCAAACGGTAAAAGCCCTTCTTTTTTCTGGCATAGAGATATAAAACTTGCATATTTTTCTATATTTTCCTTAGTTCTATCCATTTTGTTGTCAAAATCTGCCTTTACCTTGAAAAGCTCTTTAGACTCTTCATCAAATGCCCTGAGCATGTAATATATAAAAGGATTGCTTACTATTATAACCTTAACATTAAGGGGGATTGGTTCAGGTTTTAATGTTGATGTGCTAAAGAGCCTGTATTGTTCGAGGACATCCTCTATCTTGATTTCTTTATTTTTTAATGCCCTTTTCAATGCATCATAGGAAAATGGATTTTTAAATAATTCCATTGCTTCTACTATCAAGTAGCCACCATTTGCCTTATGAAGTGCGCCAGGCTTTATCATTGTAAAATCTGTTGTTGCTATGCCGTATGTGACCTTGTATTCTACCCTGCCGAAAAGGTTAGGATATGTGGGGTTTGTTTCAAAAATTATAGGTGCCCCCTTTGTATCTCCATTATTAACAATGACATTTACATTATACTTCAAAAAAGAAGGTTCCTGTTTGGGCATCTTAATAAATGGTATGGCCGAAGGTTGCTCTTCTACTGTTTTAAATTCATCAAGATGGGTTAAAATCTCATCTTTAACTTCGTTTAAATAAGAGGCAATCTTTGTATTGTTTTTATATTTTGTTTTTATGGATTCTACGGCAGGTTCAATGATTTCAAGGGCAATCATGCGTTCGAGCCGCAAGAGCATATCTTGAACAAGTCTTTCCGATTCCCTCATGACCCTTATGATGTCGTTCAATCTCCCCTGAAATTTCCTTCCCGTTTCCTCAAGTCTTTTTTTCGTTTTTTCATCCAGGGCATCGAATTCCTCTTTTGTTAAAAGCTCACCATTTTCTTTTAAAGGTACTATAAATATTCCAGCAGGGCCTCTTCTTACAGTAAAGTTTTCTTTTTTTACCTCTTCATCGAGCCTTGAAAGATATTCACTTTGTTTTTGCTGGAATTCTTCTAAGATTTTACTCCTCTGCGTATCGTATTCTTTTGATTCAAATGCCTTAGGTATTTCTATTCTTAAGAATTTGATAAGCTCATCCATATCTTTCTGTAAAACAACACCTTTTCCAGCTTCTAAAGAAATGGCAATGGGGCTATCGGGATCTTTGAAATTATAGACATAGACCCAGTCAGAAGGGGTTTCATCTTTTGAGGCCCTATCTTTTAAGATTGACAGTATAGTGGAGACCTTTCCTGTTCCACTTTCACCTAATGCAAAGATATTAAAACCCATACTGTTTATACCCAATCCAAAATCAAGTGCCCTAAGTGCCCGTGTTTGCCCTATGATGCCTTGAAAATCCTCTATCTCATCTGTTGTGTTAAAGGAAAATTCATCGGGGTCACAACGATTGTATAAAGAATCAGGTCTAAGTTGAATGACCATTTAATCCTCCTTTTTTAATTTATATTTAAAGATATATGCACCTTTTTTTATCTCATCCAGCTCCCACCGGTTACGCATATGGTCTGGCCTGTAATATACTCTCCTTCATCTGAGGCAAGAAATAGTGCAACATTTGCAACGTCCTGGGGGACACCTTTTCTCGGATAGGGTATCTCGTTGAGCATTCTTTCGATTTCTTCCTTTGGATAAAGATTTGGAATAAATTCATTATATATGAAACTCGGGGCGATGGTATTAGCCGTTATCCTATAAGGCGCTGCCTCCATGGCAAGACATCTTGTAAATGCCATGACACCTGCCTTTGCTGCTGCATAATGGGCATGGCCTCCTGCGAGGCCTCTGAAACCGGCTACGGATGTAATGCTGATGATTCTGCCGTATTGTTGTTCCATCATTATAGGAAGAACCTCTCTTGTAAAGTAGAATACACTTCTTAAAGAAACACCCATTACTATTTCCCAGTTTTCATCAGTGATGTCTATTATTTTAGAAGGACGATTTGTTCCAGCATTGTTAAAGAGTATATCTATCCTCCCGAATGTTTCCATTGTTATTTTAACCACATTCTTTATATCTTGAAGATTTAAAACATCGCATTTTATGCCAATCACTTGCACCCCGTATTCTTTTTTTAGTTCATAGGCAATCTGTTTTGTTCTTTCTTCATGTATGTCCGTCAGTACCACACTTGCACCCTCTCTGGCAAAAGTCCTTGCCGTAGCCCTTCCAATACCTGCCCCTGCCGCTGCGGTTAAAATCGCTATTTTTCCTTTGAGTTTCATCTCTGTTTCCATGTTATATTACAAAATATTCCATATCTCTCTCAAGACTAAAATAAAATCTTTAAAAATCTTGACAAAACAGTATGTTTCTGTAAAAAATAGATGACGAAAATTATTGTTTGAAATAATAAAAAACACAGATAAAGGAGGTGATGAATTAATCTAATCAAAAGGTTATACAATAAATGGGAAAATGGGGGAAATATGAAAAAAGAAATAATGCAAGGAAATGCTGCAATTGCAAGAGGGGCATGGGAGGCAGGAGTTAAGGTTGCAGCTGCCTATCCCGGAACACCAAGTAGTGAGATTTTAAGAGATATCGCTGAGAACTATCCCGAGATATATGCAGAATGGTCTACAAATGAAAAGGTGGCTGTAGAGGTAGCAAGTGGCGCAGCGATAGCAGGGGTTAGGGCTATGGCATCTATGAAACATGTAGGTCTAAATGTTGCCGCAGACCCACTTATGACACTTTCCTACACCGGTATCAAAGGTGGGTTAATGATTGTAGTAGCAGATGACCCTAATGTCCATAGCTCACAAAATGAGCAGGATAGCCGTAACTGGGCACGTTTTGGCAAGATTCCTATGCTCGAGCCGGCAGATGCCCAGGAATGTAAAGACTTTACAAAGATTGCCTTTGAAATTAGTGAGCAGTTCGATACACCTGTACTTTTAAGAACTGAGACAAGGGTGGCGCACTCTGATTCGCCAGTTGTCCTTGAAGACAGGGTAGAATCGAATATTGTTCCTGGTCTCGACCCAAAGGATGCACCAAAATATGTTATGGTGCCCATAAATGTCAGGGTAAGGCGCAAAGCAGTGGAAGAGAAGATGAAAAAGCTCGAAGAGTATGCAAATACATTTAAATACAACATTATGGAGATAAATGACACAAGTGTTGGGGTAATATCGAGCGGTGTATCATATCTGTATACAAAAGAGGTCTTTCCTGAATGGTCTTACCTTAAGTTAGGAATGGTATGGCCTCTACCAAAGAAAATGATCGCAGAGTTTGCTAAAAAGGTTAAAAAGATTGTAATAGTGGAAGAGCTTGACCCATTCTTTGAAACAGAGATTAAGGCAATGGGTATAAAGATATGGCATGGAAAAGATGTAATACCAAATATGTATGAACTTTCTCCTGAAATTGTTGAAAAGGCACTTAAAGGTAAAAAATACAAAGAACCAAAGATAAGGGTAAAACCAGAGGACCTTCCCAGAAGGCCACCAAACCTCTGTGCCGGATGTTCTCACAGGCCACTTTTTTATGCCTTAAAGAAACTCGGTGCCTTTGTATTTGGGGATATAGGTTGTTATACCCTTGGCACAGCGCCACCACTTCAGGCTCTCCATACAACAATTTGTATGGGTGCAGGTATTGGGCAGGCTCACGGCGCCATGAAGGCCATAGGCAAAGATGCATTAGGAAAGGTGGTAGCCGTTATAGGTGATTCTACATTCTTACATGGCGGTGTTACACCCCTTATGGATGTTGTTTATAATAAGGGTAATTCAACTACCATTGTACTCGATAACAGGATAACAGGAATGACAGGTCACCAGGAACACCCAGGGACAGGCTTTACAGCAAGGCAGGAGCCAACAAATGCCGTTGACTATGCAGAACTCGGAAAGGCCCTTGGCGTAAAGAGCATACGTTACATTGACCCATACAACATAAAAGAGACTATGGAAATCATAAAAGAGGAGATGAATAAAGATGAACCATCTCTAATTATTTACAAAAATGCACCGTGTATGCTTCTAAGAAGGGCAAAACCAACAGAAAGATTCAAACATCCGTTCTATGTAGTTGATACAGATAAATGCAGGGGCTGCAGGATGTGCCTTGAGATTAACTGCCCTGCCATAAGCTGGCAAGAAGGTGAAGGCACAACAAAAGATGGTCACAAGAGAAAAGGAACTACTTATATTAACAGGGATCAGTGTGTAGGCTGCGAGGTATGTGTTCAGGTTTGTAAATTTGATGCCATAGTCCCGGGCACAAAGTAGGAGGTGGGCAATGAAAAATAGCGATAAAACAGTAAATATATTTCTATCAGGTGTTGGTGGGCAGGGAACGATCCTTGCAAGTAATATCCTTGCCGAGGTTTTCATCAAAGCCGGCTATGATGTAAAGAAGGCAGAGGTGCACGGGATGGCACAGAGGGGTGGAGATGTTACTACACACTTTAGGTTTGGCAAAAAGGTTTATTCGCCTCTAATTAAGTATGGAGATGTGGATTTTCTCCTATCCTTTGAGCTTCTTGAGGCACTAAGGTATATCAACTGGGTAAAACCTGAAGGCAAAATTATCATAAACAAACAAAAGATATTTCCACCTGCAGTTAACCTTGGTCAGGTTAAATATCCTGAGGATGTGGAAAAGATATTTAAAAAATACTTCAAAGACAATGTCTGGGTAGTTGATGGGCAAGGTATTGCAAGGAGCCTTGGAAATGTCCAGGCTGCAAATGTTGTCCTTGTGGGCGCATTCTCCAATTTCTTTCCCGAGATAAATCCTGAACAATTTGTTGAGGCTATTAAGTCCCTTCTTGCACCAAAACTCCACGATTTAAATGTCAAAGCATTCTATGAAGGAAGAAAGGCCCTTTAAAAGGGGGCCTTTCCCCTTCTTTTATAAGACTTTTATCTTTATTTTTTTCTTTTTTACATTCTATAACAAGGTATTTTCTATGGAGGTTTATACGCTAAATAACAAACTACAATATATATTCGAGGAAAGAAAAAATACAGGCGTGGTTGCTGTTCAGATTTGGGTAAGGGTAGGTAGCTGGCATGAACATGAAAAGATTTCCGGCATAACCCATTTTATAGAACATCTTATCTTTAAAGGCACAGAAAAATTAAAGGTCAACGAAATGCCTTCCAGGATTGAGGCATTAGGGGGACAGATAAATGCATTCACATCATACGATAATACTGTATATCATACTGTGATACCAAAAAATGCCTTTCGAGAAGGTTTTGAATTGCTTGCAGATGCAGTAAATAATCCAGTATTCCCTGAAGAAGAGATAGTAAAAGAAAGAAAGGTTATCCTCGAAGAGATAAAAATGGGTGAAGATGACCCGCAGAGAAAACTTTTTAAGGAACTGTTTTCCCTGAGTTATTCAGATATACCTTACGGCAGACCGATTATAGGTTATGATAGGACAGTTAAGGGAATCACAAGAGAGGATATAGTTTTATACTATAAAACCCATTATGTTCCTGAAAATATGGTTGTCGTAGTTGTTGGTGACTTCCAAAAACAAGAGGCAGAGGAACTCATTAAGAAACACTTTTCAAAAAAATTGGATTTATACAGAAAAGATCCGGTAATTTTGACGAAAAAAGATGAAATGGCCTCAGAAAAGATAATTGAAAGGGATGTTAAAGAAAACTATTTAGCCATTTCTTACAGAATTCCATCGATTACCCATGATGATATACCTGCCCTTGATGTTCTATCTGTGATTATGGGCTCAGGGGATAGCTCGAGGCTACAGCAACAGTTGAAATACAAAAAAGGCATTGTAACAGGCATAGCCGCTGATTTATTTGTGCCTAAATACGACGGCCTATTTATGATATATTCTACATTTTTCAAAGACGATTACAGGGTAATCGTAAAAGAAATTGAAAAAGAATTAAAAAGGCTTAAAGAATACGGCCCTGATAAATGGGAATTGACAAAGGCAAAAAACATTATAAGCTCTTCATTTATTTATTCTCAAGAGACTGCCCAGGGAAAGGCAATGCAAGTAGGCAAATTTTTCACACTAACAAATAGAATTGATTTTGTTGAGGATTATCTAAAACGCATTGAAAAGGTGACAGAAAAAGACATTAAGGCAGCGCTGGATAAATACATTATAGGCAAAGAAAGAAAGATTGTAGTTTTGCAATCAGGTAAAAAGGCAGGAAATCCCTATACATTTACATTAAAAAACAATATGAAATGTGTAGTAAATGTAAATAAAAGTTCCCCGAGTTTTGCCTTTAGAATAGGATTTATAGGTGGTCTAAAAGAAGAACCTGATGGAAAAAATGGTATATTCAATGTCCTGTCAAAAATGTTACTAAAAGGAACTTCAAATAAAGATGCCTCAACAATAGCAAAAGAGATTGATATGCTTGCAGGAGATATTACACCTTTTAGCGGTAAAAATACATTTGGACTCACAGGAAAATTTTTAAGTAAAGATTTAAAAACTGTTTTTAAGCTCTTGAGCGAACTTATAAAAGATACAGTCTTTAAAACAGATGAGCTGGCACGGGTAAAAGATGAGGTGCTCTCAGAGATCAGGCAGAAAGAGGACGACCCTATAACATTTACCTTTATGCGTTTTAGAGAGGCCATTTTTGAAGGACATCCTTACTCAAAAGACCCTGATGGAAATGAAAGGGATGTTAAAGACATAACCATATCTGACCTAAACGCTGTATATAAAAAATATGTAACACCAGAAGAAGCTGTATTAGCCATATCAGGAGACGTTAATCAAGTTGAAATAAAAGGTTTGTTTGAAGAATTTTTTTCGGATTTTAATGGGAAAAGGATAACCTTAAAAAAGATTCTACCAAAGGGAAAAAAACAAGAGGTATTAAAAAAGAAAGAAATGGGGCAAAGGCATTTAATCTTTGGATTTTTAGCTCCTGGGATAATAGACAACGACAAATATGCCATTGAGGTAATGGCTGCGATCTTATCAGGCATGGGAGGTAGAATTCACAGGATATTAAGGGAAGAAAATCCATACGCTTATTCATTAACATTTTTTAACAGGCAGGATTACGAAACAGGTAGTATGGGTATATACATAGGCACAGATGTAAGATATTTAGAAGATGTTAAAAGAATTGCAATAGATGAATTAAAAAGGGTTGCCAAAGAAGGTTTCACATCTGAAGAGATAAAAAATGCAAAAAATCGGCTTATCGGAAATAAATTAATCAGTCTGCAGTCCAATACAAATATTGCTTCAGAGATGTGCCTTGATACTATATACGGGCTGGGACCTGATTACTTTAAAAGATGGCAAAATTATATAGAACAGGTAACGGAAGCAGATGTAAACAATGTAGCAAAGAAATACATAGATTTAGATAAGATGGTTTTAGTTGAAGTGGGTGGATAACATTTAAAAGTGTGGAGGAAAAAGATGCAACTTACCCATCTTGATGAAAAGGGAAGGGCACGGATGGTGGATATCTCTGATAAAAGAGAAACACATAGGGTTGCAAAGGCGTATGGAAACGTTCGGGTATCCCCAAATACGTATAAGATAATAAAAGAAGGTTACGGTCCAAAAGGTGATATTTTTTCCGTTGCAAAGATAGCAGGTATTATGGCAGCAAAAAAGACCCACGAGTTAATACCCCTTTGTCATCCTCTGGCAATAAGCCATATAGAAGTGGAATTTACGTTTTTAGATGATGAAAATAGGGTAGAAATTTTATCAACAGTAAAGACAACAGGTAAAACAGGTGTAGAAATGGAGGCCCTTGTATGCGCAACCCATGTTGCCTTAACTATTTACGATATGTGTAAAGCCATAGATAAGGGCATTGAGCTGGGTCCATTTTATCTTATTGAAAAAGAAGGTGGAAAAAGTGGGAGATATGAAAGAAGATAGTCACAAGAAAAAAACAATAAAAGGGAAGGTTATATCAGTAAATATAAGCAAACATAAAAATGAAAAGAAAATAAATATTAGTAGCTGCAAAGTGATAGAAGGAAAGGGTCTTGAAGGAGATGGGCACGCAGGTTTTATGCATAGACAAGTGAGCCTTCTGTCATTAAAGAGCATAGAAAAAATGAGAGAAAAAGGTATAAATATCGAATACGGGGATTTTGCAGAAAATCTCACAGTAGAAGGTATTGACCTTGTGTTATTGCCAGTGGGAACAAAGCTTAAAATTGGAGATCGTGCAATTTTAAGGGTAACCCAGATAGGCAAGCAATGTCATAAAGGGTGTGCAATATTTGAACAGGTTGGTGACTGTATTATGCCAAAAGAGGGTATATTTGCCGAGGTTTTAACTGGTGGTGATGTAAGAGTAGGCGATAGGATAGAGGTTATAGAATGAAATATACCGTAGCCATTGTAACGATAAGCGATAAAGGCTCTAAGGGTGAAAGGGAGGATAAAAGCGGTCCTGCCCTTCAAAATGTGTTAAAAGATCTCTACGATGTTAAAAAGATGTTGATTGTCCCTGATGAAATAGATGTTATCTCAGATACATTAAAGTTCCTTGCGGACAGAGAAAAAATAGATTTAATAGTCACCACAGGCGGGACAGGCGTAGCAAAAAGAGACGTTACACCTGAGGCCACAAAGATGGTTATAGAAAAAGACCTTCCCGGTTTTGCTGAGGTTATGAGAATGGAAAGCTTCAAGATAACACCCTATGGAATTATATCAAGGGGGATATGCGGTATAAGAGGTGAAAGCATTATTGTCAATTTGCCTGGCAGCCCCAAGGCAGCAACAGAGTGCCTATCTTTTATAATAGATGCCTTACCCCATGCCATATCAAAGGTAAAAGGGGATACATCTGATTGTGGAGTATAATTTTTTTCGATGATAAAAAGGGAAAAAAATAAAAATACTATATGCCTTAGGTGCGGTAACTGTTGTCATGTAGATGTGGCTGCCTATGTAACCCTCGATGATATAAAAAGATGGGAAAAGGAAGGGCGCTATGATATTCTTGACCATATCCGTGCATACGATGTAACATGGACAAAGGACCGTATTATAAATGAGTATGGAAAACACATAAAAAATTGCAGGATGAGTTGTGTATATCTTCAATGGGATGGTTTAAAAACATCCTGTCAAATATACGAAACACGCACTAATGTTTGCAGTAGCTATGTCCCGGGCTCAACATGGTTATGCCCCCAGTACCGCAAGAAGCCTCTGTGATATTTATTCAACAAAAAGCTATGTGGTTAAAAGTCCAACTTCAATAGCCTTGCCGCATTGTAAAAACATATCTTTTCTTTATCCCTTTCTGAAAGAAAAGGCAGATTTAAAAGAAAATCAAGTTCTTCTTTCTGGTCTGTCCAAGGGCTATCTGATGCAAACAGTATACGTTCTATGGGGTGATTCTTAAAAATATTTTCAAGGAATGCCCATGGGGCTATACGGAGCACAAAGGATGTATCCATATAGATATCCTGGCCTAATAAATATCTCATTGTTTCTTCATATACGTCTTCTCCACCTAAATGAGCGGCAATGATAGTTAATTCTGGAATAGTCTTGTGAACTTTTGCAATACGTTTAGGGGTTCCATGAACAGGGTAGGGGAGTCCTCTATCAACACCTGCATGAAAAAGAACGAACATATCCTGTTCTGCTATTTTTTCGTAAATAGAAAACATCCTGGGTTCATCGACATAAAAATTTTGATAATCTGGGTGAAGTTTAAAGCCCCTGAATCCTTCCTGTTTCAGGGTTTTAAGGTCATTAGTGGTTAAAGGAGAATCAGGATGTATTGCAGCCAAAGCCTCAATACCCGGTTGCCTAATAGAGGACAACCATTTTTGAATGGATGCAACTTGGTTTGGCTTTGTTGGAACAGCAGCAACAACTGACAAATCTATACCTGCCCTTGCCATAGATTTTTTTAGGCCAGTAAGGGTGCCATCAGTGTAGGACTGTATCCCTGAACGTTTACAAACCGCATTAATTGTGCTTGATGCTATATCATCAGGGTATATGTGGGTATGAAAATCAATTTTCATTTAATCAAAATGTTTGTTTATTTTGAGAATAAAAAATCCCGGCAACGACCTACTTTCCCACAGAGTTGCCCCTGCAGTATCATCGGCGCTGGAGGGCTTAACTTCCGTGTTCGGGATGGGAACGGGTGTTTCCCCTCCGCTATGGTCACCGGGAAACTTTATTAGCTTTATTTAATATTTCCAAACTTTAATGACAACTATACATGCTGATTTTGATTTATTGGTCAAGCGCTCGACCTATTAGTACCGGTAGGCTAAACGTATCGCTACGCTTACACCATCGGCCTATCAACCACGTAGTCTACGTGGGGTCTTAGTCCGGTATTGCTACCAGACGGGATAACTAATCTTGAGGCAGGCTTCCCACTTAGATGCTTTCAGTGGTTATCCCTTCCGGACATAGCTACCCAGCCATGCCACTGGCGTGACAACTGGTGCACTAGAGGTCCGTCCATCCCGGTCCTCTCGTACTAGGGACAGACCCTCTCAATTATCCTGCGCCCACGGCAGATAGGGACCGAACTGTCTCACGACGTTCTAAACCCAGCTCACGTACCGCTTTAATTGGCGAACAGCCAAACCCTTGGGACCTACTTCAGCCCCAGGATGCGATGAGCCGACATCGAGGTGCCAAACCTCCCCGTCGATGTGAACTCTTGGGGGAGATAAGCCTGTTATCCCCGGAGTACCTTTTATCCGTTGAGCGATGGCCCTTCCATGTGGAACCACCGGATCACTAAGACCAACTTTCGTTCCTGCTCGACTTGTAGGTCTCACAGTCAAGCCGGCTTATGCCTTTGCACTCTACGGCTGGTTTCCAATCAGCCTGAGCCGACCTTCGTGCGCCTCCGTTACTTTTTAGGAGGCGACCGCCCCAGTCAAACTACCCACCAGACAGTGTCCTCGATCCCGTTAAGGGACCTGAGTTAGAACTCCAAAACAGTAAGGGTGGTATTTCAAGGACGGCTCCATGCCAGCTGGCGCCAGCACTTCATAGCCTCCCACCTATCCTACACATACTATCCCGAAGTTCACTGTCAAGCTATAGTAAAGGTTCACGGGGTCTCTCCGTCTTGCCGCGGGGTGAGGGTATCTTCACCCCCATTATAATTTCGCTGAGTCCCTGGTTGAGACAGCGGGGCAATCGTTACGCCATTCATGCAGGTCGGAACTTACCCGACAAGGAATTTCGCTACCTTAGGACCGTTCGTTTGTGTTAACTTCCAGTTTCCTGGAAGACCGGACTATATCATTCCCGATTACTCGGGATCTGGCGTATAGTCTCTGAGGATTTCTGAAGTCTTTTGAGGATCTCTTCATCGCTGTATCTTCTTTTTCCTCCCTGATTCATTGCGCTTCTTATCTTCAATATTTTTTTAATACCTTCCTCTGTGAGGTGTTCGTTCTTTTTTATTATCTCTGCAATCTGACAAAACTTTGAAAAGTTTTTCTTTTTCTGTGCAGAGAGAAATCTATACTTCTTAAAAAAGGGTATTACCTTTTCCCAGATAGCATTAAAGTTATTCACCTCATAGTACCAGATACCATCAGGTCTTGCCCTTAATGTTCCACAACCTAAATGGTGTTTGTATAAGGCAAGTATCTCTTTCTCTTTCTGGGAGATATTGAAGCACAGCGATATTTTCCATGGCTGTTTGTAGTCATTCCGTGGTCTAAAGGAAACATTAAAGCTTCCTTCACCATCGGCAAAACCAGCCAGGTAGAAACCTATTTCAGGTCTCATTAATCCTCCTTCAGATCTTTCCTGCTGATTGTCCCTATCCGATAGATTGTCACATTCCATCATGAAAAATGGAAGTACTATCGGCTTGACAGGATTTCCCAGCATATAGCCAGATTTTTTTACGTAACTACTGTGGCCCATTCAATAGTTACGGCCGCCGTTTACTGGGGCTTCGGTTCAATGCTTCTCCTGATGAATTCAGAATGACATCTCCCCTTAACCTTCCAGCACCGGGCAGGCGTCAGACCCTATACTTCCTCTTAGGAGTTTGCAGAGTCCTGTGTTTTTAGTAAACAGTCGCCACCCCCTCTTCGCTGCGACTCAAGTCAGCTTCAGGAGCAAGTCCTTACACCAACCTGAGCACACCTTCTCCCGAAGTTACGGTGTCATTTTGCTAAGTTCCTTAACCAGAGTTATCTCAAGCGCCTTAGGATTCTCTCCTCGCCCACCTGTGTCGGTTTGCAGTACGGTCACCAGACAAACTCACTACGAGGCTTTTCTTGGAAGCATGGGATCAGCCAGTTTATGTCCGCAAGCGGACTCCTCATCACCTCTCGAGGTATGGCTCCA
>Ga0209508_1000492_pt1:0-12500 | contig 40481 bp, 42 predicted proteins | sample AD_UKC129_MetaG_FD_184427 | JGI IMG/M metagenome (GOLD analysis project Ga0209508, IMG submission 184427) | Active sludge microbial communities of municipal wastewater-treating anaerobic digesters from Canada - AD_UKC129_MetaG (SPAdes) (version 2) | ecosystem: Engineered > Bioreactor >... | reverse complement strand
ATGTGTACAGTGCAACAGGTTCCCTGTCACTTAGGATTTTTGATGGTGGTTTAAGGTCTGCTAAGAGAAAAGGGGCTGAATCTTCGCTGGAAAGGGAAAAAGAAAAAATAGAATCTGTCAAAACAGATGTAATCTATAGTATAAAGACCGCCTTTTTTACGGCCCTTGGTAAAAAGATGATAGTGGAGAAAAAGAAAGAGGCCTATGAAATAACTAAAAAGATAGTTGATTTGACAAAGGCAAAATACGATGTGGGTGTTGCAAAAAAGAGCGATATTTTACAGGCAGAGGTGAGGCTTACCTCAGCACGTATAGAGCTTTTCGAAAGCGAAAAGGAGTTTGAAAAGGCACTGGAAGATTTAAACTCCCTTCTTCTTTTCAAGCCTGATGAAAATCTGATAGTAGAGGGTGATCTTTCTGTGCCTACTCAGCAAGGAAATCTTGATAGTCTTACAGACAGGGCTTTAAAGACAAGGCCAGATGTAAATTATCAATTAAAAGAGATAGAAAGATTAAATATGGTTTACAATGAAAAAAAGAGCGAGTGGTATCCAAAGATCGATGTGGAGCTTCAACAATCAAGGATTGACAAATCTTTTGCACCTAAAAACAGGCAGGACACATTCGGATTGACCCTTACATATTCCATTTTTGACGGGGTAGGGAGGTATTATAATTTAAAGGCCTCTGCCAGTGAATTAAGCGCAGCAAAGTTCAGACTTGAAGAGATAAAAAGAACGGTTAAGCTGGAAATAGCAAAGGCATATAAAGATTTTGAAAAGAGTCTTGAAAACACGAGGTTATACAGAGAACTCTTGAAAGAAGCAGAAACAAATTTCGAACAGGCCTACGGTGAATACAAGGTGGGAAAGGGGGATATCCTTAGCCTTCTGCAATCTGAAAAAGACCTCTCTAAGGCAAAGGAAAATCTTGTCACATCCCTCTATCAATTAAACAATGCTATGGCATACCTTGAAAAGGTTGCCTATATTACAGGGTATTAGAATGGAAAAGAAAAAGAAATTAATAGTTTTTTCTGTGATTATCGTTTTAATAGCTGGTGTTTTATCTTCTATTCTGTTTATAAAAAATTCAAAGACAAAAAGCAAGAACAATGAGGTTTATGTTGTAAAAAAGGGTGAGGTTGTCCATTTTACAGAGCAGACGGGTATAATAAAGTCACAGGTTGGAGCCATTGTTAAGGTGGGAACAAGGGCAACAGGGGTAATAACACGTCTTAATTATCAGGTAGGTGATTTTGTAAAAAAAGGTGCCCTTATAGCAGAGATTGACGATAGGGAAAAATTGGCAGAAAAGAGGAGTTTAGAGGCTCAGATTGAAGAGCAGAAAAAAGATCTCGAGGCAAAAGAGGCACAATACGCATATAACAAACAGAACTATGAAAGAGAAACAATGCTTCTCGAGAAAGAGTTTACCACAAAGGACAATGTGGAGAGGGCAAAAAGGGAAATGGATGTCTCAAAGGCGCAATTGGAGGCATCAAGGGCAAAGATAAAAGAAATTAAAGAAAAACTTAAAAGTCTTGAAGTTTCATTGAGTTATCATAAGATTTTTTCTCCCATATCAGGATATGTCTCTCAGGTTACTACCCAGCAAGGTGAGACAGTAGTTGCAGGCCTTTCTGCCGTAAACCTTATAACCATAATAGACCCTACAAGACTTGAAATGTGGATTTACGTGGATGAAACAGACATAGGTAAGGTAAAAAAAGGTATGATCGTTGAATACTGGGTAGATGCCTATAAAAGAAAGGTATTTACAGGCACTATTTCCATGATATACCCCCAGCCTGAAATAAAGGACAATATAGTATATTATCTTGCCATTGTCAAAATAGATCCAAAGGATACAGAATTTCTTAAACCTGAGATGACAACCCATGTAAAAATAATTGTAGAAAAGAAAAAGGATGTTCTTGTCGTTCCCAATAGCGCAGTGCGTTTTGAGGAGGGAAAAAATGTGGTGTATATAAAGACAAAGGATAAGGATGTCCGTGTGGATGTTGAAACAGGGATCAGGGACGATAGATTTACAGAGATTATTTCAGGGGTTAAGGAAGGCGATAAGATAATCATACCCGTCATCAAGAAAAACCAGCTGGGTCCAAAAAAGTGATAAGGCTTAAGGGCATAAAAAAAAGTTATTTTATAGGGGAAAGGGAACTTCCCATACTTAAAGGTATAGACCTTACCATTGAATCCGGTGAGCTCGTAATATTTATGGGTGTTTCAGGCTCAGGGAAAACTACCCTTATGAATATAATAGGTTTACTGGATAAACAGACAGAAGGCGAATATTTTTTTATGGAAAAAAATGTTGATGGCCTTGATGATGAAAATCTTGCAGTTCTTAGAAACGAACATATTGGTTTTGTTTTTCAACAATTTTTTCTCCTCCCTTATTTAAATGCATTAGAAAATGTCCTTATACCTATAGTTTATTCAAAAAAAAATATAAAACATCCAAAAGATAAGGCAAAGCAACTTCTTACAAGATTTGGGCTTGCAGAAAGAACGCACAATAAACCATCCCAGCTTTCTGGAGGAGAACAGCAAAGGGTTGCAATAGCCCGGGCATTAATAAATGACCCTGACCTTATTCTTGCCGATGAACCAACAGGGGCACTCGATTCCAAAACAGGCAATGAAATTATGGAATTATTCAGGATGTTAAATGAAGAGGGAAAAACAATAATAGTAGTAACACACGATCCAAAACTCGCCCAATTTGGAAAGAGATTAATAAGGATTGAGGATGGGGTTATCTCTCAAGATATTACAAGTTAAAGAATTTTTAGAAGAGACCATAAAGATCCTTTTTTATTATAAGGGCAGGGTAATCTTTTCCCTTTCAGGTGTTGCCCTCGGTATCCTTTCAATCTGTATAATAATAACTACAATAGATGGAGCAAACAAAAAGGCTTATGAAATCTTTGAGGCCCTTGGGCCTGATTCTATAATGATATTCGGAGGAAGTGAGAGGCAGAGGATGGCAAGGGAAAGAATTACGACACTTACCTATGAGGATGCTGAATCAATAGAAAAAATAAACGGCATATACGATATAACAAAGGCCTATTCTGTAAGGGGTCTAACATTAAGATATAAGGATAGAAAATGGCAGACGAATGTCATTGGTTCTACGGAAAACTATTTTGAGTCGTATAAGTGGAATCTTTATATGGGAACTGTATTTAGAAAGACCGATGAAGTAAACGCTGAACCGGTTTGCGTTATAGGGTATAAAGTATACGATGAGCTATTCAGGGGTGAAGATGCCATTGGAAAAACCATTCAGATCGGAAAACTTCCGGCAAAAGTAATAGGTGTCCTTCAAGAAAGAGGTGGGGCAGCAGGGGGACCTAATATAGACGACAGGGTTATTATGCCTTTATCAACGGTAACTAAAAAATTATCTAATGAAAAGAGGTATTTAGGCGTATTGAGGGTTAAGACGTCAAGGGATGTAGATACAACCATTGAGGACATAAAAACAGTCTTACGTAGAAATCACGGTATAGTAGGTGACCAGGATGACTTTACTATAAGGAGCTCAAGGGATATATTGCAGTTTATGAGCGTTATCTCTGGCTCTCTATTTTTATTTTTAGGAACAGCTTCGATTGTTGCCCTTGTTGTAAGTGGTTTTGTTCTTGCAAATTTATTTTATCTTACCATACAGGAAAGAAAAAAAGACATCGGTATAAGAAGGGCGTATGGTGCATCGAGAAGGGGGATTCTCATTTCTTTTCTATTTGAATCAGTTTTGATAACCTTTTTGGGTGGGATAATGGGCATTGTTTTAAGTGTTTTACTCCAGGGTATTTTTGAGAAACTCTTCGATATACCTATGGAATTTTCTTTTAAAGTTGTAGTATTTGCAATACTTTTCAGTTGCCTTACCGGAACAATTTCAGGGTTTAAACCTGCACTCAAGGCAAGTAGAATTGAGCCAATAGAGGCTATCAGGGGATGATGTATTCCTTTAATTTCTATCTAAAGATTGCCTTTCAAAATCTTGTTATCCATAAAGCAAGGATGATACTATCCCTTTTAGGTATTCTATTTGCAGTGATGAGTCTTGTTGCATTTGGAAACATAAGTAGCGGTATGAAGTTAAAGATAGACAATGAAATAAGTAGATTTGGTAAAAATCTTATTATATTAAGGTCAGGCCTTGTATTTATAACAGGAAGAGGGGCAAGACAGTTTGCAGAATCTAAGACATTGAAACTTGAAGACATAAAGATAATAAAGGAAAGGTTATCCGAGATAAAGGAGGCTGTTCCTTTTTTCGACACCACATATCCTGCACGATACAGAGAGAATACCCTTAAGGTAAGTATAATGGGTGCCACACCGAATATCTTCACGGTGAGAAACATAGAGCTTATGGTTGGTAAACCTTTTACAGATAAGGATAACGAGGATACATTAAAAAGTGCAGTGGTGGGTTTTAAGGTATACGATAATCTTTTTAAATCAGAAAACCCTATCGGTAAATATCTTTTAATATATAGAGTTCCAACAGAAATAATAGGTGTTATAGATGAAAAGGGGGTTGATTTTACAGGCCAGGATCAGGACCTCCAGGTTTATATACCTTTGAATACTTTTATGAGAAGATACAGCAATGTGGATTATATTAAGGGCGCCTATTTCCAAACAGAAGATGGGGTAAATCTTGGTGAGATAAAACAGAAGATAAGAAACCTCTTGAGGAGGATTCATAATCTAAAAGACACACAGAAGGATGATTTTTCCATATTTACACTGGACGATATTTTAAAAACAAGGGAAGAGGGCATAAGACTCGTTTCTGTTCTTACTATAATTGCGTCCATAGTATCCTTTCTAATAGGTGGGCTTGGTATATTCGCCATCATGCTTTTATCCGTTGCAGAAAGAAAGATGGAAATCGGTATAAGGAGGGTTGTGGGTTCTAAAAAAAAGGATATTATATTTCAGTTTCTAACAGAATCTGTGATCGTTGCCATGATAGGGGGTATTTTTGGTATTCTCGTTGGATGCATTATCACTGTTATTGTTGACTTTTTAGGTGGATTCCCGTTCTTTTTGCACATAGGAAACATATTTCTTTCCATTTTTATAAGTGTTTTCATAGGCATTGCTGCAGGTATTTATCCTGCCATACAGGGTACTAAATTTGTTCCTATAGAGGTTTTACAATGAAACTCTTGATTATTCAATTATTCGTTTTAAAAATTTGACAAACAGGCTTAAATGTTATATCTATATGCGTTTTATTTTATAAATTAAGCTGTTGTGGATATTCAGAAATGATAGAAATCAAAATAGACCAGGAGCGTTGTAAAGGCTGTTCATTGTGCGTGGAATTTTGTCCAAAAAAGGCGCTTTTTATATCCGAAAAGCTTAATATGAAAGGCTATTTTGTTGCTGCATTTGATGAGAAAAAAGAATGCACAGGATGCATAAGTTGCGTCCTTGTTTGCCCTGATGTTGCCATAGAGGTGTATAAGAATTGAAAAGATTAATGAGTGGAAATGCTGCCGTTGGAGAGGCAGCAATACTTTCAGGTTGCACATGCTATTTTGGTTATCCCATTACACCGCAAAATGAACTTACAGAATATATGGCCAAGAGGATGCCAGAGTCAGGTGGTATATTTATCCAGGCAGAGAGCGAGATTGCAGCAATTAATATGGTTCTTGGTGCAAGCGTTGCTGGTGCAAGGGCTATGACCTCCTCAAGCAGCCCTGGCATTAGCTTAAAACAGGAAGGGATATCCTATCTCGCAGCAGATGAACTTCCTGCTGTTATTGTAAACATGGTAAGAGGTGGTCCTGGTATGGGCAATATCTCCCCTGCCCAGTCAGATTATATGCAGGCCACAAGAGGTGGCGGTCATGGTGATTATAAAACCATAGTGCTTGCGCCATCTTCTGTTCAAGAGCTTGCAGATATTGTTCCCGTTGCATTTGATCTCGCCGATATGTATAGAAATCCCGTTATCATTTTAGGGGATGGTATGCTTGGCCAGATGATGGAGCCAGTTGAGTTCGAACATATAAAGAAGACAAAGGATTATCCAAAAGATTATATACTCACAGGGGCGGAAAACAGACCATCAAGGATGGTTCGCTCCCTTCTTTTTGATACAAAAGAAGAAGAGGAACACAACTGGAAGCTTTTCAGAAAGTTTCAGAGGATTGAAAACAATGAAATTCGATATGAAACATATCTTGTAGAAGATGCAGAGATAGTGGTAATTGCTTACGGTATTGCAGCAAGGATTGCTAAAGGTGCAATAAAGAGGTTAAGACAGGAAAGTATAAGGGCTGGACTTTTAAGACCTATTACACTCTGGCCCTTTCCATACAAACAGATAAGGGAGCTTGCAAAGACAATAAACGATTTCTTTGTGTTTGAAATGTCTACAGGTCAAATGGTAGAGGATGTGAAATTAAGTCTTGAAGGAAGGGGTCATATTAGTTTCTATGGAAGGCCAGGCGGTGTAATTCCCACGCCCATTGAAATAGCAAGGATTATATCGAGGCATTACTATAAGAGCCAGAAGGTAAGAAAATCATGAAAAAGATATATACCCGCCCCAATGCATTAAAAGACACCCATTTTCATTACTGCCCTGGTTGTGGTCATGGCATAATTAATCGTATCATTGCAGAGGTAATAGATGAGTTGGGGTTAAGAGGCAAGGCTATATGTGTTGCCCCTGCAGGTTGTGGCATGCTCATATATAACTACTTAGATATAGATACCCTTGAATCTGCCCATGGTAGAGGCGCTGCTGTGGCAACGGGTATTAAAAGGGTTTTGCCAGAAAATCTCATTTTTTCATACCAGGGAGACGGAGATCTTGCAGCCATTGGCACAGCTGAGGGGTTTCATGCTGCCAACCGCGGTGAACTTATTACAGTTATATTTGTAAATAACGGTGTTTACGGCATGACAGGTGGACAGATGGCACCTACTACCCTAAAGGAGCAAATAACAACAACGACACCTTCGGGAAGAAATCCTGTCAATGCAGGGTATCCTGTTAAGGTATGTGAGGTCTTTTCTGTGCTTGATGGCACGTCTTATCTCGAAAGGGTAGCGGTCAGTAGCCCCGCTAATATAAAAAAGACAAAAAAGGCCATAATAAAGGCATTTCAGCATCAGCTAAATAGAACAGGGTTTTCCCTTGTGGAGATTTTGTCACCATGTCCAACAAACTGGAAGATGAGCCCTTTAGAGGCATTCAAGTGGATAGATGAAGTAATGACAAAACAATTCCCTCTGGGTGTGATTAAAGAGGTAAAATAATGCTTATTAAAACTATTTTTTCAGGTTTTGGTGGTCAGGGTGTTTTGTCAATGGGTTATACACTGGCAAATACTGCCATGCATGAGGGTAAATATGTTACGTATCTTCCATCTTATGGTGTAGAAGTAAGAGGAGGCACTGCGAACTGTACTGTGGTTATATCAGATGAGGAGATTGCATCCCCTGTAGCCTCTGAGCCTGAATTTGTTGTCGCCATGAATCAGCCATCTTTTGTGAGGTTCCAGAGTATTTTGCAATCAGGGGGGTTGCTCTTAGTCAATTCTTCCCTTGTAAATACTTCATCGGCAAGAGGAGATATAGAAATAATATCGGTTCCCACAAGTGAGCTTGCAGAAAAATTGGGCCAAATTAAGGTTGCCAATATGGTCATGTTAGGTGCATTTATAAAGGCGACCAGCATCGTGTCCTTTGATTTTTTAATAGACCATCTCGCTGAAATACTCGGTGAAGGAAAATCAAAACTGATACAACTAAACAAAGATGCCCTTGAGACGGGATATAATTTTATTAAGGAGTGAGTTAGGAAATGGTTATAAAACAGATATCAGTAAGCCTTGAAAATGTTCCAGGGGCCCTATCAAAATTAAGTGAGCTTTTGGGTAGAGAAGGTGTCAATATAAGGGCAATATCTGTGGCAGACACATCTGATATAAGCACGGTAAGGTTTGTGGTAGATGACCCTGAAAAGGCAAAAAACATTATGAGAGCAAACGGATATTCACCAAAAGAAACGGATGTCTTAGCCGTTGAGACCCCTGATCATCCAGGAGGTCTAAATGCAGTGCTTATACCTTTAAAAAATGCAGGTATAAATGTCCATTATTTATATCCCCATCTGGGAAGAATCGGTAATAATGCCATTGTGATCCTTGGCGTTGATAAGACAGAGGAGGCACAAAGGGTTCTTCAGCAGAACTGGATCCATACGCTCGGTAAAGAAGCGTATAATATTTAGTAATGGGGTTAATTAACATTTGATATACAATGATGGCTTTTATTCTGGAAACAGAAAAAGAGTTTTTTTTAAGGGTTTTTCACATTGGAGAATAAAATTGTAATAGATAAACGATTTTGCGGGCCTCCCACATCAGGAAATGGTGGATATGTATGCGGGCTTTTAGCAAGTTTTATTGATAGCCCTGGCGCTATAGTTCGACTGCTTAAGCCGATTCCCCTTGATACTGAATTAGAGATTCAAAAAAAGGCTTGGGGTATTATTTTAGTTGAAGGTGATACAGTCTTAGCAGTGGCTCGGCCTTCAAGAATTACATTCGAACCACCTCTTTGTCCTGATTACAAAGAGGTAAAAGCAGCATCAGAGAAATATAGAGGCTTTATATCACATTGGTTTCCTGACTGTTTTGTATGTGGCCCACATCGTGGCCCAGGTGATGGTCTTCGTATTTTCCCGGGGCCAATAGAAGGAAGCGATCTTATTGGTTGTCCGTGGATTCCTGATGCTTCCCTTGCAAGTAAGTCAAACAGTAAATACGTATCTACTGAATTTATATGGGCTATACTTGATTGTCCAGGGGCTTTTACTTTTCCTGAACCTGTTGGTGAAGTAATTCTTCTTGGGGAACTGCAGGCAGAAATTTTGAAAAGTGTCTCAATAGGTGAACGGTGTGTGATCGTTGCCCGTGAAATTACCCATAAAGGTCGTAAGCATCATACTGTAACGGCGCTTTATGGGGAATCAGGGGCATGTTGTGCCATTGGTATAGGCACTTTTTTGACTGCAAGTATTTAAAATATTTTAAGATATATTCAAAAGCAAAGACTTTATTGAAAACTCTCACATATCAGTTTTTTTGTAGATAATAAAAAGGTAATTTTCCCACTGTGGCCAGCTTTTTAAAAAATGAATTTAGCTTAATACAGCTTTTGCACAAAAAACGAAAAACCCGGTGATACAGGTCGGTTCGCTTTTGCATATATTTCATTTTTATAACTCGAAAAAAGTGGTAAGATAAGGGCAATGGCACTTGTAGTGCGTAAAAATTCAATACTGAAGAACATATCGCAAAGATTGTTGAAAAATTTAGGATGTTTGAGAAAGGAGATTTAGAGGAAAAGATAAACGAAGTTGGATTTGCAAAGATTGCAACGATTAAAGAGGTTGCAAAGAATGGATATGTTTTGACACCTGGAAGATATGTAGGAATTAAGTTAGATGAAGAAGATATACCCTTTGAGGAAAAGATGGCAGAGTATTCAAGGGAAATGGCAAAGCTTTTGAAGAAAGAGGCTGAATTGACTGAGAGGGTTAAAGAGGTATTTAAGAGTTTGGGGTGGGAAATAAAATGAAATTCCGATGGGAAACTGAATTTAAGGAAACAGAAATTGGGGAGATACCGGGGGTTTGGGAGGTTGGAAGATTAAAAGATGTTTTGAGAAGTTTAGAAAGTGGTAATAGACCTAAAGGTGGAGTTTTAGCTCATAATCCAAACGGAATTTTAAATATTGGTGGTGAAAATATAAATTGGGATGGGAGTTTGGAACTTAAAAATTGTTTAAGGTTTGAAGAAAATTTTTATAATAATTTGAAAAAAGGGAAAATGGGAACAGGAGATATTTTGTTAGTAAAAGATGGAGCAACGATAGGAAAACTTGCTTATATTTGTGAAATTTCAGAAGGTAAAGCAATGGTTAATGAACATGTATTTTTGCTTAAATCCGATATCTCTAAGGTTGACTCAAGATTTTTATATTATTTTTTGTTTTCAGAAACAGGACAACAACAAATTGAAAGTTCAATTTCTGGAAGTGCACAGGGCGGAATTAATAAATCTATTCAAGATAATATTTTAGTATTCTGTCCCCCCCTTCCCGAGCAATCCCGCATTGCCACTGTCTTATCCTGGTTTGACGATTTAACAGAAAATAAGAAAAAGCAAAATGAAATTCTTGAGAAAACAGCAATGGCAATTTTCAAAAGTTGGTTTGTTGATTTTGAGCCGTTTAAGGATGGAGAGTTTGTGTATAATGAGGAATTGGGGAAGGAAATACCAAAGGGATGGGCGGTGATGAGAATTGGTGAAGTAGCGGATTTTAAAAATGGAATATCCTATAGAGGAAGCGAGAAGTTCAGCGAGCCTCATCATGAAAGTTTTATTTTTATAACTTTGAACAACATAATTGAAGGTGGTGGTTTTAAAACGGAGTATGTTTGGATTAAAAGCGAAAGAATAAAAAAACAGCATTTATTAAGCGAGGGCGATATAATATTTGCAAATACTGAACAGACTAAAACAGGAAGATTGTTGGGAACACCGGCTTTTGTTATTTTCCCGACTGAGTATTCAAAATCTGATGGCGTATTTTCTCATCATCTAACTAAAATTAATCCAAAAGATAATATAATGAAATTTCTTCTTTATTTAACATTCAGATTATATCAGCAGGAACTCGCTCAATCATTTCATACAGGAACAGGCGAATGGGGTTTCGATCTACCACATTTTAAAATAAATTATTCTATCGCTTTACCTCCATCCCCCATCCTACAACAATTCCACTCCCTGGTTGAACCTCTATTTCAAAAAATCATCCTCAATCAAAAACAAATAATGACACTTCGTAAAATCAGGGATACATTTCTACCTTTGCTTGTTTTTGGAAAATTAAGAGTGGAGGAAATATAGTATATGGATATTGTAAAATCTAAAAATAATGTTCCCATAAGGCTTACCGAAGAAAGATGGATTCATATTGTGGAAAACCACGATGAGGTGGCAGGATACTATGAAGAGGTTTTAAACACAATTGAAGACCCTGATATTATTATAGAGGGATACAAAGGAGCTCTTATAGCATTGAAAAAAATAGATAACAAATTTCTGGCGGTAATATACAAAGAGCTAAGCAAAGAAGATGGATTTATCATAACAGCCTATTTCACAAGTAAAATAAAATTAAAAGAAGAGGTGATAATATGGCAAAAGAAATCTTAAAACAGGAATCAATTAATGAATTGTTTAAAGCCGTTTCTTCCTTCTTAAGACTCCCTCAGAAAAAGATGTGGATAGACTACGACGAAACAGCAGATGTCTTATATATAAGTTTTCGGCGACCACAAAAAGCAACTGATACAGAAATGACGAAAGATGGAATACTGTTTAGATATAAAGATGATGAATTAGTGGGAATAACCATTCTTGAAGCTTCTAAAAGATAACAAAAGGGATATTGAGTTACCAAATCTTGTCTTCAGAAAATTAAAGGTGGAGGAGATATGATAGCGCATGTCACTGAAGACTATCTTGTAGAACAACCAGCAATAAATTGGTTTAGAGAAAACGGCTATTCTTACATCCACGGTTCAGAACTTATACCTGATAACGGAGAAAGGGAATCTTACCGGCATTGTGTTTTAAAAAGAATGTTTATTAAATCAATAAAGAAAATAAATCCGTGGCTTACAGATAATCTTGCTGAAGAAGTTTATAAAAAAGTGATTGAATTTGACCATCCTGATTTTATTATGAAAGGAAAGATATTTTATGAGCTTTTGACAAATGGTGTAAAACTGACTTTTAGAGAAGGCAGAGAAGAAAAAACAAGGATTGTAAGAATAGTGGATTTTGAAAACATAGAAAATAATGAATTCCTTGTTGCAAACCAGTTTAAAGTTGAATATCAGAGGACTAGGGGACGTCCTTCAATATTTCAATTGACACAAAAAATACCATCCTTTTTATCATAACTATCATGCCAAGACAGGCCAGACTCGATATTTCTGGTACCCTGCATCACATTATGATAAGGGGAATAGAGAGAAGGAACATTTTTCGGAATGACAGAGATCGGGATGATCTTTTGAACCGGTTAGCCTCCCTTTTAACGGAAACGAAGACAATCTGCTATGCCTGGGCATTGATGCCAAACCATGCCCACTTTCTTGTAAGAAGTGGCCCTTCGGGCATAGCCTTTCTGATGAGGAAGCTCCTTACGGGATATGCCGTCTCTTTCAATCGTCGTTATCACAGAACAGGCTAGCTTTTCCAAAACCGTTATAAATCAATAATCTGTTAGGAAGACACCTATTTTGTACAACTCGTTCGTTATATACATCTAAATCCAATCAGGGCCAACATTGTATCCACCATCGCCGGACTTGACAGCTTTGCCTACTCAGGACACAGTGCCATA
>Ga0209508_1000491_pt1 | contig 40497 bp, 33 predicted proteins | sample AD_UKC129_MetaG_FD_184427 | JGI IMG/M metagenome (GOLD analysis project Ga0209508, IMG submission 184427) | Active sludge microbial communities of municipal wastewater-treating anaerobic digesters from Canada - AD_UKC129_MetaG (SPAdes) (version 2) | ecosystem: Engineered > Bioreactor > Anaerobic... | reverse complement strand
AACACGTCCTTCAAAACCTCCCCAATCCCCCGCGACGCAAGCGCCTCAGCAAGAAAAGATTGGGCCTTAACTAACCGCCATTCAGGTCAGCCCCAACAATCATCGCCTGCAACTGCGATACGCGAACCGCGCCGCCCTCGAGCGGGCGCGGCGAACGGGCGACCTGTCAGAAGCGTTGATCGAGGGCGATGCGTTCCGTTCGTTGACATGGCTTGATGAAGCGCAAGGACGGTGGCATGTGCTCGCGCGAATTCCCGCGCGCAGTGTGCCCGGTGCTACAGTCCTGGCGGCGGGCGCGCGCTGGCAGTTTTCGTTCGGCCGTTATGACCACACGCAGGACGGCATGGGCGCCGTCGTTTCGTCCACGTCGCCGCATGCGGAGCCGGACTTTCATCGGCAACAGGAATGGGGTTTGCTGGAGTTTGAGCCATGAACAACGAGGGTGGCGGCATAGCGACCATTGCAAGGCAGTTTGCAATAGACGGCGAGTTCCGGAGCGCGGCACCGCGCGGCAGCGGGCATATCAACGACACGTGGCTGGTGACATTCGCGCAATCGGCCACCGAAAAGCGCTACATCCTGCAACGGATCAACCGGTCCGTGTTCAAGGACCCCGCCGCTGTCATGGAGAACATCCGGCGCGTGACATCGCATCTGCGCGAGAAGCTCGCCGGGCATCCGGATCGCGAGCGGCGGGTGCTGACGCTGGTGCCCACGCGCGACGGCGGCTGGTGGCATGCGGCGCCGGACGGCAGTTGCTGGCGCGCGTATGTGTTCATTGAAGGCGCGAGCGCGCGGGACCTTCCGGAGTCGCCGGAGCAGGTCTTCGAGGCGGCGAAGGCATTCGGACAATTTCAGGCCCGGCTCGCGGATCTGCCATTGCCGCGGTTGCACGACACCATTCCGGACTTTCACAACACGCCGAAGCGGTTAGCCGCGCTGAAAGAGGCGGTGCGGCTGGACCCGCTCAATCGCGCGGCGGGCGCGGCCCGGGAAATCCGGTTCGTGCTCGCCAGGGAAAACATGGTTGGCCTGCTGGTGGGCGCCGGATTGCCGGAGCGCGTGACGCACAACGATACGAAATTCAACAACGTGCTGCTCGATGACGTCACGGGCGAGGGATTGTGCGTTCTCGACCTGGAGACGGTGATGCCGGGGCTGGCGTTGTATGACTTCGGCGACCTCGTGCGCAGCGCGGCAACAGTGGCTCCCGAAGACTCGCGGGACCTGTCGAACGTGCGGCTCGACATGCCGCGGTTTGAAGCGGCGGCGCGCGGGTATCTGGCAGCGGCGGGAAGTTTCCTGACACGGGAGGAACGACGATGGCTGGCCTTCTCGGGCAAGTTGATCGCGCTCGAGCTCGGCGTGCGTTTTTTGACGGATTACCTGTCAGGCGACGCGTACTTCAAGGTGCACCGGGAGGGACAGAACCTGGATCGTTGTCGCGTCCAGTTCCGGCTGGTGGAGTCAATGGAACAACAGGAGGAAGCCATGCACCGGTGCGTGGAGCGAGTGGGGTAAGGGGGGAGAAGCATCCAATATCCAACACCCAGGGAAAGGAGTGAGGGAGTGGTAACGTTCAACGCTCAACGGGATTTACGATTGACGATTCACGATTGACGCGGGGGTGATCAGGATGCATGCGGCGGGAAAGCGGCGAGCAGCGCCTGCATTCGGGGGGCGCTCAGAGAGAGCCGTTCTTCCGGAGCGCGCCTGTCCTCAGGCGCAGCGCGTGGACGAAGCGCGAGTCTGCGAGTTCCGCACGTGTACCAACGGAACACTTGAATCCCCTTGGCATCCCATGCGACGCCTGCACCCGGGGGTGCCCAGAGAATGCCGTTCTTCCGGAGCGCGCCTGCCCTCAGGCGCAGCGCGTGGACGAAGTGTGAGTCTGCGAGTTCTGCACGTGTACCAACGGAACACTTGAATCCCTTTGGCATTCCATACAGCGCCTGCATCCGGGGGTGCCCAGAGAATGCCGCGCCGGAGCGCGCCTGTCCTCAGGCGCAGCGCGTGGACGAAGCGTGAGTCTGCGAGTTCCGCACGTGCGAACGGAACACTTGAGTCCCTTGGGGGTCTTGTGCGCACTTCGAAGCCTGCATCGTCGCAGCCTGCGCAGCACCCGGGTCCATCTACCGATTTACGATTGACGATTGACGCGGGGGTCGTGTGATTCGGTGGAGGTGTTCTTGCCGTGCTGCGCTGGTGGGGCGAGCGTCCTGCCGCGCCGAAGTGCAGCGAAGGGCGGGAGCCGTCGTCCGACGCAGCGTTGAGTGTTCTCCTTTCTCGAAGGGCAAAGGGTGCAATCCCAATTGGGGTTTATTCTTCTCCAAGGGTTCGCCCGGGATCGTCTCGCCGTCACGAGACAATCCCGGGCGTTGGGACGGAATTCGTTGGACCTCTGTGGTCCGTTCGCGCGCTTGCGGAATTCGGAGTTAGACGCTTCGTCCACGTGCTGCGACTGGTCCCGCACTTGCGGGACACAGTCGCGCTCCGTTGGGGGGCGCGGCATTCATGCCGCTTGAAGGTGCGCAGGCATGCGTATGTTCGAACAAAATCCACGGCGCACCTGCTCGGACGCGAAGCTACCTGAGAGCACTTCCGGTGTGGAAAGCCCTCGCTGCCGTCGTGTTCGGCCCGCCGGCACAACGCCCGTGTCAATCGTCAATCGCCGGGCGCTGGACGAGCTTCGCGTCGCGGGGACGAGGCCGTCCCCGCCCCAGGCTCTGAAGGTGGAGCGGTCATCTCTTCGAGAACGGGCGCGAGGATTTTCCACACGTTCTCAGCCACAATGCGCTGGCCCTCGGCGGTCGGGTGGATGCGATCGGGCTGGTTCAGCTCGGGGCGACCGCCGACGTTCTCCAGCAGGAACGGAATCAGGTGCGCGTTGTTCTTCTCCGCGAGTTCGGGATAGATGCGTTCGAACTCTTTCTGATACTGCTCGCCCATGTTCGGCGGCATTTGCATCCCGGCAAGGATCACTTCCACGTCGGGATACCGGGCGCGGGTGCGGTCGATGATGGACTGCAGGTTCGTGCGGGTGGCTTCGGGCAGGATGCCTCGCAACCCGTCGTTGCCGCCGAGCTCGACGATGAGGACGTCGATGCGCTGCCGCATGAGCCAGTCGAGCCGGCGCAGGCCGCCCGCGGAGGTGTCGCCGGGGACGCCGGCGTTGACGACGCGGAACTTCATTCCGCGCTCGTCAATGAATTTCTGCAGCAAGGCGGGGAAGCTTTCCTCGGGAGCGACGCCGCTGCCGGCGGCGAGGCTGTCGCCGAGCACGACGATAGTGCGGGTTGCGTTGGTGGATTCGGCTCCGCGCGAAAGGGCGGAGGAGAGGCAACCGAGAAACGCCGCGAACAGCGCGGCCCGGAGTATCCGCAATCGTCGCATCGCCCGCACTGTTCAATGATTGGCGAATGGATGCAACCGAAATTGCGTTTGACCCGTCTGGATGGCCGTGGAGAGACTCAACGCTCACCGCGCGCAGCGGAGTCCTGTTGTCGGACCCTCGAGTGGCGCGCGCTGAATTGTTCAAATGGCAGGACCGATTCTTGAAGTGCGCAATCTGACCCGGGTTTATTCCACGGGCTCGGAAAAGCTGACGGTGTTGAAGGACGTCAGTTTCGATCTCGAAGCGGGCGCGACGTGCTCGATTGTGGGGCCGTCGGGCAGCGGAAAGACGACGTTGCTCGGGTTATGCGCGGGGCTGGACCTGCCGACATCGGGCGTGGTGCGGATCATGGGGAAGGAACTGGGCGGCATGAGCGAAGACGAGCGCGCGCGGATCCGCAACGCGGTGGTGGGGTTTGTGTTTCAGAACTTCCAGTTGATGCCGACGCTGACGGCGCTGGAGAACGTGATGGTGCCGCTCGAGTTGCAGGGGGACCGGCGGGCGGCGGCGCGCGGGCGCGAACTGCTGGCCCAGGTCGGGTTGAGCGACCGGATGGGACATTATCCGGCGCAGTTGTCGGGAGGAGAACAACAGCGCGTGGCGATTGCGCGCGCATTTGTGAACCAGCCGAAGATCCTCTTCGCGGACGAACCGACGGGCAACCTGGACGCAGAAACGGCGGAGTCGGTGGTGGAAGCGTTGTTCAACCTGAACGCGTCGTTTGGCACGGCGCTGGTCCTGGTCACGCACAATCTTGAACTGGCGCAGCGCACGCAGCGGATTCTGCGGCTGGCGCGCGGCATCTTGATTGCCGCGGAAGAGGGCAGGGCGGCACGGCAGGGGGCGGCCGGGTCATGAACGCATTGCTGCGCGCGGCGGGTTTGCTGCTCCGGCCCTGGACGTGGATCATGGCGTGGCGCGACAGCCGCCGCAGCCGGCGCCGGCTTCTGCTGTACGGCGCGTCCATCGTGCTGGGTGTGGCGGCGCTCACCGCTATTGCGCTGGCGGGGCGGCAGATGGAGGACACCGTGCGCGAGCAATCCCGGTCGCTCCTGGGCGCGGACCTCGTGGTGAGCACGCGCGACTCGAGACTGACCGAGCAGCAGGAGGCCTTTCTCAATTCGCTCGGTGGCGAGCAGGCGCGCGAGGTCCAGTTCGCGTCGATGGTGTATTTCCTGAAGAACGACGGCACGCGGCTGGTGCAGGTGCGAGCGCTGGAGGGAGACTTTCCGTTCTATGGCGAACTCGAGACCGCGCCGGCGGACGCGGTGGCGAAGTTGCGGTCGGGGGAAGGCGCGCTGGTCGAGGGGCATCTGATGGAGCTGTATGAGGCGCGGGTGGGCGACCTGATCAAGGTGGGCGACATCACGCTGCCGATTGCGGGCGTGCTGACGCGCGTGCCGGGGGAGACGATGAGTTTCGGGACGCTGGCGCCGCGGGTGTATGTGCCGTTGAAGAAGGTGCTCGGGACGAGACTGCTCCAGGAGGGCAGCCTGGCGCGCTACAAGGTGTATTTCAAACTGCCGGCGCGCGTGGACGCCGAGGAATTCGCGGACGCGCGGCGTTCGGAGTTCCGGGCACTGCAGCTCCGGTACGATTCGGCGGAGGAACGGCAACGCGAACTCGGGCAGGCGCTGGATAATATGATGCGGTTCCTGAACCTGATCGGGTTCGTTGCTCTGTTGTTAGGCGGTGTGGGCGTGGCCAGCGGGGTGCACGTGCACATGAAGCAGAAGCTGGGAACGATTGCGATCCTGCGCTGCCTCGGCTGCAGCGTCGGGCAATCGTTCGCGATCTATTTCGCCCAGGCCATGGCGCTGGGGCTGATGGGAGCCGTGGCGGGGGCGGCGCTCGGCGTGGCGGTGCAGTTCGCGCTGCCGTCGGTGCTCGCGGATTTCCTTCCGTTCCCGCTGGAGGCGGCGGTGTCGTGGTCGGGCATTTGGCGCGGGATCTGGATCGGGTTCCTGATCTGCCTGCTGTTTGCCATTCTGCCGCTGCTGCCGATCCGGCGGATTTCGCCGCTGGCGGCGATTCGGACGGCGTTCAGCCGGGAGGCGTCGCCCGCGCGGGACCCTCTCGTGTGGCTGGTGTACGCGGTGATCCTGGGCGGCCTCCTGGTGTTTGGCATTCTGCAGAGCCGCGAATGGCGGCACGGAGTCGGGTATGCGCTTGGCATTGCCGGCGCGTTCTTCCTGCTCGCATTGGTGGCGTGGGTGGTGTCGCGCGTCGCCCGGTGGATCGTTTCCGCCCGATGGCCCTTCGTGCTCCGCCAGGGCCTGTCGAACCTGTATCGCCCGAACAACCGCACCCTTCTGCTGATGGTGTCGCTGGGGATGGGGACCTTCCTGGTGCTGACGCTGTACCTGGTGCAGTTGAACCTGCTGGGAGAACTCCTGCGGCCGAAGGACGAGTTCGAGGGCAACGCGGTGCTGTTCGATATCCAGACCGACCAGCGCGAAGGCGTGCTCGCGGTGCTGCAATCGAACCAGTTGCCCGTGATCGATGACGTGCCGATGATCTCGATGCGATTGCACTCGTTGAAGGGGCGAACGGTCGAGGAGATCCGGAACGACCCGCACAACCGCATTCGCGGCTGGGCGTTGGGGAGAGAATACCGGTCCACCTCGCGCCCGGCGTTGTCGCGGACGGAAAAGCTGGTGGCGGGCGAATGGCATCCGCCGGCTCGAAACCCGGACGATCCGATCCCGATCTCGGCGGAGGTGGGGATTGCCGAGACGCTGCATCTGGGCATCGGGGACGAATTGGTGTTCGACGTGCAGGGCGTGCCGGTGCCGGCGCGCATTGCGAGCTTGCGGGAGGTCGATTGGCGGCGGTTGTCGCCGAATTTCTTCTTTGTGTTCCCGCCGGGATCGCTGGAAGGCGCGCCGGCCATGCACATGGTGGTGACGCGCGTGGAATCGAGCGAGCAGTCAGCGCGATTGCAGCGGGACGTGGTGCGGCTGTTCCCGAACGTGTCGGCGGCGGACCTGACCCTGGTTTTGCAGACGATCGAATCGGTGCTGGACAAGGTGTCGTTTGTGGTGCGGTTCATGGCGCTGTTCACGGTGGGAACCGGACTTCTGGTGCTCGGCGGAACGATTGTGAGCGGGCGCTACCAGCGATTGCAGGAGAGCATCCTGTTGCGGACGCTGGGGGCGACGCGGCGGCAGGTGCTGCAAATCCTGACGGCGGAGTATCTGCTGCTGGGAGTGCTGGCGGCGACGACGGGGATTGTGTTCGCGCTCGGGGCGAACTGGGCGCTGGCAAAGTTCGTGTTTGATGTGAAGCCGGGTTTCTATCCGGCGCCGTTGATGGTGGCGGTCGGCGCGGTGGCGGCGTTGACGCTGGTGTTCGGCCTGTTCGGCAACCGGTCGATTCTGAAACGCCCGCCGCTCGAAGTGCTGCGCGCGGAAGGCTAGAAGGGTGCGACTCACGCAAGGCAGACGAAGATCAACCACGGATGGGCACGGATAAGATGATGCAACGCGGTGGGGCGAGCGTCTTGCCACGCCGTAGCCAAGCGAACGCGGGTCCCCGCGCTCGCCGAGCCGGAGTCCTGGCGAAGGCTGGAGCCGTCGTGCGATGTTGCTGATCGTCCAGGTGCAGATGTCACAGATGAACGGCGTCGCATGAAGGCGGGACCCCATGCCTTTTTCGACGTTCTTGTCGTGTCCAACCGTCAGATGGATTGAATGGCTCCGCTAGCGGTTGGATTCGCGCGCGAGCGATTCCACCGGGGCGCGATCATCGGTCAGGACCGGCGACGACCTGGCGGCGCGGGGCGCCACGTTCGAGAACGCGCGGAGGCGGGTGGAAATCGTTGGCAGCGTCAGCACACCTTTTCTGGCGAGTTCCATCCCCACCTGTTGCACGCGTTCGGCGTCGTAAGGCTCCGCGGAACGGGTGCCGACCAGGACGACGTTCATGCTGGTGCGGGCGGGGAAGAGGTACACCTGCGGAAATACTTCCTTCATGGTGCGATAGATGGCGCCGATGATGTCGGCGCGCCAGCCGTGCAACTGGCCGATGACGTTGTAGGCGAGAACGCCGTTGGTGGACATGTGGTCGCGGGCAAGCTCAAAAAACTCTTTGGTGGCGAGGTGCGGCGGGATCGAGGAACCGTACCGCGTCTTCGTGTAGGCGTCGAGCAGGATGATGTCGTAGGTGTTGGTGGCGCGCCGGAGGAACACGCGGCCGTCCTGCAGGTGAATGCGGTGCCGGGCCGACTCGGTCACACCGAAGTAGGTCCTGGCGACTTCGACCACGACGGGATCGAGTTCGACGGTATCAATGACGGTATTGGTGTGATAGTGGAGGAAGGAGCGCTGGGTGCTGCCGCCGCCGAGGCCGATCATGAGAACATTGCAGGCCTCCGGGTTCCAGACGAACGGCATGTGGAAGTATTCGGTGTATTCGAAGTGTCCCTCGAGCGGGTTGGTGAGTGACATTTGCGTCTCGCGCGTGCCGTCAAAGCTGAGAATGCGCAGCGTGCCGGTTTCGATGACTTGCACGTGATGGTAGGGGGAGTAGCGGTCGAACACGACGACGGCCGGGAGCGCGGGGGCGGCGCCCAGCAACAACAGGACGCAAGCGGCGATGGCGCGGGGGATTCGGGTGCGGCGGTGCGAGGCGCCAACGCCGGCGATACGGCGGACGGGTCTGTTTTCCATGGGTGCGACGCGGTTGAACATTCAGTGTTGTTTGGTTGTTGTCGGTTTCATCCAGCGATCCATGACGACACTAACGCCGGCGAGTGCGAGAATCAAAACTCCGGTGCCGCGAAAAATGGCCGGCACAGAGAAGTAGTCGATGAGGATGTAGCCCGAGACGAAGACGCCGGCGATGCTGCCGATGGTGCTGGCGGCGTAAACGAGGCCGCTGATGCGTCCCACGTGCTCGATCCGGTGGGCGGCGAGCCGGATGGTGTAGGGCGACAGGACGGCAAGGACGAAACACGGCAGGAGAAACACCAGCGTGCTGCCAATGGCGGGATCGAGCTTCTGCCAGACCGCCGGGATGGGCTGGTCCAGGGGATGCCGCATGACGATCCGGTCGAGAAGCGATGGAGTGAACGCGGGGATGAAGAACGTGAACACTCCTGCGACGGCGAGCGGGAGGGCAAGGAACCGGGCGGTTTTGAAGCGGTCCGCGAGCGCGCCGCCGATGGCGTAGCCGAGGGCGAGCGCGATGAGGATGACGCCGATCTGGCTGATCCAGATGTAGAAATCGCCGCCGAAATGCCGGGCAAGGTAGCGGGCGCCGATGATTTCAAGAACCATGACAGCGAAACCGCCGAGGAAGACGAACGCGCCTGCCGTGGTCTTGAGCATAGAGCCAGAGACTGTTCACGGAGAGTGGGGGAGGTCAATGCAATAGTGCGCCGGTCGTGCGCCGTCGATCTCTGTAGGGCACGACGTGAGGAGTGCTTGACGGTGCAGAGACGCAGGTGCGCCTTCCGCGCCACGACGACTCGCTACCTCGTCGCCTACAAACCTGGCTATTCTCCAATGACCTTCACCAGGACGCGTTTTCGGCGGCGGCCGTCGAACTCGCCGTAGAAGATCTGTTCCCAGGGACCGAAATCGAGTTTGCCGTTGGTGATGGCGACGACGACTTCGCGGCCCATGATCTGCCGTTTCATGTGCGCGTCGGCGTTGTCCTCGCCGGTGCGGTTGTGGTGGTACTGCGACGTCGGCGCGTGCGGCGCGAGTTTCTCGAGCCAGACTTCGTAGTCGTGGAGCAGTCCTTCCTCGGCGTCATTGATGAACACCGACGCCGTAATGTGCATGGCGTTGACGAGGCAGAGACCTTCCTTGACGCCGCTCTTGCGGACGAGGTCTTCGACAGTGCGGGTGATATTGACGAAGCCGCGTCGATTCGGGACTTCGAACGAGAGGTATTCAGTCAGCGATTTCACGCTTCTCATTTACGATTTACGAGTGGCGATTGACGAGAGCGAAAAGGGGATGAAAAGCTGAAACGCTGAAATTGTCTTGTAGGCGACGACGTAAGGAGTCGGTTGTGGGTGACCAGGGTAATCGGGCGACGGCTCCCGCCTTCGCTACGCTACGGCGCGGCAAGCCCGTGTTCGCCATGGCTACGGCTCGGCAAGCGCGGGGGGTCTGTGATTCGAGTGATCAGCGACGTCGCGCGACGGCTCGCGAGGACGCTCGCCCCACCAACGGCAAATGCTTGCAGCCGCCCTCGGGTGGTTGGCGCGGCGGCAGCGTGTCGATCGTCAATCGTCAATCGTAAATCCCCAGGGGTCTGCATCGTTTTGCTCAGGCTGGCGAACAGAGAACAGCGGAAGTGGCGTTTCGACAGCGGTTCTCTTCCCGGTGCGCGGTCATCAGCGGCCGTTCTCCCTCTCAAATCGCGCTCTGCCGCAGGATTTTCTTCGGGGGATGACGGCGGCGCAACCGCGCGTCGTCGGCGGGCTGTTCCGGGTTCATGAATGTCATTCATCGAAATCTTGAAAAGATTGCGGCCGCTCGAGCGCGCGCGTGGCACGGCGGCAGTTAAGGAGGCGGCGTCCGCATCGGCAGGTCGAAACGACCGAGAACCAAACCCGAGAACGAAGGCCGGCGGACAACAGGACCGGAAAGAACCCGAAACCGGCAATTGAAAAACCATGATCACAACGAAACCTGACTGTACTCACCGCAAGCGAATTACTCGCATGAACTTCCTGAGCGCGGCGCCCGTCATGCTGGGCCTGAGCTGTCTGCCCGTTCAAACGGCCCTCGCCGACTCCGATGCCGAAGCACCGTTTGTCTCCGGCACGCTCAGCTTCGTCGCCGACACGCATTTCATCTCGTATGGACAGGACGTCTGGGGAGCGGGCAACGAGTGGAACGACGTGCTGTTTCATCCGTCGCTCGAACTGACGTTCGACCTGGGGCGCGGGTTCAAGGGGATCCTTGGGACCTGGTGGGACGTGAACGACAACGCGGCGACGAGCATCGGGCGCAAGGACGTGCAGGAGATCGACGTGTGGGTGGGGCTCGGTTACGAAGTGCAAAACTTCACGTTCACGCTGCTCTACCAGGAGTGGATGTACGGCGGGCAGAACGAGCGCATCGTGGATTTCAAGGTGGGGTACGCGCACTGGCTGAACCCGAGTCTGACGCTGCATGCGCGCGTGGACGACGAGCTGCCGTTCGACACGGGCCTGGTGACGGTGCTGGGCGTGGCGCCGAGCAAGGAGTTCGGGATCGTCACGGTGTCGGTCCCGGTGAATGTCTCGTTCGACACGGACAACTATCACGGCGGGGACGCGGGCTTCGGGTTCGTGTCGATCGGCGTGAGCGCCGGGGTGCCGCTGACGTTTGTGAAGGGGAACTGGTCGCTGAACGCGGGTATCACGTACTACCACACGAACGACAAGGTGATTCCGGTGAACCCGGATGAGGATTTTGTCACGGGGAGCCTTGGGGTTTCCCTCGCGTTCTGAAGCGAACGCAGAACAGCAATCAACCGATCAGGAGAACTGCAAACTTATGAAATGGACATCGAAATTCTGTGCAATGGCGGCGGGCCTGGCGGGCCTGGCGGCGCCGCTTTCCGCGACGGCGGCCGACACGGTGAAGGTGGGCGTGCTGCATTCGTTGAGCGGCACGATGGCGATCAGCGAGACGTCGTTGAAGGACGTGCTGCTGTTCACGTTTGACGAAATCAACAAGGCCGGCGGCATCAGCGTGGGCGGCCGCAACTATCTCATCGAGCCGGTGGTCGTGGACCCGGCGTCGAACTGGCCGCTGTTCGCCGAAAAAGCGGAGCAACTGCTGGTCAAGGACAAGGTGGCCGTTGTGTTCGGCTGCTGGACGTCGGTGAGCCGCAAGTCCGTGCTGCCCGTGTTCGAGCGGCACAACGGGCTGCTGTTCTACCCGGTGCAGTACGAGGGCGAGGAACTGTCGCGGAACGTGTTCTACACGGCCGAGGCCGTCAATCAACAGGCCATCCCCGCGGTGGATTACATGCTCGCCGAAGGGAAGAAGAAGTTCTACCTGCTCGGTTCGGACTACGTGTATCCGCGCACGACGAACAAGATCCTCAAGCAGTACTTGAAGATGAAGGGGATTCCCGAGTCGGACATCATCGAGATCTACACGCCATTCGGCCACAGCGACTACCAGACGATTGTGGCGGCGATCAAGAAGTTCGCGGCGGGCGGCAACGCGTGCGTGATCAGCACATTGAACGGCGACACCAACGTGCCGTTCTTCCGCGAGTTCGCCAACGCGGGTCTGACGTCCGAGAACTGCCCGGTGGTGTCGTTCTCGATCTCCGAGGACGAGTTCCGCGGATTGCCGGCAAAACAGCTCGCGGGCCATCTCGGCTGCTGGACCTATTTCATGTCCCTCAAGACGCCGGAGAACACGAAGTTCGTGTCGGACTTCCTGGAGTGGGTGAAGGCGCCGAAGGTGACGGGCGTGGACTTTGCGGTGACGGGCGTGGATCCCAAGGGCCGGGTGACGTGCAGCCCGATGAACCTGTCGCGCATCGGGGTGTATCTGTGGAAACAGGCCGTGGAACAGGCGGGCAGCTTCGAAGTGGACAAGGTGCGCGAGGCGCTGATCGGGCAGAAGTTCAAGGGACCCGCGGGTGAAGTGACGATGCAGGAGAACCATCACCTGGTGAACAACGTGTATATCGGCGAGACCATGCCTAACGGTCAGTTCAAGGTGATTCAGTCGTTCGCCAACGTCGCCGGGGAACCGTTCAGCGAGAAGTTTCTCAAATAACCTCCAGGGTTGTTGAGTCCAGGGAGGCGGGCCCGCCACCGGGTCCGCCTCCCCTTCAAACGAGGACATGCGATACACCAACCCACACGTTCTGATGCGTCTGCGTGCTGTTTTTCTTGCCGGCCTGCTTGCGGCGACGGTGCCCGCCACCGGGGCGTCCGGCGGCGAGACGCCCGCCCGGCTGCTCCTCGAGAAAGCCGCCGTCGCGGAGGACGTCACCGTCCAGATCGAGTGCGTGAAGCAACTCGCGGACGCGGCCGACGACGAACTGATCGCTCGCGCGCTGGCCGGATGGCGCCTTGCCGAGTTCTTCATTCACACGGAGCCGGACGGCGCGCGGGTGCCGTTCGTTCTGGATTCGCAGACGGACGGCGAGGGGAAGGCGCGGGGCGTCCGGGTGCGGGACGGCGAGTTTATCCAGGACGCGGCCGGCGCGCCGATCTGGTTTGTGCCGGCGGAGCAGACGCCTGTGGACACGACGTCGTCGCTGCGGCGGGCGATCAAGACGACGCTGGATCTGTTTGCGATGGCGAACCCGGACCCGGCGATGCGGCGGGATGCGATCACGCGGCTGGGTCAGGAGCAGAACCCCGAATACGTGCCGCATTTCGAGAAGCGGCTCGAGACGGAGGCGCACCGTGATGTGAAGAAGGCCCTGGCCGAAGCAATCGCGCTGACGCAATTGGCGGATGCGGACCCGGCGGTTCGGAATGGCGCGATCCGGACATTGGCCGAAATGCGGTCGGTGAACGCGCTTTCCTTCCTGAAGGATTTTGAACTGAAGGTGCAGGCGGACCCGGCGCGGTATGGAGACGAGACGGCGAAGCTCTTGCGGACCGCGATTGCGCAGATCGAAAACTACATCTGGTGGGGAACCCAGGTGGGAACGGCATTTCGCGGACTGAGCCTTGCCGCGGTGTTGCTGGTGGCGGCGCTGGGGCTGGCGATCACGTTCGGCCTGATGGGCGTCATCAATATGGCGCACGGCGAGATGATGGCGGTGGGGGCGTACACGGCCTACGTGGTGCAGGAGTTGTTTGGCGGCGGCCTGATGTTTTCGCTGTTCGGCAGGCAGGTTTCGTTCGGCGGCTTTGGCTGGTCGGGCGGCGCGCTGGACAGCTACTTCCTCGCGGCGCTGGCGGCTTCGTTTGTCACGGCAGGCGCGGTCGGGCTGGCGTTGGAACGTGGCGTGATCCGGTTTCTCTACAAGCGCCCGCTGGAATCGTTGCTGGCGACGTGGGGTGTGAGCCTGGTGATGCAGCAGTTGTTCCGGCACACCTTCGGGGCGGCGAACGTGCAGGTCAATTCGCCGGCGTGGCTTCGCGGCAGTTATGTGATCAACGATGTGTCGTTCGCCTACAACCGGCTTTTTGTCATCGGCTTCGCCGTGTTCATCGTGGTGGGCACGTGGCTGTTGCTGACGCGGACATCAGTAGGATTGCAGATTCGGGCGGTGATGCAGAACCGCGCGATGGCGTCCTGCATGGGGGTTCGCACCGATCGGGTGAACATGCTGACGTTCGCGTTCGGGTCCGGCCTCGCGGGGATGGCGGGCGCGTGTCTGTCGCAGATCACAAACGTCGGTCCGGGGCTCGGCCAGAGCTACATCGTGGATTGTTTCATGATCGTGGTGCTGGGCGGGGTTGGAAACCTGGTCGGCACCGTGTTTGCGTCGTTCGGAGTGGGCGTGACCGACCAGGTGCTGCAGCCGTGGCTGGGAGCGGTGATGGGGAAGATCACGGTGCTGGCGGCGATCATTCTGTTTCTGCAGTGGCGTCCGGCGGGGTTGTTTGTGACGCGAAGCCGGAGCCTGGACGGATGAAAGGGGTGTTGTCCATGAAGGGGAAGAACGATCCGGCGGCCCGCTCGTTTTCCGGGCGGGAACTGTGGGTGCTGGGCCTGGCGGCGTTGATCGGGCTGGTGGTGGTGCCGTGTTTGAATGCGTTCGTGCCGCCGGGGCATCCGCTGCACGTGGAAACGTTCACGCTGAGCGTTTACGGGAAGTACCTCACGTATGCGGTATTGGCGTTAGGCGTGAATCTGCTCTGGGGATACACCGGGTTGCTGAGCCTTGGCCAGTGCCTGTTCTTCGCGCTCGGCGGCTACGCGCTGGGCATGCACCTGATGCTCCTGATCGGCAGGCTCGGGCAGTACCGGATGGATCTCCCGGATTTCATGGTGTTCCTGGAGTTCCCGGCGAAATACCCGGAGACGGACGGGCTGCCGCTGCATTGGATTCCGTTCCGGCACGCGTGGTTTGCGATCCTGGCAGTGGTCCTGGTGCCGGCGGCAGTGGCGTTCATCTTCGGCCTGCTCGCGTTCCGGTCGCGCATCAAGGGCGTTTATTTTTCGATCCTCAGCCAGGCGCTGACCTACGCGGCGTGCCTGATGTTTTTCCGGAACGATTTCTCGTTCGGCGGGAACAACGGGCTCACGGATTTCAAGTTCATCCTGGGCACACCGGCGCTGGAGGCGGGGGAGATCCGGGATCCCGGCCCGTTGCTGGCGCGGCTGAGCGGAGCAACGAACGGCATTGCCGGGCACGTCTGGGAGCAGATCCCGGAGGAGCGCCGGGCGGAGATGATGGACGCGTCGCGGAGCGATGCCGAGCGGAGCGCGGTGCTGCGCGACGAATTGAACCGGCTGATGGCCGCGGAGACATTGTACGAGGAAGGACGGTTTGCGGGCGTGGCGCTGCCGGCGGCGGTGCGGACGCTGGCGGCCGAGAATCCGAGGGACGCGCAATTGCTGCGGTTGAACCGCCTGCTGTTGGAGGCCGCGTTTCCGGGCGAGTTTCCGACGAAGGCATTCAAGGGGTACATCGTGAACACGCCGGAGACGAAGCGGGCGTTGTATGTGTGCTCGGCGCTGTTGCTGCTTGGGACGTACCTGTTCTGCCGCTGGCTGACGGGCACGCGATTCGGGCTGATCCAGCGGGCCATTCGGGACTCGGAGAATCGCGTGCTGTTCTCGGGGTATGCGACGGCGCACTTCAAGTTGCTCGTGTTCGTGGCGGCGGCGGTGATCTCGGGCCTGGGCGGCGCATTGTTCGTGCCGCAGGCGGGCATCATCAATCCGAGCGAAATGGCGCCGGAGAAATCGCTGGAAGCCGTGGTCTGGGTGGCGGTGGGCGGACGCGGCAGCCTTGCGGGGCCGGTGATCGGAGCGATCGGCATCAACGCGCTCAAGAGCTACGCGACCCACGCGCTTGCCGAGCAGTGGCCGTACATTCTCGGGGCGCTGTTCATCTTCGTCACACTGTTCATGCCGAACGGCATCGTCGGGCTGCCGAAGCAGCTTGGCGCCTTGAAGAAACGATGGGCTGCGCGAAAGAGCGTTGCGCCGGAAGCCGCGCTCGCCGCCGTGGAGCCCCCTCGCGAACCTGCCAGCAAATGAACCCGTCCCGCCGCCGTGAGTTCATTCTGACCCTCGAAGGCGTCAACAAGTCCTTCGACGGGTTCAAAGCGATTTCGCAACTGAACTTCTACATGGATGAAGGCGAACTGCGCGTCGTGATCGGCCCGAACGGAGCGGGCAAGAGCACGATGCTGGACCTGATCACGGGACGCACGCGGCCGGACAGCGGCAAGATCGAATTCGGACGGGACACCGACCTGCCCGCGTTGAACGAGTACCAGATCAATCGGCTGGGGATTGCGCGCAAGTTTCAGACGCCGTCGATTTATGCCGACCACACGGCTTTTGAGAACATCTGGCTTTCGCTCGAAGGCACGCGGGGCGTGTGGGCGTCGCTGTTCTCGCGGCTGACCCGGGCGCAGCGCGACCGGATCCACGAGGTGCTGCACACGGTGGGGTTGTCGGACAAGGCATGGGTGAAGGCGGGGCAGTTGAGCCACGGGCAGAAGCAATGGCTGGAGATCGGGATGTTGCTGGCGCAGAACCCGCGGGTGCTGCTCGTGGACGAGCCCGCGGCGGGCATGACGGACGAGGAGACGCACAAGACGGGCGAGTTGCTGCTGGGACTGGAAGGGCGGCACAGCATCCTCGTGATCGAGCACGACATGACGTTTGTGCGCCAGCTCGCGCGGAAGGTGACGGTGCTGCACCAGGGGACGGTGCTGTGCGAAGGCAGCGTCGATGCCGTGCAGAACGACGAGCGTGTGATCGAGGTGTATCTCGGAAGGAAGAAGAGGGCCGCATGCTGACGCTTTCGAACATCGCGGTGCGGTACGACGGGTCGCAAATTCTGCGCGACGTGAGCCTGGACGTGGCTCCCGGGCAGGTCGTGTGCCTGATGGGGCGCAACGGCGTGGGCAAGAGCACCACGCTGAAATCGATCGTGGGTCTGGTGAGACTGGACGGCGGCTCGGTTCGGTTGAACGGCGCGGAACTGGGCGGCTTGAAGCCGGACGAACGGGCGCGCCGCGGGATTGGTTACGTGCCGCAGGGCCGGGACATTTTTCCGCACCTCACCGTGTGGGAGAACCTGACGCTGGGAGCGGTGGCCCGGGGGAGGAAATGGAACGGCGACGTGGAACGCGTGCTGGAGCTGTTCCCGGTGCTGAAGGAGATGTTCCACCGGAAGGGCGGCGTGTTGAGCGGCGGCCAGCAACAGCAACTGGCGATCGGGCGCGCGCTGCTCACCCGGCCCAAAGTGCTGTTGCTGGACGAGCCCACCGAGGGCATTCAGCCTAACATCATTGATCAGATCGGCGAGACCATCAAGCGCCTGCGGCGGGAAGGACTGGGCGGGGACGGCCGCGATTACGCCGGGGAGATCGGGCGCGCGATCAAGGAGCTTCGCCGCGAGGGAGAGATCGCAATCCTGCTGGTCGAGCAGTATCTCGATTTCTGCCTCGACGTGGGGGACTGCTTTTACCTGATGGACCGGGGGCGGATCGTCGCGCAGGGCGCAATCGGCGATCTGAACGAAGACCTGGTCCGGCAACATCTCACCGTGTGATGGAGGCGGCGATCGTTTCTTCAGCGACACCGAGTGGTCTGTTGGCGGGGCAGGCCGTGTTGGGAGTGGAAGTGATCTACCGGGAAAGCACGGTCGTTTCGGCCGGATCGCGGAACCCGATGAAACTGCTGACGCCATGTTCGCGGGGCCGGAGCGTCTGGGCGTACACGAGCAGTTTCGGGGGCGGGTTGCTGGCGGGCGATGTGACGCGTCTGGACGTGCGCCTGGGACCTTCGGCCTGTTGTTTCGTGGGCACGCAGGCGTGCACGAAAGTGTATCGCAACCCGGACAACCGGCCGTGCGCGCACGTGACGCGGGCGCAGGTGGCATCGGAGGCCATGCTCGTGTTCGTTCCCGACGCGGTCCAGCCATTTGCGGGATCCACCTACACGCAGCGGCAGGAATTTCATCTGGAACCCCGCGCTTCACTGGCGTTGCTGGATTGGCATACCTCGGGTCGAATGGCGCGCGGCGAACGCTGGGCGTTCAACCGATACAGCAGCCGGAACGATGTGTTTCTCGGAGGAAAACGGGTTTTCGTCGATTCAATGCGTCTGGACGCTTCGGACGGCGCGCATTGGGCCGGGCACCGGGTCGGCCGGTTTCATTGCTTTGCCATGCTCCTGTTGTCAGGCGAGCGCGTGCGGGAGATCGCTTCCCGATTGCTCAAGACGGTTTCCGCGCGTCCGATCAAGGCCCGCGGCGCCGTCCTGTGCGGCGCCAGTCCGGTCGGCGACGGCGCTGTGCTGCGGGTTGCCGGCGAGGACATGGAAAGCGTCACGCGCGAACTGCGACCGCTGATGGCGTCGCTGGGCGAGTTGCTCGGCGACGATCCGTGGTCGAGACGCTGGTGAAGAACGGGAACATTTCAATGAACGAATTGCCACCATGCATTTGTCGCCTCGAGAGATAGAGAAACTGCTCCTTCACAACGCCGGTTTTGTGGCGCAGAAGCGGCTGGCGCGCGGGTTGCCTTTGAACCATCCGGAGGCGGTGGCGTTGATTGCTACGCAGTTGCTGGAGTTCATCCGCGAGGGCCGGCCGGTTGCCGAGTTGATGGATCTTGGCCGGAGATTGCTCGGGCGGAATCAGGTGATGCCGGGTGTTCCGGAGATGATTCCGGAGGTGCAGGTCGAAGGGACGTTTCCGGACGGGACGAAACTCGTGACGGTGCATCATCCGATTGCACGCGAAGACGGGGACCTGGAGCTGGCGTTGTACGGCACGTTCCTGCCGGTGCCGGATCGGAGCGGCGCGCGCCCGGGGCCGGTGGTGGCAAAGGTGGCTGGCGGTGAAGGCGTGGCGCCGTTCCCCGGCGCCTGCGCGCCTGCGGGCGGCGAGATCGAACTCAATGCCGGCCGCACTACGGTGGAACTGTCCGTGACGAACCTGGGCGATCGCCCGGTGCAGGTCGGCAGCCATTATCACTTCGTCGAAACCAACGCGGCGTTGCGGTTCGATCGCGAGCGGGCTTACGGCATGCGCCTGGACATTCCGGCCGGAACCGCCGTCCGGTTCGAGCCCGGCGAGACAAAGACGGTCCGGCTGGTCTCGATCGCCGGAAACCGGATCATCCGCGGCGGCAACAACCTGGCCAACGGCAAAGTGTCCGCCGCCGGGAAAAACGCGACGATGAAACGGGTCCGGACCCGAGACTTTGCCACAACCGACTGAAAGGTATCGCATGTCCTGCAAGATCAAGCGGAGTCATTACGCCGAGATGTTTGGCCCGACCACCGGCGACAAGATGCGGTTGGGCGACACCGCGCTTATCCTGGAGGTGGAACGAGATCACACGGTTTACGGGGACGAATGCAAGTTCGGCGGTGGGAAAGTGATTCGAGAAGGCATGGGCCAGGCGGCGGGGGTCGGCGACCGGGACGCGCTGGATTGCGTGATCACGAATGCACTGGTGGTGGATTACACGGGGATTTACAAGGCGGACGTCGGCATCAAGAACGGGTTCATCTGCGGCATCGGAAAGGCGGGGAACCCCGACGTGATGGCCGGCGTGGATCCGAACATGGTCATCGGCATCACCACGGAGGTGATCGCGGGCGAAGGACTGATTCTGACGGCGGGCGGAATTGACGCGCACATCCATTTTATCTGTCCGCAACAGGCGTTCGAGGCAATCGCTTCGGGAATCACGACCATGATCGGCGGGGGCACGGGCCCGGCGACGGGGACCGCTGCCACGACGTGCACGCCGGGTTCGTTCAACATCCGGATGATGTTGCAGGCGGTGGATGGCTTGCCGTTGAACTTCGGCTTCACCGGCAAGGGGAACACGTCGATGCCCGCGGGGCTTGCGGAGCAGGTCGAGGCAGGAGCGATCGGGTTCAAGCTGCATGAAGACTGGGGGACGACACCGGCGGCGATTGATTGCTGCCTCGGGGTGGCGGACGAGTTCGACGTGCAGGTGACCATTCACACGGACACGCTGAACGAATCGGCGTTTGTGGAGGACACGATAGCGGCGTTCAAGGGACGCACGATTCACACGTATCACAGCGAAGGCGCGGGCGGCGGTCACGCGCCGGACATCATCCGCATCTGCGGCGAGCCGAACGTGCTGCCCAGTTCCACGAATCCCACCCGGCCTTACACCGTCAACACCATCGACGAACATCTCGACATGCTGATGGTGTGTCATCATCTCGATCCGGGTCTGCCCGAAGACGTCGCCTTCGCGGAGAGCCGGATCCGCGGAGAAACCATCGCTGCGGAGGACATTCTGCACGACATGGGCGCGATCAGCATGATGAGCTCGGATTCGCAGGCGATGGGCAGAGTGGGCGAAGTCATCACGCGTACGTGGCAGACGGCGGACAAGATGAAGCGGCAGCGCGGGCCGTTGCCGGAAGACAGCGGCAACGACAACGTCCGGATCAAACGTTATATCGCGAAATACACCATCAACCCGGCCATCGCGCATGGGATATCGCATCTCATCGGGTCGGTTGAACCCGGCAAGTTCGCTGATCTGGTCCTGTGGAAGCCGGCGTTCTTCGGCGTCAAGCCGGAGATGGTGATCAAGGGCGGGGTGATTGCGTGGTCGCAGATGGGCGATCCGAGCGCGAGCATTCCCACGCCGCAGCCGGTGTTGATGCGGCCCATGTTCGGCGGATTCGGGCTGGCAACAGGCGCCTGTTCGATCGCCTTCGTCAGCCGGCTCAGCAAGTCGAAAGGCGTTGTTGCGGGCTACGGGTTGTCCAAACGGATCGAGGCCGTCAAAGACTGCCGGAACATCGGCAAGAAGGATTTGAAATGGAACGACGCAACGCCGCGCATCACGGTGGACCCGGAAACGTACGAGGTGCGCGCCAACGGCGAATTGCTGGTGTGTGAACCCGCGCCGGTTCTGCCCCTGGCGCAACGATACTTTCTCTTTTGAACGCGCCGCCACCTGACGCAACACATGCTGAGAATGGCGTGCCTGTTCTCGAAGCGCAGTTCCTTCTCTGGCAGTTGGCGGACTCCGCGTTCCCGACAGGCGGGTTCGCCCATTCCCTGGGACTCGAATCGGCGTGGCAGCATGGCGAGGTTCGAAACTGCGACGAACTGAAGTCCTTTGTTGAAGCGACGCTCTGGCAGGCGGGGCGCGCCGCGCTGCCCTTTGTGACGGCGGCACACTCGGATCCGTTGCGCGTCGCGGCGCTCGACGATCTCTGCGAGGCGTTCACGACCAACCACGTGGCGAACCGCGCCAGCCGCACCCAGGGACGCGCGCTGCTGACCGCCGCTCGGAGAGTCTTCCCGGATCGCGTCAGTCCCGAGCCGGTTCTGGAGCACACGCATGTCGCCCCCGTTTTTGGAATGGTCACGCGCTGCCTGGAAGTGTCGCTCGAGACGACAACGCAACTGTTCCTGTTCGGTCAGTTGCGGGGTGTGCTCGCGGCTGCGGTGCGCCTGAACATCGTTGGTCCGATGGAAGCACAGCGCGTCCAGAACAGCCTGGCCGCGACGGCCGCCGCAGTGGTCGAGCAGTGCCGCTCGCTGACGATTGAGGACATCGCCCAGAGCGCGCCGTTGCTGGAGATCTGGCAGAGCGCGCACGACCGCCTCTACTCGCGGCTGTTCCAGAGCTGAACCCGCCGCCCGCCGTTTGAATCCGCGTTCCGAAGCGCATTCCTGAGGTATGCAACCTTTTGTTGCATATGCAACAAAAGTTCGTTCTGCCTCTGCACGTGAGACTTACGCAAAATCCGGCTCTCCGGCGACCTCTCCAATCCATTGCTTATCAATCACTTAGCACGCAAGTGCAACCTTTTGTTGCATATGCAACAAAAGTTCGTTCTACCTCTGCACGTGAGACTTACGCAAAATCCGGCTCTCCGGCGACCTCCCCAAGCCATTGCTTATCAATTACTTAGCACGCAAGTGCAACCTTTTGTTGCATATGCAACAGAAAGTTCGTCATCCCTCAGGGCTGACGCAACTGGCACGTCATCAAGGGATTGCAACCTTTTGTTGCATATACAACAAAAAGTTGGTCGGTGGGGTGGTGAGTGCATGGGATGCGGTTTTCGGAGTGGGCGGATGTGCTTCTCTGGGTGAGCAATGCCGGCAGTCAATCCCGGTGGTGGTCTTTGTGGGAGGCGTGGCAGCGGGAGGAAGGCCGTAGTGGCGGGGTGCGGCGGCTGTGCGATACTGCGGATACTCAACAACCAACCAAAGGAGAAACGATGAAAGCCGGGATGATATCGATCGTGGCCGTTGCCGCAGCGTTGTCAGCATGGTCGGCTGCCGCAGGGGAATCACTGCAAAGTTCCACTCGCGGCCGCAGTGGATTCGCACTTGTCGTGTTGGGCGGAAAGCAGTCGGCCATGTCGTCGTCCTCACGCGACACCCGGAGTCGCGCTGCGGATGAGCGGGTGCCGCTGCGATGGCACAACCCGAGCCGTCCGCTGATCCACGCGCCTCCGGTTGTGGCCAGGTAGTCGGTCCTGTTTCGACGCCGGGCATCGATTCAGAGCGAGCACCGTCGCTGATGCGTTTTGCGCACGCTGTTGAAAGTCGTTCAGCCGTGCCCGGCGAAAGAGTGAAAGAACGTGGCGGTTTTCGGCGAAAGCAGTTGGTTCCGGCTTCGGGCACGGCCGCTGCTCCGGGAGGGTCGTGTGTTCTCCCAACCCAACTGCAAAGCATGGGCGTGATGATCTGAACGGGCATGGTCACAGCCATGATGTGTTGGATCATCCGGGGCATTATCACGAGCGCGCGTTGCCGCTGGATCGCGATCTGAGCCGCCGCGCGTTCACTGTCGGCGTGGGTGGTCCGGTGGGCAGCGGCAAGACGGCGCTGGTGCTGCAGCTTTGCCGGAAGCTCCGCGGGCGGTTGAGCCTTGGGGTGGTGACCAACGACATCTTCACAAAGGAAGACGCCGAGTTCCTGACGCGGCACCGCGCGCTCGAACCGGATCGCATTCGAGCGGTGGAGACGGGCGGATGTCCGCACGCCGCGATTCGCGAGGATATCTCGGCCAATCTCATGGCATTGGAAGACCTGCATCGGCTGCATCGGACGGACCTTTTGCTGATCGAATCCGGCGGCGACAATCTGGCCGCGTGTTTCAGTCGTGAGCTGGCGGATTTCACCATCCAGGTGATCGACGTGGCGGGCGGGGACAAGATTCCGCGGAAAGGCGGTCCGGGCATCACGCAGAGCGATCTGCTGGTCATCAACAAGACCGACCTTGCGGAGGCTGTCGGCGCGGACCTTGCCGTCATGGCGCGGGACGCGAGGAAGATGCGAGGCGAAGGGCCGTTTGTGTTCGCGCAGATGAAATACGGCGCCGGCGTGGATGAGATCGTTGGCCATGTCCTTCATGCCTGGCAACACGCCGTTGGAATGGCGCACGAACATCCGGGAGAACATCCAACATCCAACATCGAACATCCCACAACCAAGGGAACGGCGGGCCACTGAACACGCAACATTCAAGCCCAACCATTCTGCCTTCGAATCCCTCCCCTCCATTCGCAGAATGGAGGGGGGGACCGAGGGGGGCCCAAAAGAATCCGAAATTCGAAATCCTCCGGGACAATTCCGCGCGCATATGCGACAAGAATTGTCCCGGAAGGGTGACGGCGGATATCTGCAGGTGACAGGCCGTCGAGCCGATCTGCGGAAGTGACAAATCTGAATCAGGACTTGCCCATGTTCAGGTGAGTTGCGGATCGCGGTTCTTCAACTTTGTCGAAAGCTTTGTCGGTCGTTGACGTCGTCACTTCTTCTCCCTCTCGAGACCCACGAAGTCTGGGACGAAGTTTCCGACGAGGGGGATGCAAGGAGATCGGCTTCATACGTCGCGCGAGATGCGTGAGGCTGCTTCCGCTGCGACTTGCGGTCTGCAACGGCTCTTTGCGCAAAAGTTGCGCGGTGAGCAGGGGTTGCGCGTTTGTATCTCTGTAAACCATTGTAAAATCGGCCTTTCCGCAGATGGTACGGGTTTTGCAACGGGGGCGGGTGATTGCGGGCGTCTCATACGAACCGCCCGTGTGTAACGCAGAACCGAATAAACAATACCAGCAACAAAGACCAGAGAGGCAACGATGAAACTGAAGCATTCGTTATTGGTAGCTAGTCTTGCGGCGGCAGTGTGCCTGTCGGCTGACAACGTTCTTGGACAGGACGGCGGCGGACGTCGGCAAGGTGGCGGTGGGGGTTTTGGCGGCGCCGGCGGCGGTGGCTTTGGCGGCGGCCGCGGCGGCAATTTCGATCCGACCGAGTTCCAGCGCATGCGCATGGAACGGCTGCGCGAAGCCATGGAAGTCACGGACGACGCCGAGTGGAGGGTGATTGAGGAGAGGATTGCGAAAGTGAACGACGCCAACACCGCGGTGATGGCTGCGAACATGCCCGGGTTCGGGCGGGGTCGCGGCGGACGTGGCGGTGGGCGGGGCGCCGGTGGCGCCGGTGGCGGCGCTTTTGGCCAGCCGATGCCGGAGCTTGAAGCGCTGCGCAATGCCATCGAGACCAACGCGCCGGAAGCGCAGGTGAAAGCGGCGTTGCAGCGTTATCGCGACGCCCGGAAGGCGCGTGAGGACGCGCTCGCGAAAGCGCAGGCCGAACTGCAGAAGGTTCTGACGCCGAAACAGGAGGCGATTGCAGTGACGGAAGGTCTTTTGAAGTGATAAGAACCTGGCCGGGGCGGCGGCGGTGGTCGCCGCCGTTCCGGCTGAATCAAACGAAGGAACAAGACAGAAACGGAAGAAGCAGGAAAGGGATAGAAGCAGAATGAGCCCGGTTGCAGCACAGGATTCAGCGTTGAAAGCGCTGTTGGACAAGATGGTGGCCGCGCGGCAATTGTCCGCGACGGACGCGGAACTGCTGCTGCGGCAAAAGGACGGGGCGCTGCCGAAGACGGAGGAGGACGTCCTGCGTTGGCTGGCGAGCGAATACGGTCTGAGCTACACGACGCTGGACGAAGTCGAGCCGGACCGCCAGTTGCTCTCGCTGTTCCCCGCGCGGATTCTGCTGAAGGAGGAGTTGCTTCCGCTCAAGCGCGTCAACGGCACGGTGGAGATTGCCACCGCGCGTTTGTTTGCCACGCAGGGGCTTGACGCGCTGAAGACGCTGACCGGCCTGAATTTGAAGCCGGTGCTTGCCTCGAGCGAGGCCATCCAGCGCGAGATCAAGCGGCGCCTTGGCGTCGGCGCGGACACCATCGGCACGCTCGACGAGGAAAAAGGCTTTGAAGTTGTCGACGAGGATTCGGAGGACACGAATCTGGACGAGGCGGCGGAGGACGAGGCGTCGATCATTCGCTTCGTGAACCAGGTGTTGAAGGACGCGATCGAGCTGCGGGCGTCGGACATTCACCTGGAGCCGTTTGAGGACGAGTTCCGGATTCGTTACCGGATTGACGGCGTGCTGCAGGACATTCCGGTGCCGGCGCAGTTGAAGCGGTTCCAGCCGGCGATTGTGTCGCGCGTCAAGATTTTGAGTCATTTGAACATTGCGGAGAAGCGGTTGCCGCAGGACGGGCGCATCAAGATTCGCATTGAGGACAGCGAGGTGGACATTCGTGTATCGGTGATTCCGATGCTGCACGGCGAGGCGGTGGTGATGCGGTTGTTGCGGCAGAACGCGACGTTGCGCGGGATGGAGGAGCTGGGGATGGACAAGCGGGAGCTCGAGTGTTTCCGCCATGTGCTGCAGTTGCCGCACGGGATCATTCTGGTGACGGGCCCGACCGGCAGCGGCAAGACGTCCACGCTCTATACCGCGCTGAATGAGATCAACGACTCGGTCCGCAAGATCATCACGATCGAGGATCCGGTCGAGTACCAGCTCAAGGGCGTGAACCAGATCCAGGTTTCGGAGAAGGCGGGTTTGACGTTCGCGCGCGGGTTGCGGGCGATTCTGCGCCACGACCCGGACGTGGTGCTGATTGGTGAGATTCGGGATCAGGAAACGGCGCAGATTGCGGTGCAGGCGTCGCTGACCGGTCACCTGGTGTTTTCGACGCTGCACACGAACGACGCGCCGGGGGCGGTGACGCGGCTGGTGGACATGGGCGTGGAGCCGTATCTGGTGGCGTCGTCGCTCGAAGCGGTGCTGGCGCAGCGGCTGGTGCGGGTGCTTTGCAAGCACTGCAAGCAGCCGGACGATTCGGCCACGGCGCGGGCGTTGAAGGCGCAACTGGGGATTCCCGTGGACGCGACGATTTACAAGTCGGTGGGTTGCCGCGAGTGCCGCAACACGGGGTTCTTCGGTCGGCATGCGATTTTTGAATGGATGGATTCGGATCATGAGATCCGGCAACTGGTATTGAAGCGCGCGTCGACCGACGAGATCCGGGAGGCGGCGCGCCGGGCGGGGATGAAGACGCTGGCGGAAGACGGCTGGCGCCTGGTGCGGATGGGAATTACGACGGTCGAGGAAGTTTTGAGCGTGACCACGGCCAAGGAGGTCTCGCGGACGACGCGGAACGAAACGCTGGATGCGACCACCGGCGCGGAAACACCCGCGAGTCTGGTAGTGGGGAGAGCCGAATGAAATCCGAAATCCGAAATCCGAGATTCGAGAGAAGGCCGAAGGCCGACGTCCGAAGGCTTTGTTCGGGGGCGGGGCGGCCGAGCGTTCTCGCGAGCCGTTGCGCGATCCGTGTGGCCGGGCAGTTAATGCTCGCGGGCGAGCCGGGGGAATCGGGCCATCACGCTGATCGTGCGACGGTTCGCGGGAATGCTCGGTTCACTGTTCGGACTTCGGTTTTCGAGAGGGGCGTCTCCTCCTGGCGGCCCTTTCGTCCGTTGCGCGGAAGAGAGGGAGATGATCGGATTTCGGGTTTTGGATTTCTTTCGGCTTTCGGAATTCGGGTTTCGGATTTCTGACCATGCCCCTGTTTTACTACAAGGCCCTTCAGGCCAATGGGACGATTGCGGAAGGCCACATCGAGGCGGCCGGACGGCCCGATGCGTTTCGACAGATCGAGACGATGGGTTTGCGTCCGGTGAGCCTGGCCGAGAAGGCTGCCGCGAAAAACGGTTCCGTAACCGCCGCGACGGGCGGGCTTGGAACCCTTTCCTTCAATTTCAAGTCGCGGAAGGTTTCGGCCAGGGACCTGGAGAACTTCACGCGGTTGCTGTCGAGTCTGCTGGCGGCGGGCGTGCCGCTGAGCCGCGCGCTGGTCATCCTGCACAAGGAAGCGTCCAACCCGGTGACCAAGGCCAAGTGGAAGGAAGTGCACGATTACGTGGTGGACGGCATGTCGCTGGCGGACGCGATGGCGAAGTCGCCGGAGACGTTTCCGCGGGTGTACACGGCGATGGTGCAGGCGGGGGAGACGGGCGGGTTTCTGGACGTGGTGTTGCAGCAGATCGCGGATTTCCAGGCGCGGGAGAAGGAACTGAAGGGGAAAGTGACGTCGGCGATGCTGTATCCGGCGGTGCTGCTGGTTCTGGCGGTGGCGGTGCTGGCGTTCCTGATGGTGTTTTTCATTCCGAAGTTTCAAAAGATGTTTGCGAGTTACGGCGGGCAACTGCCGTTGATCACGCAGGTCATTGTGGGGATCAGCCACACGATCCGGTCGTACGGGCTGATTGTGGCGGGCGGTCTGGTGGTGGCCGGGCTGATGCTCAAGAACTGGTTCACGTCGGAGCAGGGGCGCCGCGTGTGGGAGACGATCATGTTAAAGACGCCGATTGTGGGGCCGCTGGCGGCGCGGTTTGCGATGGCGCGGTTTTGCCGGATGCTGGGCACGTTGCTGGGGGCGGGCGTGCCGCTGGTGCAGGCGTTGAACGTGGCGCGCCGGTCGTTGGGCAATCAGATTCTGATCGACGCGGTTGCGCAATCCATCGAGCGGGTGCAGGAAGGCGGGCGGCTGGGCGAGAGTCTGGCGGACTGTCAGGGCCTGTTCCCGAGTTCGGTGCTCGAGATGATCGCGGTCGCGGAGGAAAGCGGGCGGTTGGATGCCGAGCTGGTGCGCATTGCGAACGTGACCGAAGGCGACCTGGACCGGAACCTGAGGACGGCGGTGGCGCTGGCCGAGCCGGCGATGCTCTTCATGATCGCGAGTCTGATCGGAACGATTTTCATCGGCATGTTGCTGCCCATCTTTTCACTGCAGGACCAGATCAAGTAACTCAACAACCCGAGGAATTATGAAATGCATACATTGGAAGGGAAACCGTGAGAGGAACCGAAACCGAGGTTTCACGCTGATCGAACTGCTGCTGGTGCTGGCGATCCTGGCGATCCTGGCGGCGATTGTGTTGCCGCGGATCACGGGACGCACGTCCGATGCGCAGATCAAGGCGACGCAGGCGCAGATCAGCGCATTCAAGACTGCGTTGAACCTGTTTGAAGTGGACAACGGGTTTTATCCGCGCTCATTGGCCGACCTGTTGCAACAGCCGCGCGATGCGCAGAACTGGAAAGGACCGTATCTCGACAACGACACGGTGCCGAAGGATCCGTGGGGCAACGATTACATCTACGTGTACCCGGGCCGTCGCAATGCGAACTCTTATGATCTTTCGTCGCCCGGGCCTGACGGCAGGCCGGGGACGGACGACGACATCACGAACTGGACGAAGTAGCGGCTGAGTCTGGAAGGCCGGACGAGATCGGCAATTGGAAGCAGATGAGATGGATCTCCCGACATGCAGCGTCAGGCGCGCGTTCGGCGGAGCGCGGCGTTCAGGCCGCATTGCCGTGCGCAGCGTGGGGCCCGGCGGACCGGGCTTCGGCCCGCATGGGTGAAGCGAGGGTGAAGCGGGCAAAAGCCCGCGCTCTGTCGAGGCGCGCGTTCACGCTGATGGAGTTGATTCTCATCCTGGCGACGCTGGCGATCGTGACGTCGATTGCGGCGCCGTCGATGTCGGCATTCTTTCGCGGCCGCGTGTTGAGCTCGGAAGCGCGCCAGTTGCTGGCGCTCACGCACGCGGCGCGGGCGCGGGCGGTTTCGGAAGGATTTCCGGTTGTGCTGTGGGTGGATTCGGACGCGCGCGAGTACGGGGTTCAGATGGAGAACACGCTGGAGGCCGGCGTTCGAGGGCAGGTGGATCTGAACGCGGAAACCTTTCAACTGGATCCTTCGCTGCAGATCGCGGTGCTGGACGCGGTGCCGCTTTCGGTCAACGGACGCAGCCTGCCGGGCATTCGCTTCATGCCGGACGGGATGGCGGACGAGGACAGTGCGGCGACGATCCGCCTGACGTCGCGCACGGGCGAAATGCTGTATCTCGTCCAGTCCACCAACCGGCTGGGGTATGAGATTCGGAACACTGTTGGATGGCGATGAAGGGATGAAAATCGAAATCCGAAATCCGAAAGCTGAAAGAGGGCCGAAGCCCGAAGGGCGAGGGTTTTGGTTTTGGATGGGGTGTGCTTTTGGTGGCGGGTATGAATCGTCCCGCCAGGGTTATCGGACGACGGCTCGCGGGGACGCTCGCCCCACCGGGACCTGCTATCGGGCGACGGCTCGCGGGGACGCTCGCCCCACCGATTGGATTTCAGATGTCCGCGCTTGCTCTGCCGGAAAGATCAGGAAAGGGGCCGGCGCGGCGGGGTTCACCCTGGCGGAGGTGTTGGCGGCGCTGATGTTCCTTGCGATTGTGGTTCCGGTTGCGGTCGAGGCATTGAACCTGGCGAGCCGCGCGGGGGTGATCGGCACCCGGCGCGCCGAGGCGGCCCGCGTGGCGGATCGCGTGTTGAACGAGAGCATTGTGACGACGAATTGGAACGCGGGGTTCTTGAACGGCACGATCATCGAGCGCGGGTATGAATATCAATGGACGTTGAAGACGGATTTCTGGCCGACCGATCCGAACATGCGGTTGCTGACGGCCGAGGTGCGGTTCACGGCGTCAGGGCGGAATCAAACGGTGCAGATGAACACGCTGGTGGAGATGCCGAATTACGGTTCGTTGTCCGGACTATGACCTGGATGCGACAACACGATTGCGGTTCCGCGGAACGAGTCACGAAGGTGCCTCGTTTGGAGTGGAGCCGTTGTTCGCGCCGGCGGGCCGGGGCTGCGGGGGCGTTTACCCTGATCGAGTTGATCCTGGGCATTGCGATCATGGCGGTGGTGTTGCTGGCGGTGAACGCGGTGTTCTTCACGTCGCTGCGCCTCCAGGAGGGCACGCATGCCGCGGTGGAAGAGGCGATGCCTCTGGAGCACGCGATGGCGGTGATCCGGCGCGATCTGCAGGGTGCCGTGCCGCCTCCCGCGGATGCCTCGATTCTCGTCGGGCATTTCAAGACCGGAGGCGTGAACGCGCTCGCCACGGGCATGCCGGTCGAGGCGGAGTTCTGCACCACCACGGGCGTGATTCGCGATGACGAGCCCTGGGGCGAAGTGCAGATGGTGACGTACAGCCTGCAGCCGTCGGGTGACAGCTCCCGGCGGGGGCAGGATCTGATGCGCGGTGTGACGCGCAATCTGCTGGCGACCATCCTCCCGGCGCCTGAACAGGAGCGGTTGCTGGGCGGGGTGGAGGCGATCGAGTTCGCCGGTTACGACGGCTACGAGTGGCGAACTTACTGGGATACCGAGATGACGGATACGAATCTCCCGAGCGCAGTGCGGGTGCGGATCACGCTTGCGGCGCGGACGGGATCGGGCCGGTTGCAGACGGCCGAAATGGTGGTGCCGATCTGGACGCAGACGCGGTCGAATGCCGTGACGACGGAGATGACGGAGGGAGGATTCTTCTGATGAAGGCCGACATCCGACATCCGAAATCCGAAAGAGGGCCGAAGTCCGAAGGCCGGAGGCTTTGGTTTCGAATGGGATGCGCCGCTGGTGGGGCGAGCGTCCCCGCCAGCCGTGGTGCGAGGGACATGGTCGGACGGATCGGGTTGGGGGGTGGTCGGGTGAGTGGATGTGAGTCTTTTGACAAGGGTGATCGGGCGATGGCTTGCGGGGACGCTCGCCCCACCGAGGGAGATACTCGGATTTTGGGTTTCGGCGTTCGCCGTAGCAGGGGCGGCGAGCGCGGCTCGGTTCTGGTGATAGTCCTGTTGATCGTGACGGGGCTGATCAGCATGGCGCTGTATTTCTCGAATGCGATGTCGCTCGAGTTGCGCGCGGCTGACAATCGCGTGGCCGGTCTGGCGGCGGAGCAGGCGATTGAAGGCGGAGCGCGCTATGTGATGTCCCTCCTTTCGAACTACGCCACGAACGGTTACATGCCGGAGTACGACTGGTATGAGGCGGAGGCGGTGCCGGTGGGTGTTTCGCCGCGCACGGAGGAGAATCCGCGGTTCTGGTTGATCGGCCGGGATCGGTCGGGCCAGATGCTGAGCGAGCCGTATTTTTCGCTGATTGACGAGGCGTCGAAGCTGGATCTGAACGCGGAGTGGCTGACGGCGGACGCGCTGGTGACGAACATCCCGGGGATGACGTATGAATGCGCGCAGGCGATCATCGAGTGGCGGGACACGAATGCGGCGAGCGGGCTGAGCTACGCGCAACTGGGTTACGAGGCGAAGGGCAGGCCGTATGAGTCCACGAGCGAACTGGCGATGGTGTATGGCATGACGCGCGAGTTGTTGCTGGGCGAAGATCTGAACATGAACGGTGTGCTCGACGGGGCGGAAGAGGACCTGGACCGGGACGGGAGGGCGACGCCGGGCCTGCTGGATTTCTTCACGGTGTTTTCCCGGCACCCGAATACGTATCCGGACGGATCGATGCGAACGAACGTGAACGACCAGGCCGGTCTGTACGTGGTGCTGGAAGAGCGGCTGGGCAGCGCGCGAGCGATGGACGTGACGAACCGCCTGGGGCAGGCCCGAGGACAGGGAGGGGGCGGCGGAGGCGGAGGCGGAGAAGGCGGACAAGGGGAACAGCAGATTGCGAGCATGCTGCAGTTTTTCTTGAGAAGCGGATTGACGTCGGATGAATTTGCGCTGGTTTACAACGATCTGACGGCGACGACGAACGCGTTCACGGTGGGGCGGGTGAACATCAACACGGCGCCGGCGGAAGTGCTGGCATGTTTGCCGGGGATGGACCTTGCCACGGCGCAGCAGATCGTGAGTTACCGCGAATCGAATGCGGTGGATTACTACTCGATCGGATGGCTGGTGGACGCGCTGGGGAGCGATCATCCGGCGCTGCAGGTGCTGGCAGAGGGCGATTACATCACGGCGAACAGTTATCAATTCACGGCGGACATTGCGGCGGTGGGCCCGTATGGCCGCGGGTATCGCCGCATGCGTTACGTGATCGACACGAGCGAAGGCTTTCCAAAGGTCATATACCGGCAGGATCTCAGCCGGCTGGGCTGGGCGCTGGGATTGGAACAGCGGGAAACCTGGGTGGCCCGAAACACACGATGAAGAACGTTATCAAAATCAACTTTCTGAAGCGCAAGATGCCGTCAACGCTGCTGGGCCTTTCGCTGGACGGCAGCCGGCTCGAGGGTGTGGTGCTGCGGCGCGCCAACGGGTCGTTGCACGTGAACCAGCGAATGTCGGTGGCGCTTTCGCTGGATCCGTTGACCGCGGAACCGGAGCTGGTGGGGCGGGAGATTTTGAACCATCTCCAGGCGGCGGGAATCCGGACGCGGCATTGCGTCGTGGCGCTGCCGCTCAAGTGGGCCCTGGCCTCGCACACGCAGATCCCGAAGCTGCCGGAGGCCGACATCCCGGGGTTCCTCGAGATCGAAGCGGAGCGCGGTTTTCCGACGGATGTAGCGACGCTTCAGGTGGCGACGTCGCGGCTGGTTTCGGCCTCGGGCGAGCAGCATGCGACGTTTGTGGGTATTCCGCGCAGCCACGTCGAGCGGCTGGAGCAGGTGTTGCGCGGCGCGAAGCTGAAGGCGGTGAGCTTTTCGCTCGGGATCACGGCGTTGCAGCCGGCGGACGGCCAGGGGGTTCTGGTGCTGGCGGTTTCGGAGCAGCACGTGGGATTGCTGGTGTCCACCGGGGGCGGCGTGGCGGCGCTGCGCGCCGTGGAAGGGGCGATGGAAACCGAGGGCGGCGAGCGGCTGATGCACGCCGACCTGATTGCGCGCGAAGTGCGGATCACGATGGGGCAATTGCCGGCGGACCTGCGGGATTCGATCAAGTTGATTCGCATTTTCGGCCCACGGGATCTGGTGCAGCAACTGGCGGCGGAAATTCGTCCGCGGTTCGAGCCGGGCGGCATTCGGGTGGAGCTGGTTTCCACGTATCCGCCGAATGAGTTCGGCAAGACGTTGCCGCCGGAGACGCCGGTGTCCGGCGCGCTGAGCCTTGCGGCGCGGCAGTTGACGGGGCGCAGTGATCCTTTCGAGTTCCTGCCGCCCAGGGTGTCGGCGTGGCAGCGGGTCACGTCGAAGTATGCGCCGGACAAGTTGCGCAAGGTGGCGGCGGTGGCGTTGCTGGCGGTGCTGGTGGTCACGGGCGTGTTCGGTTACCAGGGCTGGCAGTTGTCGCGACTGAAGAGCGAGTGGGCGGGGATGAAGGAGGAAGTAGAGGCACTGAGGAAGACCGATGCGCAGATTGCGAAGTACCGGCCGTGGTTCGATCGCTCGTTTCCGACGCTGCGGATTCTGAAGGAGATCACTGCGGCGTTTCCGGAGAACGGCGTGGTGGTGGCCAGCCGCGTGGAGATTCGGGATTTGAACATGCCGCAGGATTACCGGGGGCCGCGTCCGACGAAGGTGAACTGCCTTGGCACGGCGCGGAGTGCGACGGCGCTGAGTGCGGCGCGGTCGCGACTGGAGACGAACAGTATCGTGGACCAGTTGACGCAGCCGATATTCCGGGGCGCGAATCCGATCCAGTTTCAGTGGAGTTTTCAGGCCCGGCTGGGCAACACGGGAGGACAGTATGCCGACAAGTAACCGTCAGAAACTGTTGATTATCCTCACGGCTGTGGTGGCCGGGCTTTTCGCGGGCGACAAGCTGGTGTACACACCGTTGAAGAACTGGTGGAAATCGCGGGAGGCGGAGATTGAGCGGTTGCGGGAGGAGATTGCGGAGGGCAGGGAACTGATCGACCGGGGGGATGCGGTGCGCACGCGGTGGGCGGACATGCGGCGGAACATGCTGCCGAACAACCAGTCGGCGCAGGGCACGCTGCTCAACGCCCTGCAGGAGTGGGCGGAGGAAAGCGGGATCAGTGTGACGGCGTTGAACCCGCAGTGGATGGAAGACGAAAACTATCGGACATTGGATTGCCGTGTGGATGCGGAGGGGTCGCTCTGGCAGGTGACCCGGTTCATTTACAACATTGAAAAGGGGCCGATGGGGTTGAAATTGAACTCGGTGGACATCACGTCGAAGGACGGCACCGGGCGGCGGCTGACGCTTGTGCTGGAGATCAGCGGCCTGGTGCTGGCCGCGCAGACGCAAACACAATGAAACCACGACTGACAATACTGGCGAGATGGATCGTCCGAAGCCTGGCGCTGACGGCGGCGATGGGGTGCGTTGGGCCCGTCGCGGCGGCCAGTCTGGGCGTCCAGGACTTCGAGCTGATCACCCGAAGAAACATTTTCGATCCCAACCGCGTTCCGCCGGACCCGGTCCGCACCCCGGTGCGAACTCCGACGCGGGTGGTGGTGGATTCCTTCACGCTGAGCGGCACGATGGCCTATTCAAAAGGGTTCTTCGCCTTTTTCAACGGGACAAGCGACGAATACGAGAAGGTGGTGGAAGTCGGCGAGAAGATAGCCGGTTTCACCGTAACCGATGTCGGATACGACGTCGTCAAACTGAAACAGGAGGACAAGGAGGTGGAGTTGAAGGTGGGCATGCAGATGCGCCGGAGTTCAGACGGAAACTGGATGCCGGGGCAGGCGACATCGTCAGCGGGCGCGACGTTCGCATCGGCCGCGCGGAATGCTGGCGCCGGGTGGAACCGGAACGACCGCCGTCGGGGGAGGAACGACGACAGTGGCGGCTTCCAACGCCAGCGCAATTGGAATGACGGCGACAATCGATGGGGCCAGATGGGCGACGCCACCGCCGGGTGGAATTTGGGCTCGCCTCAACCGGGAATGCCGGGGCAGACCGACGGGGCGCTTGAAGCCGCGGTGCTGGATCCGAGCGATCCGGTGGCCCGGATGATGGCGCGGCGATTGCAGGCGCTGGGAGGCGGTGCCGAAGGGCAAAACCCGGTGGCCGTCGGCCTTGTGGACGCGCCGGACAATGCTGGAAACGCGCCGGACACTGACGGCAATCGGGGGGATGAGGATGTTGAGGTTGACGGCGGGGGCGAGGGCAATCGACCGGGCCGACAGATCGAGAGCGGTCCGCTGGGGCGTCGCGCGGATCAGGGTTTTCAACCGACTCAATTCGGCGAGCCGGGTAATGAGATGAATTTTGAAGGCAATGACAACACCAATGCAGACAATGAAGATTAAAGCGTATCGTAACGTTCCGGCCGTGGCGGACCGGATGGACTTGAATCGAGCGGGCTCTGCGCGCGCCCGCTTTGGATGGGTTTTGGCGCTGGCGGCTGCGGCGGTGCTTGTCGCCGGCGCGGCCGGCGCGGTGGCCCAGGAAGAGGCGACCGCGGTTGCGGCGCCGGCTGAAACCAACGCGGCGGGCGAGTCTGTGACGACGGCCGTTGAGTCGACGCCGCAGGCGGCTGCGGCGGACTCGGGTGTTGCCACGCCGGCTGAGTCCGGTGGAGTTGCCGGGGAGGCGGGCAAGACCGGGATTGCCGGGACGGCCGGCGCGCAGACCAACGGAGTGGTGGGCACCGCGGAGGATGGCGGATTGAGTCTGAACTTCCGCAATGCGCCGATCGACCAGGTGTTGAACTACCTTGCGGACGCCGCCGGGTTCATCATTCAGATCGACAGCCAGAGCCTGCCGCGAGGGGTGGTCAACCTGCGCGGGCAGAACCTGACGCGCGAAGAGGTGTATTTGCTGGTGACGGCCGAGTTGAGCCGGGCGGGTTACGCCGCGGTGCGGAGAGGGCGCACGCTTCGGATTATCGAGCGGGCGCGCGCCACCACGAGCCAGGTGCCGGTTCAGATCGGTTCCGACTGGCAGCAGGTGGCCGACACGGAGGAGATCGTCACGCAAATCATCCCGATCCGGTTCGTGGAGGCGCAGCAACTGGTCACCGACATCATGCCGTTCGTTTCGCCTCAAGCGACCATTATCGCGAACCAGGCGGGCAACTCGGTGATCATCACCGATACCAGTTCGAACATCCGGCATTTGATGCAGGTGATTGCAGCCATCGATTCGAGCGCTGAGGATGTCACCGAGGTGCGGACGTTCCGGCTGACCTATGCGGATCCGACGGAGATGGCGACGTTGCTGACGAGCCTGTTCCCGGATCAGTCGGGTTCGGCGCTGCCGACGCGTTTTGGCGGCGGCAACCGGGGTCGGGGCAATCGCGGCGGTGCCGCGAATCTCTTCGCGGCGTTCGCCGGGGGAGGTGGAGGAGGCAATTCGCAGGCAGAACGCATCCGGCAGCGCAAGCAGGTCATCGCCGTTGCGGATCCGAGGACGCAATCGGTTATTGTGACGGCGACGCGCGACCTGATGGAGCAGATTGCGGAGATGGTGTTTGTGCTGGACGCCCCCGGAAAGATACAGACCGCGAAGGTGTTTCAGGTGCAGAATGCCGATCCCAACGAGGTGCTGATGGCGCTTCAGGAAACCTTCGGAGCCGGCAACACGCGCAATATGAATCGCAACAGCATGAACAGCCAGTTCCGAAACCGGATTCAACAGCAGCAGAATCTGAACATGCAGCGCGGGGGCGGCAGCCTTGGCCGCGGCGGCGGCCAGCGCCGGGGCGGCGGGTTGTTCTGAGCCGGTTTTTGAAAAACAAGGAACCTGAATGAAAAAACTCAATTGGAAGAGAACCCTGGCTGCTCTGTGCGGCCTTTCCCTGCTCGCGGTGCCGGCCGTTCATGCGGGCGGCGGTGGCTTTGCCGGCGGAGGAGGCGCTCTTGGCGGGCAGCGGTCCGGACAGTCTATCTATACTCCACCCAACCAGGTCGGCACCGCCACGTTCTCCGTGGATGATTCCGGGAACATTATTGCGATTGCCGATGAAGAGACGTTAAGGCAGATCGAGGAGGTGTTGAAGACGCTCGATCGGCCGCAACCGCAGGTACTGATCAAGGTGGTGTTTCTGGAGGTGCAGCACTTTGACGACCTGGACATCGGGATTGAAGGGGCGTGGGGCAAGCAGGTTTCGGGCGGCACCAACGACCCGATCCGCACAATGGTGGGCAATGCATTCGGCGCGTCGGGAGTCGGTTTGCTCTTCAGCACCAACGTGAATTCGGTGGGGCAACCCATCGATGGGTTCTTTCCGAACCCGCCGGGCGCGGGGCTGTATCAGGTCCTGGGCACGGACTTTCAGGCGACGCTCCGGGCCATAGCCCGGTCCGGAAAAGCGCAGTTGCTCTCGCGCCCGTCCATCCTGGCCCGCGACGGCCAGCCGGCCACCATCGTCATCGGACAGTCCGTTCCGCTGATCACGTCGGTTTCCTTCACGGGCATTGCCGGGAACCCGGTGAACAATATTACGTACACGGATGTCGGGATCATTCTGCGGGTGACGCCGTATATCACGGACGATGGGATGGTGCAGATGATCGTCGCGCCGGAGACATCGGCATTGAACCCGAACGTGTCGGTGACGATCTCGCCGGGCGTGCAGGCGCCGGCGATCGACATTCGGCGCGCGGACACAGTGGCGGTCACGCCGAGCGGCCAGACGGTGGTGATCGGCGGGTTGATGTCGAGCGATCGCGCGCGTTCGGAGAGCAAAGTGCCGTTTCTGGGCGACATCCCGCTCCTGGGGAATCTTTTCAAGCGGCAGACGCGTACCGGCGGCAAGACCGAGCTGCTCATTTTCCTGACGCCGCACATCGTCACGGGGCCGACGGAGCTGGCGCAGTTGACGGTGGACGAGCAGCAGCGCAGTTCGCTGATCCGGAAATCCGTGACGCAGGAGGAGTTGGACAAGTTCCTGGAAGGGATACCGCTGAAGAAGGAACAATGAGCTGAATGGCCCTTCAACGCCGCAACTATTTCGTGTACGGGCTGCTGCTTGCGGTGTGGGCCTTCATTGTCATCTGGCAGATCGCCGAGCACCGGCGCGTCAAGGAAGTGGCGCGCATGGGGCTTCGGAACCGGGCGCAGGACATTGCCGACACGATCAGCGCCGCGATCCGCGGCATGCAATTCCGCTCGGTGGTCTTCGAGGATCGTCTGGCTCCCGTCCTGGCCGAACTGGTGAACGAGCGAACCAACCGGCTGGTACGGTCGCGCGAGCTCGTCTGGATCGCGCTGGTGAACGAGACCGGCGATCTCCTGGTTTCCGCGGGCAAGCCGGTGATTGAGTTGCGCCCCGACCTCGTGCTGCCCGAAGGCGGGCTCTGGGGCGATAACACGGTCACGCTGGAGTTCGTGATCGCGGGCGTGGCCAATTCTCCCGCGGTGGTGCCGCCGCGCCGCGATCCTCCCACCGGGCCTCCGCCGCCGGAGCCGCCTCCCCGGCGTCCTCCCGAGCGGCTCGACCAGGAACGGCCCGACGAAGACCAGCAGGATGACGCGGACCGGCGGGACCGGCGGGACCGGCGGCGTCCGTTCTGGGCGCGCGACTGGGATCCGGAGGAGTTTCAGGCGATGCTGCAACGCCGCGAACTGCACGGGCTGTTGTTGACCATGTCCACGTCCGGCTACCAGGGGCTGGTGAACAACGATCTGTGGCTGCGGCTCGTCATCATCTTCTTCTCGAGCATATCCGCCGTCGGTGTGGCCGTGGCATGGCGGAACCTCGCCAAGTCGTCGATGCTCCAGTTGCGCCTGGTGCGGGCGAGCGAGTTGAACACGCATCTGCGGGAGATGAACCTTGCGGCGGCCGGCCTGGCTCACGAAACCCGCAACCCGCTGAACATTATCCGGGGAATGGCCCAGTTGATCGCCAGAAAACCGGATGCTTCCCCGGAAATCCGGGAGCAATCCAAAGCGATCGTCGAGGAGACGGACAAGATCACGGCGCAGTTGAACGAATTCATCAATTACTCGCGTCCGCGCGAGGTGCGCCCGACGGTATTGGCGCTCAACAGTGTGATCCATGAAGTCGTCCGCGCGCTGAGCTACGACATCGAGGAAAAGAAGATTCAACTGGCGGTAAAGGGGGACGCGGTGTCGATCGAGGCGGACGAGCAGATGCTGCGGCAGGCGCTGTTCAATCTGGTGCTGAACGCGACGCAGATGCTGGAGGAGAACGGTGTCATCGAGATCTGCGCGCAACGGCAGAGCGCGACGGAAGCGACGCTGGAAGTGCGCGACAACGGGCCCGGGGTGTCGCCCGAGAATCGCACGGAGGTTTTCAAGCCGTATTTCACGACGCAGCCGAAGGGAACCGGCCTGGGACTGGCGATTGTGCAGCAGATTGTTCTGGCGCACGGGTGGGAGATTGAATGCGCGGAGAACCAGCCGAAGGGCGCGGTGTTCCGCATTCGCCACCTGAAGATCGCGTCGCGGACGGCGTAGCAAAGCATCCAACATCGAACATTCAACATCCAGGGACGGCAATGGCATTTGGATGCAGGGGTTTGGATGTTACCTGGCCGGCGGACGCTCTTCATCCTCATCTTCCCGTTTCTCGCCCGAACGAATTCGGGGCGCTTCATTTCAGGGGGACGGTCTGTCCTGGCCGGACAACGGTCGTGGCGCTCGACTCTCGTCCGTCGTTCGGATAACTTGCGGGCATGCCGTCCGAGAACCTGGCGAATCACGGCGAGATGCCGCGCATCCTGATCGTCGATGACGATCCGGGGCAACGGAGTCTGCTCAATTCGTTTCTTCAAAGCCAGGGTTTCGAGACCGTGCTGGCGGATTCGGGCGAGCGTGCGCTGGAGGCGCTGCGGACCGGGCGGTTCGACATGATGATTTCGGACGTGCGCATGCCCGGGATGTCCGGTCTGGACACGCTGCGGGCGGCGCGCAAGGAGCACGCGACGCTGCCGGTGCTGCTGGTGACCGCGTTCACGGACGTGCGCGACGCGGTGGCGGCGATGCGGGACGGCGCGGTGAATTACCTGGCGAAGCCGATCGACCTCGAGGAACTGCTGGCGTCGGTGCAACAGGCGACGGGTGTTTCCCAGTCGGTGCCGCTGAAGTATGCCGACGACAAGCAGTTGCCGGAGTATGTGATCGCGCGCTCGCCGCTGATGCAGGCGGTGTTTCGGGAGGCGTCGCTGATTGCGCCGTCTGACACGCGGGTATTGATCACGGGCGAGAGCGGGGTGGGCAAGGAGGTGGTGGCGGACGTGATTCACGCGTGGAGCACGCGGGCGAAGGGTCCGCTGGTAAAGGTGAATTGCGCGGCGATTCCCGAGACGTTGCTGGAAAGCGAACTGTTCGGGCACGAGAAAGGGGCATTCACCGGCGCGCATGCGCAGCGCATCGGCCGGTTCGAGGAGGCGAGCGAGGGAACGATTTTCCTGGATGAAATTGCCGAGATGTCGCCGCAGCTTCAGGCGAAGCTGTTGCGCGTGACGCAGAACGGCACGTTCCAGCGGGTGGGTTCGAACCGCGAACTGAGGACCGGCGCGCGGATCCTCACGGCGACGAACCGGAACCTGGAGGAACTGGTGAAGGCGGGGAAATTCCGGGAGGATTTGTTCTACCGGCTGAACGTGGTGGAGTTGAACATTCCTCCGTTGCGGGAGCGGCGGGAGGATATCCTGCCGCTGGCCAGTCATTTCATCGCGGAACTGGCGAAAGGGCGCGCGCGGTTTTCGGAGGCGGTGACCGAGTGTCTGCAGCGTTATCCGTGGCCTGGGAACGTGCGCGAGCTGCGCAATGCCATGGAGCGCGCGGTGCTGTTGTCGCGCAGCGAGCTGATCCTGCCGGAGCATCTGCCGTCGCGCGTGCGCGAGTTGGCCGGCCAGGCGCCGGCGCCGGCGAACGGCGACGCGCGGCAGCTGGAGGAGATCGAGCGGCAGGCGATCCTGCAGGCGTTGCGCCAGCACAACTACAACCGGACCGAAACGGCAAAG
>Ga0209508_1000480_pt1 | contig 41120 bp, 37 predicted proteins | sample AD_UKC129_MetaG_FD_184427 | JGI IMG/M metagenome (GOLD analysis project Ga0209508, IMG submission 184427) | Active sludge microbial communities of municipal wastewater-treating anaerobic digesters from Canada - AD_UKC129_MetaG (SPAdes) (version 2) | ecosystem: Engineered > Bioreactor > Anaerobic... | reverse complement strand
CGAAGATCTCTCGCGAGCAAGGGGAGCACTTGCCTCGTTTAAGGGATTGCCGCACAGGTGCGAAGAGGTTACCCGCAAGAGGGGCGTGCTCTTCGTGAACGATTCAAAGGGCACCAATGTCGCTGCCGCTGTGACCGCGTTGCGATCTCTCAGCGGAAAGAAGGTTGTGATCCTTGGAGGGCGCGGCAAGGGAGAAAGCTACGAATTGCTCGCCAAGGCAGTGGCTGAAGAGGCGAAAGCGGCGGTGCTTCTGGGAGAAGAGAGAGAAGAGATAGCTAAAGCGCTGAAAAGTGCCGGTTTTACGGCCCTTTGCTTCGCTGCCGATATGGGAGAGGCGGTCAAATACGCCTATAACATCGCCAGACCAGGCGATGTGGTGCTCTTGTCGCCAGCTTGTACAAGCTGGGATATGTACGACAATTTTGAGGAAAGGGGCAATCATTTTAAGCAGTTGGTGAGCGAGTTGACTTGAAGGCTCAGGGAGGCCAGGCGATGCAAGAAGTGAGGCCAAGGGATGGCTTAAAAACGGATCCGCTTTTGTTTCTGATCCCGCTCATCTTGAGCGTAATAGGGGTAGTGATGATTACATCTGCTACCAGCTATTCATCTCTTGAGCGTTACGGATCTCCATGGGTCTTGGGCTTAAAGCAGCTCAAGTGGCTCTCGGTGTCCTTGGCGGCTATGGTGATGGTCTATTCAGTCCCGCTGCACATGTGGAGAAAGATAGCTCCCGTCTTGTGGCTGTTGGCATTAGCAGCCACGTGGGCCACATTGTTTCCCGGAATCGGCAGGAGCGTCGGAGGGGCAAGGCGTTGGCTCAGCATAGGAGGTTTTTCGTTCCAGCCCCTTGAAGCCCTTGCTCCAGTTTTTTCTATATACTTGGCTTTTATCATGAGCGAAAAGTCTTCGGAGGGCAGGGCCTTTTTAAGATGCTTAACAGTAGCGGCTTTATCTGCACTTCCGCTTTTCTTCCAGCCTAACGCCGGCGGAGTGTTGTTGATATTCACCCTGGCAATGGGCATATACGTAATCAATCACGGTTGGCGTTATCCTATCTTGGCAGGCGGCATAATGGTAGCAGCCTTTTTATGGCTGACGATAGCCGAGGAGTACAGGAGGCGGAGGTGGGTTGCATTTCTCGACCCGTGGAGCGACCCGCTGGATAAGGGCTTCCAAATAATACAGGGACTTATCGCGTTCGCCAACGGCGGCTTCTGGGGCGTCGGCTTAGGACGAGGCCTTCAAAAGCTACAATACCTTCCAGCGATGCACACGGATTACATCTTGGCCATTGTAGGGGAAGAAGCCGGCCTCATTGGCACGATGTCGCTCATTTTGGTTTATGCGCTATTCTCTTGGAGGAGTTATTCTCTGTGGACGGCGTTGGGTGATCCATCTATGAAATCGCTATTATGGGGGCTCGTCCTTTCCATGTTATTGCCTCTTTTCATCAACTTAGCTGGTGTGCTCAAAATGGCCCCGCTTTCTGGGATGCCGCTTCCCTTTTTGAGCTATGGTGGCAGCTCGTTGCTTTTTATGTGGATGAGAGTGGGCATCATGTTGAAGATATCCTCTCAATGCAAAAGAGCGGGTGGTCGACTTCTATGATTAACTTGTTGATCGTGGCGGGAGGAACGGGAGGGCATATATGGCCATCTATAGCCTTCGGCCAGTGGGCTGAGCGCAATGCCGGTGCGAGGGTTACCTTCGTCTGCGGCAATAGGCCGATTGAGCGCGAGATTTATTCATGGGCCGGAGTGAATCCGATAATCCTGCCGCTCTCCGGATCGCCGCTTGGCAAGATGAAAGCCTTCGTTTCGAGGAGTGCAGATGCTGTGCTCTCTGCGATAAAGGCTTGGGAAATAATAAAGGACGCCGATGCAGACCTGTGTTTGCTCTTCGGCGGTTATATTTCAGCGCCTTTCATTCTGGCCAGTCGGGTCAAGGGAGTCAAAGCGGTCGCACACGAGCAGAACGCCATCGCTGGCAGGGTAACGCGCTTGGCGTGGCGAACGGGCATTCCTGTTTTATCCGGTTGGAATCGCTGCAAGCCTTTCCCTCCTGGAACCTTTACGAGTGTGGGGATACCAGTCAGAAAGATAGAAAAGCTTGAAGCTGCAAAGGGATGGAAGAGGTTGGGCTTGTCAGGGTCACCCTTCAACCCTCCGAGGGTTTTGGTGATGGGGGGTTCCCTCGGAAGCGCTTCGTTGAAAGAAACCGCTATCGAGCTTTCCAGACGTCCGGAATTCGCCTCTTGGGGCTTTATTATCGTCGGATTTCCATCTACCCATGAAATGTTGCCCCAAAACGTGATATCCTTACCTCGTGTATGGGATATATCGGCACTTTTCAGCCTGGCCTCTATAGCTATCGTTCGAGGCGGTGCCTCCACGCTCGCTGAGCTATTGGCTTATAAACTGCCGGCGATCGTTGTGCCGTGGAAAGAGGCCGTCGGGAACCATCAGCTTGAAAACGGGCGCTGTTTTATAGAGCTCGGCGGCGGAAAAATGTGGACGGAATGTGAGCCAATTGACAGCCTTGCCGCCATGTTGCGGGAACTTGCAGAGATAACGGCACCAGAGGTCGGGCGCTATGACATTTCTGAAGCTGTTTGTAGCAAAATGTGGGAACGACTAATGTCTTTCTTTTCGTCGAAGGGGGAGGGTCTTGTTGTTTGAGTCTCTGGACGTGGAGACATTGAAGAAAATAAAATCTGTGCACCTTTTGGGCGTAGGCGGAGCTGGCATGAGTGGCCTTGCCTTGCTTTTGGAAGAAATGGGGCTTCGCGTATCGGGCTGCGATGCCACCATAACGTGTTACGCTCAAAAACTCAAAGAAAAAGGAATTGAAGTTGCGTTAGGGCACGATGTAAAGCATCTGGATCTGTATTCGCCCGATATTGTCATTTACAGCAGTGCTATACCCGAAGGAAATGGTGAAATAAGCCAAGCTATCATCAAGGGAATACCGGTGATGAAACGGGCTGAGATCTTGAGTCTGATCTTTAATTGCAAACGTGGGATCGGAATAGCCGGAACTCACGGCAAGACTACCACTACCTCCATGATATCTATGATACTCGAAGTAGCGGGGTTCGAGCCTACGATGGCAATAGGCGGTGAGGTTACAGATATAGGCGGTAACGCGAAGTTGGGGAAAGGGGATTACATGGTCTGTGAGCTTGACGAGAGCGATAGGGCATTTGAACTGTTCCGTCCCGCTATGACCGTGATAACTAACATCGACTGGGACCATGTAAATATGTATCCATCCCTCCTGGAAGTCATCCACGTCTTTAAACGCTTTGTAAATTGCCGTAAAGATGGTGCCCCACTGGTCCTCTGCGGGGAAGATAAGGGGACACAACTGCTGATGGAGCATATCGACAGATCCAAGGGCAAGATTATCACATACGGTTTTGGCGGCGATTGGGATTGGGGAGCGAAAGAGTTGCGCCCCAAATTTGGCGGCGGCATAAGTTGTACAGTTATACACAACGGCGCGGATGTTGGCATGCTCGATTTGGCTGTCTCGGGCGAACACAACGTCTTGAACGCCCTTGCGGCCTGTGCCGTGAGCCACGAGCTCGGCATTCCCTTCGAGGTGTGTCGGTCTGTCCTTGGGTGTTTTAGGGGCGCGAAGAGGCGGCTACAGCATCTTGAGAGTTACAGTGGGATCGATTTCATAGATGACTACGGTCACCATCCCAGAGAGATAGAGGCTACGCTACGGGCCTTGAAGAGCATATTCCCTGGACGTCGAATCATCGTCATATTTCAGCCGCACCGTTATACGAGAACGGTTGCGATGTATAGGGAATTCGCCAGGGCCTTGGCTGAGGTGGATTTTCTCCTTCTCATGCCCGTATATCCTGCTGACGAACGGCAGATAGACGGCGTTTCGTCGGAACTCATAGCGCGCGAGCTGAGGGACAATCTCGACTTTCGCAATCTCTTGACCTGCTATGGCGATGTGAGCGAAGAAGATGCTATAGGGACTATTGGAGAACTTCTGGAAGCTGGCGATCTGCTCTTAACGCTTGGAGCAGGAGATGTCGATCTTTTCGGCGAAAGGGTTTTGGAAGCCGTTAAGGCAAAGGCTCGCCTTGGTACGCCAACAGCTGCGGGCACTAAAGTCTAAAGGCCTCGGCAGTGAATGTCGGCTCGTGGAGCCCTTTTACTTGCGGCCGTACTTTTAGGGTCATTCTTTCGCATAGAGGAAACGTGCGGATATCTGCGTTTGAAAGGTGTAGCAATTGTACCCCCTCATCGCGGCATGGAAGAGATGCTGAGTCAAGAGCTAAAGGGAATGGAAGAGTACGTATGGCCCTTTGCCCTTTTCGATATGCCTCGGTTTGTGACAAAGGTTGCTTCCGTTTATCCTGTGGAGGCAAGTTGGGGAGTCAGCGGATGGGGCAAAATTGAAGTGCGCGTAAGATCGTTAGAACCGTTTTGCGCAGTGGTATGGCAGGATCAACGGTGGCTTGTGGCTAAAAATGGAAAGGTGTGGCGGTTTGACTTGCCGGAGTGGGGAGAAGTCGAAAAATCTCAAAAAGAGGTGCTCCCTTTGATCTACTGGGGAAACGACATGCCACCCTTGATCCTTAAAGAAGGCAAAGGCGACATTTATACCCTGGCATTTTCGGTCGATGGGCTAACGCGATGGCTCTCGGCGATTGAAGAGGCCGAACAGATAGGTGGGCTCGCTTCGCTAAAATTCTACCGCGCAGGGGGCGATATATTCGTCGAGGTTAGAGTGAGCCTGAGAGGGAGGAATGTTATTGTGCGCATGAGAGATGAGCCAGAGTCGTGGGGGGCCATATCTAAGGCAGCGTTACAGCTTCTTTCGGAAAATGCGAAGGGGAACTTATTGCTCGATGCTTCGTACAAAGATAAGATAATTTTGAAAGAAATTGCCATCCCGTGACCTATTGTAAATAGGGCACAGGAAAGGGGCGTGTGAATATGTATGAAGATGTAGAAATTATAGCAGGCCTCGACCTGGGCACCTCAAAGATAGCCGTTGTGGTGGCCGAAAGGGGAACCCGCAGCGGTGACGCCCAGATAATCGGAGTCGGATGTGCCCCTTCCAGGGGCATACGCAAGGGAGTGATCGTGAATTTAGAGCAGGCGGCAGAATCGGTTCGTCACGCTGTTGCAGATGCAGAGGCTATGATAGGCTTGAGCTTGCGCGGTTTTACAGTGACTACCAGCGGATCCGAGGTTTCGAGTATTCGCTCGAAAGGGATGATATCGCTTGGACGAGCACCGCGTCAGGTTACCGAGCATGACTTAGAAAGGGTCATAGAGGCTGCCCTTTCTGACGTTGTGGTGCCGAGCAACCATTGTAGCGTCCATGTTGTACCCGTCGGATTTGCCATAGATGGCCAAAAAGGGATAGATGATCCCTTGGGCATGACCGGCATTCGCCTGGAAGCCGAGGTCCAGTCTGTAGTGGTACCGATGGCTGTGGTTCAAAATGTGATAAATTGCGTGGAGATGACAGGTTACGCCGTAACGGGATTGGTATTGAAACCATTAGCAAGCGCTCTTGGGGTTCTGTCCATTGAAGAGGCCATCGCTGGGACCGCTGTAGTTGATGCAGGAGGAGGCACTACGAGCATTTCCGTATATAGCGAAGGTAGCCCCCGAAAGTTGGGCGTGATACCTGTGGGCGGAGATCACATTACCAATGATATCGCCTGCACTCTCAAAATACCGATAAGCAGGGCTGAAGAGATAAAAAAGGCCGTTTCTCTGGTGGAAGAGGGCGAGGTGCTCGAAGATGAGCTCGAGTTTGAAGTGAGAGGGAAGAGTTACTCTTGTACTGTAGGGGAAGTGCTTGAGGTTATAGCGTGCCGCATGGAGGAGTTGTTCGGGACGCTTATCAGGAGGGAATTAGAGGAGTGCGATGTTTCCCTCTTGCCCGGTGGGATTGTATTAACCGGGGGCGTCTCTTTGATGCCTGGCTTAGATGAATACGTGGCAGAATTGCTGGATTGCCCGGTGCGCGTCGCACCACCTCTCGATGAGCAACGCATGCCACCGGGGAAGAACGATTCTTCCTTTGCCTCTGCTGCCGGCATCGTTCGCTATGTCTTGGAAAAGGAACGGAACCCATTTCGATATCTGAGCCCTTCGCTGGAGTTTGCAGTAGATCGGAGCATCCAGAAGAGCAGGAAGAGCTTGTCCAGAAGCAGGGAAGCAGTCTATTCCGTTCAGAAAGCTTGGGGTTCTATCAAAAAATCGCTAAAGGAGCTCTTTTAGGGCGTTTGAGGAGGGGTCTTCGATGGACCTGTTTGAGATCGAAGGTGCAAAACAAGTTTTCAGGGAAAAGATTAAGGTGATCGGCGTAGGCGGGGGGGGTTGCAACGCCCTCAACCACATCATCGCAAGCAACGTACAGGGCGTCGAATTCATTGCCGCCAATACGGACGTAGCCCATTTGGATCAGAATCTCGCGGAGAAAAAGCTTGTACTGGGCAGGGAATTGACGCGCGGTCATGGCGCGGGGGCCAACCCCGAGATCGGGATGAAGGCGGCGAAAGAATCCATAGATGACATCAAGGAATGCCTAAAGGAAGCCGACATGATATTCCTCGCCGTCGGCATGGGAGGGGGTACGGGCACGGGCGCCACTCCCATAATAGCTGAGGTGGCAAAAGAGATGGGTGCTTTGGTGGTGGCTGTCGCCACTAAGCCGTTCTTTTTTGAAGGGCGTACTCGCATGTCTCAGGCTTTGATGGGAATAGAAAATCTAAAGAGCAAGGTGGATGCCCTCATCGTGATTCCTAACGACAAGCTCTTTGAAATAGCCGACATCAAGATGTCATTGCAAGATGCCTTCAAACTGGTCGATGAGGTACTGCGCCAGGCCGTTCAAGGGGTGACGGATCTCATCCTGCGCCCAGGGTTGGTCAACGTAGATTTTGCTGATGTCAAAGCGGTTATGAGCAATGCTGGTGCTGCAATAATGGGTATTGGCGAAGGACGGGGAGAGACGCGAGCCACCACCGCTGCCATGGCGGCTATTAACAGTCCTCTGATGGAAGTGCCGATGAGAGGAGCAAAAGGGTTGTTGTTCAATATAACGGGCGGGCCCACCGTGAGCATACATGAGATAAAGGAGGCTGCCCAGGTGATCACCGAAGCGGTTGACGAAGACGCCACGATTATATGGGGGCATGTGCTCTCTTCTGACTCCGACGATAAGCTGCAGATCACCGTCATAGCCACGGGATTTTCGGCAGCGGAGGTCACCTCTTCTAAGGGCGCAAAACGCCGCAGCCGCCTCGCACTGGAGGAAACCGACGTCAAGGCAACGCCTGAGGAGGATCTATTTCGCTTGAGCGGCGCTCCTCTCAATCATCTCGACATCCCCTCGGTCATACGGCGCAAACGCTCTAAAGACAGAGCTGGGAGATCCGCTTGAGTGATTCGCCTTGACCTTGTAACGGCAGAAAGGCGCAGCCAGTTTTTTACCTGGGAGCCATTTCGCAAAGAAGAGACTGCGCTCGTTGATCTTCCGGTCGGCGGGAGTCTCCCGTGGGCGTTGCTCTATCCCTCCTCGTACAAAGTGGGCATGTCCAATCTGGGACTTCATTATATCTTCTTCGGACTTAAACAGAATGGCATAGGTGCCGAGCGAGTTTTCCTCAGTCCTTCATCGCTATCTGTCGATGGCGAAAGACATCTCCGCGACTTCGCTGTAATAACTGCGAGCGTCGCCTATGAAGTCGATGTCGTAGCCTTGATGAGGCTCCTCAGCAGAGAAAAAATCCCGCTGTCTTGGGATGAAAGGGCAAAAGTGGGTGGTCCTATTGTAGGAATAGGAGGGGCGCTTACCTATATAAACCCGCTCATCTTTTCCGGTTTGGCTGACTTTGTGGTCCTTGGGGATGGGGAGGTGGCATTGCGAGCGGTTGTGAAAGCAGTGCGCGAGGCGATGTCCTGTGGCCGTAGGGATAAGCTCTGGGCTGATCTTTCGGAACATCCGTCCATTTACGTTCCGGCTGTCCACAATGTCCTCATCGAGAAGGGAGAAGAATTGGGCAAGGTGCGCGGTTATTGTTCGAACTTGGGAGATCTCTTAGGGCATAGCCTTTGGCTCACGCCGCACGCCACCTTCGGAAGGACTTTGTTGGTTGAACTTCAGAGAGGGTGTGCGAGGCGATGTCCATATTGTACGATTCCAGCCTGCTTCGGGAGAGATAGAAAACAACCCATCGAAGTCGTCAAGGGAAAAATTGAGACGCTGCAGCACCGCTTTTCCTTTGATCAGGTTGGCTTGGTTACTCCCGAGGCGAGCGATTATCCTCATCTCGACAGCTTGCTGGACTTTCTTGAAGAATTAAACTGCGGCGTATCCTTTGCCTCTCTGAGGTTGGACACCTTGACCCCTAAAATGGTGCGAGCGCTTGTCGCGGGTGGAAGGCGCGGCTTGACCGTGGCACCGGAGTGCGGCAGTGATGCCCTGCGATACTCGTTGGGAAAGCCTTTCTCAAATGAGACAGTAATAAAGACCCTACGCATGGCTGCGGATGAAGGCGTGCGCTCCGCGAAGTTATACTTCATGGTGGGCCTTCCTGGTGAAAGAGATGAAGACGTTTTGCAGATAGCTGACTTGGCGCGATCGATACGCGATTCTGCTCGCCTGAAAGTCGTACTCGCTGTCAACATCTTCGTGCCTAAGCCGCATACGCCGTGGTCTAAAGCCCCTTTTTTGGGACAAAGAGAAGGCAGGCGGCGCCTTGTACTCCTCAAAAAAGCCCTGCGGGGAGATAGCAGAGGCATAGGGGTCAGGGAGGGAGGAGCAAAAGAGGCAGCTGTCGAATATCGGCTGACCTGGGCGAGGCTTCAAGACGGCATTAGCCTGACTGCAAAAGGGCAGCCTTTCGATGGCTTCCTGGATACAAAAGAAACGACGAGGGAGCTATCCGCGCTCGGGCTCTCTTGGAAACTTTAAAAACGGCTTGATAAAAGCCATGACATGTTTTAGGAGGGATCACAAATGAAAAGAAGAGACAAACGTTATAGAGAACAGCGCTTGATGTTCGCCTTTGGGCAGATTATGCTGCCCCTCGTCGGCATAGTCGCAGTAGCCATTTTGATCTTGGGCATAAAGATGTTCTTCCTGCCGCCCAAGAGCGGAGACACGTCGAGGCCGGTGGTCAAACAAGAGGAGCCCATATCCGCCTCCGTGCCTAAGCAGAATAACGTTCCTTCATCGCCCACTGCGAAGGAAGCGTCGAAGGGGAAAGTTGTGATGGCGGTGCCAGTCGGCAAGGCTCCCACTGCGGAGCAAAGCGCAAATTCCCCCCAAGCTGAATCGCCTTCTACGCCGTCAAACGTCGCCACGAGTAAGACAACATCCACTGCTGCGCCACCTACCACCTCCGTGGCTAAGGAGACGAAATGGTGCGTGCAAGTCGGCTCCTTTACGGAAAGGGCACGAGCAGAGAGCGTGATGCGGTCTTTGAAGGAAAAAGGGTACAGCGGGTTGATCGCACAAGCTGAAGTCTCTGGCAAGACATACTTCAGGGTAAGAGTGCCGGCGGGCAACTCCAGAGAAGAAGCCAACGCCTTGGAGAACAAACTCAAGGGCGACGGATTCCCCACATTGGTAACCCCGATGAACTGAAAGCTAACGGCTATGGTAGGCATTATCCAGACGCTCTTTCGTCGAGCAGAAGCTATAGAACGAGTATCCGACCTCTTGTCCTTTCCCTGGGATACGGCTGCTGCCCATATGTCCCTGAAAGACGCCGTTGGCCGGCGTTTGTTCGATAGCGTTCGCGCCCCTCATCCTTATCCGCCCTTTTCCAGAAGCCTGCGCGATGGGTTTGCGGTACGCAGCGAAGATATAGCGGGCGCATCTTCGTCCTCTCCGGCCTTCCTTAGGCTCGCGGGCGAAATTTCAATGGGCAATATGGCATCGAAACCCTTAAGTCCTGGTGAGGCCTTTTCAATACCCACCGGCGGCGCACTGCCCTTAGGGGCAGATGCAGTCGTGATGATGGAAGACTCCATCGTTAGCGGCCCTTTTGTGGAGATTGGCAGAGCCGTACAGCGCGGAGACAACGTTATTCAAGCTGGAGAAGATGTGAAATGCGGAGAGGTGCTGGTAGAACGGGGGGAAATTGTAGACTTCCGTACCGTCGGCCTCCTTGCCTCTTTTGGTATCGTTGACGTGCCATTGATCGATCTAAACATAGGGATATTGAGCACCGGAGACGAGATCCTTGAAGCGTCGGTTGCAGAGCTGCCACCTGGGCGGGTGCGCGATGCCAACAGCTGGACGCTCTTTGCTCTGCTCAAACTCAAAGGTTTCGTTGCGCATTTTTTGGGCATTGTCGAGGATAATCTCGAAGCCCTTAAGAGCGCGATCGAGAAGGCTCAGAAAGAGTGCGATGTGATCCTGATAAGCGGCGGCTCGTCCGTCAACGCCAGAGACTACTGTTCTACCATCCTTGAAGGAATGCCCTCGCCTGGCCTTATGGCAAGGGGGCTCAATATAAGGCCGGGGAAGCCAACCCTTATAGCCGGGTCGGTTGGGGATAAAAACCGCTTGGTCATCGGCCTCCCTGGGCATCCCCTTTCGTGCGCTATCGTAGCTCGCACAATTTTGTTGCCGCTACTACAGCGCCTCGTAGGTATTGGCTCGGAAGACGTAGTGCTTAAGATGCCGTGCGGAGAAGATGTGCACGGACAGGCCGGAGTGGAGGAGTTCGTGCCCGCAAGGGTGCACGACGGCATGGCTATGCCTATGATGGCGAAATCAGGCTATGTCGGTGCCATGCGCCGTACCGATGGTCTTATAGTTTTGCCACCGGATCGTGAGACGGCGCGAAGGGGCGAGGAGGTAGACTTTATTCTATGGTGAAGGCAAAGAACGAACATCTTTCGATAGCTGAGGCATGGAAACTGCTCTATAAGACGTTCAATGGGAGGATTGAAGGGTCGTCGGTAGAAGTCTCTCCTGATGATGGGCTTTGGCATGTATTGGCCGACGATGTACAAGCCGAGCGCAACGTCCCCCATTACCCGGTCTCTGCAGTTGATGGTTACGCCCTCAAGTCCGATGCCACGAGCAACGCATCCCCTGCCACGCCGGTTATCCTCAAACCCCACGAGTACTCGTGGGTCAACACCGGCGGCGCGCTGCCTTTAGGTACAGACGCGGTAGCGATGATAGAAGATACCTCCCTCAAGGGGGATGGCGATCTTTATGTCTATCGTGCCCTTACATTGGGATCGAACGTTCGTTCCGTGGGCGAGGATGTGGCTAAAGGCGATGTGATAGCTTACGAAAAAGACCAGGTAATGCCATCTTTGTGCGCGCTTTTCGTGGCCTGCGGTGTCAGGCGTATAAAGGTAAGAAGGCGACCGAAGAGCATATATATCCCAACCGGGGACGAGATCGTGTCACCAGAGGATCTCACACCAGGTCAAGAGTTGCCCCCGGGCAAAGTGGTCGATAGCAACTCTGTCCTATTGCGTGGCCTTTTCGATGGGTGGGGTATGTCACTCGATATCCACTCGCTTTTGCCCGACGATAAGGAAATCATAAGGGAGGCCATAAGAAACGCCGCGGGACAGTATGACTTAGTCCTTGTGGGAGCGGGGTCTGCCAAAGGGGAGAAGGATTACACCGCTCCAGCCATAGCTGAAGAGGGAAAGTTATTGCTTCATTGGTTGCGCATGAGGCCTGGCCGTCCTGTGATCGTAGGTGAGGTCAACGGCAAACCTGTAGTGGGCCTTCCCGGCTTTTCCATGTCGACGATGGCGGTGGCATGGACCATAGTATATCCAATCCTGTGTCTGCTTTCTGGAATGGACATCCCGAGGGAGGAAATTTTGAGACGCGCCATAGGTGCCGGGGGAGTGGTCAATGTGGGCCTGCTTTTGCCACACTCATCGCCTCAAGGGGTGGAGGAATGGCTCAGGCTGAAGGGAGTTCAAATCGGCGAGGCGCGCTATGTCTGGCCGCTCAAGTCCGGCGCGAGCTCCATTTCCTCGATGGCCGAGGCAGATGCTTTTGCGCTGTTGCCGGCCGAAGCAACCGAGTATCTGAAGGGTGAGCCGATATCGGCCTATTTCGTGCTTCCCGTGCCTTGGAAAAAGCGAGCCTTATTCCAAGGGTCGGATGATCCGGCTTTCAGGCGTCTCGTGCGATACGTTCGTCATGAAGGGGCTGACTTGGCAATCAGAAACGTCGGAAGCCTCGGCGGCATTGCAGCCCTGTCGAGGGGCGAAGCCCACGTAGCCGCTTGCCATCTTTTAGATCCAGCTACCGGACGTTATAATGACAGCTATATTGATGCACTAAAGCCGCATGATCAGAAGTGGATCAGGAAAGTCATATTTTTGCGATCGCAAGGGTTTATCTTAAAGGAAGGAAATCCTAAAGGTATAAAAGGCGTAAAAGACCTTGCCAGAAAAGATGTCCGCATTATAAACCGCCAGGCTGGAGCCGGAACGAGGGTGTTGCTGGACTATTTACTGCAAGAGGCAGGCATTTCGCCGTCGCAGGTTCAGGGGTATAATGTTCAGACAAACACCCACATAGACGCCGCAGCGAGGGTGGAGTGGGGACTTGCGGATGTCGCAGTCGGTGTCAAAGCTGTTGCCGATGCCTTGGGGCTCGATTTCATTCCGATAACTTGGGAGCCCTACGAACTCGTCATCCCCGAGGAACACGTTGGGCATCCAGGAGTACAAGCCCTCCTGAGCGCCATAGAAAACCCCCTGTGGCGGAAGGAAGTGGAGGAGCTGGGAGGATATAGATGGCCAGAATAGTAGACCGGTATGGCAGGCACCTCACTTACGTGCGAATATCGGTGACGGACAGGTGTAACTTTCGCTGCCGTTACTGCATGCCACCATCCGGCGTCAGTTGGGTTCCCCACGAGGCGATATTGTCTTATGAGGAAATCTTAGGCCTCTGTGGCGTGCTCGGGGAGTTGGGAGTCGAGAAGGTCCGCTTCACCGGCGGAGAACCGTTAGTCAGGAAGGGCTTTGTAGATTTTTTATATAGATTGAAGGAAAAGCATCCCCAACTCCAAGTGGCCGTCACGACGAACGGTTCTCTCTTGAAGGAATGGGCTCCCAGACTGGCGGATTTAAACTTGACGGCCTTGAACATCTCTTTGGATACCATATCTAAAGATAAATTTTCCTACATCACTAGGGGTGGGAATCTGGAAGAGGTTATATCCGGGATAGACGCCTTCAGGTCGCACTCCGATGCCACTATAAAGATCAACGCTGTCCTGATCAAAGATTTTAACGACGGCGAGGGAGAGATCTCTGCACTCATAGCGTTCGCGAGGAGTCGAAGGGCCATTCCTCGATTTATCGAGTTCATGCCGCTCGATGACGATGTATGGAGCCGCGATCGTTTTATAAGCGCCGATAACATGATCGAGGTTTTGCGCGCTATGGACTATACGCACTTTTCAGACGAGGAAGGGCAAAATTCTGGTCCGGCCACGTACCTGCAAAATCCTCTTACGGGTCAACGAGTCGGCATCATAGCTGCTGTCTCTCACCACTTTTGCGACCGCTGCAACAGGTTGCGCGTAACTGCAATGGGCGAGATGCGCTCTTGCCTGTTCGCCGATAGCGGCGTAAACCTGAAGGAGCCGCTTTCCTCCGGCGATCTCGAAGAAGTGCGCAAGAGGATAATGGAGTGCGTCGCAGCTAAACCGCAGTCTTGGATGAGGCTTAAATCTTCTTCGCAGCGCATGTCGCAGATCGGAGGATGAGTCAGATGTCAGGCCAGGGTCACCTGGATTCAGAGGGGCATCCCGTGATGGTGGACGTCGGCAAAAAGGAAGAAAGCTTCAGAACGGCAGAGGCCGAAGGGTGGGTGTGTCTTCCGCCTTCGATATACGAGGCCATAGGCTGCGGGCATGTTAAAAAAGGAGACGTCTTAAAGATAGCCGAACTCGCCGGCATCATGGCGTGCAAGCGCACTCCGGACCTCATTCCGCTATGTCACAACATCCGCCTCGACAGCGCCTCCGTCCGCTGTGTCTTAGAGGGCGAGCGCAAGGCGGTTTATATCCGTTGCTCGGTGTCGGCGAGAGAAGTCACTGGCGTGGAGATGGAAGCGCTTTTAGGCGTGGCTGTGGCGGCCTTGACAGTCTACGACATGTGCAAAGGCATAGATAAAGGGATGCGCATAGACGGCATAAGATTACTCCGTAAAAGCGGCGGCAAAAGCGGCGACTATTGTGCGGAGGATATAATCTGATGCGCCTGCTTCGGCTCTTCCACGGTGACAATTGTCAAGATGCATTTGTATGCTATCTTCACAGAGGCAAAGAAGGAGAAACGCTGGTCGACGGCAAGGGCAAGGCTATCTATGCCGGGCTTCCTACCCATTCTTTGCCGAAGGATGAAGCCTTGTTCATGATCGTATCGCGTGGCGATGGTGCAGATGTCGGACATTACCTTTCTTTCGGAGATGGAGCGCCGCTCCTATTGGTCACGCAGGTCGAGGAAAAGGAAGAAGGAACTTTCACGGCACTCGAGGTGGTCATGGATGGCTTTGTGGCTCTCTCAAGCCCCTGCCACTGGTGGTTTCCTATAACGGCGGGAGTTTTAACCGTAAGCGATAAAGGCAGCCGCGGTGAACGGATCGATACAGCAGGTCCGGCGCTGGCCAAGCTGCTTCCAAGAATAGGAGCAAGGGCAATAGAACGCGCGATAGTTCCTGACGAGATAGAAGAGATCACCAGCGTGCTCAGAGAATGGAGCAGTGGGTCAAAGGTGGATCTGATCCTGGTAACTGGCGGAACAGGCCTATCCCCTCGTGACGTTACGCCGGAGGCTTTGATGAGCGTTGGCGACAGAGTCGTGCCTGGCCTTGGCGAATACATGCGCTGGGCTACATCGCTTTCCACTCCGAGGTCGATCTTGAGTCGCGGCATTGCCGTTACTAAGGATAAAAGCCTCATTATGGCGCTCCCCGGGAGCGAAAAAGGTGCCACGGAGTGTTTCAAAGCTTTGATGCCCGTCCTTCGCCATGCCGTGGAAATACTTTCCGGAAGGGGAGGAGAGTGTGCCCACAGTCATCGCTGAAGAGAGGTTTATATTGGCATGGCGGAGAAGGATACGATGAGCGATATAAAATGCTGCGTGATCATTACCGGAATGTCGGGCAGTGGCAAGAGTACCGCCCTGCGCATATTGGAAGACATGGGTTTTTTCCCCATCGACAATATCCCGCCCGCTGCCATTCCTCAAGTCCTTGATCTGCTTCGCTCTCATGACTCAGCCACCCTTCACGGCGTGGTTGCGGTGACAGATGCCCGCGGAGGGGCGCTTCTTGAGGGCTTCGAAGATGTTGTGACCCGGCTTCGCTCATACATTCCGATGATTAAGGTTATATTCCTCGACGCCTCTGACGATTCGCTGGTTAGGAGATATGAGCAGACGCGCCGCCGCCATCCCATGGGGGCAGAGCTTGTCCTAAGCGAAGCGATCGCCAGGGAAAGAAAGACTTTGGCACCGATAAGGGAGATTGCCGACCTGGTCGTCGATACGACGGAGCTTTCAATTCAGGATCTGCGCAACATGCTTCTTGCGGCCTTGGCGATGGATCAGGCTCAACCTGCTATTATCATAAGCTCTTTCGGCTATAAATACGGTATACCATCGGACAGCGATTTCGTATTCGACGTTCGCTTCTTGGAAAACCCGTTCTATGTGCCACAACTGCGCTATCTGTCCGGCAAAGACGAAGCCGTCCAGGATTACCTGTTGAAAGCTCCTGGTACGATAGATTTCATGAAACGATGCATAGATCTGATAACATTTTCACTCCCTCTCTACAGGTATACTGGCAAAATACAGGTTCATATCGCCGTCGGTTGCACTGGCGGCAGACATCGTTCAGTAGCTGTAGCGGAGTGGTTGGCAAAACACCTTTTGGAGAGAGGCGAAAAATGCTTTGTAAATCACAGGGATATAGAGAAGGAAGCAGGGCGGACGTGAGGCCTTCATGAGTTGGTGGCTCGCCTTCCTCTGTGGAGTGATCGCTGGGGTTGGAATTTATGGAGTCCTGCTGAATCGAAGGCGTTTAAAAAAGGGGAAGATCTTAGCTGGTCGTTTCCGACGGCGAAAAGGCGACAGTTTTTACAAGGCAGTGAACCATCGTCTATCGTTAGGCCCGCACTTCGTAGCTCTTGGGGGAGGAACTGGGCTTTCCACGCTGCTTCGTGGTTTGAAGGGGTATTCCCGCAACATTACTGCCGTGGTCACAGTTACGGATGAAGGAGGAAGCTCAGGAAGATTGCGCCAGGAGTGGGGCGTTCTGCCGCCCGGCGATGTGCGCAATTGCCTTGTGGCCTTGGCCGAAAACGACAGCGTACTAAATAACATATTGAGTTTCCGCTTCGACCATGGCGAACTCAAAGGACATAGCTTAGGCAATTTGATCCTTCTGGCCGCTACGGAGTTGGCCGGCGATTTTCGCCTCGCAGTGGAGGAGATGAACCACCTTTTGGCCATCAGGGGACGCGTGCTGCCGGTGACGACAGAGGCCGTTGTGCTCGCAGGACGCACGAGAGATGGAAAGATTGTGCGTGGAGAGCTTGCTGTGTCTTTGAACGGCAGCCAACTTATGGAGATATGGCTTGAGCCGAGGGACGCGCATCCCTTGCCTGAAGTCATAAGCGCCATCTACGGCGCAGATCTCGTAATCTTGGGACCGGGCAGCTTGTTTACGAGCGTCATACCCAACATCTTACTTGACGAGGTCAGCATAGCTATAAGAAAGACCAGCGCTCCGAAGGTTTACGTCGCCAACCTCATGACCCAACCCAACGAGACCGACGGCATGAACCTATACGATCACACGTCGTGGATTGCGAAAGTGTTGGAGGCGTTTCCCGATTACGTCATAGCAAATAAAGCGCCCATACCGGAAGATACGTTCAGCATGTATGTGGCATCTGGTTCGTATCCGCTAATGTTAGATGACGATCAGAGAAGGGCGTTGAATGAAGCTGGGTGCGAAATAATAGAGGCTCCTCTCGTTAAAAAATTAGATAACGGCATGCTGCGCCATGATAGCCACAGGTTGGCTGAGATCTTGGTGCGCCTGACAAAGGAGGATAGGGACCAGTAGATGGAGAAACTCGTTTCCCTTGTCAGGGATGAATGGCTGCTCTTGAGCGTAGACGACAAAGGGGAAGCGGAAGCTGAGATCTTAGGGTTGATTCAGGGGATGAAAAAACTGCATCAGGAAGACCTATTGACAACTGGCAGATTGTGGGTCTTCGAGAGACTGCGCCGCGTTTGGCCGCTCGCTTCCTGGGCTGGGGTGTGGGATTTCGCTTCGCTTTTGATCATTCCGCCCGACAAAAAGGGGAGGATATCCCTATCGTTGCCTCAGGACCTTTTAGGCCTCATGACTGAGCGTTTCGGCAGACGGACTTCGTGGAGTTGGCTCAGGGGCTTGTGGGGCAGTTGCGGCTCCTTATATCTGCCCAGCAGCGGTTATTACTGTACTTTTCGCCTTTACCAGTATAGCGGTATCGCTTCCAGAGTTGAGGAGCTGCTTTCTCAAATAAAGGCAAAACCTGCCGAGCGAAAGATAAGGGGTTGGGTAGAGATTTCTATCCGGAGCCAAGTAGCTATTACAGCGCTGCTTAAGCAGATGAAGCTTACACGCTCTTCGTTGCTACTTCAAGAGAGAGCACGTATGAGAGCCTTCCGAGACATGGCAAACAAGGTGGTAAATTGTGACGCTTTTAATATTCAAAAGAGCCTCAGGGCTGCTGAAGAGCAATCGATCATAGCTCAACAGCTTGTGGAGTCAAAGGCATTCCATACGCTCTCCAGACCGCTCCAAGAATTGGTAATGGCGCGCCTGCAAAATCCGAGCGCTACGCTTGAGGAGTTGGGGAGAGCGCTCTCTAAGCCGGTGACCAAGAGCACCGTGGAGTATAGATGGAAAAAGCTGAAGCTTCTCGCTGAAATTACAACCGCCTCTAAGACTTGAGGAGCTCCGCATAGAATGAATATGTGGTAAACTCGACAAGCTGAGTTCGTTAAAAGGGGGTTCCACCGTCATGCCGGAGAAAAAGAACAAGCGAAAGGTGTAGTAGATGTGCACAAGAGCCGTCTCTCCATAGAGAGGGAGTTATCAGCAATACAAAAACTCGTCGATCAGCATGAATTCAAATCTAAAGATGAACTGAATGACTTTCTTCAAACCCTTACATCCTCAGGCGAGCTCTTTCAACAACAAACGGCACGAGGTTTAATAGTTAACAAGGTGATAGCTCCCAGCTACGAAGGACAGAGTGAGCTGCTGTAAAAAGGCCACGAATTTGCGTATATGATGAAGTTGATATAATTACATGTAAGGTGCGATCCTTTTGCAAAACATTTTTGAGGGGGTAGATGAATTTGACCAAGAAGAGAATAGCTATTAACGGCTTCGGCAGGATTGGGAGGCTTTCGTTCAGAGCCTTCTGTCAATACGACGACAAAGATATCGCAGATGTGGTGGCCATCAACGACCTCACTTCGCCCGCCACGCTAGCATACCTGTTGAAGCACGACTCCGTTCACAGGCGCTTTCCCGGCACAGTTGAGGCTGGCGAAGACAAGTTGATAGTAAACGGGAAGGAGATAAAGGTCTTCGCCCAAGCGGATCCCTCCAAGTTGCCTTGGAAGGATCTTGCGGTGGACATCGTCGTTGAGTCGACAGGCCGTTTCACCGACGCCGAAAAAGCGAAGGCCCATATCGAGGCCGGTGCCAAAAAGGTCATAATATCCGCCCCTGCCAAGAACGAAGATGTCACTATAGTCATGGGTGTCAACGAAGGCGCGTACAAACCGAATGAGCACAACATCATATCCAACGCATCGTGCACGACAAACTGCTTGGCTCCAATCATGAAGGTCCTTCATGATGAATTCGGTGTTGTAAAAGGACTCATGACGACTGCTCATTCTTACACAAACGATCAAGTGACGTTGGATTTCCCCCATAAGGATTTGGCGAGGGGGCGAGCAGCCGCGCTCTCCATCATTCCGACAACTACAGGAGCGGCCAAGGCGATAGGCAAGGTAATACCGGAGCTCAACGGAAAACTCAACGGCGTGGCACTCCGCGTGCCAACTCCGGATGTGTCCATAGTTGACTTCGTAGCCGAGCTAAAGCGCACAGCCACGGCAGAAGAAGTGAACGCGGCGATGAAGCGGTATGCAGAGGGATCCTTGAAGGGCATACTTTCCTATGAGCCAGGTCCCCTCGTGTCTATGGACTTTGTGGGGGATAGCCATTCGGCCATTTTCGCCCCCAACGAGACGATGGTCATAGAAAACATGGTCAAGGTATTCGCATGGTACGATAACGAGTGGGGCTATAGCTGCCGCATAGTCGATCTTGCTAACTACGTGGCAAGCAAGATGTAGGGCATATGCGGAGGAAGAAATGAAGCTCAAAAAAGTTAACACTGATCAGACGAAGGGGAAGAGGGTCTTAGCGCGGGTCGACTTCAATGTGCCTATAAAAAACGGCCGCATCGGCGATGATGGTCGCATCGTTTCCCACTTGGAGATGATAGAAGCGCTCTCTGGTGCCGGAGGCCGCCTGACGCTTGTATCTCACCTCGGTCGCCCTAAGGGTAAAACGCCGGAGCTCTCTCTCAAACCAGCAGCAGCGAGATTGGAGGAGTTGGTCAAAAAACCAGTGGCCTTCGTTCATGATTGCATAGGCGATGAAGTAAACGCCGCTATCTCTTCCCTGAAAGACGGAGACATCCTCCTTCTGGAGAACGTGCGCTTTTATCCTGAAGAAGAGAAGAATGACCCGCGATTCGCCAAGGCCCTGGCCCTTCCTCATGAGATGTTCGTAATGGACGCATTCAGCGCAGCTCACAGGGCTCATGCTTCAACGCGCGGCGTCGCCGGATATTTGCCGTCTTTTGCGGGCCCTCTCATCTGTCGCGAGGTAGAGATCTTGGGTGCCGTGCGAGACGATCCAAGGCACCCTTTTGCCTTGATATTGGGAGGCGCCAAGGTATCGGATAAGATAGGCGTGATAGAGAATATGTTGAGCAAGGTGGACGTGCTCATAATCGGCGGAGGCATGGCTTTCACTTTTCTGGCGGCGCAAGACCTCAACATCGGCAGATCCTTATGCGAACCCGACAAGATCGGCTTTGCCAAGGAGATGCTGAAGAGCGCTAAAGATAAAGGGGTAAAGCTATTCTTGCCCGTAGATGTAGCAGTGGCCAATGAAGCGAGCGAAAGCGCCAAGCGTCAGATAGTTCCAATTGACCGAATCCCCGACGATCAGATGGGGCTCGACATAGGCCCAGAGAGCATAAAATTGTTCTGCCAGGCCTTGACGGGGATAAAAACCGTGCTGTGGAACGGGCCGATGGGCGTATTCGAGCTTCCTTCCTTTAAAGACGGTACCGAAGCCATCGCTAAGAAGCTATCCGAACTGATGGCCGAGGGGGCGCTTACTGTAGTGGGTGGGGGAGACACAGCTGCGGCAGTAAAAGCTGCAGGTTATGAAAGGGCTGTATCTCATGTTTCCACCGGAGGAGGGGCTACTTTGGAATTCATGGAGGGCAAGCTCCTTCCAGGCATAGAACCTTTATTAGAAAAATAGAAAGGTGTGTAATCTCAATGGAGCGACGCATTTTGTTGGCCGGAAATTGGAAGATGCACAAAGGCCCGAAAGAGGCACTCTCTTTCCTCGAGGATCTTGATAAAGCCTTAGAGCTGGAAAAGACAATAACCGAGGCGATCGCCTCCAAAAAGATCGAATTGGCCCTTTTCCCGCCCTTTATAAGCATTCCTACATTTTGTGATTTTAATCACAAAATGATAAAGTGGGGAGGGCAGAATGCGCATTGGGAGGAAAAAGGAGCCTTCACGGGCGAAGTCTCCATTCCCATGCTCCTTGAGCTCGGCTGCAGTTATGTCATACTTGGCCACAGCGAGCGGCGCCACATCTTCGGCGAAACCGACGAGATGGTAAGTAAAAAGCTAACCGCAGCGCTCGACCATGGGCTTTCTCCTGTATTGTGCGTAGGAGAAACGCTGGACGAAAGAAACGGCGGAAAAGCCCTTTCGGTAATAAGGAGACAACTGCTTTCTGCGCTGGAGGGCGTCGATTCGACGAAGGCAGCACAAATTGTCGTGGCATATGAGCCTGTATGGGCTATCGGCACGGGCCGCACGGCGAGCGACGCCGATGCCCAAGAGGCTTGTAATTTTGTAAGGGGTCTATTTGTCGAGCGCTGCGGGCAAAATATCGCATCAGGTATACACGTCCTTTACGGAGGTAGCGTAAGTCCCAAAAATGCTGCAGGTCTTTTGAGGCAACCAGACATCGATGGCGCTCTTATAGGAGGAGCGTCGCTTTCCGTCGAGAGCTACATCGGAATTATCAAGGAAGCTTTGTCGGTCCTGTAGGAGCACTTATGTAACATAAGATACATTATAAGACACAATAAAAATTGGCCCATAGTACGTAGCCCTTGATCTTGGCTAGCACCGATGTCTTGCAAGCGATTAACCACGCGCCTATGGCGATAGCATAAAGTCTTGGGCAGGCTTTATGCCTGCCCAAGTAATTTGTTATGGGAATTCAGTTTTGGGCGGACACAAGACCTGCCTCTTACATTTCGTCGATTTGCCACATGGGCGCATCTCCCCAAATGCGCTCCAGTGCGTAAAAATTTCTTCCTTCACGGCTAAATATATGGACGATTATAGAACCACCGTCTATTAAGCGCCACCTCGTGCTATCGTTGCCTTCAATGTAACATTGTATGCAATGTTCATTAAGTGCTTTGACGGCCGTTTCAACGAGAGCATCCATGTGGACGTTGGAGCTCGCCGTCACGAGCACAAATACATCACTTATAACGGAAACCTCACTAACGTCGATGGCTACCATGTTTTCACCTTGCTTCTCCTCTAAGGCTTCGACGAGCCATTCACATGAAGCTATTTTGTCATTGAGCTTGCCCTTTACCAAAGGTTTACATCCCTCCTATTATGAATTTGTTGTAATGTGCAATAATCGAATATTTTTATATGCTAAACAACTATATTTACAACTGCAAAGATAGCCCTTCTTTGTTCTTTTTACGGAGTAACTTTTAAGTTCCTAAGTCTTGATAAGAGCGTCTCATGATCGTGACCGACTATGATCGTGACATGGGCAGCGGCCTCAGAAGGGCGCACCAAGTTTTTGGGTATCCTGAGCAGCTCTGCTAATATTTGGGCCTCCTTTTGAGATTCGGCACCTTTGGATGGATATATGATGTTGCTATAATGATAATCGAAATGCCTTGCGTTTCCTCTGTAGGCGACCTCTATGCCTAATCTGTGCAATTCCCGTGCGACCTTAGCGCTCAATCCTTCGCTTCCATCGCCGTTGAGCACCGCAATTGGTCCTTTTATGCTCTCTACTCTTTCCTTGGACAATGCCTGATCTTCTTCGGGCATTGAGGTCAAGACATTCGTCGCACCTCCTGCACCTTCTTGACTGATGGGGGGCATCTTCGCCTCGCTGGGTATTTCACCGGAGAGAAACGCCGAAATCTGGCTTATATCCCCAAGCCAATAACTTACGCCGGAGATGAATGCAGGTTTTCCTGGCAGAGTGGATACATTTATGTTATCCAGCGATAGATCTTTGAAGTAAAGGCCAAGCTGTAGCGCTTGAGACGGAGATAGATCCGTCTTTACTATAGAAGCCATCTCCTTGGTCAATTCTCCCAAGTGCGGCAAGATCTGAGGGTCTGTCATGCGTTTTAACAGTGCAGCTATAAATTTATGCTGCCTTTGTATGCGGCCCAAGTCGCCCATAGCATCGTGGCGAAAACGAACATATTTGAGCGCCATATCGCCGTTCATCAAGTGGCGACCTGGTGGTATGTCAATGTAGAGTCCTCCAGCCTTATCGACATATCTCATGCGGGTTTCTACCTCTATTTCCACGCCGCCTAAAAGATCCACGAGCTTCGGAAACGAGTCGTAGCCTACCACTACGTAGTAATGAATTGGCAACCCTAGATAGTTGACCAATGTCCTTTTAAGTAGATCAATGCCGCCGTATGAATAAGCATGCCCAAGTTTGTTCCAACCTCTGCCAGGGATATCGATACGCGTGTCTCTGGGCAATGAGAGAAGTTTGACCTTCTTGCCTTCTATGTCGAGCGTCGCTATTGCTATGCTGTCTGCCCTGTGCGAGTCACCTGTATCGTCCTCGCCTACTACCAATATGTTGATCTTTCCTGTGACCTCGTCGTACCTTATGCTTTTTCTGATGCTTTCCGCTTTCGGGTGGACGATATCCTTCAGTCTCCAATTGGCTCCAATTATGGCTGCAGCCAACACCACGCCAATAAAGAGCAACCGCTGCCATCTCATCGGGCGTCACCTTCCATCCCTGATATAAAGGCCCTTCTTATAAATGTAATGCTCTACGTTCCATGGCACTAAGTAACGAATACTTGAACCTTCGGCGACGCGACGACGAATCGCTGTGCTAGAAATGGCCAGCATGGGTATTTCAAGGAGGACGACGGCTTTTTTTATAGCTTCTGGCAGTTCGTCCAGTCGTTCTACGCTATAGCCTGGACGTGTAACGGCTACTATGGAGGTTTCTTTTATTATGTTATAGGGATCTTTCCATGACGGTAGTTCGAGCACCGCATCTAACCCAGTTATGAAGTAAAATTGCACGCCTCCTGGGGGATGCCAATGGCGCATCTCTCTGAGCGTGTCTATGGTATGACTTGGCCCTTCTCTGTCAATTTCTATGCGCGATATTTTAAAATGAGGGTTATCTATGGTAGCCATGAGCGTCATGATATAACGGTCTTCTGGAAACGATACTTGGCGACGAGTTTTATGGGGAGGGTTCCCAGTTGGAACGAAGACCACCTCCGAAAGATTGAGGACGCAGTACGCCTCTTCCGCTGCTATCAGGTGGCCGAAATGGATGGGGTCGAATGTCCCCCCCATGATGCCTATTCTTTTCTTTCTCAATAAGAGATTTTTCTCACCGGTCTCCATGCTATTGTGAGAGATCATCGGGTTGAAATTCAAAAGGTACACCGCCTATAAGAATCGTATCGCCATAGCGCGCTCCAGCTTGTGTAAGTTCAGCCTCGACCTTAAAGCGCTTGAGAAGGAGTGCGAAGCGTCGAATCGCCTCATCTTGGTTGAAGTCGTAACGTTGAACCACCTTTTCCAAATATGGGTGTTGGACCTCATAAATCCCTTCTTCCACGCAAAGGATCCGGGCAGCGACTTTTGACAGAACTGCTGTCTCTGTTTTGACCGAAAGGTTACGATCGGCCGAGGTTGTTTCATGTCTCGGGTGAAGGCTTGCAAACTCCTTTATCGCTGAGGAAAGCCGTTCGGTGCCCTCACCCGTCAAGGCACTCGTCTCAAAAAACGGGATACTCATCCTTTCCATCTCCGCTTGTACTTTAGGGCTCAGCGATCTCGCTTCGTCTAAGTCTATTTTATTTCCTACTACGATGAACGGGCGTTCTAATAGCTCAGGGTTGTAGAAGCCCATCTCGCGGCGTATAGCATTCCACTGTTCGATCACATGAGAAAGATCCCCTGAACTGAGGTCTAGGACATGGATGAGAAATCTGGTGCGCTCTATGTGTCTTAAGAACCTCAAGCCAAGGCCTTTGTCCTGGTGGGCCCCCTCAATCACCCCTGGCATATCAGCCAGAATAATGCGAAGGTCTTCTTCTTCAATTACGCCAAGATTGGGAGATAAGGTTGTGAAAGGATACGGTCCTGTCTTTGGACGGGCGTTTGTAAGGGCCAAAAGAAGACTTGATTTGCCCGCGTTTGGCAAACCCACCAAGCCCACATCAGCTATCAACTTGAGCTCGAGTCTAAGCTTTGCTTCTTCGCCAGGGTCTCCTCTTTCGGCGAACTTGGGGGCACGGTGTGAAGCTTTAGCAAACGAGGCATTACCTCTCCCTCCCCTCCCCCCGCGGGCTACGAGGAGCCTTTCGCCTGGTCTCGTCAGGTCGCCCAAGAGGAAACCGGTTTTGCTATCCCAAACAACCGTGCCGCAGGGCACAGGTATTACCAAGTCCTGACCGCTTGCTCCATGTTGCTTTTTGCCTCTGCCATGTTCCCCATCTTCAGCATTGAAGTGAGCGCTATACTCAAAATCCGCCAAAGTTTCTAAGCCAACGACTGCTTCGAGAAAGACGTCTCCGCCTTTTCCGCCATCGCCTCCGTCAGGGCCACCCTTCGGCACATATTTTTCTCGACGAAAGCTGACACATCCGTTTCCGCCTCTACCAGCCCTTACGTTTATTTCGACCAAATCTATGAACTTCATTGTCGCATCACTTCACCTTACTCATAAGAACAAAAGGGCCTTTTGTCGCAAATAGGCCCTTTGTCCTCTTTCGGTAAATTAAAAAACCATTCATGTTAGTTATTGACAGGCTCTACGCTTGCGTATGATCTGCCGCCTTTGTTTTCGAACTTAACAAAACCAGAAGATAGGGCGAAGAGTGTGTCGTCCTTACCTCTTCCGACATTTCGTCCAGGATGTATCTTTGTGCCCCTCTGCCTAACAATTATAGTCCCTGCCTTGATCATTTGACCATCATAACGCTTCACGCCAAGGCGCTTGCTATTGGAATCTCGGCCGTTTTGGCTGCTGCCCTGTCCTTTTTTGTGAGCAAAAAGCTGTAAGTTAAATTTTCTGATCATTATCTTTCTTCCACCTCCACTACCCTTACATGCCTGGGATACGAAGCTTCTACTGCCTTAAGGCTACAAAATATAGTGTTGACGATGCTTTTGACCCTTTCGTCATGAGTAAGCGGCCACTCTATAGAGAAATATGCCGGCTCCTCTTCTTTCTTGCACTGCACGCCGTTCAGGGCCAATACATCTATTAATCCTACAGCCAAGGCTTGAAGCAATGTCGACACGGCTGCACAGACGATATCTTTGTTTCTGGGGGCATATCCGCTATGGCCCGAGGCTCTCATAGATGCAGCCTCTCCATTCCTTTTTACTACCTCTACGGTGATCACCTAATTCTAATTTCTCCTATTTGAAGATCCGTAAAGGGCTGGCGATGGCCTCTAAGCCTTCTGTAGTTCTTTTTGCGTTTGAATTTGAAGACTAAAACCTTTTCTTCCTTTCCGTGTTCCAAAACCTTCGCTTCGACTGTCGCTCCATCTATAAACGGGTGACCCATCTTCACCTCTTCGCCAGTCGAAACCAAAAGCACCTTATCAAGAGCTACATCGGTTCCTGGATCTTCCTTCATTTTCTCTACGCGAATGACATCGCCCGTAGAGATGCGGTATTGTTTGCCGCCTATATCAACCACTGCGTAAGACACTCTTTATTCCTCCCTCTCGCTGAGATTCGGGTAGGCTTGGCAAAGCCTTTTAAAAACCCGTCTCAAGCGGAAATGCCGTAGCTATTGCATTTTACGCGAGATTCGACCACAAGTCAACGCACCTATGCCGCTGTCAGCTGCACGCCTTTCTTCTTTCCTCCGTTGCTCTGTGCAGTTTTGGTTTGATCGCTTTGAATCATCACTCGACGTGAAGCATCCACTTCATATGATCTTCGCAATGTTTTTGGGATTTAGACCTCTTTATATGTGCCCTACATGTGCCCCGTTAATCTTGCCTATGTTTTTGTCGAACTCTCTCAATGTTTATCCCTTTATACGATCAGGAGACTAAAAAATCCGCTGCCGTCTGGGTTGGGTCATCTCAGACGGCAGCAAGATAGAACTTGGTGGGTGGTGCAGGAATTGAACCTGCGACCTCTTCCGCGTCAAGGAAGCGTTCTTCCACTGAACTAACCACCCTCACGGCAAGAATAAGTCTACCATCCTGTGCCGGATTGTCAAGTTGCCCCGGGCTCTATGTCAAATAGTGTGGAAACACTCCGGTGGTAAGAATCCCAACAACACCTTCCTCGTATAGACTGTTACGTCCCGCAGGCCAAAGGAGAGGCGCTTGAGCATCTTTATCTTGGTGTTGCAGCCCTCTGTGAAGGCATTGGTGGTCCTGTTGTCGAAGTAGTTCAGGATCGGCTGTCGCCACCGTTTTAGGGTATTGCCCCACCTGTACAACTCGGCATCGTCAGAAGCCTTCAGGTTCATGATGATCAGGTCTAAGAGCTCGGCTGCCTCGGACTTGTCCCTCGCCCTATATACGTCCCTTAAGCGTTCCTTGGCCCAGTAGAAGCCTTTGAGGTTTGGATAAGTTTTTAAGAGCTCGTCTACCCTTTGCCTTCCTCTGTCGCTTAAATTCTCTCTTGCAACTAAGAATATCTTTTTGGGTATCTTTACCTTACCCTTATGTCTTACGTCCTGCTCAATCCTCCTGGCTTCGTCCATGCGCTTATTGGCATCCGCTATCATGTGGAAATGGTCTACCACCACATTGGCCTCAGGGAAGAGCCTATTAGCCGCCTTCCTGAAGGCCTCCTTCATGTCTATGCAGACTTCCTTGACCTTATGGGCAGGGATCTCGGATAAGAAGGCCTCCAATGTGGCTACGCGGTCGTCTTTTAGGACCTCAAGCACCTTCTTTGCCTTCACATCTGTTATTATGAGCACCATCTCCTGATGCTTGAAGCTATGCTCGTCTATCCCTAAGTGGAGCTCCTCTGCATCGTTTATCATTGACCGCAGGAGGCCTGGTATCGCTTTTGCCTCCATCAAGATCTTTTTAGCCTTGCCGTAGGAGATTTTAAGCAGCTTCGATACTGCCTTAAAGCTCATCAAACTCAAAAGCCACAAGACCAACTTTTCCGCATGCCTGGTAAGCCTGCTACGAGGTTTTGCTATCTCAAGCTCCTGCGTAAATGTGCGGCCGCAATGCTTGCACTTCCACCTCTGCCTGCCGTGTATCTCAAGATATACTTTCTTTCCGTTGATTAACGCGTGCAGCACCTTCCTCGGTTTGGCTTTGCCGTGCCTGTAGAGGTCCTTTGAGTTACACTCTGGACAAACTGCTGTCTTGTTGGGTTTAACTTGCACCTCAATCACAAAAGCATCCTCTTCCTCACGCGTATCCGATACCTTGAAGCCTTTAAGTCCGAGCATATTGGTGATATTATTTTTATGGCCATTGGCCATGGTGGTAAGAGCCTCCTTTCTTCATGGGTTTGGTTGGTTCTTACCACCATTATATTTTCAAAGCCAAATTTCCACACTAAAGATTATAGAGCCGTAGCAAATTTTCCTAAGAGACGTTAGACAAAATATTGCTCATAGGTATATCATACGAGCGGGAGGCGGTTAAATGGGTATTGGAGCCCGGATTCGCGCGTTGTGTTTGAAGGCTGGCCTGACTCAGAAGGATTTGGCTGCCTTTATCGAGATCAGTCAAACCCACATGAGCCAGCTTGAGATGGGCAAACGGCGCGTGGATGCGGACTGGATCCCGAAGATCGCCCAGGCACTGAAGTGCAGGCCGGAAGACATCGTTTCGGATACCTCACAAAAAGCAAACCACGACATTACCCGAATCACCGACAACATCATCTTCATTCCCCTGCTCTCCGATGTCACGAAAGCCTGCTGCGGTATGGGGAACGGTTATGAGTTCCCTGACGAAACGATTGAACGGAGGATACCTGTGGATCTTGACACCCTGGGCCCCATCAGTACGGCGGGGCTGTTTTCCGTAAAGGTGGAAGGCGACTCGATGACAGGGGCGAAGATCTACGACGGGGACATCGCCATCATCGCGCCAGAAGAGGAGCCCATGAGCGGGAATGTGGTGCTCGTGTGCTACGGGCCCCAATTGAAATGGATGATTCGGTGGTTTTACAGCAAACCCGACGGGACCATCGTCCTGAAAGCCGCAAACAGGGAATACCCGGATATTGAAGTGATCCCGGAAGACGTGGAAATGGGCTGGTACGTCTACGTCGGCAAAGTCGTCGCCTACCAGGGGGCGCCCAGAAACGGGATGTAGTAAATTCTTCGACGAAGTATTATTCATTGACGTGTCAATATCTTTTGCCAAATATCTATTCTAGGGAGGATTGGCATTGGAAAACCATCACGCGGAATTGATTTTATCGGCAGAAGACTTCCGAAATTTGGATTGGGATAAATTACTACCCCCTTTTAAAGACTTGGACTATGTGAAACTTTGTCAAATATTTTCGGATGCAGCAAAAACACCAGAAATGGCAATGGATTCTAAAGCGGCAAAGATTTTTAGACTATTTGCAGATGCGTGCTCAATGAGACTATCCGATGAAGACTCGGCCCAACCATTTCAACCTCTCTTTGTTGTAGACGGGAAAAGAACCCCTCTGCCTGAAGATTTTTCGAATAACGACTTGACATTTCTAAGTACAGTCGTTGAGGAAATAGAGGAGCCGTTGCTTCAAGCCCGCATAGCAGATCTTCTTTGGACCGCAGCTTCAAAAAAAAATTTCAAAATGGCTCTCCTCGCAATAGACGCACACCAAAAAATACCTTTCCGCGAAGCTATAAACTTTCAGGAGGACGTTACATGTTTACAAAGAGCAATCCATTTGGCTAAACAACTTGGACCTGTAGCACGTGAAAATTTAGCGAGCATCGAAAACAAGGCCTTTCAAAAGTTCCAAGATTCGTCTGTGAATGATAAATACATTCCGCTCAAATTGGCACGTTTGCTCCGAATTATGGACCTTGGCAAATCAAAAGAAGAACTTATTGCAACAAAATTGAAAGATCTGGCGGCGGAATTCGAGAGTCGCTTAGAATTTCTTAATGCTCGCGATTATTACCAAGAGGCATTTTCCTGGTACTACAGAGCAGAAATCTTCCTTAACGCTTGGGAATCAATTGTTTCATGTGCTGAAAGTTCAGTCAAAGAAGCCCACAGAGTTGTGACACCGCCAAACGAAAATTTTTTTGTTGCAGCAAGACACTTCGAAACTGCGATTCATAAACTTCGCTCGATACCCAAGACGGACAGACAACATTTTTCTGTCGATGAACGTTTAAAAGAACTTCATCGTGAGATGAGCGATGCGCAGCAAAAATCTTACAACGAGCTAACTACCATAGAATCGCCAGCAATTGATGTTTCTGAATTGATAAATAAGTCAAAGAAAAATGTGAAGGGGAAATCCCTTTTTGAAGCGATCTTATCCTTTTCTAAGTTGCCTTGTGATTTCAATTTTAGGAATTTAGTTTCGAATTCTCAAAAGGATCTCGATTCTTATATTCATACCTTAATCCCTGCTGATTTCATTACAGAATCCGGACGTGTTGTAGCAAGAAAACCTGGGAGGAATGTAGGTGCGCCGATAGACGATAAAGAAAACGACGCTAATCTTAGATCTCAGATGATATTGCACTATAGAATCCACGTTGCAGTTTCTGTTTGTGGGTGTATTGTCCCTGCACTTCAAACCTTGCGACTAGAACACCCTTTGCAATTAGGCCATTTCATGAATTTTTGCATCAAATCGCCTGTCGTGCCATTAGGACGCGAAATATTCTTTGCAAAAGGGCTTTACGCTGGGTACAACAATGATTTTATTACCGCGCTTCACCTCCTTGTACCACAAATTGAAAACTTGTTACGCAGCATCTTGAAAGAAAACGGTTGCAAAACAACTGTTCTTGATTCAGCAGGCATAGAAACGGAAAGCGGTTTAAGCAGTCTAGTAGATTTACCCGAAACGGAGGAAATTTTTGGGGAGAAATTTACATTTGAGCTGCGTTCTTTATTTTGTGATCCATTTGGAGCAAATTTACGAAACGAAATAGCACATGGTTTACTTGAAGAAAATGCCTTTGATTGTCCTGAGGTAATTTACGCATGGTGGTGGATTTTCCGTTTGATAATTACGGGTCTATTTCAACAATTATTAAAAGAACGAGAACAAGGAGCTTCGTAAGATAACGATACAGACAAACATGAACCGAAATGAGCCAGGCATTCAACGTTGAAAGTTTATTGATTTCCAGAAAAACGCAGTCGTCCAGGCATGCCTGCACGTGTTCGATAAAGGGTTCAAGTTCCCGTAGAAGCGATCGTCTCGGCAAAAGGCAAGGGGGAATCCTTATGGCGTGGGTGAAGATATATAGAGACTTTCAGAACAATAGAGAGATTCCCAATGATCATCTTTGATGATACAAAACTAGTCGAAACTAAATTCATCAACGAACAAGAAATTGAGGATTTGGTAATAGCCAACTCTGAACATTTTTTCGGCCCTTCTTCGATTTTCCTTCAAAAAACAAAGATAAAAACGAAAGATGGTTTCGGAACGATTCCCGACGGCTTCTCAAACCTGGTACATCGTTGAAGCTGAACTTGGACATCACAGTGTCTGGACTCATATTGCCCCGCAAGTGACAAAACTGCTGCTTGCAGTTTCCCGACCAGAAACTAGACAACTGCTAACAGAACTTGTCGTCGAAATGGTAAACGAGGATCAGACTGTTAAGGAAAAATTCCAGGAAGAAGGGATCAAAGAAATCAACATTCGAAAAGTTTTAGGGGAAATCTTCGATAAAGCTCCCATTATTGGCATGCCTATTGATTCCGTTTCTAGCGATTTACGAGAATGGGCTGAAACTCTCAAAAACGATGTACGTTTATGGGTAGTAAAGAAATTTACACAATTCAGGAACCCGAATTTTGTCGCTTACGAAATCCCGGAAGAATATCGTCCTTTTATTGACACGACAGATCGAGCGGAAAAAACACAATCCGGGATTCGGACTTACGATGTAAGATTAGTAGATTTATTGAATAAAAATATGCTCAGCGAAAAAGAAGAGCTCGTACTAACCTATAAACCTCATAGAGAAAAAAAGAAGAAAACATACAAAGGTATTCTGGAAGAAGATGGCAGCATAACAGTTCTTGGACAGAATTTTTCAAGCCTCTCTTATGCTGCACTTGCTTGTATTCAAGATGCCGGAAGTGACCGGAACACAGTAAACGGATGGACAAGTTGGAAAACCAAGGATGGTAAACCATTGGCAAAATTGCGCGATGAATACTTAGAACAAAAAGAAATAGAAGCGCAACAATCTGAAGACAACGATACAGAATTCAGCAGATAACGGAGAAGAAATCTCACCGGAAGCCTGGATAGACGCCATTTCCGGCGTGGTCGAAGCTAAGAGCAGTCACTGACTTTACCGGTCGGCGTTTCCTTGAGAAGCTGCCCCGGGAAAGATCCGTTACAAGAGCGGGATCCACTACCATCCTGACGTGGACCGGGCGTGCGTGAGGGGTGTTCGGGAAAGGGTTTGAGTTTTCGGGGAAGCGAAACTTAAGAACAAAACGACCCGTAAGGTATTTTATGAATAATTACTCGGCGGAGGCAAACAAAATGAGCAACGGGAACAACGGTGCGAACCTCGGGTTTGAAAATCAGCTCTGGGCAGCGGCAGACAAGCTTCGGGGACATATGGACGCTTCAGAATACAAGCATGTCGTCCTGGGCCTGATTTTCCTGAAGTATATTTCCGATGCCTTCCAGGCCAAATATAAGCAGCTCGAAGCCACCAGGGAAACGGAATATACGGACCCTGAAGACCGGGATGAATACTTAGCTACCAACATCTTCTGGGTACCTAAGGAAGCCAGGTGGAAAAACCTTCAGGACAATGCCCGACAGCCGACCATCGGTAAGCTTGTCGATGATGCCATGGTGGCCATTGAAAAAGAAAACCCCAAGCTAAAAGGCATCCTTCCCAAGAATTATGCGAACCCTGCGCTGGATAAATACAGACTCGGTGAACTTATCGACATTATCAGCAAGATCGGTTTTGAAGATGATGAAGCCCGGTCAAAGGATATTCTGGGCAGAGTCTACGAATATTTCCTGGGCCGTTTCGCCTCGGCCGAAGGGAAAAGCGGCGGAGAGTTCTACACACCCCGATGTGTTGTCAACCTGCTCGTCAACATGATTGAACCCTACAAGGGCCGTGTGTTCGACCCCTGTTGCGGTTCCGGTGGCATGTTCGTTCAGAGTGAACGCTTTGTCGAAGAACACGGCGGCAAGCTGGGAGACATCGCCATTTATGGCCAGGAATTCAACGCCACTACCTGGCGGCTGGCCATGATGAATCTTTCAATCCGCGGAATCGACGCCGACCTCGGCGGACAACATGCCGACAGCTTCCATAACGACCTTCACAAAGACCTGAGAGCCGACTTTATCCTCGCCAACCCGCCCTTCAACATGAGCGACTGGGGCGGCGAACGCCTGCGTGAGGATGCCCGCTGGAAGTACGGTACCCCACCGGTGAACAACGCCAACTACGCCTGGATCCAGCATTTCATCTATCACTTGTCGCCAAAGGGAATCGCCGGCTTTGTCATGGCCAACGGGTCCATGTCCACCAACACGTCAAGCGAAGGGGAAATCCGCAAAAACATCATCGAGGCGGACCTGGTGGACTGTATGATCGCCCTGCCCGGGCAGCTTTTTTATACGACTCAGATTCCGGTGTGCCTCTGGTTTTTAGCCCGGAACAAGAAAAACGGCAAGTTCCGTGACCGGAGTGGAGAAACTCTCTTCATCGATGCCCGCAAAATGGGAACAATGGTTGACCGCGTGCACCGTGAATTGACCGACGAGGATATTCAAAAGATCGCCAGCACCTACCATGCCTGGAGAGGCGAAAAAGACGCCGGCGAATACGAAGATGTGCCTGGTTTCTGCAAGTCCGTGACAACAGATGAGATTAAAGAGCATGGCTATGTATTGACTCCTGGTCGCTACGTTGGGGGCAGAAGAAGTTGAGGGCGACGGGGTGCCTTTTGAGGAAAAGATGGCCGAACTTTCAGCCACGCTCTACGAGCAGTTCGCCGAAGCCGACCGGCTCGAAGCCGTCATCAAGAGGAACTTGGAGGTTTTGGGGTATGGGGAGTGATTCGGTCACATTCCAAGAGGCGGCAAAGCTTATTCGTCAAGGTGTCAACCCTGAAGATGCAGGTGATATGCCATATATCGGTTTAGAACACATCGAGGAAGGTACTCTGCGCTTGGTAGGAATAGGTAATGCCAAGAGTGTTAGAAGTACCAAATTCCGATTCTGTAGAGGTGATATTCTTTTTGGAAAATTACGGCCGTATTTTCGCAAAGTAATACGCCCTGATTTTGACGGCGTATGTTCAACTGATATTTGGGTAGTTCGAGCCAAACATGGGATTGACCAAGGCTATTTGTATTATTGGATGGCTTCAAATGACTTTGTGAAATTCGCGACTCAAGGTTCTGAGGGAACAAAGATGCCCCGTGCCAAGTGGGAACACGTCGGTCGTTTCCAGCGGCAACGGCTTGAGGAATGCGAACAACGCGCCATCGCCCATATCCTCGGATCGCTGGACGACAAGATTGAATTGAACCGCCGGATGAACCAGACCCTGGAGGCCACCGCCCGCGCCATCTTCAAGTCCTGGTTTGTTGATTTCGACCCCGTGCGCGCCAAAGCCGAAGGCCGCCCCACCGGTTTGCCGGATGATATCGCCGCGCTCTTTCCTGACAGTTTCGAGGACTCGGAGCTTGGGGAGATTCCGAAGGGGTGGAATCCCTCAAATATTGGTTCTGAATTTAACCTGACGATGGGCCAGTCTCCGCCTGGTAAAACCTATAACGAGACAGGGAACGGACTTCCCTTCTTCCAGGGACGTCGTGATTTTGGCTTCAGATACCCGTCTAACAGGGTCTATTGCACGGCGCCACAGCGACTCGCTGATCATGGTGACACCTTGGTCAGTGTCCGTGCGCCAGTCGGTGATATCAACATGGCTATGGAACGATGCTGCGTCGGCAGAGGCGTTGCCGCAGTTCGCCACAAGTCAGGTAGCCGTTCTTACACCTACTATGCAATGCATACTTTGCACAATAGATTCGACCGCTTCGAGGCGGAGGGAACGGTATTTGGTGCCATCAACAAAAAGCAATTTGAGGGGCTATGTTGGCTTTCTCCCGACGAGAATCTGGTAGGCGAATTCGAAAAGATCGCATTCGCATTGGATGAGCAAATTGAGAAGAATACTAATGAGACCGCGACTCTTAACGCGCTCCGCGACACCCTCCTTCCCAAACTCATTTCCGGCGAGTTGCGCGTCCCAGATGCCCAGAAGTTAGTTGAGGAGACTGCGGCTTATGAGCAAAAAAAGAAATAGGCGTATAGGATCAATAAAAAGCGAGCTGTTGTGCAAATCTCGAGAGGCGGCCCTTGCAGCTGTCCAAATTTTCAATAATCCTAATATATCATTCAAAGCCGAGTCTTACATTGTTTTAATGATCATTGCTTGGACTTATTTACTCCACGCCTATTACCGCTCTCAGAACATTGAATATCGCTACTTTTTACTTCAAGGAAAACGCCGAAAGTTCGATAGGACGAAAAAAGGCGCCTACAAATATTGGGAACTTGAAAGGTGCTTGAATGATAGTAATTCGCCGATAGATAAGGATACGGCGAACAACCTGCGTTTCTTAATCGGCCTACGCCATGAAATCGAACATCAGATGACAACCCAAATCGACGACCTTTTAAGCGCACGATTTCAAGCTTGCTGTCTAAATTACAATCACTACTTAAAAACGCTGTTTGCTAACCAGGACGGGATAGATAAGCACTTGTCCTTCAGCCTACAATTTTCCAATATCAGAACCGAACAAAAAGATATGCTTGCAGAACATACCGATTTGCCAGCACATATCCAAAGCTATATTCAAGATTTCGATTCAAGCTTAAATGATGAGGAATATGGTAATCAGAGATATGCATACCGCATACTTTTCGTTCCTAAATTAGCAAATAGGAAAGGACAGGCAGATAGAGTCATTGAGTTTGTAAAAAGTAATTCAAAACTTGCGGGTGATATAAACAAACAATATGTGGTAATTAAAGAAACAGAAAAACCAAAATATCTGCCAAGCCAGATTGTGAAAATAATGAATGACGAAGGTTTCCTGAATTTCAATATAGCTCATCACACAAAGCTTTGGAAGAAGCATAATGCAAAAGAACCAGCAAAAGGGTACGGTACTATGGTGGCAGGGAAGTCTTGGCATTGGTACGAACGATGGGTTGATGTGGTTCGGAGACATTGCCAAGACAATCGAGGGATATACTCATGACCCCAGAACTCACCAAGCTTAGCGAATCAATGTTCGAACAAACCACACTCGAATGGTTTGAATCCCTTGGCTGGGATACCGTCTTCGGTCCGGACATAAGCCCCGACGGCTTGACCTGTGAACGTAAGGATTACGGTCAAGTCGTCCTGACTGGAAGACTTCAAGCTGCACTTCAAAACATCAACCCGAATGTTCCTCCAGATGCCATAGAAGAAGCGATACGGAAAATAACACGCACTGAGTCCCCAAGTTTGATAGAAAACAACAGGCGATTCCACCGGATGCTGACCGATGGCGTGGATGTCTCCTACATGCGTGACGGTCGGACAGTCTACGATAAGGTTTGGCTTCTTGATGCTCAAGAAGCTGAGAACAATGACTGGCTTGCCATCAACCAGTTCACCATCATTGAGAATCAAAAAAATCGTCGTCCTGACATTGTCTTATTCGTCAACGGTTTGCCGCTCGGCGTCATCGAGTTGAAAAATCCGGCCAATGAAAAAACCACCATTCACCAGGCATTCAACCAGATCCAGACATACAAAAAAGACATCCCGGATTTGTTTATCTACAACGAGATTCTTGTCATTTCCGACGGACTCAAGGCCCGCTGCGGGACATTGTCCAGCAATATGGACCGTTTCATGCCATGGAGAACCATCGACGGAGAGGACATTGCCCCATCGGGGTCATTGGAGCTTGAAGTGCTTCTCAAGGGTGTTTTCGAAAAAAGACGATTCCTTGACCTTTTGCTGAATTTTGTTGTTTTTGAGGACGATGGGGCAAAGATTACCAAGAAAGCGGCAGCCTATCATCAGTATCATGCTGTCAACAAGGCGATTGACTGCACCCTGAAAGCGACATCCGAAGAAGGCGACCAGCGCATAGGTGTCATCTGGCATACCCAGGGAAGCGGGAAAAGCCTCCTCATGGCATTTTTTGCCGGCAAAATAATTCGCCATCCAAATATGGATAATCCCACACTTGTAGTCATAACGGACCGAAACGACCTGGATAACCAGCTCTTTGGGACCTTTGCCAACTGTAAAGACCTGCTTCGCCAAAGGCCTGTCCAGGCTGCGGACCGGGAAAATTTGAAGGAACTTTTGAAGGTCCCTTCAGGTGGGGTTGTTTTTACGACTATCCAGAAATTCCTTCCTGAAAATTCGGGTGAACAATACCCTGAATTATCGAGGCGGCGGAATATCGTCGTCATCGCCGACGAGGCCCACAGGAGTCAGTACGACTTCATTGACGGTTTCGCGCGCCATATGCATGACGCCCTACCCAATGCATCATTCATCGGGTTCACCGGAACACCTATTGAACGTGACGACAAGAGCACGCCGGCTGTCTTTGGTGATTATATCGACACCTATGACATTCTACGCGCTGTCAAAGACGAGTTCACTGTCCCTATCTACTATGAGGGCAGACTCGCAAAAATTGAGCTGAAAGAAGAAGAAAAACCCACAATTGACCCTGAATTTGAAGAAATAACCGAAGGAGAAGAAGACACGGTCAGAGAAAAACTCCGCACGAAGTGGGCCGCCCTGGAGGCAGTGGTTGGGACGGAGAAGCGGATTTCCCTGGTTGCACAGGACCTGATCCAGCACTTCGAGGACCGTCTGGAGGCCATGAACGGCAAAGCACTTGTAGTCTGCATGAGCCGGCGTATTTGTGTCGACATGTACAATGCCATTATCAAACTGCGGCCCCATTGGCACAATGATGAAGACAGCAAAGGCGTTGTGAAAATTATCATGTCCGGTTCCGTGTCGGATCCGGCGGAGTGGCAGCCTCATTGTCGGAACAAGCGACGACAAGATGCAATTGCAAAACGGTTCAAGGACCCGGAGGACCCATTGAAAGTTGTGATCGTGCGCGACATGTGGCTGACCGGTTTTGACTGCCCACCCCTTCACACCATGTACGTCGATAAACCCATGCGTGCCCATGGCCTGATGCAAGCCATCGCGCGAGTGAACAGGAAATTCAGGGATAAGCCCGGCGGCTTGGTCGTCGACTATATCGGCCTGGCACAGCAACTCAAGCAGGCCCTTGCCGACTACACCGAAGCTGGTGGACGAGGGAAAGCCACCATCAATCAGGAGGAAGCCGTTCAGATCATGGTCGAGAAATACGAAGTCGTTGCCGCCATGTTCCATGGCTTCGATTACCATTCACTCCTTCATACCGATGGGGCCACCCGTCTTTCAGGTATTGCCTCGGCGATGGAACACATTCTCCAGCACGAAAATGGGAAGAAACGGTTCCTCGATGCAGTTACGGCCCTTTCAAAAGCCTTTGCCCTTTCCGTGCCCCACGAAGAAGCCATCAGGATTCGTGACGAGGTCGGCTTTTTCCAGGAAGTTCGTGCCGGCCTGGCAAAAGCGACGGTGGACGGGAAATCGCAGGAGGAACTGGATACTGCAATCAAGCAGCTCATCTCGCGGGCCGTTGCATCGGACAAGGTGATTGACATCTTCGAGGCTACAGGCCTCAAAAAACCGAATATCTCAATCCTTTCCGATGATTTCCTCGAAGAGGTGCGGCAGCTTCCGCAAAAAAATCTGGCTGTGGAACTGCTCAGAAAACTGCTCAATGACGAAATCATAGCGAGGTCCAGAAAGAACGTTGTGCAAGCACGATCCTTTGCCGAGATGCTCGAAAAGTCCATCCAAAAATATCAAACTCGGACCATTGAAGTCGCAAGGATTATCCAGGAACTTATCGAATTGGCGAAAGAAATGCGAGACGCCCAAAACAGGGGTGAGGACTTAGGGCTTACCGATGACGAGGTCGCCTTCTACGATGCCCTCGAGACTAACGACAGCGCCGTAAGGGTCCTGGGTGACGAAAAGTTGAAAATCATCGCCCATGAACTCGTCCAGGCCGTGAGGAAGAACATTTCAACTGACTGGACAGTGAGGGAGAATGCCCGGGCAAAGATCAGGGTGATTGTCAAACGCATTCTGCGGAAATACGGTTATCCACCAGACAAACAGGAAAAGGCGACCCAAACCGTCTTGGAACAGGCGGAAGTATTGAGCAGGGAATGGACGGAATTCGAGGAAAGTTTGGGAAGATGACATGTAAGGTCTTTACTAGCAACTTTGCAGAACTGCCACGATCGTTGCAACTTTTTCCCTCGCATCAATACAAAAAAGTGGGCGTTTTTGTGGTTGTTAGGTGGACTTTTGAGAAGCTCGAGTGGTGAGAACATGGTAGATTCGCTGGCATAAAGAGGGAAGGCGAAATTGGAATTGAGATATCTTTTACCTAAATAATATTGGCTAAAACACGCGGTCTTGGCGGCTTATAAATTAGAGGGGAGCACTACAAAAGTTCATGACCTGAAACAGGGTGGAATATTTGGCAAATGCTTAATAACCGTGAAGCTGCGATAATTTTCTGGCTTTTGGTTTTGCTTGTTTTTTGCCTTAAGGATAAAAATTTCAGAAATGCTTTTAAAAATCTATTGAGTGTTTTTTTTAAGACAAAAATCTTACTATTTATTTTTATCATGATTCTTTATAACGTAGCAGTCATCTGTTTTTTTCAAAAATGCGGTATTTGGACAACAGGGATGTTAAAAGATACTGTAATATGGTTTTTCTTAGTTGCTTTAGCGATGGTAATGCGCTATCTACCATCAGGAGACGATCAAAAGAGGATTTTCAGGCAAGTAATTTCTGACAATTTTAAAATCATCATCGTAATAGAATTCATTATTGGATTTTACGTTTTTTCGTTGCCAGTAGAATTGATATTAGTGCCAATCCTTGGATTTCTAAATATAATAAGTGAACTCGCCAGATATCAAAAGTACGATACAAGAGTAACAGCCTTGGTCGAAAGAATGCTTGAAGTAATAGGTATAGCAATTTTAGTCGTTGCTTTTTCGAAAGCGTTTAACGATATCTACAGACTAGGCACTATGGAAACTTTTTTGAAAATAATGCTTCCACCTTTGCTGTCTATTGCTTTTATTCCTTTTGTTTACTCCCTTATTGTTGTTGATTTTTATCAATCAGCTCGCATTCGGCTTTTACTTGGCCCCTCTAAGCCCCGAAATCTTGTCTGGTATGCACTATATCGTATATTTTGCAGTATTAATTTTTCACTTGTAAAAATGCAAATATTTCGTAACCACTTCATGGGAAACTTGGTTCAAATCAGGACAAAAGAGGATGTTGATAGGTTAGTTGAATTGGAATGGAAAGACAAATGCAAACGCTAACATAAAACTGGGCCAAAAACGGCAGTAGTGCTCACGTAAAAGTGAGCCACCCCAACCCGAATTCCTCCTATCGTGCAATCAGGACAGACACATGAGTTAGGAGAAACAAGGATGGTGGCTGAGGCAGATCAGATTGGTAATGTGTATTATAAAAGAAGGTGTATTATAAAAAAAGAAGTACCGCAACTTATTTTCTCCGGTTCTAAGCTTATGTTGGAGCAAGGGAGTAGTTCGAATAACAAATTCCTTTCCCAGGTAAATCTGTATTATGAAGTTAAGGGGGTTTTAGGTCATGACGAGCGAGAGAGACTTCAGACTGGATTGTTACAAGCAACGGTGGGTTGCATATTTTGATTTGTTGGGGATAGAAAGACTCGTGCGAGAAAGTCACGCCATTTCAGTCTTTGATACTTTAGACGATGCTAATGAAGAGTTTCGCCATCAAAGGGGACTTGGTCAAAACGTCGAGCGCCTGTGGTTTTCGGACACCTACATCTTCTTCTCCCAGGATGGTTCTGATGCCTCTTTTGCATCAGTGGAGAAAACCGCTCGCCATTTCTTTCTCTCGCTGGTGCAAAAAGGAATTCCTCTCCGTGGGGCAATGGCATTCGGGGAACTTTATGTGGACAAGGAGAATGACATATTTTTTGGAAAAGCTCTTGTTGAAGCCTACAGGTTCGGGGAACATCAGGACTGGATAGGTTTTCTGCTCACGCCTTCGACTGTCGATC
>Ga0209508_1000477_pt1 | contig 41417 bp, 29 predicted proteins | sample AD_UKC129_MetaG_FD_184427 | JGI IMG/M metagenome (GOLD analysis project Ga0209508, IMG submission 184427) | Active sludge microbial communities of municipal wastewater-treating anaerobic digesters from Canada - AD_UKC129_MetaG (SPAdes) (version 2) | ecosystem: Engineered > Bioreactor > Anaerobic... | reverse complement strand
CAATCGACTCCGTTCCTTCTGACTCATCAATAACGTCTCCATTCAGAGGCAGTTGCTACCGCAACTGCCTCCCAAAGGGGACATTTTCATCGAGTCAGAAAGAGGACATTCTCAAAGAGTCACGACACCCTCCAACACAATGATTGACGCGATCCGGGCGGCGGCGTAGTCTCGGCTCCGTGAATTATTGCAGCGCGCAATTTGCCAGCGCATGGACCAGCCGGTTTTACTTTTACTGGCGGGATGCCTGGCATCTGCGGCTGCGCTAACCTTAGGAAAAAAACCAACGCGCCGCAGGTTGCCACCTGCGGCTTTTTCGTGTGGCGACCCCGGCAACAATCCACTGACGTTATGATCATTGTCCTGAAGCCCGGCATATCGAAACAGCAGGAAACCGCGGTCCTCCGCGAGATCCGCAAGCGGGGCTATCGCCCTCACGTCATGCGCGGCGTGGCCCGAACCGTCATTGGCGCCATCGGCGACGAGCTCACTCATCGATCGCTCGAAACACTCGTCAGCGCCTTCCCGCGCGCCGTCGAGAGCGTGATGCCGGTCCAGAAACGCTACACGCTGGTGAGCCGCGACGCGCATCCGGCGGGCTCGACCATCAAGGTGCGCGGCCGCACCATTGGCAGCCGCCAGTTCCACGTGATGGCGGGCCCGTGCTCGGTCGAAAACGAGAAGCAACTGTTGAAAACCGCCGAAGCCGTGAAAGCGGCGGGCGCAACGTTCCTCCGCGGGGGCGCCTTCAAGCCGCGCACCTCGCCATACGACTTCCAGGGACTCGGGGAGAAAGGGCTGAAACTGCTGGCCAAAGCGCGCCAGGAAACCGGTTTGCCCGTCATCACCGAACTGTTGTCCGAGGCGCACACGGAAATGGTCGCGGAGTACACCGACATCATTCAGATCGGCGCGCGCAACGCGCAGAACTTCCAGCTGCTGATCGCGGCGGCGAAAACCGGCCGGCCGGTGCTGTTGAAGCGCGGGCTTTCGATGAAGATCGAGGAATGGCTGCTGGCGGGCGAATACGTGCTGGCGAATGAGAACTGCAATCTATTGTTCTGCGAGCGCGGCATCCGCACCTTCGAAACCTACACGCGCAACACGCTCGACCTCTCCGCCATCCCGATCATCAAGAAAGAGTCGCACTGCCCGATCATCGTCGATCCCAGCCAGGGCGCCGGACGCGCGGACCTCGTGTCCGCCATGTGCAAAGGCGCCGCCGCCATGGGCGCCGACGGGCTGTTGATCGAGGTGCATCCGAACCCCTCGGAGGCGTGGAGCGACGGCGCGCAACAGGTGTCGTTGGATGTGTTCAAGCGCCTGATGGAGGAACTGCGGCCGTTTGTGCAGGCCGCAGGGCGTGAAATGGCGAACGGGTGACGCTCAGCGAGACGCCGAGTCAGGCCCCGCGGGAAGCAGGCGCCAGAGCCAGATCCACAACCTCCCGGCTGTAGGGCAGCCCGCGCCGATGCACCACCATGAGCCGCAGCATCTGCTTGATCACCGGCTGCAGGTCGGGATAGCGCGTCGTCAGTTGCCCGTTCGGCAAAGACGCCACGACGATCCGCACGAAGGATTCGAGCGAAACGATGTTGCCGTACAGGGAAAGATTGGAAACGACAACGTGCGGCCAACCGGCGGGAATAATGCTCGAACTCACGGCGCACTTGAGATTCCCCGGCGCAAACCCGAGCACGGGGAAACTGCCTCTCCTCAGGGTGCTCACCAGGAGATCCAGCTCGGACGGCAACAGCCCGAAAATAGCGCGGGTCAATTCAGGCGCGTTGTCCACGCCCGCAATGCCATACTCGTACGAGAACGGCGTCGTCAGGAAGATCTGCAGACCGGTCACCTCTTCGTCGCCTTCCAGCCGCTCCAGTCGCAGGCAGCCCATCTCGGCCGTCACGGCCCAACTGCGCCCGACGTCATCGCGCCGAAACGAACTGATGCCGGAAGCGGTTGGCTTTCCCAGGAGAGCGAACACGCGCGATCCCTTCCTCAGGATGCCGCATTCCACAGACGTTTTGACGGTGCTCAGGTTCTGCGTCATTTCAATCGATCGGCGCCGCTTTCATCCCTGTCGCGTACGACGCTGCTCGATGAGCATCGTAGCCGTCCTTCCGCGAAACGCCATCCGTAGTTTTGGCAGAATCGGGACCGTATGATTATGGAGGGAAACCCGCCGGGAAACCCGGACCCGGCCCGACAGATCGGCGGATTGGATCCTCGCGCTTTTTGCTTTCGCTCGTTCAAAGAGCAAACCTATCGTAGCGCCGTGACGGTCCTCGAGGGTATTCAGAAGAGCGCCGGGTTCCTGGAAAAGAAAGGGGTGGACTCGCCCCGCCTGCAGGCGGAACTCCTGCTGGCTCACGTCCTGAAGCTGCCCCGCATGCAGCTCTACCTGAACTTCGAACGCATCCTCCAGCCTGCCGAGGTGGACGCACTGCGCGAACTGGTCCGCCGCCGCGGTGCACGCGAACCGCTCCAGCATATCCTCGGCTCGACGTCCTTTTGTGGATTCGAACTGGCCGTCAATCGCCATGTGCTCGTGCCGCGGCCGGAAACCGAGCTGCTGGCCGAAGCGGGCTGGCAGTTTCTCGCACAACTCAACCGACCCGCCGTCGCCATGGACCTCGGCACCGGCAGCGGCTGCCTCGCCATCGCCATCGCCGCCAAAGTCCCGGCGGCGCGCGTGATCGCCACCGACGTGTCCGGCGAAGCGCTCGATGTCGCGCGACAGAACGCAACGCGGCAGGGCGTTCACGAGCGGATTGAATTCCGCCATGGGCGCGGGTTCGAACCCGTGGCCGGAAACCGGTTCGACCTGATTATCAGCAATCCTCCCTACATTCCGCGTGCCGAGATCGAAACGCTCGATCCCGAAGTGCGCGAATTCGATCCGCGCCCGGCTCTGGACGGCGGCGAAGACGGCCTGGACGCGTTCCGCGAGATTGCGGCCGAAGGCTCGCGGCATCTCGCGCCGGGCGGCCGATTGATGCTGGAGATGGGCGACGGACAGGGTCCGGCCGTGCGTTCGCTGCTCGAAGCGCAGAAGTGGATTGTCGATGAAATCCGGCATGACTACACTCGGCGCGAACGGATTGTGATCGCGCGACGGGACTGATGCGGATGCATGCGGCGGCGCGCGGATCCCGCGGGCGTCCGGCCAGAAAATGGAAAGCTTACTGATCAAAGGCGGTGTTCCGCTGCACGGCGACGTTGTCATCAGCGGCGCGAAGAACGCCGTGCTGCCGATCATGGCGGCGGCGCTGCTCACCCGAGAGCCGTGCGTCATCCGGCGCGTGCCCGACCTGAGCGACGTGCGTTTCATGGGGCAGATCCTCACCTGGCTGGGCGCCGAGGTGAAGATGGAGCCCGGAACGATCCGCATTTGCGCGCGAAAGATCAAAGGCTCGGGCGACTACGACCTGGTGCGGAAGATGCGCGGCTCGATCTGCATCATGGGTCCGTTGCTGGGGCGCCTGCGCAAGGCGACCGTGTCGCTGCCGGGCGGCTGCGTCATCGGCGCGCGCCCGATCAATCTGCATTTGAAAGGCTTCGAGGCGCTGGGCGCGAAGATCCGGATCGAGCGGGGCTACGTTCAGGCGCAGGCCCGCAAACTGGTGGGAGCGCCGATGTTCCTCGGCGGCCGCGCGGGTTCCACCGTCCTCGGCACCGCCAACGTCATGATGGCGGCGACGCTGGCCGAAGGCGTCACGGTAATTGAAAGCGCCGCGTGCGAACCGGAAATCGTGGACCTCGCGAATTTCCTCAACGCCATGGGCGCGCGCATCGCGGGCGCCGGCAGCCCGACCGTGACGATCACCGGCGTCAAGGAACTGCACGGCGCCGAACACGAGGTGATTCCGGACCGCATCGAGGCGGCGACGTACGCCATTGCGGCGGCGGTGACGAACGGCGAAGTGACGTTGCACGGCGCCCGGGCCGATCACATGCGGGCCGTGATCGACAAGCTGAACGAAGCCGGCGTCGCCGTGGAACGCAGGGGCGCGAGCATGACGGTGCGGCGCAACGGCCGTTTGAAGGCCGTGGACGTGACGACGCTGCCGTATGCGGGTTTTCCAACGGACGTGCAGGCGCAGTTCATGGCGCTGATGGCCGTGACCCCGGGCATCAGCATCATCACCGAAAGGATCTTCGAATCGCGCTTCATGCACGTGAGCGAACTGACGCGGCTCGGCGCGGATATCGAGATCGAAGGGCCGAGCGCCATCATCAAGGGCGGCAAACCGCTGAGCGGCGCGCCGGTCATGGCGAGCGACCTGCGCGCGTCCGCGGCGCTGGTGCTCGCCGGGCTGGCGGCGCGCGGAACGACACAGGTGAACCGCGTGTACCATCTCGACCGCGGTTACGAGCGCATGGACGAGAAGCTGCGGAAACTCGGCGCGCGCGTGCAGCGCATCGAAGAGTCGTGAGCGGGAGGTTTGACCGGGAGACAACCCCGGTTCGCAGGGCCGTGCCTCGGCAGATTTTTCTTCCCTTCCACGCGAAGCGGTTTTAGGCTCGGCTTGCGCTCGATCGACGCGCTCACGCTATGGATATCATCTTCAATTGCCCCAAGTGCGAACAGGAACTCGAGGTGGACGTTTCCGGCGCCGGTACGCAGATCGAATGCCCGTCCTGCGGCGAGACCATCGTCATCCCGCACGTCGGCACCAAGGGCACGCGCACCAGCGGCGCCGATACGAGCGGCCGCCTGCCGGTCTCTCCCACACCGGGCCCCGTCAACCCCATCGCGCTGTCCGCCGCCGCAAAGGTGGAACGGCACTTGAAGGTCCCGGTCCACGATAAACCCGCCGAAAGCCTCATCACCAAACCGCTGCCTCCGCTGGAAGCGGCGGCGAAGGAATCCGACAAGAAAATCCGCGTGAAAACCATCCGCCACACGGATTGCATGGAGGTCGGGCATGACAAGTTCGACGAAGTGGTGTCCAACTTCCTCGCGAAGGTGGGCGAACACAATATCATCAACATCAGCCCGATGACCTACACGCATCTTGACATCGGGACGCAAAAGCTGCTCACGGATTACGCCATCATGATCGTCTATCGCGGGTAGGCGATCGGCTGCCCTCTTCGCGCAACGGGCTCGCTTTCCCATCGCCGTCGCCCGGCCTTGCGCCGGGTGACTTCGCAATTTCCCTTGTCCGAAATTCTGTCGTCAGCGCTCTGCGCTTTCGCGACGGCGCATCGCGTCAGTGAACAGCAGCTCGGGCGCCCGGCGCGGCCTCATAGGCCAAGTTTTCCTTGCGACCCTGCAGTGATGTGATTAGAGTCGCGACGTAGGGCGCGGCGCACGACAGACAACACAGGAGCACCTTATGTATTTCGGCGTTGATTACTATCCCGAGCAATGGGTCTTCCCCTACGGCGGCACCGCCGACAATCCCGAAGGTCAATGGGAAGAAGACGCCGCGCTCATGGTCCAGGCGGGAATCAACGCCGTCCGCATGGGCGAATACTCCTGGGGCCTGTGCGAACGCGAGGAGGGCAAGTTCGACTTTTCGTGGCTGAAACGCGTGATGGATATCATGGGGCGCCACGGCATCCGGGTCGTCCTGGCTACACCCACCGCCGCGCCGCCCCTCTGGCTCGCAAAAAAACACCCCGACATCCTGCCGCTGGACGAAAAAGGCATCCCGTTGCGCGAAGGCACGCGCCGGGCCGTTTGCTTCAACAACGACACGTATTGGAATTACTCGAAGCGCATTGTTGAAGCGATGGCCAAGGCGCTCGGCAACCACCCGCAGCTCATCGCGTGGCAGATCGACAGCGGCATCGGCGGACATCACACCGAGTGGTCGTTCAACGAGGACACCCGCCTCGAATGGCAGAACTGGCTCAAGCTCAAATACGAGACGGTCGAACGCCTCAACGAACTGCTCGGGCTCCGGTACCTCGGCCAGGTCGTTTCCTCCTTCGAGGAAGTGCCCATGCCCATGTACGCGCCCACGGCGCACAACCCGGCGCTGCTCCTCGATTGGGCCCGGTTCAGCAGCGACGCCGTCGTCGCCTTCGTCAACATGCAGGTCGAGGTCCTGCGTGAACTGACTCCCGACATCCCCACCACCACGAACCTGCGCGCGCTCGAACGCCGCTTCGACCATTTCGACGTCGCGGAGATCATCGACTTCGTTTCGGTCGAGAGCAACCCCGCCATCAAGAGCAAGGCGGCCGAACTGGCCTGCGACATCGACATCCTTCGCTCGCTGAAGAAGGAGAACATCCGCACGCCGGACGGCGACTACGGGTTCTGGGTGATTGAACAGAAAGCCGGCCAGGTGAACTGGCACGACGTGAACTCGCTGGTGCGCCCCGGAGTGCTTCGCCTGTTCACATACCAGCTGCTGTCGCGCGGCGCGTGCGGCGTCTTCTTCTATCATTGGCGCCAGCCGCGCATCGGGAACGAGAAATTCTTCGGCGCCGTCCTGCCGCATCACATCCACGGCAACAACCGCGTGTTCAAGGAGATTTCGCAAATCGGCGAGGAGATCAAGCTGCTGGCGCCGGCCCTGAAGGACACGCGCGTCGTCGCCGAGGCCTGCATTCTTTACTCGCACGACAACGACTGGGTGCTGCAGCAGCCGATGCAGCCCAACAGGAACTTCAGGCTGCGCGAGCACATTCAGCTCTTCTACAACGCCCTGCACGACCGCAACATCTCGGTCGACTTCGCAAGGCCCACCGAGGACCTTTCGAAATACCGCATCGTGTTCGCGCCGTCGCTGCACCTGTTGTCCGGAGGCGAGGCCGACCTGCTGAAGCTCTACGTTCAGAACGGCGGCACGCTGGTGGCCACGTTCAACACCGGCCTGGTGGACGAGCACAACATCGCCCCGGACGGCGGCTACCCGCATGACATGACCGACCTGTTCGGACTCGAAGTGCTGGAATTCGACCCGCTGCCGCCCGGGGAGGAGAACCATCTCACGTTCAAAGGCGCGTTCCCGACCAGTCACCTGCATCCGGCGCGCATGTGGTGTGACATCATCGAGCCGAAGGAATGCCAGGTGCTCGCCACCTACGCGAAGGATTTCTACGCGGGCCGCCCGGCGATCACGATGAACGCGTTCGGGCTGGGCAAGGCCATCTACATCGGCACGCAGAGTCACCAGCATTTCTATCATGACCTCGTGACGTGGCTGCGGCAGGTGGTGAACCTGCACCCGCTGCTCAAGGTGCCCGATACCGTGCAGGTCAGCATGCGCGAGAAGGAGGGCACGCGGGTGTACTTCCTGTTGAATCACCAGAACTCGCCGGTTCGCGTGCAGTTCTACAAGCCGATGCACGATTTTCTTACCGGCAACACGTTCTCGGGCAATTACGACCTGCCGCCGCACGGCGTTCTCGTGCTCGACGAACATCCCGAAGCCGTCGCCACCGGGTAATCGCGCACTTCCTGACGCCCTCTCTCCATGGCACGGTCCGCTGTCTTCATGGCGGAACGGCCCCGGCCATTCCATTGGGCGTTGGAGGTTGGATGCTTGTTTTCGGTTTGAAATGCGCGCGCCGATGAACCTACTCTCGCGCACACATGAACCCCTTAGCCGCCAGCATCTTGTTCCATGCCATTGGCGCCACTTCCGCCGCCTTTTGCTATGTGCCGCAAAAGAAGGTTCGCAACTGGTCCTGGCAATCCTACTGGCTCACCCAGGCGTCGTTCTGTTGGCTGTTGCTTCCCATCGCCGGCGCGTTCCTCACCGTCCCCAACTTCTGGTCCGTCGTGCAGGAGGCGCCCAGGGACGTCATGGTGCGGACGTTCCTGCTAGGCATGGCGTATGGCATCGGCGGCACCGCCTTCGGCATGGCCATCCGGTATGTGGGCTTTTCCATCACGTACGCAATGGCTATCGGCATCTCGACCGTGGTGGGCACGGCCTACGCCATTCTGAAGGGCGACAACGGGCTCGCGCATGCGGGCGACCATCTTGAAGCGTTCCTGGCAAAAACGGGCTCGGGCTGGGTGTTGTTCGGCATCGCCACCGGAATTGTCGGCATCGTCTTCTGCGGCATCGCCGGCCGCTGGAAGGAACGCGATCACACTCCGGCGGCGCAACAGGCGGCCGGCGCGCGGATCGCGATCATCGGACTGCTCCTGTGCGTCGTCGCCGGCGTGTTGTCCGGCGTCTATGGCATGGCCCTGACCGAGGGCGCGCCGATCGCCCGGCTCGCGGAACAGCACGCGGAGGGCAGGACGATTCTGGGCGTGGATGCCGCGACGTTCGGCGGCAACGCCATTTATCCGTTCTCGAACACAGGCGCCTTCCTTACCACAGCGCTGTACTGTCTTTATCTGCACCGGAAGCAGAGAACGTTTGGCGAGATCTTTTCATTGCCGGCAGGCGCCGAGGCGAGCCTCGGCAGGAACTGGAGCCTGTCGATCCTCACCGGCTGCCTGTGGTACGGGCAATTCTTCTTCTACGGTTTCGGCGCGTTCTTCATTCTCAAGGTGAAAGGATTCGAGCAGACCTGCTGGGCAATTCACATGATCCTGTCGATCCTTCTCGGAACCCTGATCGGCGTGGCGTTGAAGGAATGGAAAGGCTGCCGTCCGCGCACGCACGCGATGCTGGCGCTGGCTGTGGCGCTGTTGATCGCCGGCAAGCTCCTGCTCGACTACGGCAACTATCTCGGCCAGGGCCAATAGCCGCAGCGCCTCACGCCGCCCGCCTTACCCAACACCTCTCCGGCCGCCACCCCCCTGCCGCGGAGCTGTGCGAACTTTTGTTGTATATGCAACAAAAGTTTGCAATCCGCTGAATTGCAACGCATTACATCGGCCGCAAGGGCCTGCAACCTTTTGTTGCATATGCAACAAAAGGTTGCATTTGCCTGGGCGAGAAGGGGTTGCGCGTCAGGCGCGGGCGGATTCGCCGGAGGAGGGCGAGATCAACTCGAGACGCATGGCCCGAATGAATTGCGGCGTCGTTCCGCAGCAGCCGCCGATGAACGACGCGCCCGCCTCAATCAGCGCGGGAACATGGCTCGCAAATTCCTTGGGCGTCATGTCGTAATAACACTTGCCCGCGCGCATCTCAGGCAGGCCCGCGTTCGGTTTGATCCAAATGGGCGAGCCTTCCGCAGCCGCCTTGAGTCGCGCACAGATACCGGCGAACCCGGCAATGCCCTGGCCGCAGTTCGCGCCGATCACGTCCGCGCCGGCCTGCCGCAACGCAACCGCCGCGGCTTCGGGCGTCACCCCGGTCATCGTGCGATCCTTGTCCTTGCCCGAATCGAACACCATGCTCGCGACCACCGGCAGCCCGGTCTTCCTTGCCGCGTCCACCGCGATCCGCGCTTCGTCGAGGTCGGACATGGTTTCGACCACAATGCCGTCGGCGCCGGCCCGTTTCAGTGCTTCGGCCTGTTCCGCGAATGCCTCGGCGAGTTCCTCGGCTGAGATCTCGCCAGCGGACGGGAGTTTTCCTGTGGGACCCATGGATGCGAAGACCGTAACGCGGTTTCCCGCGGCCTGGCGCGACAGTTGGACGCCCGCTTCGTTCAACTCGGCGACTTTCGATTCCCCCTCAGTGCCGCGCAATCGGATCCGGTTGGACCCGAACGTATTGGTGAGGATGACCTGGGAACCGGCTTTGATGTACGCGCGCGCGACTTCGACGACCTTTTGCGGGTGCGCCAGGTTCCACAGGTCGGGCATCTCGCCGGGAGCCAGTCCGCGCGCCTGCAGTTGTGTTCCCCACGCTCCGTCCGTGAGAACCGGACCGCGTTCGACCAGTTTCTTTACCAGGGCATGCATATCGGCAATGCCGGCGCGCCGCGGATCAACTCAGGACGGATCGCACCAGCCGTGTGGCGTTGGCGGCGGTCTCACCGTATCCGTCGGCGCCGATCTCCTCCGCATAATGCTGTGTCACGGGCGCTCCGCCTATCAGAACTTTCACCTGTTCGCGAACGCCGGCCGCCTCGAGGGCGTCGATGGTGGCCTTCATGGCCGGCATGGTTGTGGTCAACAACGCCGAAAGCGCCACGACCTGCGGCCTCTTGTCTTTGACCGCCTCGACAAACCGTTGCGGGTCCACGTTGACGCCGAGGTCGATCACGTCGTAGCCGCCGCCTTCCAGCATGGCAGCGACCAGATTCTTGCCGATGTCGTGTAGGTCGCCCTTGACGGTGCCGATAACCACGCGTCCGGCGGAGGGGAGGTCGGTGGCGGCGAGTCCTGGGCGGATGAGTTCGAGCGCGGATTTCATGGCGCGGGCGGAAAGGAGGAGCTCGGGAACGAAGTATTCGCTGCACTCGAAGCGGCGCCCGACTTCGTTCATGGCGGGCACCATGTATTGCTGGACGAGCTCCAGGGGTCCATGCCCTCGGCAAGGGCCTGTTTTGTGATCGCACGCGCAGCGGAAGCGTCACCATCGATGATCGCGATATTGAGTGCGTTCAGATCTTGCATGTGCGACTGCCGCGAGCAGCAGCCGGATTATGACGCTGATTTCCGCAATGGCAAGTCCGGCACGCGGAAGCTGCGCTGCCGGGGGCCGCGCTCGCACTGCTGATCGTGAAACGATGGCCCAACTCCGGCCGGTGCGGCCGGGTCAGTCCATGTGAAACACTTCCTCCATCTTCGCCCACCACTCGCCTTCGGCGCGGTTCGAGAGCGGGTCCTGGCAAGGCATACAGACCGACCACCAGCGCTGTGTTTCCGGGTCGGCGGCCATCTTCGCCATGTCGGCCGCGAAGTCATTGCCCGTGTATTCGAAGTAGCTGAAGAGATAGTACTCTCCGTTCGGAAAGTGCCGCAGGTAGATGGAGTAATTCCGGATGTTGCATTCGCGGATCATCTTCAACACGCCGGGCCAGACGGCGGCATGCAGCTTCTTGTACTCCTCGACTTTCTCGGGTCGAACTCCAATGACCATTCCGTAGCGTTGCATAGGCGACAGTTGAAGGGTGAAACGCGAAAGTTGCAAGCCGAAGCCGAACTACAACGGCACGCCGCCTTCCGCGTCGGCGCGATAGCAGGCTTCGACCAGGCGCATCGTTTCAAAGCCGTCCTCCACGGACGACACCAGCGCTGCGTCCTCACCGGCGGCGTAGCGCTGCACATTCGACATCACGCCGACGAAACCGTCGGGGAACCATCCGCCGGAGAGCGGCACTTCCTGCCACTGCCGGTTCGAGCGCGCGAAGACTTCGAGGCGATCGGGCCGGCCGCGCGGGTAATCCAGCAGCAGGCCGAGCGTCGCGATCGCGCAACCTTCCGTTCCTTCGATTCGGGCCGAGGCGTCGGTGTGCTTTGTGTCGAACGAATGGCAATGGTTGATGGAGAGACAGCAGCGGATCTGGTCGCCGTAATCGAGAATGACACTGGAGCGCGTGCTGGCGAGGTTCGGGAAGCGCGGATGTTTCACAGAGCGCGCGTATACGCGGCGCGGGTTGCCGAGGAACAGGCGGATGAGATCGAGGTAATGGATGGTGTGGACGAGGAGCTCGACGCGCGGTTCCTTGAGCAGGAACGGAAACAATTCCCAGGGCGTCTGGAGATTGAGCCGGAACTCCACATCCACAATTTCACCCATTTCACCGCGCTGGACGAGGTCCTGGACGGCGAGCATGAACGTGCTGAAGCGCAGTTGAAAGTTCACCGCGCCCTTGATCCGCTTGCGCCGGCACAGGTCCCGGATGCGGCGCGCGCCTTCCAGGTCCCGGCCCATCGGCTTCTGGATCACCACGACCGATTCGTCGGGGAGCTGCTCGAGAACCGATTCATGCGCGCCGGGCGGAGTGGCGACGTCGAAGATCGCGTCGGGCACGGCCGCGGCTTCCTCGATGGAACGGAACGCCCGAGGCAGATTGAACTCGGCCACGCGTTTCTCGGCCGCGGCGGGATTGAGATCATAGATGCCGGCGACGGGGAAATTCGCTTTCCTGTAGGCCGGCAGGTGCGCGTCACGAACGATGCCGCCCGCGCCGATGATGACAATCGGCCGGGGCCGCGACGGGCGCGGCCAGGTCTGGCGCAGCGTGGAAACGTCCAGAGTCATGGTTTGAGCCGATACACCCTTTCCGCGTTGGCGGCGAACAGCTTTTGTTGTCGTTCCTCGGATTCGCCTGCGACGATCTCCTTCAGGATCGTCACCCATTGCCCGAGGCTGGAGGTGATATTGCACACGGGCCAGTCGCCGCCGAACAGGACGCGATCCCAGCCGAAGCATTCGATGCAATGCTCGACGTACGGACGGATCTGCTCGACGGTGACGCGCTGCGGATCGCAATAGGCGACAACGCCGGAAATCTTGCAGACGAGGTTGGGGAACGCGGCGAGGTCGCGGATGTGCTGCCGCCACGGGTCGAGGCCGCCGCCGCGGATATCGGGAATGCCGCAATGATCCAGCACGAACTGCACGTCGGGGATAGTGCGCAGCAATGTCTTGCCCAGGGGCAACTGTCGTGACAAGAGGCAGAGGTCGAAGGTCAGGCGGTGTTCCTCGAGCCGCGCGATGTTTTCGGCGAACAACGGTTGTTGTGACAACTCGTCGGGCCCGGTGTGGAGCACGCGTCGCAGGCCCTTGAGTTTCGGGTGGAGAATGGCTTCAAGCTCGGCCGCAAAGCCGGGGTGTTCGGGGCGGCACGCGGCAATGACACCGGGCATCCGGTTCACCGGATCGTCAGCCATCTGAAGGAAGAAAGCGGCTTCGGACCGGATGTTCACTTCGTCCACGTCCACCTCCATGAAGAGCGTTTCGGCAATGCCGGTGCGGGCCGCGGCGGCGCGATATTCCTCGAGCCGGAAGGGCTTTCCGTGAAGCGCCGGCACCGACGCGGTCCACGAGTAGCGGAACCGATCCGGGTAGATCAGGTGTTGGTGGGTGTCGATGATTTTCATAGTGCCAGGAACTCCTGTCGCACGATCTCGTTGTGCTCGCCGATCTTCGGCGCGCCAAGCGGCGAGCGCAGCACCTGGCCGTCGATCCGGATCGGGCAGCGCGTGGTGGAAAGGCGCGCGCCGTTGGCTCGCGCGACTTCCTGCGTCATCTGCAGCGATCGGAACGCGTCATGCGCCATGAGGCGTTTCCAGTCAAACACGTCCGCGCACCATACGTCGGCCGGTTCGAGGATGCCCAGCCAATGGGCCGTGGGCTGCGTCTTCAAATGCCGCGCCAATTCGCCTTTGATCTCGTCCCGGCATGTGAACCACGTTTTCGGGTCCGTGTATCGGGTCAACGGTTCGCAAGCGAGCAACTCGCCGAGGCGGGGCACCGAGCCCATCGCAATGGCGAGGTATCCGTCGGCCGTCTGATAAATGCCGTAAGGCGCGCCGAGATACGCGTGCGCATTGTTCAGGGCGCTGCGTTCCGGAAGTTTTCCGCCGTCATTCAGATGCGTGGTGATCACCTCGAACTGAAAATCGAGGACGGATTCGAGCAGGCTGACTTCAACGTGCCCGCCCCTGCCGGTGACGCCGCGCCGGACGAGGCAGGCGAGAACGCCCTGCACCGTGTGCGCCGCAGCGAACATGTCCGCCACCGACAACCCCATCGGCACCGGTCCTTGCGTTGCGTCGCCTGAAAGCCACGTCAGTCCGGACAACGCCTGCACGAGCAGGTCCTGTCCCGGTTTGTCGCGCCATGGCCCTTCCACGCCGTAACCGGTGATCGAGGCATAGACCAGGCGCGGGTTCCATTCCTTCACGGCGGCGTAGTGCAGCCCGATCTTCTCCATGACGCCCGGCCGGAAGTTTTGAATCAGAACGTCTGCGCGTTCGATCAGGCGGCGGACGGCGGCAAGGTCTTGGGGCTTTTTCAGGTCGGCGGCGAAGCTCTGTTTGTTCCGGTTGATCGAATGGAACAGCGTGCTGTCGCCATCGAGTTCCAGGTTCGAAATGTAAAGCTGCCGGCAAAGATCGCCGGTGCCGGGCCGTTCGATCTTGATCACGCGCGCGCCGAGGTCGGCGAGGCGCAGCGCGGCGCTGGGCCCCGACAGGAACTGCGCGAAATCCAGCACCAGCAGTCCTTCGAGTGGTTTCATGGGCAAGGGGATTACAGACGATGCGATGCCTCGACAAGGGCCCGCAACTTCGCCCGGGTGATGTCGAGGGGAACATGGCCGAAACCGCCATTCGCTGGTGAGGATCAGCCGTTCCCGCGGAAACCAGTCCAGCGCGGGCTGCAACCGTTTCGCGATCACATCCGTCGTTTCAATCTCGTCGCTGCGCTGGTCGATCACGCCCAGCGACAGGTCGCCCCGGAAGGGCCACAACTTCCACAGATCCATCAGGTCGTAGCCCAGCGTGCAGTGTTCCAGGAGGACTTCATCGATCTTCACCAGGCTGAACGCGGGGGCGAGGTCGGTGTACCGGGTGAAGTAAACGCGTTTGCGGCGCGGGTTGCCGCCGCAGACATGCAGCGCGAAACGCACTTTCGGCAGCGACGCGATCAGTTCGTTGAGGACTTCCGCGGCCCACACGCTTTGCTCCGGCGCTTCCGTCCACATCGGCTCGTCGAACTGGATGAACTCGCATCCCGCGGCGATCACCTCGCGCAACTCCTCCGCGAGCACCTTCGCATAGGCGCGGCACAACGCCTGTTCGTCCGGGTAGAGATCGGGGCGTTCATTGACACTGAACCGGGTGAGCACGTGCGGGCCGGTGACAGTCTGCTTGACGTTGGCACGCGACGGGGCGGCGTCGCGGGCGGTCTTCCAGCAGTGCGCCAGGTTGAATCTTGGATTGCGGATCTCGCCGACCACGCGCGCGCACTCGATCCCGAACCCGGTTGTGCCGAAGGTCTTTTTCGGCATGTTCTCCATCGAAACGCCGTCCAGGCGTTTCTGGTAGAAGTAGTACATGTTCTCGCGGTAACCCTCGCCGTCGGTGATGACATCGAGCCCGAGATCGGCCTGGTCGCGCGCGGCCCAGCGGATCAGTTCGTCCACTTCGGCCGGCGTCAGCGTCGGTTTCTTCAGCGTGTCCGCGACCTGCGTCGGGCGCGGGTAACTGCCTACCACGGTGTTTCGGTATCGGTTCACAATTCAGACTTTCTCCAGTCCCGCCGCTTCGCGGGCTTCGTTGATGTGCGCGCGGATGCCGTCCGCGAGCGGGCGCGGTTTGAAACCGATCTCGCGTTCGAGCCGGCTGCCGTCCATGCGATCAATCAACGGGGTGGTCGGTTTGCTTTCGTCGAAATCAATTCTGGCGGCCGGCAGCCAGCGGCGGACGAGCGATGCCAGTTCGGCAGCGGTCACCGACGTGCCGCCGCTGTTGTAGGCGAAATGCGCCAGCTCGGGCTTGAGCGCGAGCCGGACGAACTGTTCCGCACAGTCATCGACGTAAATCCAGCAGTCGCGCGTGCGCGCGGGGAAGGGCAGCGTCACGGGCTTGCCCAATGCGGGCAGTGTGGCGAAGTCTTCGGCCCACAACACCGATCCCCGCTTGCGGCCGTATCCGAACACCACGGGCGGGCGGGCGCAGGCGATGCTGATGCCGTGTTTGCGCACATACTTCTGCGCGGTGAACTCGTTGAGAATCTTCATCACACCGTAGGTGAACGTGTGATGTTGCGGCCCGCAGAAATCGTTCTCGGTCACATCCCGGTCACCGTACGGCTCCTGCGACGCGCCATAAACGGTTTCGCTGCTGGCGAAGACGAGCCGCTCGAGCCGGTGGCGCGCGGCCGCTTCGAACAGGTTGATCATGCCGAGCACATTGACGCGCGCGCCCAGAGGCGGGTCAGCCTCGACTTCCGCGCTCATCAGGTAGGCGAGATGAATGCAATGCGTGATGCCCGGATGCTCGCGGAAGAGCGCCGCCACGGAATCGGCGTCGCTGACGTCGAGCTCCACCATCTGCGCGCCGGCGAGCCGCGCGGCGACGGCGGGGTCGGGCCGCCATTCGGCGGCAACGACGGAAATGCCGCGTCGGAGGAGATTGCGCACGACGCGCCAGCCGATAAAGCCGGTGGCGCCGGTCACCAGAAATTTCAGGTTCCGTTCCGCAACGGGGGGCATTTTTGTTTTGTTGTGGAAGCCAAGTCCATTGATTAAATCAAGTCAATGCCAAAGGATTGTTTCTTCGAGGACTACGAGTTGAACGCTGTGCGCGAGACGTCCGGCCGCACGATCACCGAGGCGGACATCGTTTTACACGCCGGACAGACCGGAGATTTTTATCCGCATCACATGGACGCGGAATGGTGTCGGAGGCAGCCGTTCGGGCAGCGGATAGCGCACGGAACGTTGGTCTTCAGCGTGGCGGTGGGATTGACCGCGGGCGAAATCAATCCGCAGGCGTTCAGTTACGGCTACGACCGGCTGCGGTTCATCAAACCGGTGTTCATCGGCGACACGATCCGGACCCGGGTCACGATCCGCGAGAAGCGCGATTACAAGAAACCCGATCACGGGATCGTGGTGGAGGCGCTGGAAGTGTTGAATCAGCGGGGCGAAACGGTACTGGCCTGCGAACATTTGCTGCTGGTGAAACGGAGGTTGGCAGAAGAAGGAAAACATCCAACATCGAATGAACGGCAAGGCACCAGGGCCGAACGCTGAATTGCGCGCTCTGGCGGCCCGTGTCCGGGTTACGGGCGTTGAAATGACTCGCGCTGTTCCACACGCAGATGGAAAAGCGCCGGAGCCGACGCGGGATCGAGCGGGAACACCGCCTCAAGATCCGCCAAATCCGCAATCGTGTTCGTGGCGGCGTCTGTCCAGTGGATCAGGTCGGCGAAGGATTGCGTGACGACACTTGCACCGACCGGCGCCAGCAAACCGATGTTCATCGTGAACAAGACAGCTCTCCTCGGCATTGCTGTTTGCTTGTGGACGGCGGCTGCCGGCGCACAGGAACAGCAATACATGTTGCTCAGCCGTGAAGCTGAACAGGATGTGGAGCTTACGGCCGACCCGAATACGCCGTTCTGGACGAACTGCCCGCCGGTCTTCATCCGGCACTCGATTCTCGGCGCCCCGGCCACAAACTTGCACGCGGAGATCCGGTCGCGATGGACGCAGGAGAACCTGTATTTTCTCTTCATCGCGCAATACGAGACGCTCAACCTGAGAACGAACGCGAACACGGAATCCGAGACGCATCGCCTGTGGCTCCACGATTGCATGGAGGTTTACGTGGGCGTGGATCCCGAGCATCCGAATCTTTACCGCGGGTTCCAAATGTCGCCTCTGGGCGAGTTTCTCGATCTCAACATCGATTCCACCCGTCCGAGGCCGGGCTACGGTGATGAGCACCTGTGGGACTCGGGCATGAAAGTCAAGGCGCGCATCGACGAGAAGGCAAAGATCTGGTACGGCGAAATGCAAATCCCGATGAAGTCGATCAACCTGCCTTTGCCGCGGCCGGGCATCGAAGTGTCCGTGAACTTCTGCCGGCAGGACGGACGCCAATCGCGCACGTTCATGGCATGGCAACCGACCGGCGAATGGACACCGCATCGGCCTGAGAAATTCGGCACGCTGCGGCTGGTGGACGGTGGGAATGCAGGCCCCTGAGCCATTTCGGATTTACGATTGACGATTGGTGCCGGCGTTGCCCGTCTGTCATTTGCAATTGGAAATTGGGCAATAGCGCGGAGCGCGGCTGTCCTCAGCCGCAGCGCGTGAACAGCGCTGAGTCCACGGAATCCGCAGGTGATCGGCCTCAGCAACGTTGCCAGTCAGTCCCTCCAAATTGCGCCAATTGCCGCGAAGGATTTCTTTTTTGTGTTCTTGCGTCTTGGCGTCCTGGCGTCTTGGCGTTGAAAGAGTTCGGAAACAGACCGCGCGATCTCGGTTCTTAACGCAAAGGCGCAAAGACGCAAAGACGCAAGAGGCGGAAAGGCAAAGTCAACGGCTTGGGGAACCGCTAATGAACGCTAATCAGGAAGTCGCAAGGTCATGGATTTACGATTGACGCGGGAGCGAAGCGTCGGAGCGCGGCTGTCCTCAGCCGCAGCGCGTGAACAGCGCTGAGTCCAGGGAATCCGCAGGTGATCGGCCTCAGCAACGTTGCCAGTCAGTCCTTCCAAATCGCGCCAATTGCCGCGAAAGATTCCATTTTGCTGTTCTTGCGTCTTTGCGTCCTGGCGTCTTGGCGTTGAAAGAGTTCGGAAACAGACCGCGCGATCTCGGTTCTTAACGCAAAGGCGCAAAGGCGCAAAGACGCAAGAGGCGGAAAGGCAAAGTCAACGGCTTGGGGAACCGCTAATGAACGCTGATGAACGCTAATCAGGAAGTCGCAAGGTCATGGATTTACGATTGACGCGGGAGCGAAGCGTCGGAGCGCGGCTGTCCTCAGCCGCAGCGCGTGAACAGCGCTGAGTCCACGGAATCCGCAGGTGATCGGCCTCAGCAACGTTGCCAGTCAGTCCCTCCAAATTGCGCCAATTGCCGCGAAGGATTCCTTTTTTGCTGTTCCTGCGTCTAGACGCCCTGGCGTTGAAAGAGTTCGGAAGCACACCGCGCGATCTCGGTTCTTAACGCAAAGGCGCAAAGGCGCAAAGACGCAAGAGGCGGAAAGGCAAAGTCAACGGCTTGGGGAATCGCTAATGAATGCAGATGAACGCTAATCAGGAAGTCGGAAGGTCATGGATTTACGATTGACGTGGGAGCGAAGCGTCGGAGCGCGGCTGTCCTCAGCCGCAGCGCGTGTGAACAGCGCTGAGTCCACGGAATCCGCAGGTGATCGGCCTCAGCAACGCTGCGAGTCCATCCTCCGCTCGCATGCCGTCGTATGCTGCTGCGGGTCGCAGACCCACGGTCCGGAGCGCCGGTGCGATCGTCACTCGTTCACGTGCACGACCTTCGCGGGCGGGAACCCGTTGAACCACGTGGACGACGCGTTGCTGTAGGCGCCGATGTTCTTCGCATAGACCAGGTCGTCGATCTCCAGGTCCGGCAGTTCTTCGGCGTGTGAAATGGTGTCCAGCCCGTCGCACGTCTGGCCAAACACGGCGCAGATCTCCGTCTTCCCTTTCTTGAACGCCTGCAGGTGATACTGGCAATGGTCGAAGATGATCCCGCTGAACGTGTGATAAACGCTGTCGTCGATGTAATAGCACGTCTTCCCGTCGCGCACCGCCTTGCCAATGATCCGCGCCACCGCCGTGGCAGCCGTCGCCACCAGGAACCGCCCCGGCTCGGCCACGATCTGGATGTCCTTCGGAAAGAGCCGCTGGATCTCGGCGCTGATCTTTCGCGCGAGCCGGCTGAACGGTTTCACATGCCGGTCGTACGGCGCCGGGAATCCGCCGCCGATGTCGAGGATCTTGATCTCGTGCCCGCGAGTTCGGGATTCCTGCATGACCGCGGCGGCGATGTTCAGCGCCTGGACGAAGTTCTGGAAATTCGTGCACTGGCTGCCGACGTGGAAGCTCAAGCCCTCGACCGTCAATCCCATCCTGAACGCAGCCACAACCAGGTCCACCGCCTCGCCCGGATCGCATCCGAACTTGCTCGACAACTCCACCATCGAACCGGTATTGGGCACGCGCAGGCGCAGGACCACTCCGGCGCGCGGGGCGTATTCCTTGATCTTCTTCAGCTCGTTCAAGTTGTCGTAAGTCACCAGCGGCTTGTACTTGTCGAGAACCAGCAGCGTTTCCTTCGGCTTCGTCGGGTTGGCATAGATGATCTTGTCCCAGATGAAATCCTGCTGCTCCTTCGGCGGAAGGTGCTTGATGTTGTCGTACACCGTCATGAACTCGGGCAGAGACGCCACGTCGAAGCTCGCGCCGGCGCGGTAGAGCGTGCGCACAATCTCGGGCGCCGGGTTGGCTTTGACGGCGTAGTAGGCCTGAACGTTCGGGAGGTGGCGCTTGAAATCCGCGTAGTTCTTCCGGATGACGTCGTGGTCGATGATGACGACCGGTGTCCCGTGCTGGCGGGCGATGGACTCGAGGCGTTTCAACGTCATAGTGCGGTCTTGATCCGCGTGAACTGACGGCCCCGGCTTAGGCGCTTTGCGTGTCGGGCACAAGAAAAAACGGCGCCCCCTGGATTTGCGATTGACGCGACGCCGTTTGAGAGGCATTCGAACCAGGACCCGTCCATCCATGAACGCATGCGAAACGCATGGATCGGGCGCGCGTCTCCGGATTCAGCACGCGAACTTTTCCTAATACCTTGCATCACAGCACCGCGTTCCAGCCCTGATTGCAGCAGGGAACAGCTCTCCGGCTCAGGCGTCTTATCTGGTGAGTGCAAGAAAAGCGACCCGATGTCGGGGCTGAGCTGGCCTCGGTTCGTGCCATGTGGCACAGTGGGCGCGGTTAATATGCGCGCGTGCCTGGCAAGATGTTGCCGGCGGTTCATCGGCTGTTCGGCTCGTGAACGCGGGAGCCTGCGCCGCCTTTTCCAAGGATGGTTTTGCGCCTTCCTGACGGGCATCGCATTGTCCGCGGCCGCCGTCCAGCCGGCCCTTCCTCTGAAAGAGCGGATCCTGCTCAAGCCCCGTTCCGAAGCCGCAGAGACGGCGCTCGAACACCTGCACGCGGTGCACGAAGCCAGGATCGAACGACGCTTTCACACCTTCGGCGGAATCCAGGTGGTCCAGGTTCCACCGGGCATCAACATCGATGATCTTCTCCACGCCTATCGCTCGAGCGGGTTGGTTGAGTTCGCCGAACGCGACAACCCGGTCCGAGCGGAAGCCGTTTTCCCGAACGATCCGGCCTTCGAATCAGGCCTGCTCTGGGGGTTGCATAATTTGGGACAGGAGTTTGGTGTCGTGGACGCCGACATCGACGCGCCCGAGGCGTGGGAACTTCGAACAGCTGCCAGCAACATTGTTGTCGCGGTGCTGGACACCGGCATCCGCTGGACTCACGAGGATCTGGCCTCCAATGTCTGGGTGAACCCGCTGGACGGCACTCACGGATACAATGCGTTCGACGACTCGCTGTATCCCATGGACGACCAGGGACACGGAACGCAGGTGGCCGGCGTCATCGGCGCGGTGGGCAACAACGGTGTGGGCGTTGCCGGGGTGGCGTGGCGGGTGCAGCTCATGGCCTGCAAATGCCTGGACAATTGGGGCAACGGCCAGGATTCCACTGTGATCGCCGCCCTCGAGTTCGCCCTCACCAATGGCGCGCGCGTGGTAAGCGCCAGCCTCAGCGGCGCCAAGTATTCCACCGCCATGTCCAACGCCGTGTTTTCCCTGCGCGAAGCCGGCGTCATCCTCGTCGCTGCCGCCGGGAACAACGCCGGCAACGTGGATGTGCTTCCGCGCTTTCCGGCGTGCTACGACATCGACAACATCGTGTCCGTGGCCTACACGACGCGGGAAGACGCGCTCGGGCCATTCTCGAACTACGGCGCGACAAACGTGGACCTGGCCGCGCCCGGTGAAGAAATCTATTCGACGCACGCGTCGGCGGACGACGCGTATTATCCGACGAACTTCCCCCATCAGCACCTGTTCGGAACCTCCTTTGCCGCCGCGTATGTGTCGGGCGCCGTGGCGTTGATCCTGGAGCGGTTCCCGGGTGAACCGCATCAGAAAACGATCCAACGATTGCTCGACGGAGTGGATCCGTTGCCCGATCTGCAGGGGAAATGCGTGTCGGGCGGACGGCTGAACCTCCGAGGCGCCCTGAGCACGCCCATTCGCCTGCTGCCCGTCGCCTCCGAACCGGGCGAGCGCACGTTCCGCGTTCAGTGCGGTTTCGATCGCACCTGTGTGATTGAGATGTCTCCCGACCTGTTCACGTGGTTGCCGGTCCTGACGAATTCCACCACGACCAACACGTGGTTTGAATTCACGGATCCTGCCGCCGATTCTCCCGGCCAACGATTCTTCCGCGTGCGGGCGGAGCCTTGAATCTCGGGAGATCCCGGACGACGCGGGTTCGGCTCGAGCCTCGCGGCCGGGTCACCGCCGGATGCGGTATTCGAGCGTGACGGAGGCGCGCACTTCGATCTCGCCCGGTTGCACTGGTGTCACCGCGCGGGCGGCCATGGTCTCGGCCATGTCAAAGCGCGCCGTTGGATACGGGACGAACACGGGCCCGGCATTGATCTTGTGCAGTCCGTCCAATTCCACGTCCAGTGCCGCAGCCAGCGCCTGCGCCTTTGTGCGCGCCTGTTGCGCGGCGAGCTCCAGCGCGCGCGTCTGATGCGGCAGCTCGTCGGACAGGCCGAACGTCACGCCTTCCAGCCGGTTCGCGCCGGCTTCCAGCGCGGCATCGATGACCTTGCCCACCAGGTCGAGTTCTGTGATCCGGATGCGAAGGACGTTGGACGCGCGATAACCGGTCACGCGCGGTTGCTCCACTTCCCGGCCCGGCTGTCGCGGCGCGTAGATGGGAATCACGTTCAATCCCGTCGTCTGAATGTTCGTCTCCGCCACGCCATTCTTCTGCACGGCGGCAATGACCTTCGACATGGTGCTATTGACGCTTTCCTGCGCCTTCGCCGCGTCCTCCGACTGCGCCTCTACACCGACGCGGATCGTCGCCTCGTCGGGGCGCACTCGGACTTCGCCCTCGCCGGAAACCATCAGGATGCGGACATCGTCGGTGCTGCGGGAAGCGGTATCCTGGCTGTGACCGGGGACCGGCGCCAGCGCAACCGCCAGCAGCGAAGCCAATGCGACAGGACAAAAAGAGACGGAGTTCATAGACGGATGCTAGACATAGCACAGAACCCGGCAATAGGGAACTCCCCGACCGCGGGCGAAGGGAACGTTCAACACTCAAGTCCGCGCAGAAGCGATTGCGCGAAGCCGCCAGGGATTGAACTCCAGGAGAACCGAAAAAGGCGCTGCCTTGGGCAGATCGTGCTGAATCGAGTGCGTTAGGGCATGTATATAGTGCCTAATCAAAGAGATTTTATTAATTCCGGCAGGACCACTTCGTGTGCATTGAACGATCTCTTCAATGGCCAGCCCGGCAATACCAGTGTGGTTGGCACCTTCCTCGATTGAGGGCATGCCTCCCGCTTCAGTTGGAGTCATCCCGGAGGGATACCAGACAATAGCCGGAGGTTGAGCACAGCGATACCTCCGGAAACCGGACAATCCATTCCCCCGACCCTGAAGGGGTTGCAGAGTTCTCTTGAATTCTTCGGCCAACGGAACGCTGGGTCCCAATGTGATCGTAGAGCTATGGGATCGAACCCATGGTCAACGCGTTCGTTGAAATGTTCTTGCACCGCCTTCGGGGTGCAGATGTTTCATGATTTGCAGGCCGAAGGTCTCCGCGTTGCTCCGACCTCCGGCTACTGTGTGGCAACCCTCCGGGTTGACTTACTGCGCGTATCTCAATTGTTGTCCACCACTCCAGTATTCTCCGAAGCGTCACGATTTTCGAAGCGAAAGCACAGTCACGCCGCGATTTCTCGGAAAATCCTGTGGGATGTTCAAGAATTGAGATGCGCCCCAAATCGCTGCCTGTCCCGCCTACAACCTTGATTCGCGCTGCTGACTTGACTACGCTCCCCCTTAATCAGTTGACAGGAATGAATCCATTGCACCTGACGTGACCGTGTCCTCGTTCCGTCCGGCGCATGGGAGGAAAGAGAATCTGTGAACACTGGCTCCGTTCAGTATCGGAAGGCAGTCCCGACTTGCACCTGTTCCTGGCAGGCCGGTTCAATCCACTTTCTCCACGCCACAGTTTTCAAGCATCGTGACACACCCTGACACCAAGGAAGAACAACAGTTCCTCGAAGAACTCGATAAAAAGCTCTGGAACGCCGCCGATCGGCTCCGCGCCAATCTGGACGCCGCCGTTCAGATCCTGGTCACCATATGATTTGAGAATACCTGACATGAACAACGGCAACCTCAACTGGATCGCCAACTTCATCTGGGGCATCGCCGACGACGTCCTGCGAGACCTCTACGTCCGCGGCAAGTATCGGGACGTCATCCTGCCGATGACCGTCTTGCGGCGGCTCGACGCCGTGCTCGAGCCGACGAAGCAGGCCGTGCTCGACATGAAGGCGTCACTCGACAGGGCCGGCATTACCAACCAAGACGCGGCGCTTCGTCAGGCAGCCGGGCAGGCCTTCTACAACACCTCCAAGTTCACGCTGCGCGACCTGCGGGCCCGCGCCAGCCAGCAGCAGCTCAAGGCCGATTTCGAGGCGTACCTAGACGGTTTCTCTCCCAACGTCCAGGACATCCTCGAGAACTTCGAGTTCCGCAACCAGATCCCTCGGCTCTCGAAGGCCGATGCCCTCGGCACGCTGATCGAGAAGTTCCTCTCGCCCGACATCAACCTGAGCCCGAACCCCGTCCTGAACGGCGACGGATCGGTGAAGCCCCCCGGCCTAGATAACCACGGCATGGGCACAGTGTTCGAGGAGCTGGTCCGGCGCTTCAACGAGGATAACAACGAAGAGGCGGGCGAGCACTGGACGCCCCGCGACGCCGTGAAGCTCATGGCAAAGCTGATCTTCCTGCCCATCGCCGACGAGATCGAGTCGGGCACCTACCTGCTTTACGACGGAGCCTGCGGAACGGGCGGCATGCTGACCGTCGCGGAGGAGACGCTCCAGGAGCTCGCCACCGCGCACGGCAAGCAGGTGGCGACCCACCTCTACGGCCAGGAGATCAACGCCGAGACCTACGCCATCTGCAAGGCCGATCTCCTGCTCAAGGGCGAGGGTGATGCGGCGGACAACATCGTCGGCGGGCCGGAACACTCGACGCTCTCCAACGACGCGTTCCCGTCGCACGAGTTCGACTTCATGCTCTCGAATCCGCCCTACGGCAAGAGCTGGAAGAGCGACCTGGAACGCATGGGCGGCAAAGACGGCATTAAAGACCCCCGCTTCGTCGTGCAACACCGCGGCGAGGAGCTGTCACTTGTCACCCGCTCGAGCGATGGCCAGATGATGTTTCTGGCCAACATGCTCTCTAAGGTGAAGAAAAACACGAAACTCGGAAGCCGCATCGCCGAGGTGCACAACGGCAGCTCGCTGTTCACCGGCGACGCCGGCCAGGGCGAGAGCAACATTCGCCGCTGGATCATCGAGAACGACTGGCTGGAAGCGATCGTCGCCCTGCCACTCAACATGTTCTACAACACCGGCATCGCGACCTACATCTGGGTGCTCACGAACCGCAAGCCGGAGCACCGCAAAGGCAAGGTCCAGCTCATCGATGCGACGGGCTGGTACAAGCCGCTGCGCAAGAACCTCGGCAAGAAGAACTGCGAGCTCTCCGCCGAGGACATCCAGCGCATCTGTGACACCTTCCTCGAATTCAAGGAGACCGAGCAGTCGAAGATCTTCCCGAACGAAGCCTTCGGCTACTGGAAGGTCACCGTCGAGCGCCCGCTGCGGCTCAAGGGCATCGACCCCGAGCGCGCCTACTCCGCGAAGGAGATCAAGGCGCTGAAGGAGAGCGCCGAGCGCGCCGACGACGCGCCGCCGGTGATCAGGAAGATCCACAAGAAGGGCACGGCGGCCGATCCGCTGCGCGGACTCTTCGAGACCCGGATCGGCGGCAAGCCCGCTGTCGTCGAGTACGAGCCCGACCCCGACCTGCGCGACACCGAGCAGGTACCGCTCCTCGAGGAGGGTGGGATCGATGCCTTCCTGCGCCGTGAGGTCCTGCCATATGCTCCGGACGCCTGGTACGTACCTGACAGCGTCAAGGTTGGGTACGAGATCAGTTTCACCCGGTACTTCTACAAGCCGCAGCCGCTGCGGACGCTGGAGGAGATTCGCGCCGACATCCTCGCGCTCGAGAAGGAGACCGAGGGGCTGCTAAGCGAGATCGTTGGGAGAGGTGCCTAGCAATGGCCAAGTCGTCGAAACTGCGGGTGATGATCTCCAGTCGTTGCAATGACCGCTTCCCGCAGAAGTCTGGTCGGGTACTGTCCGATATCCGAAAGGACCTGAAGAAGGAGATCGAAGCGCTTAATGTGTTCGGTGAACCGATCTTCGAGGTTTGGATCAATGAAGACACACCACCGCAAGGCGGAACCTGGGACAGCAGGGACGTTTGCCTTCAGGCAGTCGACGATTGCGACGTGTTGATCGCCCTCTCGAATGGCAATGCCGGTTGGGCGGAGAACGGTGGGGACATTGGCATCTGTCACGCAGAGTTGTCGCGAAGTCTATCGCGCGCGCCAGGCAAGGTGCGTCTGATCTCTCTCGGCAACATCGCAACCCCCGCCACGCCGGAAGGCGAGCGAAACAAGCGCTTTCAAGAGTACGTGAGCAAACAGAATCTCTTTCGCGGCGGCATCGTTGCGACCGAGGCCGACCTCAAGGCCCGAGTAAAGGAAGCTGTTCGAGACGCGCTGATTAAGTTGGCGCAGGCCGGCGTTCGCGAGGCGAGCAAGGGGCGATTCCATAGCGGTGAAGCACTCGATTGGGCCCGTCTCGACTTCGCGGCCCGGCAGAAGGCGATGAAGAACGTGTTGCGCGAGGCGATGCGGCAGCGGGCAGGTTCGAGCACGGACGGCGAGCATCTGTTTGTTCGGTTAGGGGGCGTGGACATCCTGTGTGTTCCATCCGCCATACCAGCGGCCCTGACGGTTAGCGCGGCCAAAGAAATGGTTGGCCAACCGTTTCTGCGGGATCACGAGCTATCGTCCACGCTCACCAAGGGCAAAAAGAAGCGAGGCGGACCGATACATGTCATTGCCTGTCACAAGGGCGCCACGGAGGCGCAGGCAACTCGACTCCTTGGGTTTCCCGATGCGACAGTCGTCAGCGCGCCGTTCGGCATTTTCGTCGCCGACAACGTACAGAAGGTGCAGTTCGCGTTCATCGTGAACTGTCGCGACGAGAGCACAACCCGACATGGAGCGCAGCGTTTCTTTGAGTGGTTGGCGCAGTCTGGTGAGGAGGCTCTTGTCGCTGAGCGTGCCGAGGCACGAGGCAGGATCGTCGCGGCCATCGCCAAGGAAGCGAAGGTATGATCCACGACCTAAAGCCCTACCCCGCGATGAAGGACTCCGGCGTGCCGTGGTTGGGGGAGGTGCCGGAGCATTGGGAGGTGAAGCGAGGTAAGGCGCTGTTCCGATGCATCGACGTCCGGTCTTCCACCGGGGACGAGGAACTTCTGACCGTTTCGTCGGAACGCGGCGTGGTACCACGCTCATCCGCGACCGTGACGATGTTCAAGGCGGACTCGTACATTGGCTACAAGCTGTGTTGGCCTGGCGATTTGGTTATCAATAGCCTCTGGGCATGGGGGCGCGGCCTAGGTGTGTCCCAACACCACGGTATCGTGAGCTCAGCCTACGGCGTCTACCGCTTGCGTCCGCGTTTCGCTGAGTACGCCGCCTACATCCACCAACTCGTCAGATCCACTCCCTTCAATTGGGAGCTTCAGGTCCGATCCAAGGGCATCTGGATCTCCCGATTGCAGTTAACCGATGAGGCCTTCCTCGGGGCTCCGTTTCCGTTGCCGCCGCCCGACGAACAAACCGCCATCGTCCGCTTCCTCGACTACGCGGACCGGCGGATTCGGCGGTACATTCGCGCCAAACAGAAGCTGATCAAGCTGCTGGAGGAGCAGGTTGCCTCGCGCGCATCGGAAGCAATGAGACATCCGGCCTGCACGCATGACAGACTCGGAAGAGTTGTGAGAGTGCATGTCCGTCCCATCACGAGGGACGATGCTGAGTCCTATGTAGCGCTGGGTTTGTACAACCGGGGCCGGGGTATCTTTCATAAGCCGCCGACATTGGGCGCAGAGCTGGGCGTTTCGACTTTCTCATGGGTGGAACCGGGCGACTTGATTATCAGCGGTCAGTTTGCATGGGAAGGAGCCGTCGCGCTGGCCTCATCTGCTGAGGAGCGAACAATCGTCAGTCATAGATACCATCTGCTCAGGGGAATTAATGACCGGACCACAACACCGTATCTTTGGGCGCTGTTTCGTTCGGACTTCGGTGCCATGCTTCTTGACCAGCACTCTCGAGGAGCCGCTGGTCGCAATCGGCCGTTGAATCTTCGTGCACTGCTCAAGGAACCAGTCCCCATTCCGCCGTATGAGCTGCAGGTGGGCGTCGACAACGAGGTGGCCGCGACAGCACCGCTTCGTACCCAAGCTGCACGAGCGATCGAACTTCTCCGCGAGTTTCGCGCAAGACTATTCGCTGACGTCGTCACTGGCAAGCTCGACGTGCGCGAGGCAGCGGCGCGGCTGCCGGACGACGCGGAGGAGCCCGAGGCGCTCGACGAGATTGACGACGAAAGCCAACTAGACGAAACGGGTGTTGATGACATCGACGAGATGACCGAGGAGGGTGAGGCATGACCACCGACACATCCGAACGCGGCCTAGAGCGCCTGATCTGTATGTCGCTGACCGGTTCGGCCTGCGATCCGGGGACGGTCGAGGTCGAGGCCGTCCGCGAGCGCCCGGCCGCCTACGGCGCTGGATGGATCTGCGGGCATCCCGAGGACTACGACCGCGAGTACTGCGTGGACCTCGCCCAGCTCACGGCCTTCCTCCGCGAAACACAGCCGGAGGTGGCCGACGCCCTCGACCTCGGCCACGATGGGCCGATCCGGCGCAAGTTCCTCGCGCGGCTCCAGGGCGAGATAAGCAGGCGCGGCACGATCGACGTGCTGCGGCGCGGTCTCAAGCACGGGCCGCACCATCTCGACCTCTTCTACGGTACGCCGTCGCCCGGCAACATGAAGGCCGCCGAGCGCTACGCCGCCAACCGCTTCAGCGTCACGCGGCAGCTCCGCTACAGCCGCGACGAGGCGCAGCGGGCGCTCGACCTGGGGCTCTTCATCAATGGCCTGCCGGTCGCCACCTTCGAGCTGAAGAACAGCCTGACCAAGCAGACGGTGCAGGACGCGGTCGAGCAGTACCAGCGAGACCGCGACCCGCGCGAGAAGCTCTTCGAGTTCGGCCGCTGCGTCGTGCACTTCGCCGTGGACGAGCACGAGGTGCGCTTCTGCACGCACCTCAAGGGCAAGGGCTCGTGGTTCCTGCCCTTCAACCAGGGCTGGAACGACGGCGCCGGCAATCCGCCCAACCCGGACGGTTTGAAGACCGACTACCTCTGGAAGCGGATCCTCACGCGCGAGAGCCTCACCGACATCCTCGAGAATTACGCGCAGATCGTCGAGACGAAGGACGAGAAGACCGGCAAGAAGAAGGCGGTGCAGATCTGGCCGCGCTTCCACCAGCTCGACGTGGTGCGCCGGCTGCTCGCCGACGCGCGCAAGAACGGCGCCGGCCAGCGCTACCTGATCCAGCACTCGGCGGGCAGCGGCAAGTCGAACTCGATCGCGTGGCTGGCGCACCAGCTCATCGGCCTGAAGAAGGACGACACGTTGGTCTTCGACTCGATCATCGTCGTCACGGACCGCCGGATCCTCGACCAGCAGATCCGTGACACCATCAAGCAGTTCGCCCAGGTGGGCGCTACGGTCGGGCACGCGGAGCATTCGGGCGACCTGCGCAAGTTCATCGCCGAAGGGAAGAAGATCATCATCTCCACGGTGCAGAAGTTCCCGTTCATCCTGGACGAGATCGGAAGCGAGCACCGCGGGCGGCGCTTCGCGATCGTGATCGACGAAGCGCACTCGAGTCAGGGCGGACGCACCTCGGCGGCGCTGTCGATGGCGCTCTCCACGGCCGGCGCCGAGGAGGACGACGAGACCCTCGAAGACAAGATCAATCGGCTCATGGAGGCGAAGAAGCTGCTGTCGAACGCCAGCTACTTCGCCTTCACCGCCACGCCCAAGAACAAGACGCTCGAGATCTTCGGCGCGCCCGAGCCGCAGGCCGATGGCACGGTCAAGCACCGGCCCTTCCACAGCTACACGATGAAGCAGGCCATCCAGGAGGGCTTCATCCTGGACGTGCTCAGGCACTACACGCCCGTCGAGAGCTACTACAAGCTGGTCAAGAAGGTCGAGGGAGACCCGGAGTTCGACACCAAGCGCGCGAAGAAGAAGCTGCGCCGCTACGTGGAGAGCCACGACCACGCGATCCGGCTCAAGGCCGAGATCATGGTGGATCACTTCCACGAGCAGGTGCTGGCGCTGAACAAGATCGGCGGCGAGGCGCGCGCGATGGTGGTGACCAGCGGCATCGAACGCGCGATCCAGTACTACCACGCGATCCGCGACTATCTGGCCGAGCGCAAGAGCCGCTACCGGGCGATCGTGGCGTTCTCGGGCGAGCACGAGCACGGCGGCGCGAAGGTCACCGAGGCGTCGTTGAACGGTTTCCCGTCGAGCCAGATCGCCGACAAGATTCAGGAGGACCCGTACCGCTTCCTGATCTGCGCGGACAAGTTTCAGACCGGCTACGACGAGCCGCTGCTGCACACGATGTACGTGGATAAAGTGCTGTCGGGCATCAAGGCCGTGCAGACGCTGTCGAGGCTGAACCGCGCACACTCGAAAAAGCACGACGTCTTCGTGCTCGACTTCATGAACGACGCGGACACGATTCAGAAGGCGTTCGCCGACTACTACCGCACGACGATCCTCGCCGAGGAGACCGACCCAAACAAGCTGCACGATCTCAAGGCGGCACTGGATGGTTACCAGGTTTACGCTCCCGCTCAGGTGGAAGAGTTCGTGCGGCTCTACCTTACGGGTGCGGATCGCGACCGGCTCGATCCTGTCCTGGACGCTTGCGTGGCCGAATATCGTGCGCAGCTCGATGAGGACGGCCAGGTCGATTTCAAGGGCAAGGCCAAAGCGTTCCTGCGCATGTACGGTTTCCTTGCGTCCATCCTGCCCTACACCAACGCGGGTTGGGAGAAATTGTCCATCTTCCTGAACTTTTTGGTGCCCAAACTCCCGGCGCCCGTCGAGGAGGACCTCTCGAGGGGGATCCTTGAGGCAATCGACATGGACAGCTACCGCGTTGAGAAGAAGGCAGCTATCAAGATCCAGCTACCAGACGAGAACGCCGAGATCGACCCGGTGCCAGCAGGCGGAGGCGGGCGCAAACCCGAACCGGAGCTGGACCGCCTTTCCAACATCATCAAGGCATTCAATGAACAGTTCGGCAACATTCCGTGGACCGATGCCGATCGAGTGCACCAACTGATCACCGTAGACATCCCCGAGCGCGTGGCGGCTGACCCGGCCTACCGCAATGCACGTGAAAACTCCGACAGACAGAACGCGCGCATCGAGCACGACAAAGCCCTCGCCCGTGTCATGACGGCCGTCCTGAAGGACGACACCGAGCTGTTCAAGCAATTCATGGATAATGAGGGGTTCCGGCGCTGGTTGACCGACACGGTGTTCGCGCTGACCTACGAAGACACGCGTTAGACATCTCGTACGACTTCACGACTTCACGGGTACCGGCGAACCGATTGGCAGCGGCCCTCCGAAGCCATGTGTCGGCAAACCCAATACCCGCCCGAAGGACAGGAGGAGGCCGTGGTCCGGGTTCTCCAACAAGCCGAGACGCTCGCCGACGAGTGGAGTAGTGCTGCGACGTAGCGTGGTTTATTGCTTGGCGCATCTCTCGGCGGCGTCGCTCCGGCTCCGGGCGGAGTTCCCGACGCATCCTTGCCTTCAACGAAAAACCCAGCCGTTATCATTACTCGAGTGTTTAACAGCCCGTTAGAAATGGCAGGGGCCGACGTGGTCCTATCTGCCTACAAGGCACGGGAATGGTCGGGCGGCCCGCTTGGGGCGGGAAGGTCTCAGTTTTGACCGGGAGAATGTCCAAAATACCGAATTTAGTATATATACAGTTGCACAAATGACGAATTTTAGTGATTTTTTTCTCCGTGATCGTCTCCAAAGCCGAGCTGTTTGCCGTGCTACGCCAGTATAATCCGTGGTGGTCGGGCGGGCGTTTTCCGGATTTGCCTGTGTGGCGGCGGGCAGCGTTTCGGGAAATCGCAGCCTGGACCGAAAATCCCCCGGCAGGCCGGGCGCTGCTGCTCACCGGGGCGCGGCAGGTCGGGAAAACGACCCTGTTTCTCCAAATCATCGACGATCTTTTGGATCGCGGAGTCGCGCCGACGAACATCCTTTACGCCACCTTCGACCACCCGTTGCTGAAGCTCATCGGGCTGGATGCGCTGGTGAAGTTGTGGCGGGAGTTCGAGCCAGCGCAGGACGGACCTGAGTATCTGTTTCTCGACGAAATCCAGGTCGCGAAAGACTGGCAGGTTTGGCTGAAGCATCAGGTCGATTTCGAGAAACGCCGCCGCATCGCAGTGACGGGCTCGGCGACGCCGTTGGTGGCAGAGGGACAGGAGTCCGGCGTGGGGCGTTGGCAGACCATCCGGCTCGCGACGTTGTCGTTTTTCGAATACCTCCAAATCCGCAAGCTGGCCGTGCCGCAGCTGCCGGCGGTGAATTCGCTGCGCGAGTTGTTCGCGTGGGATGCGACGCAGTTCGCCCGCTGGGGCGAGGAAGGACGCCCGCTGGTGGGGCTGTTTCACGAGTATCTGCTGCGCGGTGGTTTTCCGCAGAGCGCGTTGGTGGAGAGCATTCCGCTCGCCCAAAAACTTCTGCGTGAGGACATCGTGGACAAGGTGCTGAAGCGCGACATGACCGCGCTCTTCGGCGTGCGACGTGTGCTCGAGCTTGAGCAGGTATTTCTCTACCTCTGCCTGCACGACGGCGAGCTGCTGAGTTTCCCGGACCTTTGCTCCAGCCTGGAACTGCAGCGTCCGACCGTGGGCAATTTCATCGAGCTGCTGGAGAGCACGCATCTCATCCACCGCCTGCTGCCGTTCGGTTACGGCAAGCAGGTGCTGCGGGCGCGTCCGAAAATCTATCTTGCAGACGCGGCCATCGCGCCTGCGGTGCTGCTGAAGGGCAAGGGGCTGTTGGAGGATCCCGACGCGCTGGGCCGCGCCGTGGAAACGGCGTTTTTCAAACACGTTTTCACCCGCTACTACACGCGGAGCATCGGCTTCTCGTATTGGCGTGGGAAACACGATCGTGAGGTGGACATCATCGCCGATCTCGACGGGCGGCTCGTTCCCTTCGTGGTGAAATATCGCGCGCCGCAGCACACCGGTCTCGGTGACCTGAAGGGCATGGTCCAGTTCTGCGCCGAGCGTCGGGTGGACAGAGGCTATGTGATCACGCGCGAGTTGTCGGCCTTCCAGGTCGTGGAAGTGGATCGCGATGGCGCGCGCGCAAGCTTGCTCAAGATTCCCGCGCCGCTTGCCTGTTATTGGCTGGGCCGCTCCGAATTGGAGTCGGTCAATCGCGTCCCATGATCACCGAAGACCAACTCGAACAACAGTGCCTCGATCAGTTCCGCGACGGTGGCTGGGAAACGGTCTTCGGTCCCGACATCGCGCATGATGGCTCGGCGCCAGAGCGGGCGAATTATCGCGAGGTGGTGTTGGCCGGGCGGCTCACGCGTTCGCTGGCGCGGTTCTACTATGGCATGTCATAAGCTCCACCTCCAGGCCAGGAACACGGCTTTACCCCATGAGTGAACTGAAGACCTGTTTTAAGAAAGTGGACTATGACCTGAGCGGTTTGCTCCACTACATCGACATTGGAGACATCGGCCTGCCTGATATTCAGCGTCCCTTTGTCTGGTCCAACGCCAAGGTTCGCGATCTGTTCGATTCGATGTATCGAGGATTCCCGGTCGGATATTTCCTCTTCTGGGAAAATGCCGTGGGCACGGGCGTGAAGCAGATCGGCGTCGGCATCAAAGCGCATCCGGTGCCCCACCGCCTGATCGTGGATGGACAACAACGCCTGACCTCACTCTACGCGGTGTTCCGCGGGCGCAAGGTATTGGACGAGGACTATCGCGAGCGCCAGATCGAGATCGCGTTTCGTCCGCGCGACGGGAAGTTCGAGGTGGCCGATGCGGCGGTGCGCCGGGACCCGGAATGGATCCCGAACATCTCCGAGCTCTGGACCTCCGGGGAGTCGAGCTACCAGATGGTGAAAAGATTTCTGAAGCAACTGGCTGCGGCCAAGGGCACGTTGACCGACGAGGAGGAGGCGCAGATCAGTCACAATCTGGACCGACTTTTCGACCTGCAGAAGTATCCGTTCACGGCCCTGGAAATCGCTGCCTCGGTGGATGAGGAACAGGTCGCCGACATCTTCGTGCGCATCAACAGCGAAGGCGTGCGACTGAACCAGGCCGACTTCATTCTGACGTTGATGTCGGTTTTCTGGGACGAAGGGCGCCGCGCATTGGAGCAATTTTGCCGAAACGCCCGCCACGCACCATCGCCCGGTTCACCGCCCTCGCCGTTCAACCATTTCATCCAACCGGATCCCGATCAGCTCTTGCGCGTGGCTGTGGCGTTGGCATTCCAGCGGGGGAGATTGAAGAGCGTCTATCAGATCCTGCGGGGCAAAGACATGGAGAGCGGCGAGTTCTCGGCAACACGACGCGACGAGCAATTCGCGCTGCTGCAGTCGGCACAGGGGGAGGTGCTCAACCTCATGCACTGGCACCAGTTTCTCTCCTGCCTGGTCGGAGCGGGTTTTCGCAGTGGTGAAATGATCTCATCGAAAACGGCCCTGCTGTATGCCTACGCCTTCTATCTGATCGGGCGGAAACGGTTTGCCTTGCCTGAACACCGACTCCAGCGCCTGATCGGGCGTTGGTTCTTCGCGGCGAGTTTGACCGGGCGTTACACCAACTCGCCGGAGACAATAATGGACGGCGACCTGAACCGCCTAAAGGGCGTAAAGGACGGCGATGGTTTCGTGGAGACCCTGGAGGGGATTATGGCCACTGAGCTCACGAATGACTTCTGGACCGTCACGCTGCCCTTCAACCTGGACAGTTCCTCGGCACGAAATCCCGAACTCTTCGCCTACATGGCGGCGCAAAACCGGCTCGGTGCGCCCGTGCTTTTCTCGCACAAGAAAGTCTCCGATCTGCTGGATCCCACGATCAGAGCGACGAAGAAGGCGCTGGAGCGGCATCATCTTTTCCCGAGGGCCTGGCTGGAACGGAACGGAGTGGAGGATCTGAAAGCGATCAATCAGGTGGCGAATTTCGCCCTCCTGGAATGGCCGGACAACATTGAGATCAGCGATGCGCCGCCACGGAAATATGTACCGGCGATTCGGGCGCGATTCTCCCCGCAGGAGTGGCAAGCCATGGAAGAGTATCATGCGTTGCCGAGCGGATGGGAGCAGATGGCATACGAAGAATTCCTTGTGCAAAGAAGGAAGTTGATGGCAGCAATCATCCGGCGCGGCTTCGAATCATTGCTGCCGCAAACCACGGACGTCGCTGCCACGACCGAGGCCGTGAACCAACCCAACTCACTGAAACCCGTTGCCTGAAGATGCGCCTGCCCATGTGCGGGCAAACCGAGCTCGTTGGCTGACCAGATCGCCGACACCGTGAAGCCCGCAGAAAAACATCCATTGGGAAAGCTGGCGCACCCACCAGGAGCTGAATCTGAAACCTTCTGATCCATAGTCAGATGCTCTATCCAATGGAGCGTCCAATTGCTGCCGGCTTTAACCCGAGCGACGAACCTCGATCTCGGTTGTCGAAGCCGAGTGCGAAGCGCGGCTCGCAGAGTGGCGAAAGCCTGACAAAGGCCCCCCTTATCCGGTGGCGGATCACTGAGAATCTGACTTGACTGATACTTGACTGATGCTTGACCCATGATTGACTGAGGGGCAGACTGTGCTCCGTGAGCTATCAGCCGAAATTCACCATCACCCCCCTCCTCCTGGCGCGCGTGGAAAACATTGCGGCGTTGCGGGAGCAGATCCAGGGCGCGGCGGTGCAGGTGCCGTGGATTCCGGCGCTTCAAAAAGACACGCGGGCGCGGAATACCCACAGTTCCACCGCGATCGAGGGCAACCCGCTTACCCTCGAGGAGGTGCGGGCGCTTGAGGAGGGAGCAATCGTGGCCGCTCCGGAGCGGGCGCGTCGCGAGGTGCTCAACTACTTTGCCGCCCTTCGGCATGTTGAAAAACAGGCGGGCAGGAAGAAGCGGCTGGCGCATGAGGACATTTTTCGGCTGCACGCCATCATCGCCGGAGCCGTCATGGACCAGGGGGAGGCGGGCCGCTACCGGACCATCCGCGTCCGCGCAGGGCGGTTGGTGCCGCCACCGCCGGAAGAGGTGTCGGGCTTGATGTTCGAACTGCTGGAATGGTGGAACAACGAAGCGCCGGGACTCTCGCCGGTCCTGAGCTCGGCAATTGTGCATCATCGGTTCGAGACGATTCATCCTTTTGCCGACGGCAATGGACGCACGGGGCGGGCGCTGGCGTTGTGGGAACTTTACCGGCGCGGGTTTGATTCGCACCACATCTTCGCGGTGGACGAGTTCTATTGGGAGGACCGCCCGCGTTACTACGCGGCGCTGGACGCGGTTCGGCGTGCGGGTGACGACCTCACGTCCTGGCTGGAGTATTGCGCGGAAGGATTGCAGCAAACGCTGGAACGGGTGCGCGAGCGCATGAAGCATTTGTCGCTGGCGACCGCCCGCGAGAAACTCGTGCTGCGTCCACGGCAGGAGCAATTGCTCAAATTGCTTGGGGAACGCGGCAGCATGACCCCGCCGGAAATCTGGAAAGCACTGAAAGTGTCCCGGCAGGGAGCGATGGATTTGCTGCGACCGCTGGTGAAAGCCGGGCTCGTGCAGCGCGTCGGCACGCTGAAGACCGGGCGCTATGTTCTGATGAACCGCTCATGAGCAATCCAACGGGAATACGATCTGGTCGAACTTGACCCGGAAAAGGCTGGCGCACCCATCAGGAGTTGAACCTGAAACCTTCTGATCCGTAGTCAGATGCTCTATCCAATTGAGCTATGGGTGCTCCCCAGAAAGCGCCAAAAGGTACGAGGCAGATCACCGACGCGCAAGCGCTTATTTGCGTTCAACTACGTGTTCGATGTCGGCTTTTCCGACTCGCGGGGACGAGCCGTCCCGCCCCTGAGAACGGCGGGACGCGCCCCCGTTCTTCGCTCTTCAATTCTCCGCACCCACCGATCGCCGGAAGGGCCGGGCGCCCTCTACGGCAGGCAGCGACGTCTCGGGTTTTGGGCTTCGGATCTCTTTCGGATTGTTGGATGTTTTCCATCCGCCTCCCCCCGCCCTCTCCTCCATTCTACGAAATGGAGGAGAGGGAGCCGAAAAGAAGGTCAGTCTGCAAAGCCGCCTTCCCGGATCTCCAGGCGCCAGTAGCGCGCGCCGTCTTCGAGGCTTGCCGGGTGAGCGGACTCTAGTTGCCCGCCGGTCCCGTCGAGCGTTGCCAACGTTGTCCAGTCCACAAGGTTCGTGCTCGTCTGGACCCGGTAACCCCAGCCGACCTGCGATGCGAACGACAGCAACGCGGTTTGCCCGTCGTTGATCAGTTCCAGATCCAGCGCGGGCCGATGGGCGAAGTAGGCCGCGGCGTTCCATTCGAGCACGCCGATCTCCGCCGCCGTGTTCGCCGGAGGCGAATAGCCCAGGCCCGCCGACGGCTGGTAAACGATGTGCAGATTGTTGTCGAGCTCCCATCGCGCATGATCGATCACCGGCTCGTAGTTGCCCAGGTTGTCGGTCGTCAGGTCGATGGTCGTCCAGTTCGTCCGCTGCGGGTCCACTGCGTACGGCAGCGAATGCACGATCGTCAGGCCGTTGCTGATGAAGTTGTCGCGGTACAGCACGATCAGGCGGCCCGCGGTGTCGCACACGACGACCGGCCGGCCGAGGTCGCGGACAGACGCCTCGGAATACTTGATCTCGGGCGGATCGTTGGTGCGGTTGGAGACCTGGCGCACCTGCCAGACGCCGAACTCGTCGCGAAACACGACCATGTATTGCCGCCGGAAGTTGTTGGTCGCGGTGCCCGGGGCCCACCACGTTGCGATCACGGGCGAATTGTTCTGGTCCAGGCACATGCCCGCCTGGTTGATGAGGCTGTAGCCTTCCGGGATGGCCAGAATCTTTTCCGCCATCGTGTTCGGGTCGCCGTTCTCGCCGCGCTCGGAGATCGGCAGCGCATAGGGAACGCCGTTCGGGCGCAGCCACGTCAGGCCGCCGTTCGTGGAATACCCGTAGTCGAAGTCATGGTTTGTCTGGTAGCCGGATTCTCCGGCGGGCGAATCCGACTGGTAGCGCCAGGTCCAGACCAGGTGGAGGTTTCCGTCCGCATCCACCTGCGGCATGTTCGGGTAGGCGTTGTAGTTCGGGTTCCATCCCGTTCCCTTGATGAAGGGGCGCTGGCTTGAGCCGGACGTGTGAACGTTGCTCCAGGACTGCGACGCCACGTGATACCGGTTCAAATAGAGGTCGCCGTTGCCGGAACTGCCTTCGCGGAAGAGGTAGAGCAGATCCCCGTCGGGCAACCGCAACCATTGCGGATACGTCACCGAGTTCTCGTTCCCCGTCATCGTGGTGTCCGGCCCGAAAACGATGGCGTTGGTGCCGAACACCGGCGTGGTGCTCTTCGCGTAATGAAACGCGTCGCCGTGCATCCCCCAGCTCAGATGCATGTAGCCGGCGCCGTCGATGCCGAAGGACACCACGTCGTGACCGTCGTTGATGTTGTTCGCGGTGAACGGAGTGAAGAACACCTGCCACAGACGCGATCCCACGTTGCGGCGCGCGATGACAATCCGGTTGTTGTTCGGGTCGCTCGCATTGGTCGCGTGCCGGTAGTAGTAGGCGATGAACTGCTGGCCCTTCTCCGTGTGCAGCGCGTTGCGCACAAAGCTCACCGTGTTGATGGCCGACGCGCCGGCAAACCCGAATTCGCTGGTGAACGGGTTGCCGTCCTCGATGGGGACGTAATTCAGGATCGGCGTAACCGGATGCGACGTGTCGTCTGCCGGATCCGTGCCCGCCTCGTACTCGGCGATGTTGGAATGGCCATCGCCGTCGAAGTCGCCCTCGGCCGATTGATCGAGCGCTCCGAAATGGGCGAGTTCCCACGCATCCGGCAAACCGTCTCCGTCGGTGTCGCCGGGATTGGAAACCGGGTTGCCGGGGTGCGTGCCCGCGTCGAACTCCTCGGCATTGGTGAAACCGTCGCCGTCCGGATCGTCCTCCGCGCCGCTTGCCAGCGAGCCGAGGTACAGTTTTTCCCAGGCATCCGGCAGGCCGTCGGCATCGGTGTCCTCGGGTGTGGACAGCGGATTCGCGGGGTCCGAGCCTGCCTGATACTCCTCGATGTTCGAAGCGCCGTCCTTGTCCGGGTCATCGTCGGCGCCTTGCGCCAGGTTCCCGAAATGAATCGTTTCCCAGAAATCGGGGAGCCCGTCGGAATCGGAATCCTCCGCGACGGAGCTGTGGATCACAACCTCGGTGAGACTGTTCCAATCGCTTTGGGAATTGCCGTGGCCCACGATCCGGACGTAACGGGCCAGCATGCCCTCCGGGAGGATAAACGGCTCGAGGCCGAGCGTGGTGCCGCTGCTGACGGCATTGGCCAGCGCGGTCACCCAGTTTGCGTTGTCATTCGAAAGCAGCACGTCGAATGTCGCGGTCCGGATGTTTCCCTGGTAAAACGCGATGTCGATCGACTCCACGCGTTCGGACCGGCCAAGGTCGTAGGTGATCCATTGCCCGTCTCCCTGCGCCGACCAGCGCGTTCCCAGGTCGCCGTCGAGCGTGTTCGCCGGCACATTCGGTTCCTGCCAACTGCTGGCTTCGAGGACGGACACGCTCCGGAACACGAACTCGTTCGGCGCGCGCGCCACACTGCTGATGCGGACCTCGTCGATGAGCCCGATGAAGTTATCGGAAGAACCGCCGGTGGCCCGGCCTTCATTGCCGATGGCGAAGTCGCAAGCGGCGCCGGCCACGAGGTCATTGAACATCGTGCCGGTGCCGATCAGGTTCGCGACGGAGCGGTTTGTGTCGAGCAAGGTCCAGTAGAACTTGAGGTTGTTGGGCGCGCCTTCGTTTCCGTCATAGGTGACCGCGACGTGATACCACTTGTTCGAGGCAATCGCGTCAGGTCCGGAGTCCGGTATGGGAACCACGATTGTCTGGATCCCGGTTCCCTGCCGGATGTTGATGAATTCGAACCGGCAGACGCTGGTGTTGCCCGATCCGAACCCGACGGGAGCGAGCCGCCACTGAAACACGCGTTCCGCGTTAAAGTCCCCATCGCCGCTGAGAATCTGCATGGGGCTGTTCCGCCCGTTGGCCGCCATGTCGAGAGAAGGGTCGAAATCGACTCGAACAATCGCTTCGAACGTAAACGCGCCGCTGTCCGGATCCGCGAACGCCATCAGGACACTGTCGGTGTCATCCTCCGCGAGCGGCAGCGCGGAAAGCACCGCGTTCTTCGATGTGGGAAGAATCCCGTCCTGGCCGCCATCCACGGTGTTCAGCGCCGTTCCGAACCCGGCGAACGAGTCGGCGCCCAGCACTGCGCCGCCCGACAGCGCGGTCAGTTCGGTGCCGTCCTGGCCGGCGTCCGTGGATGGTGTCGATAACTCATCCAGATGCCAGAGATGGAGAGTTGCCGGGTCGGCGACGTAGGGACTCATCCGGGCTGCAAACGTCGCGTGCGCGCCGGACACCAGGAGAAGTGCGGAAAGACCGAGAACACACCCGGACGTCCGGCCGGAGTTTCTGGATCGGCGAAAGGGAATGAAAACGTGGTTGCTCAACGGGTATCGAATATACGTCAAGTGGGGAATTCGAGGAACCGAACGACTTCCGGGAGGTGTGCTGCGAAGACAAGGCCCGCCGGCGCATGAAGCCGCCGGCGGGCCCGGATCCTGACTGTTTCACCAGAGCGATCCTCGCGACAGGCGCGGCATTACTTGCGCCGACGGAGCCGCATCAGGCAGCCCAGCGCGCCAAATCCCAGCAACGCAGCCGTGGACGGCTCCGGAATAACCGCAATCCTGAAGTTATCGACGTTGCCAAGAACACCGGTGGCCCGCACATCGGCGTAGAGGCCGATGACATCCGCGTCATTGGCAAATATAGGGGTGCGCGTCACCAGGACATTGCGGACACCGTTGTCGTACCAACCGGCCTCGTAGGTGTTCTCCGCGACGCGTGCGATGAACAGACTGTCGTAGGGGAGTATGTCACCGCCGACCAGGCCGTACTCGGTCGTGCCATCGAAACCGCGGGAGAAGATCTGCTCCTTACCGCGGGCGTAGATCGCCACGTAATCCTCCCGGACCAGAGGCGTGGGAACGGTTCCGCCGACGTAGAGGCCGATGTCCTGGGACGCGCCGCTATGGACCAGATCGATGAGCACCTCGTAGCCGACCTGAAGCGTGAGCCCGCCGTAGATCATGGCGTATTGCTGCACGCCGCCATCCGTCGCGGAGGTGTTGAGCTGGAGCGTCCCGCCGCTGATCTCCCAGGCGGAGGTGTGGAGCTCCCCGCCGTTGTTGTCCAGGATCACGGTGCTTGTCCATCCGGACAGGTCACCGCTGAAATCGTCGATCAACTGCGCCTGCGCGGCCATGCAGATCTGTGCTGCTTCTCCTGGAATTGGAAAGAGGGGCCGTTTGAGTTACATAGTTCGGAGCGTAACAGAAAGGCCGAACGATGGAAAACAGCAAACGACACTTCACCGCCCAACAGAAGGTTCAAATCCTT